>OGRL01002181.1_pt1 | contig 13422 bp, 15 predicted proteins | sample 1553481 | NCBI WGS metagenome assembly OGRL01 (sample SAMEA2580036, study PRJEB22360) | human gut metagenome
GGAATGCAGTGGACGCCGCCGAGAAAAGAGTTGATGCTCAGACTGCCCGGCGGATGATCATCGCTCTGCCAAAGGAACTGACCTATGAGCAGAACCTGGCGCTGATCCAGGACTACTGCCAGCGGGAGTTTGTCAACAGAGGCATGTTCTGTGATCTGTATTACCACGATGAACACGATGGCAATCCCCATGTTCATCTGTTGCTGACCCTTCGGGCCATGGACGAGCATGGCAGGGGCTTCCCAAGACTAGGACAGAATATGTGCTTGATGAACGAGGCAACCGCGTCAAGGGCAAGAACGGGAAGTGGAAACGCCGCAATGTTGACACAGTGGACTGGAACGATCACAAGTATGCCGAGATCTGGCGGCACGACTGGGAAGTGATGCAGAACGCTGCCCTTGAGGCTGCGGGCAGACCGGAGCGAATCGATATGCGCTCTTTGGAGCGACAAGGTATAGAAGACCGTCTGCCTCAACGGCATCTTGGCCCCGCCGCAGCTGCCATGGAGCGGAAAGGCACCGTCACAGAAATGGGCGATAAGAATCGTGAGATTCTCAGCATCAATCGAATGCTCGGTTCTCTGAAGCGGGCCGCAAAGAAGCTGGGTGATAAGATCGCGGAACTGATGGCGGCAATCCACCACCAGGAAGTGCTGGAGAATCCGCAGACTCATTCCCTAACTGATGTGATCCTCAGCTACCGGGCCATGCGTGAAGCAGGCCGGGAGAGCTGAGGCAAGTACGCACGTGAAAAGGCCGGCATCAGGGATCTGCAGGATATGTCCAAAATGATCATCCTGATGAAAGAAACCGGCATTACCACGGTGGAAGATCTGGCGCTTCGGCTTTCAAACACCAGAGTTCAGCTTGAGCTGATGCAGGGCGATGTCCGCAGCAACAATCAGGTGATCCATGATATTGATGACTTCTTTGCAGCCATCGAGGATTACAGAGAGCTTGCTCCTCTCCAGGATCAGTTGGACAGGATTCATTTCAAAGGCCGGCGCGAAGCCTTCCAGGCCGAACACGCCGATGAACTGAAGCGGCTCCGCAAGGCAGCCTACCTTCGCGAGAAGCTCTCGAAGAAGCTGGGCGTTTCCCTTCCCCTGGACAAGGCTGGCGTGAAGAAGCTGAAAGCACAACGGCAAGAGCTGACAGAGCAGAATGAATCACTTCGTCCCAAATTGGGACAGATTCGTGCAGAGCTGGATCAGCTGCAAGCTCCGCTACTGGACACGAAAGGCAATCCCGGATGCACTGCCGGAGCGAGAAGACTTTGCAGAGCAGATGGAAGTGCGGGAAAACCGGCGAGAGCTGGAACAGGTTATGGATGCTGCCATTGAAGCTGTAACACAGGAGACTGATGAGCTGCAACCTATGACTGAAAGATCGTTGCAGGAAAAGGATCACGATCAGGAACGGTAATGAAAACTCCCCGGCTGGGCTGTGAAAGGCCCGCCGGGGAACACGACAAACTGGAATTTGCGCATGGTCATTGGCAGCGATATGATTAACCATTGTCCTTATTACAACAGTGATTCAATGCCAGCTACGATAAATCCTACTATTGGACAAAACACAGCAGGCCAAAGAATAAGATGCTCTGGAAGCCCCAGTTTCAACAATTCGTTCTTAGGCTCATAGAACGGATCATCCTTCACCCCATCTGCGTGCAGCCTGTTTCCCGTCTTCTTGAGAAGCAAGTAGTCCAAAAAGAATAAATCTCCGAGACTTATCAGAATCATCTCGAAATACGCTGTCCAAAACACTTGCCAGAATCCATGTATATCCGCTTGATATGTGCTTAGTATCATCCAGATAATTACAGACGGATACAGGATCAAATACATCAGAAGTGTATGTCTGCGCTCATCCCTTGTGACCGGTCTTGCTTTTTTTTGCAGTGCTTTCGGGAACATCGTAATGAACGCATGGGGCTTCAAAAGCCAAAACACTGCCACACAGCTGTTAAATACCGCACTCATAGCCACCCCATCAAGAATTGTCCTAAGCCAGTTCATTTGATCTCTCCTCCGTTTTAAATCCCGATTTGATGAGCCGAAGCCCATGTAACAATTCTACCATCCTTGTCAGATTCCTGCAATCAATTCTATGCACCCTGAGTGCGGAAAGGAGGCCTCATTGACCAACGTGAACAATCCCCCTGTTGTCGAAGAACCAAAGGCAGCTGAGAAGCCGACGCTTGTTCTCAGCATCGGCAGCGGAACATACCCCATCTTCCTGCAATTCAGCACGAAGAGCAGCACGAGTCTGGAAGAACGAATCAAGCAACTGATTCGCGATGAAGTGTTTTCCACTCCTGCCTGACACAAACGGAAACGATTCTTTTTCATGCCGCCGCCGAACCAGTGAAAAAAGGCTTGACAAACAAGAACGTACTGGTCATCGGCGGTTCCGGCAGCGGCAAAACACGCTTTTTCATCAAGCCGAACATCATGCAGTGTACCAAAACGAAGGGGTGTTCTCTTGTGATTACTGACCCCAAGGGGACGCTGATTACGGAGTGCGGAAAGATGCTTGCTGCTGCCGGATATGACGTGCGGGTTTTCAATGTCATCAGTTTCAAAAAGTCCATGCACTACAACCCGTTTGCGTATATCCGAAGCGAAAAAGACATTTTGAAGCTGGTGACGGCGCTCATAGCAAATACAAAGGGAGAGGGCAAAGGCGGCGACGACTTCTGGGTCAAGGCGGAAACGCTGCTCTATATGGCGCTGATTGGCTACATCCACTATGAACTGCCGCCCGCAGCGCAGAATTTTACGACGCTGATTGACATGCTGAACAGCATGGAAGTTCGCGAGGAGGACGAGGAATACCGAAATCCTGTTGACCTGATGTTTGAAAAGCTGAAAGCGGAAAAGCCGGAACACTTTGCAGTGCGGCAATATGCCAAATACCGGATGGCTGCTGGCAAGACCGCCAAGTCGATTCTGGTGAGCTGCGGCGCACGGCTTGCGGTGTTCGATATTCAGGAACTGCGGGAAATTACGGCTTATGACGAACTTCACCTTGATACGCTGGGAGATAAGCGGACTGCACTCTTCCTCATCATGTCCGACACGGATGCCAGTTTCAATTTTCTGATTAGTCTGGCGTATTCGCAGATGTTCAACTTGCTTTGCGAAAAAGCGGATGATGTGTATGGCGGCAGACTGCCTGTCCATGTGCGCTGCCTCATCGACGAGTGCGCCAACATCGGCCAGATCCCCAAGCTGGAAAAGCTGGTCGCCACCATCCGAAGCCGGGAGATTTCCGCCTGCCTGGTCTTGCAGGCACAGAGCCAGCTCAAGGCCATCTACAAGGACAACGCCGACACCATCATCGGAAATATGGATTCCTCCATTTTCCTAGGCGGCAAGGAGCCAACCACGCTCAAGGAGCTGGAGGCCGTGCTGGGCAAGGAGACCATCGACACCTACAACACCGGCGAGAGCCGGGGGCGGGAGACTTCCCACTCGCTCAACTATCAAAAATTGGGCAAGGCGCTGATGAGCCAGGATGAGCTGGCCGTTATGGACGGCGGCAAGTGCATCCTCCAGCTGCGCGGGGTGCGGCCGTTTTTGTCGGATAAGTACGACATCACCCAGCACCCCAACTACAAGTACACCGCTGACGCCGACCCGAAGAACGCCTTTGACATCGAAGGCTACCTCAAGGCCCGGCTGAAGCTCAAACCCAACCAGGTCTGCGACGTGTATGAGATCGACGCCGCAGCTGGCGAATGATGTTCCGCTGTGAAAGGAGGGGTCCTATCTACTCGCCACAACCGCCCCGAAGGGGCCATCGGCGTACAAAGCGGACGATCTCTATCAAAAAAATGAAAAAGGAGGAAGGCCGGAATCAAGCCCCCGGAAACCGGGCGGCGATCATCCGGCTTTTGTATGCCTATGAACCATGACTAAATCAAACTTTTCAAACTGATTCCGGCCAACTTTATTTATGGAATTTTTCAATCAGGCAATCACCGTTCTCCAGACCCTCGTTATCGCCCTCGGTGCCGGTCTCGGTGTATGGGGCGTCATCAACCTGCTGGAAGGTTACGGCAACGACAACCCCGGCGCGAAGTCGCAGGGCATGAAACAGCTGATGGCCGGCGCGGGCGTCGCCATCGTTGGCATGGTCCTCGTACCGCTGCTGTCCGGCCTGTTCACCGTCTGATCGTACCCCGCTGAAATCCTCGTCCCCTCCCGCGCACAGCGGGAGGGGCTGAAAGGAGGTTTGACACCGTATGGATTTCTTATTGGATGCCCTGACCAACTGGCTGAAAGAGATGCTGGTGGGCGGCATCATGGGAAACTTAACGGGGATGTTCGACAGTGTGAACCAGCAGGTCGCGGACATCGCCACGCAGGTGGGCCAGACCCCGCAGGGGTGGAACGGCAGCATTTTCAGTATGATCCAGAACCTTTCCAACTCCATCATGGTGCCGATTGCAGGCGTGATCCTGGCCATCGTGATGACGCTGGAGCTGATCCAGATGATAACCGACCGCAACAACCTGCATGATGTGGACACCTGGATGATCTTCAAATGGGTGTTCAAATCCGCCGCCGCGATTTTGCTCGTCACCAACACCTGGAACCTCGTCATGGGCGTGTTCGACATGGCCCAAAGCGTGGTGGCCCAGGCGTCCGGCATCATCGGCTCGGACGCTTCCATCGACATCTCCGCTGTTATGACCGATATGGAGTCCCGGCTGATGGATATGGACCTGGGACCGCTGTTCGGCCTGTGGTTCCAGTCGCTCTTTATCGGCATCACCATGTGGGCGCTGTATATCTGCATTTTTATCGTGATTTATGGCCGTATGATCGAGATTTACCTGGTCACGTCGGTGGCCCCCATCCCGATGGCGACCATGATGGGCAAGGAATGGGGCGGCATGGGCCAGAACTATCTGCGCAGCCTGCTGGCGCTGGGCTTCCAGGCGTTTTTGATTATCGTCTGCGTGGCGATCTACGCCGTGCTGGTGCAAAACATCGCCACCGAGGAGGACATCATCATGGCGATCTGGAGCTGCGTGGGCTACACCGTGCTGCTGTGTTTTACGCTGTTCAAGACCGGCAGCCTCGCGAAAGCAGTGTTTCAGGCGCACTGAGCCAGGAAGGAGGATGCTCAAAATGGCTTATGTACCCGTACCCAAAGACCTGACGAAAGTCAAAACCAAGGTCGCATTCAACTTAACCAAGAGGCAGCTTGTCTGCTTCGGCTGCGGGGCGCTCATCGGCGTGCCGCTTTTCTTTTTGCTCCGGGGTCCTGCTGGCAACAGCGTGGCGGCCATGTGCATGATGCTCGTCATGCTGCCCTTCTTCATGCTGGCGATGTATGAAAAACACGGCCAGCCCCTGGAAAAGATCATCGGCAACATCCTCAAAGTGGCCGTCATCCGGCCCAAGCAGCGCCTCTACCGCACCAACAACTTCTATGCCGTGTTGGAGCGGCAGGCAAATCTCGACAAGGAGGTGTATGACATTGTTCGCGGTAAAGACAAAGCGGCAGGCCGAACCGGCACAGCCGCAGACCAAACTCCGGCGTAAGCTGACCCGCGCCGAACGAAAACAGATCGAGGCAGCGATTGCCCGCGCCAACCGCACGGGCAAAAAGGAACAGTCCGCCCAGGACAGCATCCCGTATGAGCGGATGTGGCCGGACGGTATCTGCAAGGTGGCGGATGGCCGCTACACCAAGACCATCCAGTTCCAGGACATCAACTATCAGCTCAGCCAGAACGAGGACAAGACCGCCATCTTTGAAGGCTGGTGCGATTTCCTCAACTACTTTGACAGCTCCATCCGCTTCCAGTTGTCCTTTTTGAACCTGGCGGCGTCCAAGAGGACCTTCGCCAACACCATTTTCATCCCCCTCCAGGGCGATGATTTTGACAGCATCCGCACCGAGTACAGCCAGATGCTCCAGGATCAGCTGGCGCGGGGCAACAACGGCCTTATTAAGACCAAGTACCTGACCTTTTCCATCGAGGCCGACAGTATCCGCACCGCCAAACCCCGGCTGGAGCGCATCGAGACCGATGTGCTGAACAACTTCAAGCGGCTGGGCGTGACCGCCGAGGTCCTGGACGGCAAAGCCCGTCTGGCCCAGCTCCACGCCATCTTCCACATGGACGAGCAGGTGCCCTTCCAGTTCGAGTGGGACTGGCTGGCTCCCAGCGGCCTTTCCACCAAAGACTTTATCGCTCCGTCCGGCTTCGAGTTCCGCACCGGCAAGCAGTTCCGCATGGGAAAGAAGTACGGGGCCGTCAGCTTCGTGCAGATTCTGGCCCCGGAGCTGAATGACCGTATGCTGGCAGATTTTCTCGATATGGAAAGTTCCCTCATCGTCAACCTGCACATCCAGTCGGTGGACCAGGTGAAGGCCATCAAGACGGTGAAGCGCAAAATCACCGACCTGGACCGTTCCAAAATCGAGGAACAGAAAAAGGCCGTCCGCGCCGGATATGACATGGACATCATTCCGAGTGACCTTGCCACCTACGGCAACGAGGCCAAGAAGCTGTTGCAGGACCTGCAAAGCCGCAACGAGCGGATGTTCCTGGTGACGTTTCTGGTGCTGAACACCGCCGACACCCCGCGCCAGTTGGACAACAACATCTTCCAGGCCAGCTCCATCGCACAGAAGTACAACTGCCAGCTGACCCGGCTGGACTTCCAGCAGGAGGAAGGGTTGATGTCCTCTCTGCCGCTGGGGCTGAACCAGGTGGAAATTCAGCGGGGGCTGACTACCAGCTCCACCGCCATCTTCGTGCCGTTCACGACCCAGGAGCTTTTTCAGAACGGCAAGGAGGCGCTGTACTACGGCATCAACGCCCTGTCCAACAACCTCATCATGGTGGACCGCAAACTGCTGAAAAACCCCAACGGCCTGATTCTGGGTACGCCGGGCAGCGGCAAATCCTTCAGCGCCAAGCGCGAGATCGCCAACTGCTTCCTGCTGACTTCGGATGATGTCATCATCTGCGACCCGGAGGCCGAGTACGCGCCGCTGGTGGAGCGCCTGCACGGGCAGGTCATCAAGATTTCGCCCACCTCCACCAACTACATCAACCCGATGGACCTGAACCTGGACTATTCGGACGATGAAAGCCCGCTGTCGCTGAAATCCGACTTTATCCTGTCGCTGTGCGAGCTGATCGTGGGCGGCAAGGACGGATTGCAGCCGGTGCAGAAAACCATCATTGACCGCTGTGTGCGGCTGGTGTATCAGGACTACCTCAACGATCCGCGCCCGGAGAATATGCCCATTCTGGAGGATTTGTACGACCTGCTGCGGGCGCAGGATGAGAAAGAGGCGCAGTACATCGCAACGGCGCTGGAAATCTACGTCACCGGCTCCCTCAACGTGTTCAACCACCGCAGCAACGTGGACATCAACAACCGCATTGTCTGCTACGACATCAAGGAGCTGGGCAAGCAGCTGAAAAAGATCGGGATGCTGGTGGTCCAGGACCAGGTGTGGAACCGCGTCACCATCAACCGGGCCGCCCGCAAGTCTACCCGCTACTACATCGACGAGATGCACCTGCTCTTGAAAGAGGAACAGACTGCCGCCTACACGGTGGAGATTTGGAAGCGGTTCCGAAAGTGGGGCGGCATTCCCACGGGCATCACCCAGAACGTGAAGGACCTGCTTTCTTCCCGCGAGGTGGAGAACATCTTTGAAAACTCCGACTTCGTGTATATGCTCAACCAGGCGGGCGGTGACCGGCAGATTTTGGCCCGGCAGCTGGGTATTTCCCCGCACCAGCTGTCCTATGTGACCCACTCCGGCGAGGGCGAGGGGCTGCTGTTCTACGGCTCCACCATCCTGCCCTTTGTGGACCACTTCCCCAAGAATACCGAACTGTATCGCATTATGACGACCAAACCCCAGGAAATGAAGGAGGCTGATGGACGATGAAACCCGAAATTCTGCATAACGACCACATGATGTTTCTGGACCGGGCGCTGGAAACCCAGCGCACCGCGCTGCTGACGGCGATGGCGGACGCCGTTTCCGAGTGCCGCACGGCGGCGGACCAGGCCGCTGAACTGACTGAAACCGGCGAAATTGGCCTGCTGCGGCTGGTGGAGATTCTGTGCGCCGCCAAGGTCCAGCGCGGGCAGGCCGGAGGTGCCGTGCTGGAGGGCACCGAGGTCCAGATTTTGGCCGACGTGGTGGCCCAGCTCTACGCCTGCCTGACCGAGTGCCGCTTTGTGGGTCCGCTGGGGCTGGCGGCCTATGCGGAGCTGTCCGGCATGATGGCCTCCCTCATGCTGGGGGAATGGTTTGATTAAGGAACCGCGCCTGCGCTTTACGGAGGAAGAACGGGCGGACCCGGCGCTGGAAAAGCCCATCCGCAAGGCGGAGAAGGCCGCCGTCAAAGCGGACAAGGCGCAGGCAAAAATCCCGAAAAAGCAGGTCAAACGGGCCGAGGTGGACCCCAAGACCGGCAAGGTCACGACCAAGCTGGTGCTGGAGGATAAGCCCCGGCCGCCCTCCAAACTGTCCCATACAGTGCGGGACGCGCCGGGCAACGCGGTGGCGGGCAAGCTCCATCAGGAGATCCGCAAGACCGAGGACGATAACGTGGGCGTGGAGAGCGCCCACAAGTCCGAGGAAGCCGTGGAGACCGGCGTGCATCTGGCGAGGGAGGGCTACCGCAGCCACAAGCTGAAACCCTACCGCAAGGCCGCCCAGGCCGAGCGGAAGCTGGAAAAGGCCAATGTGAACGCCCTTTATCAGAAGTCTTTGCAGGAAAATCCCCAGCTTGCCAGCAACCCGCTGTCCCGCTGGCAGCAGAAACAGCAGATCAAGAAGCAGTACGCCGCCGCAAAACGGGCCGCACAGTCCGGCGGGAGCGCCGCCGGTGCCGCCCAAAAGACCGGCAAGGCGGCCAAGACGGTCAAGGAGAAAGCCCAGCAGGCCGGGGCCTATGTGATGCGCCACAAAAAGGGCTTCGGCATCGTGCTGGCGATTTTCCTGCTGGTCTGCCTGCTGCTCAACACCATGTCCTCCTGCTCCATGATGGCGCAGAGCATCGGTTCGATGATCTCCGGCACCACCTACCCCTCGGATGACCCGGAGCTGGTGGCGGTGGAGGCCGACTACGCCGCCAAGGAGGCCGCGCTGCAAGCCGAGATCGACAACATCGAGAGCAGCCACCCCGGCTATGACGAGTACCGCTATGACCTGGACATGATCGGCCACGACCCCCACGAGCTGGCGGCCTACCTGTCCGCTGTGCTGCAAGGCTACACGCGGGCAAGCGCTCAGGCAGAGCTGGAACGCATCTTTGAGGCCCAATACCAGCTGACGCTGACCGAGGAAGTGGAGGTGCGCTACCGCACCGAGACCCGGACAGACAGCGAGGGCAACGAGTATGACGTGGAAGTGCCCTACAACTACTACATCTTAAATGTGACCCTCACCAGCAAGCCCATCTCCTCCGTGGCGTCGGAACTGCTGACGCCGGACCAGCTGGAAATGTACCAGGTGTACCGGCAGACGCTGGGCAACAAGCCGCTGATTTTCGGCGGCGGGTCCGCCGACACCAGCGATTCCGAGAGTTTGGCCGGTGTGGAGTTCGTGAACGGCACCCGGCCCGGCAATCAGGCGGTGGTGGACATCGCCAAAAGCCAGGTGGGCAACGTGGGCGGCCAGCCCTATTGGAGCTGGTACGGCTTTAATTCCCGCGTGGAGTGGTGCGCTTGCTTCGTGTCCTGGTGTTACGGCCAGATGGGCCTTTCCGAGCCGCGCTTTGCCGCCTGCCAGTCCCAGGGCATCCCCTGGTTCCAGTCGCACGGACAATGGGGCGGGCGGGATTACGCCAACATCGCCCCAGGCGACGCTATCTTCTTCGATTGGGACCTGGACGGCAGCGCCGACCATGTGGGTATTGTGGTGGGCACCGATGGCAGCAAAGTCTACACCGTAGAGGGCAATTCCGGCGACGCCTGCAAGGTCAAGAGCTATTCCCTGACCTATGAGTGCATCAAGGGCTATGGCCTGATGAACTGGTAACAGAGTTTTTTCAAGAAGGAGTGAGTGATTATGGCTAAGAACAAAATCGAGCGCATTGACCAGGAGATCGCCAAGACCCGCGAGAAAATCGCGGAACAGCAGGAAAAGCTGAAGGCCCTGGAAGCGCAGAAAACCGAGGCGGAGAACCTGGAAATCGTCCAGATGGTGCGCGCTGTGCGCATGACCCCGGCCCAGCTGAACGCCCTGCTATCGGGCGGTATGGTGCCCGGTCAGATGGCGGTTCCCGCTGATTCCGAACAGGAGGATATGCCCCATGAAGAATAAGAAGATTTTCAGAACCTTTGCCGCCCTTTGCACCTGCCTGATGCTGATGGGCGGCTTCTCTGTGACCGCCTTTGCCCAGGGCACTGACCCTGCGCCCACGGCCACACCGGCGGCGGACGCCACCAACGACAGCAACGTGGTGGTGGAGGAAACCGAGGACAGCCCCGCCCTGACCCCGGAGGGCAACGCCGCCCTGGTGGATGACTACGGCGGCAACAAGCAGCTCATCACCGTCACCACCAAGGCGGGCAACTACTTCTATATTCTCATCGACCGTGCCAACGAGGACAAGGAAACCGCCGTCCACTTCTTAAACCAGGTGGACGAGGCCGACTTGATGGCGCTGATGGAGGACGGAGAGACTACACAGGAAGCCCCTGCCGTCTGCAACTGCACCGAAAAATGTGTGGCCGGTGCGGTAAATACAGCCTGCCCGGTGTGTGCTGTGAATATGGCGGGGTGTACGGGTCAGGAGCCGGAACCCACCCCTGACCCGGAGGCGGAGGCCGAGCCGGAAACCGAACCGGCGGGGCTGAATCCGGCGTTCCTGCTGGTGGTGCTGGCCGCGCTGGGCGGCATCGGTGCGCTGGTCTACTTCAAATTCATCAAGCAGAAGCCCAAGACCAAGGGCAGCGACAACCTGGATGATTACGACTACGGCGAGGAAGAAGAACTCCCGGAGGATGAGACCTGGGAGACTGAGCCGGAGGACGCCGACGGGGGCGGCGACGAGGAAAGCGAGAACCCGGCCAAATGACCCGGTTCACCGACAGCCCCTTTGAACCCATGATGACACGCAGGCCGGAGGGCGGGAAGGCGGCTTCCCGCCCTCCCTCTTTATCTCCCGGCCACCCCTGTTATGGCTGTGGAAACTACCGCCCCGGCCAGCCCTGCGTGGGTTTTTGCCACAAAGAGCTGACTGCGTGGCTGCGTGAAAGGAGAAAAGCAAAATGAACCCCTTTATTCAGTTTCTCATTGTGTTCGACCTGATCTGCTTCGGCGTTTACTTTGGCGGCGACATCATTTGCACGGCGCTTGCCAAAGTGCGCAAAAAGACAGACGAGGAAGAATTTGAACTCTACAAAGTGGAGGACGATACAGACGCCTCCAAACCGGCGCTGTCCATCGACGCCATCCGCCACCTATTCCGCGGCGAGGTCCACGATTTTGTCTGCAACAAACTTCTACCCAGCGGGCAGGAGACGCTTTCCGCCCTGACCGAGCCGGAGCAGACGGCGGCCCGGTTCCTGTTCTGCGCCCTGATCGGCTATCTCAAAGAGGAGGCCCCGATGGATGAGCAGAGCTTCCCAATGGTGATGGAGATGCTGAACTACGCGGAGGGCGCGAAAGAGGACGGCGACAAGGACGTGATCGACATTCTGATGGAGGAAACCGCCGCCCGGACCCGCCAGTGCGAGGAATATTTCAGCGATTACCGCCGCTACCAGCTCATGCAGGTGGATAAGGTGCGGGTGCTGCTGGCCTGCCGGGTCATCATCAACGACCTGCTGGGAAAGCTGTATCGCTATGACTACAACGTCGGCTATGACTGCCTTCTGGACGATGGCAACAGCGTTTCCAGAAAACTGAAAAAATCCAACGAAGAAATGGAGGTTGAGGAAGATGCGCCTTGTGATCGCTGAGAAGCCCTCGGTGGCAAAGTCCCTGGCCGCCGTGCTGGGCGCTGCCACCCGAAAAGACGGCTACTTAGAAGGCAACGGCTGGCTGGTGTCCTGGTGCCTGGGGCACCTGGCCGGGCTGGCGGATGCCGCCACCTATAATCCCGACTATGCCAAGTGGCGCTATGACGATCTGCCCATTCTGCCGGAGTCCTGGCGCTTCACCATCGCCAAGGACAAACGAGATCAGTTTGACGTGCTGCGCACCCTGCTGCGGCGGGAGGACGTGACCGAGGTAGTCAACGCCTGCGACGCCGGGCGCGAGGGCGAGCTGATCTTCCGCACGGTCTACTGCCTGGCGGGCTGTACCCAACCCATGAAACGGCTGTGGATTTCCAGCATGGAGGATTCCGCCATCCGGGATGGCTTTGCACACCTGCGCCCCGGCGCGGACTATGACGGGCTGCACCAGGCGGCCCTCTGCCGGGCCAAGGCCGACTGGCTGGTGGGCATCAACGCCACCCGGCTGTTCTCGGTGCTGTACCACCGCACCCTCAACATTGGGCGCGTCATGTCCCCGACGCTGGCCATTATCGTTCAGCGGGAGGCCGAGATCGACGCTTTCAAGCCGGTGCCATTCTATTCTGTGGCTCTGGACCTGCCCAGTTTTACCGCTGCCAGCGCCCGCATGGACAAAAAAGCCGATGCCGAACAGCTGAAAACTGCCTGCCAGGGCGGCACGGTGACGGTCAAGCAGATAGAGTGCAAGGCCAAAACCGAGAAGCCGCCCGCCCTCTATGACCTCACCACCCTCCAGCGGGACGCCAACCGCCTGCTGGGGTTCACGGCGCAGCAGACGTTGGACTATCTGCAAAACCTCTATGAAAAGAAGCTCTGCACCTATCCCCGGACGGACAGCCGTTACCTGACCTCCGATATGGCCGAGGGCCTGCCGGTGCTGGTGAATCTGGTCGCCAACGCCATGCCGTTCCGCAAAGGCATCGCCATCTCCTGCGATGTAGCAACGGTCATCAACGACAAGAAAGTGACCGACCACCATGCGGTGATCCCGACCCGGAACATCCGGGAGGCGGATCTGTCTGCTTTGCCAGTGGGGGAACGGGCCATTCTGGAGCTGGTGGCGCTGCGGCTGCTGTGTGCGGTGGCCCCGTCCTATATCTACGATGAAACTTCTGTCACGGTGGAGTGCGCCGGTGCGGAGTTTACCACCAAGGGCCGCACGGTGAAGCAATCCGGCTGGCGGGCGCTGGACACCGCCTACCGGGCCAGCATGAAAAATGTGGAGACGGACAAAGAGGCCGAGGACAAGGCCCTGCCAGAACTGACCGAGGGCCAGGAGCTGCCGGTCACGGGGGCCGCCGTCAAGGAGGGCAAGACCACCCCGCCCAAACATTTTTCAGAAGATATATGCTGTGAAAGGGGGATAAGAAATCATCCATAGAAAGGAGCGTTCC
>OGRL01002188.1_pt1 | contig 13395 bp, 8 predicted proteins | sample 1553481 | NCBI WGS metagenome assembly OGRL01 (sample SAMEA2580036, study PRJEB22360) | human gut metagenome
CAGGGAAAGAAACGCCAGGACAAACGCCCACAGGGCCAGCCGCTTTCTCCACCACGCATAAACGGCGGCCAACCCCGCCACACTGCCCGCGCAAACCCAGAACCCCCAGGAACGGGAAAGGAAAGCCAGGGCATCCGCCAGCACGGAAAATCCATGAGAAAGATCATTCCACATAGGTGCTCCAGAATCTCCGGAACATAGTCAAAGTCAAGACAACAATGCCGTCTTTCAAGGCACGGGCCGCAGGCTGCGTCCCGCTAAAAAACTCCCGTCATCACTCCTGAAAATATTCCTCCGCGCTTTTCTCACAGGCTCCAATCAGGTAAGAAGCACCTGAACCATGAAAAATGCAGCACATCATCAGGGGCTTTCGGAACAGCAGGTTCAGGAAAACCGGACCAGATACGGGGTCAATATCCTGACTCCCCCGGAAAAGGAACCCCTGTGGAAGCAATTTCTGGAGAAATTTTCAGACCCCATCATCAAAATTCTGCTGGTGGCCCTGCTCCTGTCCGTAGGCGTGGCCTGCTATCAGTTCCTTACCGGAGCGGAATCGGCCAGCGTCTTTCTGGAGCCCGCGGGCATCCTGGCGGCCATCCTGCTGGCCACCTGCGTGGGCTTCGCCTTCGAGGTAAGCGCCAACAGGAAGTTTGAAATCCTGAACCAGGTCAATGACGACACCATGGTCCAGGTCATCCGCGGCGGCAATATCTGCGAATTGCCCCGCCGGGATGTGGTGGTGGGCGATATCGTCATCCTGAACACAGGGGAGGAGGTACCGGCGGACGGCGTCCTGCTGGAAGCCGTTTCCCTCCAGGTCAACGAATCCACGCTGACGGGGGAACCCCTCATCGGCAAAACCACGGATGAAGCGGAATTCAAGAAGGATGCCACCTACCCCTCCAACCACGTTCTGAAAGGAACCACCGTGGCGGACGGCCACGGCGTCATGGAAGTGACTTCCGTGGGGGACAGGACGGAATACGGCAAGGTTTATGAAGGTTCCCAGATAGACAACAAGGTGCAGACGCCCCTCAACCGCCAGCTTTCCAGGCTGGGCGACCTCATCTCCTGGGCCAGCTACGCCATCGCCGCCCTCATCGTCATCGGGCGGCTTACCCTGTATTTTTCCCATCTGCCGGGCCCCGTGGAATGGCTGAGCGCGGGAACCTACATTCTGAATACCGTCATGATCGCCGTAACCGTCATCGTCGTCACGGTGCCGGAGGGGCTGCCCATGAGCGTCACCCTGAGCCTGGCGCTGAGCATGAAGAGCATGCTCGCCAACAACAACCTGGTGCGCAAGATGCACGCCTGCGAAACCATGGGGGCCGCCACCGTCATCTGCACAGACAAGACGGGCACCCTGACGCGCAACCAGATGAACGTGTACAAGGCGGATTTTTACGGGTTGGGGGACGCCACCCCGGCGGAAAACGAGCTGGGGAACCTGATCCGGGAAGGAATCGCCGTCAACTCCACCGCCTTTCTGGATTACGCGGACCCGGAACATATCAGGGCCCTGGGCAACCCCACGGAAGGAGCGCTCCTCCTGTGGCTGCACGGGCTGGGCGTGAATTACCTGGACCTGCGGGAAAACGCCCGCGTGCTGGAACAGCTTACTTTCTCCACGGAACGCAAGTACATGGCCACCGTGGCGGAATCCCCCCTGCTGGGCAAAAAAGTCCTTTACGTGAAAGGCGCGCCGGAAATCGTGCTGGGCCTTTGCTCCACTGTCCTGACTCCGGAAGGCCAGGTTCCCGCCGCAGACATGCGCCCCGCCATTGAGGAACAGCTCCTGGCCTACCAGAACCAGGCCATGCGCACGCTGGGCTTCGCGTACCGCGTTCTGGAGGATGACGCCCCGGTATTCGAGGACGGCCGCATCATCCGCAAGGATCTGGTTTATCTGGGCATCGCCGCCATTTCCGACCCCGTCCGGGACGATGTGCCCCAAGCCGTGAAGGACTGCATGGACGCGGGCATCCGCATCAAGATCGTCACAGGGGATACCCCCGGCACCGCACGGGAAATAGGGCGCCAGATCGGTCTGTGGACGGAGGAGGACACGCCGGACCGTCTGATGACGGGTGTGGAGTTTGAGCAGACTCCGGACGCGGAACTGCTGGACCGCGTGATGGACCTGAAAATCATGTGCCGCGCCAGGCCCATGGATAAGGAACGGCTGGTCAAACTGCTCCAGAAGAAGGACCAGGTAGTGGCCGTCACCGGGGACGGCACCAACGACGCCCCCGCCCTGAACGCCGCGCAGGTGGGGCTTTCCATGGGAGACGGCACCACCGTAGCCAAGGAAGCCAGCGCCATCACCATCCTGGACAATTCCTTCATGAGCATTTCCCGCGCCGTCATGTGGGGGCGTTCCCTGTACAGGAATATCCAGCGCTTCATCGTCTTCCAGATGACCATTAACGTGGCGGCCTGCCTCATTGTGCTCATCGGCGCATTCCTGGGCACGGAATCCCCCCTCACCGTCACGCAGATGCTCTGGGTGAACCTCATCATGGATACTTTCGCCGCCATGGCGCTGGCCTCCATACCTCCGAGCCCGGACGTAATGGCCGAGAAGCCCCGCAAACAAAGCGACTTCATCATCACGCCCGCCATGCGCAATGCCATCCTCGGCGTCGGCATCGCTTTCATCGTCCTCCTCATGGGGCTGCTGGCCTGGATGAACACCCTCCCCGGCGGCATGGATACCCACCGGCTGACGGTCTTTTTCACCGTATTCGTCATGCTGCAATTCTGGAACCTCTTCAACGCAGGCGTCTTCGGCACCGACCACTCCGTCTTCCGGGACGCTTCGCGGGCGAAGGGACTGCTCTGGACCGCCCTGCTGATACTCGCCGGCCAGATAATCATCGTCACGTTCGGAGGCGAAGTATTCCGGACGGAACCGCTGCCGCTGCACGAATGGATCCTCATCACGGCAGGCACCTCGCTCGTGCTGTGGGCAGGAGAGGCGTGGCGGGCCGTCGCACGGGCACGGCACCGGAAACAGACGGCCCGGTAGTCCCTCTCCGCAACCGGTACCGCAGGAAGTTATTCCCCCGGAGCGTTTGGCAGTTCGGCAAAAACTCCTTACATTTGCAGGCCGTTTCGTGAAAACGGCAGGACAACAACGATTGTTAATCTAACACATTCAAACAAATGCCTGTAAAAATCAGACTTGCGCGCCACGGTAAGAAAGGCTACGCCTTTTATCATATCGTTGTCGCAGACAGCAGGGCGCCACGCGATGGCAAGTTCATCGAAAAGATTGGTACCTACAATCCGAACACGAATCCTGCTACCATCGACCTGAATTTCGACAAAGCCCTGGAAGGGCTCCAGAAGGGTGCCCAGCCCACGGACCCCTGCCGCGCCATCCTCTCCTACAAGGGTGTGATGTACAAGAAGCACCTCCTCGGAGGCGTTGCCAAAGGAGCTTTCGACGAAGCCGCAGCCGATGCCAAGTTCGAAAAATGGATGAGCGAGAAGGCCGCCAAGATATCCGCCAAGACGCAGAAGCTGACCGGCGAAAAGGAGAAGTCCGAAAAGGCACGCCTCGCAGCGGAGAAAGAAGCCAACGAAAAGAAGGCAAAGGCTATCGAGGCTAAAAGAGCTGAAGCAGCAGCCGCTGCCGCCGCACAAACCGAGGAAGCGGAGGCTCCTGCCGAAGGGGAAGCTCCCGCCGCCGAGTAAGACGATGAATACGCTGGAAACCGTCGGCAAGGTATCCAAACCGTTCGGCCGCGAAGGCGAACTGATAATCAACCTGTACGACACTTTTCCGGAAGAATTCGATAAAAGGGAACCGCTCTTCGCATCTATCGATGCGTTGGCGGTTCCTCTTTTTATCGAGAAATTCGAGCGACGCGGCCGCAGCAGCGCACTCGTTACATTCGCGGATTTCGACACGCAGGAACGGGCCGCGGAACTTGTCGGTCTGGAACTCTCCCTGCGCACGGACGATGAGGAGGCGGACGACGACATCGTCTATCTGGAGGATTTGGTCGGCTTCCGGGCGACATTCGACGGTCATCCGCTTTGGGGAGAAATCACGGACTATATCGACAGCGAACAGAACCCGCTGTTCGCAATTACGGCCGAAGGGAGGGAAATCCTCGTACCCGCCGCCGAAGAGATGATATCGGCCCTCGACATCGACGCACGGGAGATAACCTTTGTGCTCCCGGAAGGACTCCTCGACCTTTACCTGTAATTCCGCCGCCACTCTTCTCCCGCTTCAGTCCACGGTCCGGCAAAATCCGCCGTCCGACTTTTTCCCGACCGGCCCGCTGCAAGTCTTTCCGCATTCAAACGTCGGCAGCTTCCTATGCGGATACATCCGACGAATCGCTCCTGCCGTGTGCGGCCGCATGTCGCTGCGACGGGATACGACTGCACACAGCAGGCGACACCCCGCCCTTCCCGCCATAAAAATTTCTTCGCACCGGTGCAACATTCCCGCTCCCCGGTGCATCTTACAGAAAAGCAACGGCATGAAACACTCCATTTACGCGCTCCTTTCCGCCATTTGCTGCACTGCGGCTTATGCCTGTACCCCCCAATTCCTCCTCTACCAACCGCCCGCCCCGCCCGCCTACGATTATGTAGCGGTAGAGACGCCCTGCGACGAAACCGTCCTCCTCGACGGCGACACCCTCCGTTACGGCATGACACCGGAGCGGCTGGTCGAACAGCTGCATCTCCAAAGCGACCGGAAGGAACTCGACAAATTCGCCCAGATAATCCACGACCTGAATCCGCCACATACGGTTTACGGTGTATTTCCGACGACATCCGAAAGGGTAACGGTCGAGATACAGACCCGCGATTCGACCTTCGTCTTCGCCATCGGGCCGAACGAACGGGACAAAAGGTCACACCGGCAAACAACGGTACAACGTCGGCAGAAGAAGTATTCGCCCGCCCCCGACATCTGCCGCGACGGAGCCGGATACCGCCTCACCCCGAAAAGGGACTTCTTTCCCACAAGGCATCGGGAACAACTGCGCCGTATGCGTTTCGACGGCACATTCCGACCGGGCAGTCTCAACCTCTCCCTGTCTCTTCCGTGGACACACTTCTCCTCCTGCCACCCCGCAGCAGCAGGCGGCGGACGGCACTTCTGCGGTTTCATCGGGGCAGGAGCCGGCATCGAATACCTCTACCGCGACAAACAGGGAATAGCCGCCGAGTGGAGCGGGATGCTCTTCTCCTTCATCCCCGTCCTGGCACCGCTCGACATTGTATGGAACAGCCCCCACGAGGGGTATTCCGTCATGACGGCCGGCATCTCGGCCTACCATCATCTTCGCCGGTTCACATTCGGCTACGGTCTCAACTGCACCCGCTATCTTTGGGCTTACCATTACGACATACCGGAAGAGGGCGAAATGCCGCCGGCACCGCTGGGACGCGAAAGCTTCCGCGACCATTACTGGGCGGCGGGCGTTTCGGTCGCCGGATACGTCAACATCACACCCCGAATTCTTTTCGGCATATCGTACAAGCCCACCTTCCTGCGGTTCGGCAATCCCGAACCGTGGCGATACGAACATACGATTGCCATCGAACTGAAATTCTACCTGCTGAGATAGCCTCCGGAGAGAGATGCCGTCCGGATGTTCCGCTACGGGAACGGCAGAGGCGACCCTTCCGGCACCGGAAGAGCGCCTGTCCGAAAAAACGACCGGCCGTGCAACAAAACGACGGGGAGATGCATCTGTATATTACAAACCCAAAACGCCAATGCCTATGAACCGAACACCCCCCCTGCCGCTCTCCGCATGTCTTCTATTCGCCTCCTGCGTGACGACTTACAGCACCTCCCGGAAATACGTCGCCGTGGACACCCCCGAAGGGGAGACGGTGGTCATGAACGGCGACACGCTCCGCTACGGCCTCACGCCCCGCGACATGGCCCTGGAACTCGGAGTGGAACCGTCGGGAAAGAACCTCGCCCGAATGTCCCGGATTGTCTATGCAGCCAACTCGCCGCAGACGGCCTACGGCTTTTACGACGCCACCCCGGAACCGCTGTCGGTGGAGATACACGCCGCCGACACCACCTACTCCTACCGTCTGGCAGCCTACAACAGCGACCTCTTCTGGCTCAACTTCCTCTCATTGGGGATAGGAATGCTCGCAGACCGCGGCAACGACAACCGCTACGAACATCCCGACCTCTATTGGACCGGCGACGGCTACCATACCTTCCGCAAGAACGACTGGACGCTGGGCGTACGCCCGCGATACCGGTCCGTACTGAAAGCCACCGAAAGACGCGGGGGGCGCCGTGCGACACGCTATGCAAACTCGTTCCAGAAAGGACGCGTCAACGTTTCGCTGGCCTTCCCGTGGCTGCAACTCTATTCGTTTTCTCCCGTTTCGACAGGAATACGCCGAAACAACGGCGGATGTATCGGAATCGCCGCAGGCATCGAATACCTCTACCGCGACAAGCGCGGCATCGCACTGGAAGCAAGTGCATTGGCCGGATATGCCACTATCTGGGGACCGGCTGCCAGCATCGACCCGCCGCCCAACGAAGAATGGTCTGCCATACACATCTCCCTAGCCGAATACTTCCATTTCCGCCGTTTCACCGTAGGGTACGGCCTGAATGCGGCACGGAACAAGTACACCTACAAACCGCCTTACCCCGGTTTCGGAACGAACTACCTGGGCGATACGCGCCTCGACGACCGGTACTGGGCGGCAGGCATCATGGTGGCCGCCTACATCAACATCACGCCCAAAATCATGTTCGGAGCCACCTATCGTCCCACCTTCTTCCAATTCGGCACTACAAGACCGTGGAGATACGAACACAGCGCCACGCTGGACCTGAAGTTCTACCTCTTCCGGAAATGACATCGGCCTGCCTCCGCGCTGCGGCGAGGAGAGAAAGGCGCAAGCCGGTGACCGCAACTGCTACGCAGCCGAGAAACGACGAAGGCCGGTCGGAAAAGTCTGTTTTTCCGACCGGCCTTCGGTCACGTTCCGGAAGAGCCGCACGCACCGGCACCGCAATGCCGCACGACACCGACGGACGTCACACGACGACGTTGATAATCTTGCCCGGTACGACGATGACCTTCCGAACTTCCTTCCCGGCAGTGTATTTCTCCATCTGCGGGTCGGCGAGCACGGCGGCTTCGATTTCGCTGACCGCAGCCCCGAGCGGAAATTCCTTCTTGAAGCGCATCTTCCCGTTCACCGAAACCGGATAGTCGAAACTGTTCTCCACGAGGCAGGCGGGGTCGAAGACCGGGTAGCGCTCGTCGAAAATGGTTCCCTCGTGCCCCAGTTCGTGCCACAGCTCTTCGGCGATGTGGGGAGCGAAAGGCGACAACAGGACAAGGAGCGGTTCGAGCACGGCACGCTTGCTGCAGTCGCCGAGCTCGTTCAGGCATATCATAAAAGCGCTGACCGACGTATTGAACGAGAAGTTCTCGACATCCTCGCTGACCTTCTTTATCGTCCTGTGCAACACCTTGAGCTCCTGCGGCGAAGGCGCCTCCTCGTTTACCGAAAGCTCCCCGCCCCCGGCATGGAACAGCCTCCAGAAGCGGCGCAGGAACTTGTGCACGCCGTCGATGCCGTTCGTATCCCACGGCTTGCTCTGTTCGAGCGGGCCGAGGAACATCTCGTACATGCGCAGGGTATCGGCTCCGTAATGCTCCACGATATAATCGGGATTGACCACGTTGTACATCGACTTGCTCATCTTCTCCACCGCCCAGCCGCAAACGTAGCGGCCTTCTTCCAGGATAAACTGCGCGTCGGCGAACTCCGGCCGCCACGCCCGGAATGCCTCCAGGTCGAGGATATCGTTCTTCACGATGTTCACGTCCACATGAATCGGCTGCGTCTCGTACCCGTCCTTCAGACCGAGCGATACGAAAGTATTCGTCCCGGCAACCCGGTAAACGAAATTGGAACGTCCCTGTATCATCCCCTGATTCACCAACTTGCGGAACGGTTCGTCCTCGACGGCCACACCGATGTCATACAGGAACTTGTTCCAGAAACGGGAATAGATGAGGTGCCCCGTGGCATGTTCGATACCGCCGATGTAGAGGTCCACGCTGCGCCAGTAGGCGTTCGCCTCGCGGCTCACCAGCTCCCGGTCGTTGTGCGGGTCCATGTAGCGCAAATAGTAGGCCGACGAACCGGCGAAACCCGGCATGGTGCTCGTCTCATACGGATACCCTTCGGCCGTATGCCACCCCTCGGCACGGGCGAGCGGCGGTTCTCCGGAGCTCGTCGGACGGAACTCCGGCACATCGGGCAGCGTAAGCGGCAGCGCATCCTCCGGCAACGGACAGGCCGTATCGTCCTTATAATAAATCGGGAAGGGCTCTCCCCAATAACGCTGACGGCTGAAGATGGCGTCGCGCAGGCGGTAATTGACCTTCTTCCGGCCAATGCCCCGCGCCTCTATCTCCGCGAACATCCGCTCGATGGCCTCCTTCACGTCCAGGCCGTCGAGGAACCCGGAATTCATCATCCGCCCCTCCTTCGCATCGTAACTTGCGACGTCGATATCGCCCCCCTCGACCACCGGCACGATGCCGAGTCCGAAATGTTTGGCGAAAGCGTAGTCGCGCGCGTCGTGCGCTGGTACGGCCATGATGGCTCCCGTACCGTACCCCGCCAGCACGTAGTCGCTGATATAAACCGGCAGTTCCGTGCCGGTGAACGGATTAATCGCATAAGAACCGGTGAAAACGCCGCTGACCCGTTTGGTATCGGCCATCCGTTCGCGCTCGGAACGCCTCTTCGTCTCTTCGATATAGCGCTCGACCTCCGCCCGTTGTGCGTCGGTCGTCAGTGCGCACACCTGTTCATGTTCCGGCGCGATGACCATGAACGTGCATCCGAAAACGGTATCGGGCCGTGTGGTGAATATCTCCAGTTTCCGCCCGCTGCCCCGGATGCCGAAGAACATCTGCGCTCCGGTGCTGCGCCCTATCCAGTTGCGCTGTATCTCCTTGAGCGATTCGCTCCAGTCAAGCCGCTCCCTGCCGTCGAGCAGCCGTTCGGCATAGGCGCTCACCCGCAGCAGCCACTGCTTCATGCGCTTCTGCACTACCGGGAAACCGCCCCGCACCGAAAGACCGTTCACCACCTCGTCGTTGGCAAGCACCGTACCGAGCCCTTCGCACCAGTTCACCGTCGTGTCGGCCCGGTAAGCCAGCCGGTAGTTCAGCAACACCTCCTGTCGCCGTTTCCCGTCCATCGCATTCCATTCGGCGGCGGTGAACTCCATCCGCTCGGTACAAGCGACATGCAGCCCCTCCGTTCCCCGGAGGGCGAACGCCTCGGTCAGTTCGGCGATGGGGCGCGCCTGCTGCCGGTCGTAACAGTAATAGCTGTCGAACATCTTCAAGAACGCCCACTGCGTCCACCGGTAATATGCGGGGTCGCTGGTCACCACCTGCCTGTCCCAGTCGTACGAGAATCCGAGCTTGTCGAGCTGTTCCCGGTAACGCGCCACGTTCTGCGCCGTGGTGACCGCGGGATGCTGCCCCGTCTGGATGGCATACTGCTCGGCCGGAAGCCCGAAAGCATCGAACCCCATCGGATGCAGCACGTTGAACCCGCAGAGCCGTTTATAGCGCGTATAGATGTCCGAAGCGATATACCCCAGCGGATGCCCGACGTGGAGGCCCGCCCCGGACGGATAAGGAAACATGTCGAGCACATAATACTTGGGGCGGGAAGCGTCCGCATCCACCCTGTAAGTCCTGCGCCGCTCCCACTCCTTCTGCCAGCGCGGCTCTATTTCGCGGAAATTGTACTCCATAAATTCGTCACTGTATTTTTGTCTTGCATCCGCAAAGATAGGAAATGTATCATCGAAATATAACGGTACAAGCCGGGGATGCCGAATCGGGACACGGCGGCGGAGCCAATGCAGCCAAGCGAAACGGACGGATTATCCCGATACACGGAAACAGCAGGGAGCAGACGAAACCCCGGAACGCGGCGGCCATTCGGCAAACCGGCCTCGCGGCGGCTCCCGACCTTCCGTTTTCCGCTCCATCCGGAGTCCGAAACCGACTGCCGCAGCACCGCTCCGCGACAGGTCTGCGAATGCGGCCTTGACCGGAACACCCGGACGGAACCGTTTCAAAAGCCGTTTTCTGTATAGTTTCCCACTTTTTCAAAAATATGTTTGGTTTTAATGAAAATTTGCATACCTTTGTGGCAACACTATGAGTGAAAGTAGTGCCGAATTATAACGAGAAGCGGAGAGAACGGGCTCTATGAAACTTCGGCAACCTATCGCAACGATAAGGTGCCACGTCCCGACCTGCCAAGGACAGGAAATATAATTAACCATGAAGGCTATGAAAACGACTATTTCAGGAGAAGCTTTTTCAACGACATGTTACTGCGGCGGTTCGTCGCGCAGTCTTTTCTCCATGGATATGCGTATGCGCCAAGCGCGCTAATCTTATCTTATTCCCGGAACATACTATCGACAGACCTGTAAGACAGGCCGTGCATAGTTCGCCGTATCCTTACGGCATCATGTAATCAAACACGCATATTATTAACAATCAACGCATAGCATTAGCTATGCCCTGTAATTTCATTACCATGGCGAAAACATATCAACAGATAAACGAACGGATTAAGAACGGCGAAGCGGTCGTACTGACTGCCGAGGAGGTGTCGCAACTCGCCCTCACGATGTCGCCGGAAGAGATAGCCGACAAGGTGGACGTCGTAACCACCGGTACTTTCGGCGCCATGTGCTCTTCGGGCGCCTTCATCAACTTCGGACACTCCGACCCGCCCATCCGCATGGAACGCATCGAACTCAACGGTGTGGGCGTAAGCGGCGGACTCGCTGCCGTGGATACCTACATAGGAGCCACCGACTGCAACCCGGCCAATCCCGAATACGGCGGAGCGCATATCATCGAAGACTTCATCAACGGCAAGGACATTCTGCTGGAGGCCTGGGGCAAAGGGACCGACTGCTATCCCCGCCGCCACATCCGCACCTACATCAACCGGGATACGGTGAACGAAGCCTATCTCTACAATCCGCGCAACGCCTACCAGAACTACAATGTGGCGACCAACACCTCCGACCGCACCATCCATACCTACATGGGTACGCTCCTACCGAAGATGAAGAACGCCAGCTACTCCACCTCCGGCGAGCTGTCGCCCCTGCTGAACGACCCGGAGTGCCGCACGATAGGACTCGGTACGCGCATCTTTCTCGCCGGTGCGGAAGGGTATGTGGCGTGGAACGGGACGCAGTTCAACACCTCCAAGGAGACGAACGAATACGGTATCCCGACAAGCAATGCCCGCACCATCGCCGTCATAGGCGACCTGCGTGAGATGAGTACCGAATACCTGCGGGGCATGTATTACGAGAAGTACGGATGCAGTCTCTTCGTCGGCATCGGTATTCCGATACCGATACTCGACGCCGACCTGGCCCGCCGCGTATCCATCCGCAACGAACAGATTGAAACGACCGTGGTGGATTACGGCAACGGCAACAGAGTGCTCGGCAAGACCAACTACGCTGCCCTGCGGAGCGGCGAGATAGAGGTCGGCGGCCACCGGATAAGAACAGCCCCCGTGTCGAGCCTCGCCAAAGCCCGCGAGATAGCGGAACTGCTCAGGGAGCGCATCCGGAGCGGCAAATTCCTGCTGAGCGAGCCGGTACGCCCCATGCCTACGGGTACTACGACCAAGAAACTGCAAATACGCGAAGAACCCGGAAGAAACCATTGAAATACGAAAAAACATGAAAAGGAAATATATGCTGTCGTTCTCGGAGAGCACGGGCGACAAACCGATAATACACGACCTGATAAAACGTTTCGACATATGCATCAATATCATCAAGGCGGAGATGGCGCCGGGACTGGCCGGGTCCATGCTCGCGGAGTTCAGCGCTCCTGAAGGGGACATCGCACAGGCACTTGAATTCCTTGCCGCCCAAGGGGTAGGAACAGCCCTCGTCACGGACAAAATCATCTTCCGTGAGGAGCGGTGCGTACAGTGCGGCAGTTGTGCGCTGGCCTGCTTCTCCAAAGCACTGACCATCGGGCCGCCCGACTGGAAACTCTCCTTCCAGCGGGAAAACTGCATATTGTGCAAACTGTGCCTGACGGCATGCCCGCAACATTTATTCACCATAGCAAACGACTAACGATGAAAGAGTACAAAATTCGGATATACCGCGACAATTTCAACCGCGACCGTTGGCAAACCTTCACGATAAGCTACAAGGAGAGCGACCTCTGCATCGGCATCGACACTGCATCGTACGTCCCCGAAATGAATCTCTTCGCCGGACAGATTCTCCGTGAACTACGGCTCGAAATGGACGCATACATTACGAACGACCCGACCTACGCGGTCATCCTCTCCCCCTATTTCCCGGCCGCCGGTGCGCCCGGGATACTGGTACGGATGGCGGAAGCCGCAGCAACGGCGGGCGTCGGCCCCATGGCCGCCGTTGCAGGAGCGATAGCGGAGTACATCGGCCGACGCCTCAAGACGGAGTACGACTGCCGGGAAGTCATCGTCGAAAACGGCGGCGATATCTACGCCGACATTGTCGAGGGGATGGACATACCCGTATTCGCGGGACAGTCGCCGCTCTCGGAGAAGGTCGGCATCTTCATTCCGGAGGGAGGAAGAATCAGCATCTGCACATCTTCCGGCACGGTCGGGCCATCACTCAGTTTCGGAATGGCCGATGCCGTGATGATAGTCTGCAGCGACGCAGCACTGGCCGACAGCTACGCGACCGCCTTCGCCAACAAGATACACACCAAACAGGACATCAACAACGTAATCGCCGAGATACGGAAAATCCCCGCCATTTCGGGAGCCATCTGCATCAAGGACGACATGTTCGGCATCTGCGGCGAATACGGACTCAAAATATGGAAACAACCCCTGATACGATAAGATAAGGGAACCGTTCCGAAAGCGAACGCAGGACAGAAGGATACGGAAACCGGCCGCGGTTTCCGGCGAATATCCCTGTACCTGCGCTCGCACGGAACGGCACGCAAACACGGCACAATGAAAGTAAAAGAGATATTGGCAGCATCGGACAGGACGCTCATCTCGTTCGAGCTCCTGCCGCCGCTGAAGGGCGGCGACATCGGGAAGGTCTACAACGCCATTGAACCGCTCATGGAGTTCTCGCCCTCCTTCATCAATCTTACCTACCACCGCGACGAGGAGGTGATACGCCAGCGGCCGGACGGAACACTGGAGCGCATCACGGTCACGAAACGCCCCGGAACGGTGGCACTGGCGGCGGCCATCATGAAACGTTACGACGTGGAGGTGGTTCCCCATCTGGTCTGCGGCGGCCTCGACCGCCATAAG
>OGRL01002197.1_pt1 | contig 13342 bp, 13 predicted proteins | sample 1553481 | NCBI WGS metagenome assembly OGRL01 (sample SAMEA2580036, study PRJEB22360) | human gut metagenome
GTAGCATTCAATCCTTGAGGCAGCGTCACATCTAAAATATGCGGCGTTCTGTCTGACAACCCCCAGAAAAAAAGTGCCGTTCCATATGAAAAGATAGCTTTTGTGTTTTGAGCCTGCAGAAGAACATATTCGTCTGCGACTTCTCCACTTAAAATATATAGACCCTTTCTAATGCGCTCCAATTTTCCTAAATCCATATATTTTTTTAGCATAGGACGACTGATACCAGCCGCTTCAACTTGGCTTGTTCGGATAACTCCATCATTATCCTCTGCTATTCTAACGAATTTTTCCCAGATTTTATCCATACACCATCACCTCTCAGTGATTATTTACATTCTTGCTTTAAATTATACACCGTTAAAGTAAAAATGTAAATAATCACTTTAAGATATGATATGCGTTTGTTAGAAAAAATTCAAAAGAAAAAGGGATGTCTAAATAGACATCCCTTCAGTGTGGCAATTATTAAATTTTATGCTTGATACTTATTTACCATTTCCGATTCAAACTGCACGCCTTTGACGAAGGCCCCAAAGTCCTCGTCCAGCATGAAAAAAGTGATCCGGATGGTATTGAAGAGTCTGGCGAACTTTTTCCTTCCACCATTGATTTTTTTGAGCCTTTTTGTATAGCTCCACCTCCTTGTAAATTTCTTCTAAGGATACAGCCTCCTTTTTCTCAGTCAATACAGCTGCGACTACATCACGCCAAGTAGCTCCTGGCATGTCACGGATGTCCAGTTTCTTCTCTGTTGTAAAAAGAATGGGATAGATAAGGGCATTATCTTTTCTCACAACCAGTACATACTCATGAAGAATTGGAATAAATTTTCCACTGTACTGTATTTGATCAGAAAAGCAATTGTGCTGCGCTTTGATTATAATGTTTTCCAGCGTTCCTGGCTTTATAATCTCTGCAAGCATACTGTATAGCTTTCCGCGCTTTTTGATATCTCCCATAAGAACAGCCATACGACCGCCTTTTTCCAGAGCACAAAACTGTTTCATCATTGCATAGTTCATCGCTTCAACAAACCTGTCCCAATCTGGGATACGGGATAAATCCGCCTTACAAGGATCGTATCCATATTTCTCTTTTACTTCCGACGCTTTGTACATAACATCAGAGTATTTGATTATATCCCAGTATGGAGGATGCCAGAAAATAAATTCTGGACGTTCTGGAATTTCGCAATTCATTAGATCGAATCCACTATGTAGATCGTACAGATGACTGCGGATTCCCAGTTTATCAGCAGCGGCTTTTGTTGTTCCACTACCACACATATAGTCGCAGATTTCCATCGGCTTGAAAAAGCCAAGTAAATCCTCAATAAGTTTTGGAGAACAATTTCCGCGATATTTATTGTTTCCACCTTCACCGCGTTCCGGATAAGAAACAATGCTGGTCAAAATATGGCGTGATTCATGTTTATCAAACATTTGCTTCACCTCCTTCATGATACTTTTTTGTTAAATCCCCGATGACCTCAGATATCGAATGCCAGTAGCTATCCCAATAAGAATCGTTCTTTCCCAAAGTCTTTTCAATTCTTTTTGGAATACTGGGATCCTCAATTAGACTATGGTACTGGTCTTCTGTAAGGTCTGTAGTTATGTCGGACTGTACTAACTGAGATTCAAAGTCTTCGATTCTGCATTGTTTTAGATATTCACGACCTATTTCTCCCAATTTTCCCGAACTAAGCAGCAATTCTTTTTGTATCAAATTCAGACAATAATGATTTTCAATGTATTCACCATCGATCCAGCACTCATATGAGTGCTCGTCAGATTCAGATATGAAACTGCCGGTATTGCGAAATATCTGGATGCAACCAGTATTCTGCTCTTTTTGAAGCATTTCGCATAGTGCTATCTTGGCGTATTGATAATCTCCAAAAAGTGATGTGATATGCCCAGATTCTCCATCAACAGACCAATCTTCTTCTACCGCATAAACAATAATTTTCTCCTGATTTTCCTGAATAGTAGTCATTGTATCTAGCATTTCAGGAGCCATGATGATGCAATCAAGTGGGATTTCATCGATTTTTTTCGTTTCTCCGTATAACTCTGAAAAATGTTTTTCAAGAGCTTTTACATCATAAGGCAAGGGTGGAACATCAAACTCGCAATAAATATCTGGAGTTTCATTTTCTGTTTCCTTATCTTCACCATCTCTGATCTCTAAGATGTGTCCTATTAAGCCGGAATACTCACTTTGTGAATTTGCAATAATTCTCTCGCCGATTTTAAAAGCCATTCCATTATACTGGAATTCAGCTCCTGTTTTGTTTATGAGCATATAAACGCCCCCTGTGTAATCAATTTTGCTGTTAGCATTTTAGTTACCTCCAGAAAAGATTTTCGTACAGTTCATATCCGAAGTCATCCAACTCTTTCAGTCGTCCCGGATTGAAGTGATACTCTGGATAAACCACAAATCCGCTTCGCTCAGTTCGACCTGTAGGCGATCCTAATCCTGTTTTTTCTATCCACGGAAGGATTTCTTCCCCTAAATTGTTGGTGTCGATAAAAGCACAGTCCTTTTCTACAGGAATTCCTAAATTTACACTTAAATCTCCCCAAGGCTCTGGATCTTCTTGGCTCCAATCTACTAATTTCAGAGCTAATTTTGTTTCATTGTAATAAGAGCAGACCTGTAAATCCAATAAAGCCATTTTTCCATGCCAAAACAATTTTAAGAGAGCCTTGCCACTGAGAATGTCCTGATATTTTTTATCACTGTAACCATCCCAGCGCAAATAATTCCAGTCTGGTCTTGGGCATTTCTCAGAAAGAGCCACCTCTTTTGATACTGTTTTCAATTTTGGTACATGAATACTTCCCATTTGAACCTTAGCATAAATCGGAAGAATCTTTTTCGCCAAATATTCTTGATCTGGACAAGTGTCTATCAAACCCATTTTTGCAGTTAAGAAAGACTGATCTTTCATAGTGCCAATAGCAGACATTTCTGCCCACCGGTGCCGTGCCAAAAAAGCTGAAATGTTTTCGGGAGTAGCTTCAAAGAAAACCGTACTATCTAAATTTTCCATATCGCTGGAAATCCCCTGTAAATATTTTTGATTCATATCCGTTCCTCCTTAAATATGATAATCTACACCAACAAGCACCATGTCATCATCAACATTGTCTATGTACTCATCAATGGAAGTGTGCCAATCCGAATTGCGATTATCAGATAATGCGCAACTCAAATCATCTTGCTCCCACCAATTGTCAGCATCTACAATATCGTTGACTCCCAAAGGATACTTCCAGGTGTCCGGAACAGCAAAGCGTTCAAGAAAATTTTCTAAGGTTTCACCTTTATGATAGAGATATTTGTCTACGAAAATGATACCATCCTCTACAATTTGTCCATAAAACCCTTCTTCTAATTTTCCATCCAGAAACATGGACTTATATTTTTCATAAGCTTTAACCGATTTTTGATGATCCCATTTTCGCATAGCATCCCAGTCAATGTCTTTTTTTCGTGCTGCAGAAACCCAAATGTAACCTTCCGGAGCTTCAAGCTGAGCATCTTCATTACACCAGCTTCTTTCTCCTTCAGAATACTCTTTGCAATCTGTACGAACCAAGAACATTTCTGGCCATCTTCCGCCAATTTGATACCAGTCCCATCTAGTGTTTGGATTACAGTAATACCCATATCCTTGCTTTTTTCCATCATACTCAAATCCAAATGATTCTGCATATTGTTCAAAAGATGAATAGAGAGAGGAAATGGGATACTGAGGCAAGGCCTGAATTTTTTTGGCTTTTTTGGTACGTTTCTGATGATGTAATTTTCCAGCTTGCTGCTGAAAAACCTTTCCATCCTGAATAATGTAGTTCGTGTAATATGGAGGACGATCCAATTGAACAATTTTGCCTTCTGGCAGTTTAATACAGTCAGTTGTACTGTTGTAATCTTCTCTTAATTCTGCTGTCATATCAAAGAACTCAAGATAGTCAGGATTTCTTGTATCCTGAAAATAGGGTTCCATGACTTCAGAGACCATGTCGTCTACAGCGCTTGAGAAGCCAGTAACTTTGCTACGCAAGCGGCTGATTTGCCATTCCAGCATGTGGTTAACTTTTTCAGACCTGGAATCCGAAAGTTTTTGGATCATATCCCTGATTTCCTGATTTCTTTTCTCATCCTCCACTATGGGAGCAATATTTACAGCTACCATTGTCTTAAAATGCATAATGATTTTCCTTTCTTAAAGACAGATGGGCAACTGTAATTCAGCTGCCCATCATTGTTATAGTGATGTTGTTTATACCCCTATGTGACGCTTTACTACAGCCGTCAATTTTATGGGCAGTTGATTTAGATCAGTGATATCCATGAAGGAATCACCATAGATTCTTTCGATGTTCTGCTTGTCATCGCCGATTGCCGCTGCGATGAAAAGCAATCCTTTTCGACGATATTCCTGCTTAATACCTCTCAGATCTTCTTCTGCAGCTGCACCGTAATAACCACTGTCAGCTGGTTGTCCATCTGAGATTAGCATTAAAATACGGATCTCCTCGGGTCGTTTCACCATTTTCTCGGCTACAAATCGAAGAGCCGCGCCGTCACGATTGCTTCCTCTAGCGGAAATATCCATAAGGCGGTACTTGTCGTCTTGATCAATGTCTTGAAATTCAGCATATGAGAACAATTCTACGCTGTCGTATCCCGTTGTGTGACCATAAATTGTTACTGGTATACCCAAGCTATGACAAAAATCGTATAAGATAATCGCTGCAGCTCTGGCATAAGTACAACGGTCGCAGGAAGACATAGAACCAGACTCGTCCAGCAATAAACCAACAGATATCTGGGGGACCTCATTTGGCAAGGCGTTTTTGTAAAAAACCTTACCATCATTTCGGCATAATGCGTGCGCATCCAATCTGCGTCCCATTACCAAGCCTGTTTGTTTTCCACCTCTTTGTCTGTCTTTTAACTGCTGAACGATACTTTTTTGCAGCTGCTTAGAAATGCGGATCAGCGGTGCCGAAATTTGATCATATTGCTCTATAAGCTCATTATCGACATCGGCAATACGGTTGACGCGTATTTGTACACCCGCATGAATATCCCCATAAGAGATATTCTGTGCAGCTTCATTTAGTTCCCTGAGTCGCTCGTTTTCAAGTTGTTCGCATGCAGCTTTTTCCGCCATTTTATCTAAAAGACGTTCGATATCAGAAGCTGCATTTTCGTAATGTTCACGCTGATAGTCATCATTGTAGGATGTTTCACCACCAGTCGGCTCAGAGACACTTTCAGTCTGTTGATAAGGGATTCTTCCTTCTTCTTCAGAGGAAACATTCTTCTTGCCATTTCCACTTAGTGCGCCACTTTCTACACCGTCATCCCCTATTGATGACTGCGATGCAGTGGTACTATTCTCGGAATTATCTGACGCATCATCTTCTTTTTCGTCACTAACAGCATTTTCCGATTCTGATGAGGAAGAATTATCTTCCTCATCGCTGCCTTCAGCAATTGCTTTTGTGGCTTTTCTCTTTCCGGCATTGCATGCCGGGCAAGAGCTTGTACGTGGTTCCGGGACAGGGATGGTATCACCTTCGCCTGCACAAGAACCTCCTACCACAGAACCAAAGGCTTTTGCAAGTGTTTCTGACACTGATGTTTCTTCGCCTGCAGCTTTTGCATCATCCTGACGCTGTTTGCATACCTCAATAAAGCTTTCGATATAATCCCAGCAACGAACTAAGACTAAATTTACTGTTTTCAGCCTTTCTTTTCCGGATGTAACCATAATTGCATTATCCAGATCTGATATCAGGCTAAAAACCAACTGAATCCTTTCGTCCTTTTTGGAAGCCTCGCCGTACTTAATTTCTCCATACTTTACATAGGAGAGCAGCAGTTGAGCGATACTCTGAAAAATATGAGTTGGACGTTCTTCATCTTCCTCAGACTCAATCAGTTGTGTCACAGTTCGCATATCCTCAAACATTTGATCTCGCAGAGTTGCAAGATTTTGTCCAAGGACTCCTGGAAACCGTGAAAGCATACGACTTTCAACATAACCATCCTCAATGATGTTACAAACATAATGAGAAACTGATTGAAGCATTTCGAGATTTCTGGGTTCTTTTTTTGCATATTCCCAAAGTGCTTTTTCTCTCTTTGCATCATCGGGAAAAAGTAGACTCGGCGGTTCTGGATACCATTTATACATTCCCATAAAATTATTGTGGGTCTGTTGTATGGGGAAATCCGTAAACAGCACATGCCCAAGCTCGTGCGCAAACATGCCTGTAACAATTTCGTATCGATCCTCACGAGTTCGATTTTTCTTTGTTACCAATGGATGTCCTGCATTTATCAAAATATGCCTGTTATTAGTTACTGCGGTTTCATCGCTTCTGGGTTTCCATATAAGTTTCATGTGAATGCGCCGGTTATACTTGTATCTCCTGGTTTGCGCAATCGCCATGTCTTCATAATGTCCTGCTAAAATACGCGAAGTAAAGAACTGACGGTCTGTAATTTTACTGCGATTTTGGTCAAGCATCTGCTTGACTTTTTTGTGATTCACCCTTGCCATATGTAGGGTAACCTCCTTCCTTAAAATTTTATACTGCTTTCTTTGAGCGTCTTGGCGCAAATATCGGTTCCAATACAGTATTGATTAGAGCTTGTCGGTCATCCTCATCAGCAGTTGCCTTGCTGATAATGGTATATAATGCCGACGCATATGGATCACCGGTAATTTCGGTACTGATAATCCAGTCGATTAAGCTTCTCATGCCACAAGAACCGTCTGTGATACTGTTTTTCCTCATATAGTCAGACATATCGTTGACAACCTGCACCATCTGGGATACCAGATAATCATCTGCACATCCTGTTACACTCATGGCACGCTGTACCATGACTTCAGGTGCCGGAAGCTCAACATCTCTGACAAGACTCATACGGTCAATAACAGACTGATTGAGTCCACGGCAACCCTCATAGCTGATATTTGTGGTAACAACCACTACAGCATCTGGATGCCTATTTATGATTTCTCCGGTTGGCAGTGTAATAGATCCAGATTGCTCAAGCATTGAGTTAAGGCCCACCAAAACGCCAGGCTGCATAATTGTGCTTGGCTCCTGGATTTCAATCACATACCCATTTTTCAGAGCCTTTATAAAGTCGGTCTCCACATATGTGTATGACTGTCCACTGCTCTGATGGTTCTCTGCACGTTTGCTGAGCTGCTGTACTTTTTCCGTAACCTTATCCAAGACAATACTCATACAGTCTTGAGCGGAGGCGTCATCATTGTCAATCCCCGTAAGAGCCTTATATACACCTGCTGGATCATAATCCATATCATCCAAGTCAGGCAAGTGCATCAAGGCAGCAACATTGGCATAATTGATTCCGCCCATTGCCTTCAAAGCTTCTCGTTCGCGATCCAGTTCAGCATCTCCCGTAGAAACAGAATCAGTTTCCGGGAAAATCATGCCGACGAAATCAAAAATTTCTGTGCCTGCCGAACAGGTGTATTTCATGTAAGGTAAATTAAGCCCCGCCGCAATTGCTTTGGCGCCCATTGTTTTACCTGTACCTGCAGGACCACGCAGCAGAAAATTACGCATCGGCATCGCTTTTCCGGTTGTAGCATTTGCGTGTTTGCAGATGTCTACCACTTCATCCGGTATGATATACCATGCGGGAAGCTGTGGAACCAGCGATTTTTCCAGCGGAGATAAGGATCGTCCGGGATTAAACTGATACTTGCTGATAAAGTCGCTGTGTTCTACTGTGTTTGTAGAGCGTTTGATGACTACTGGTCCAGTCTGAGCAAATACAGTGAACTCTCCGGCTATAACATCGTTTGGTGTATACGCACCGGAATCCAGTTGTGTTTGAGAAATACGCATCAGATTTCCGGACTTATCCAAAACGACCTTAACATGCGCCGCACACGTTTCGTCTTTTACACGGCGGTACATATTGTCGCATAGGATTGCCATATCATCTGTTGCTGCAGACAAATCCGAAAAACCATCATTCATATGATTGTGATAGCTTTCCAGATGTTTGCTGAATTCCTCATCTTCCATAAAAGCGGGCATCATAGCCATAAGGACTGCTGCACCGTCTCTACCGCTGTTGTTCAGAGTATAAACCTCCATCACTTCGGTGCTTTTGTCATATACACTGGCAAGCAGATTTCCGGCCTTTGTATCATACACAACGAGATGATAGGAATCTGGTCCAATAGAAGATTTGTACTCCGCAACTGTTCTGTTATCAATGGTACCAACTGCGCCTTCTGAAGACCCATCCATACAACGGCACAAAGCATGAATTGCTTTAATTGCCGAAGAGCAAAGAGTAGATTCCATTCCTGATCCATACTTCGATGAAACCTTTACTTTTTTGTTTCTGAGGGTATCAAAAGGGGCTGGGAGGGAACGTGAAAAGTTAAATAAATTTGTTACACTCATAGTGCTTGATTTCCTTTCTGCAGTTTTACTGCGCAAATTTGATTTCGATACCGTTTTCTTGACAGACTGCAAGCTCAATATCAGAACGCATTAGCTCGTCGCAAATGTTTTTCCAGCTCTGTTTTGCAGGAAGCTCTTCCTCGGAAATCAATATTGATTGCTTTCCTTGTCCGATAGCCTCATTACAGCGCTCATTCAGATCCATCATATGAGATTCAGTCCATTCAAAAGCTAACAGTTCATAGTTTTCAGGGATTTCTTCACAGGTGGAATCATCACTGGTTTCATCAGTAAATCCCTCATCATGGTTTTCTGTAGATTCCATATTTTCTTCAGATTCATTTTGAGGACATGGCCCTTCGGCAGTACAAAACTGTATGCCGACTATCTGAAGATTTTGGACTTCCACTTTAGCACGACGATAACCGCCGGCTCGATTAAGCAAGATATAGACGGATTCACCACTTTCAATGCTTTTTCTGGCGTTCGGATTTTCCCAGATCCATCGAGCTTGTGGAAATTCTGCCAATACCAGTTCTGTGACTCGACGCTGAATCACGCCGTAGGCAAGATCCCGTACATCCTTTTCGGTGGGAATTGGCGTAGGTTCCTGAACGGTTGTTTGCACTTCAATGGGTTCTACCGTTTTTGAAGAGAGAAACAAGAGCCGGATGACTGCTACAAAAATGCCCAGAATAATCAAAAGTAAAATCGGCCAAAGTCGGCAGATAAATGTCAGAAGCGCAAGCATTCCTAATAGAATCAGCGCTTCATAAGCCATATGCCGTTTGTGTTCTTTTCGATTCATTGGCATATTTCCTTTCTTGTACTCATTTTTGGGCACAAAAAAACGCACATGAGCAGTTTATCTGTAACTCATGTGCGTTTCAATGCGCCTGATTCAATTGTTCTGTATCCTCCTTATTCATCAAAGAAAGAATTTCCGCCGCCAAATGCTTCAAATCCTGTAAAATTTTCAGGTGTAGAAGTATTTTGCGGTGCAGCGGCGGGAGAGGAGACAGGCGGTGTTTCGTGATTGCCATTATTGTCGGCTTTTTTGTTCCCACCACTGAAACAGTATTCAATATCTGTCAGAATGATAACGGGAACACTCTTCTTTTCGCCGGTTGTAGCTTCTTCCCATGTATCCTCATCCAAACGGCCGAGAATCGTGACAAGAGAGCCTTCCTTGAGCTTCATATTTTTAATTCGCTCGCAGAGAGGACCAAACGCTTTCACAGAGAAGTTAACCCAGCGCGAGTTGTTTTCCGCACGAGTATCGTACACTTTGTATCCGACTCTGAATCGTACAGAATCGTTATTTTCCGAATACTTGAGTGCGGGGGTGTCGTTATATCCTTTTGATATAACAACCGGGGTGCCAAATGTCATTAACATAGTTAAGACTCCTTTCTTGCAGGGGTTACCTGCTATCAAATATATTTATTTCAACCTGTTTTCCAGGCAGAAACCGAGAGAAACAAAAAAAGTGCCAATCAGCACAATTGTGCTAACTGACACTTTATAAACCTTGATACTATGGATTTTCAACTGAAAACCTTGAAACTGTTATTTTTATTATAGCATACTTTATTCTCTCAGTCAATCCGTCTGAAAAAGTTCTTAGTTATGATGACTGAGTTTGGAGCAGTTCTTTTTTTGCCAGCTCTAATGCAAGATAGACTTTTTGTGTGTCACAGTCCATATGTCCGTCTTTATCAGAATGCTCATGAATCAGATTCCTGATTTCGTCCAGCAGCACCAGTAAATTCTCGGCTGTCATAATTGCTCTTCCCCTTTCTCATTTTTTCCAATGCAAGGTAACTGCATAACACTTTACATTGATCATGCTCATAAACCGGTGTATTTTTAGAGATATATACTCGGATAGTATCTCCTTTTTCCATCTGTTTTATACATTGCCTGATCACAATCTTTACAGTTCCTGCCTCCGTTTCAAGGTAAATGTTTTTCACACGTTTACGTAGTGGCGTTTTATCAACTGAACTGCATAGACCTTCTAATATGATATACCTGTTTCCTGTAACAGTGTGCCAAACGTAAATGCCATTCACGTAAAAAAATGCCGCAAACACCAAACAGGGTATTAAAAGATAAACATCTTTATACAAAACAAGGATTAAAATGGTGAGAATTAAAAACACTGACCCTGCTCCGAAACGTATTATCAGTTGTTTTTGTAAAGCTTCTGGCAAAGCCATAAACTTCTCTTTCATTATATCACCTCACAATAACAGTATCCGTTTTTTCTTGAGCAAACTCAGAATGTTTTTAATGGTTTCATCTCGTGTTGCTGCCTTTTCCATCTGTACTTCTAAAATATTGTCCTGAATGTTATTTTGAAAATAGATGGTTTCCGTCAATTTCTGCCTGTTATAGGAATATAGCAGTTCAGACGAAGGACGAATACCTTTCTCATTCAGGTAAACAAGTTCTGCTACAGATAGATGTAGACCCGCATGACAGATCCATTCTAAAAGTTCTTTTTCTTTTGTGCTGAGTCTGGAAAAACGCATCTTAGGTTTTGTTTGACATAGGACGCACTGAGTCAAGATCTGATACTGAGCTAATTCACTCGTTTCCTCTCTATACTCAACCAAATTCATTCGTGCCAAATGCTGCAAATGCTTTTTCTGTTCTTCTGTTTTCTCGTAGGCAAAAGAAAATCTACCGTCTAACCACAAGTCGGCTTCTATACCAGTCAAGCGAAATTCGACCCCACACCGTGTTACAAATAGTAATTCTTCTGTAGACGGTCTTGCAACCATACCTTTCGAAATATACATTAGTGTTCACCTCGTTTTGAGCTTTACCTTATTACACGGTATCGCTCTCGAAAGTGTAACATTACAACAGATACATAGCAGCAACACATAAAGAAATGATCAATAACACTCCGATTGCAACTAAGCCAACCCGTTTCATCATCACCCAATCGATGCCTTCACGGTGTTTTCCAATGTCACTTGGTACGATGTCATCATAATACCCATCGTAAGAAGGATCGTTCTTTTCTGTTTCATTTGGTAATGTTTCGGTATTTTCTTGCGGAGGACGTTTCTTTTTTTTGGTCAATTTCTGAGCAGCAATACTCTTTTGGGCTTTGGGTTCTTTTTCCTCGTTAACCTCTTTTGAGTTTGAATGAGGTAATTCCTTTCCGCATTCCGAGCAAAAAGAAACGACGTCATCCACAAGGGATGCGCCGCAATATGGGCAGTATTTCATGTCAACACACTCCTTTGTATAAAATTTCGGTTTTAAAACCGTTCTCATCAAAGCCTAAGTGTGGATATTAAAAGTATACCACATAACAATTTGCATGTCATCGGCATCAACCTTGCCATTTATCTTGCCATTTTATATGCCATTTTGTTTTCACACAAAAAAATATAGAAATGAGATCAGTAAGAATAAGGTTTACAGTTTTACAAACAAATTAAAACCACTCTGTTGCGATATAGCATTATACAAAGTATAATAGTATTGAGAGATTAACTATTAAAAGTCAAGCCTGAGAATGAATGGTGGGGGTGAAAAGCAGACGGTTCAAAAAGGGTATAGCAAAGCTAAGGTCTTGTCAGACCCCTGCTGGCTATTCGAGTGGTTGCGCTCAAGCTGCTGAGCGATAGGGCTGCCTGGATTTTTCCAGGGCAAATAAGAGCCGCACCAATTTCTTGGTGGCATGAGAAAGTGCAACATTGTAGTGCTTGCCCTCCGCCCGTTTTTTAGCGAGATAGGCGGCAAAAGTCGGATCCCAGTGGCAGACATACTTGGCTGCGTTGTAAAGAGCGTAGCGCAAGTATCGGGAGCCGCGTTTCTCCATGTGAGGGTAGCAGTTCTTGAGTTGCCCGGACTGGTAGGTGGAAGGTGACATGCCAGCATAGGCCAACAGCTTGTCCGGGGAGTCAAACCGGGAAAAGTCACCTGCCTCGGCTAAGATCATAGCAGCCATACGGAAGCCCATGCCAGGGATGGTGGTAATAGGAGAATCAAGCTCATCCATAATGGATTGGATTTGTTCTTCGATTTCAGAGATCTCGGAATCCAGTTCACGGATGAGCCGGATGGTGTGCTGTAATTCCAGAGACTTGGCGGGCATCCAAGAACCAATAGAGTTCCTTGCTGCATACCGGATCTCTACGGCCATATCCCGTTTGTAGCGGCCTTTGGAGGCAGTTTCAAGCAGTGCTTTCAGCCTTGTCAAATGAGCTGCAGAGATTTGTTTGGCGCCGGGAAACTCCTCCAGCAAGGCGTGGACAGAAGCAATATGCAGAGAAGGAACCAGCTTTTCCAATTCCGGGAACAGGATACAGACCAGCCGGGAGACGGAACTTTTTAGTTTTGCTCGTTCCTTCACCTTGTCAAAACGGTATCTGGTTAGTGACTTTAGCTTCTCATTGTGGTATGCTGTATTTGTATAGGGTTTGAGGCCCGTATCGGATAACAGCATAGAAGCAATCGTTCGTGCATCTACCCGGTCGGTTTTGGTCTTTCTCAGACTGAGGCTTTTTCGGTAGAGGTTTGTACGTAAGGGGTTCAGGACATAGGTGGTCAGACCATTGTTAAGTAGAAACCCGAGCAGGTTGTAGCTGTAATGTCCGGTAGCCTCAAGTCCTACTTTTATTTTATCCTGAGGGTTGGTGCAATCCTGGATTTTCTGCAACAGCAAATTAAATCCGTCCAGTGTATTGGGGATAGTGAAGACATCCGCAAGGACTTTGCCCTCAGAACTAACGACAAAACAATCGTGCTTATCCTTTGAGACATCGATACCAACAGAAATCACCATAACGAATACCTCCGACGAAAAAGTGATGATGCTGCATCCA
>OGRL01002203.1_pt1 | contig 13297 bp, 10 predicted proteins | sample 1553481 | NCBI WGS metagenome assembly OGRL01 (sample SAMEA2580036, study PRJEB22360) | human gut metagenome
AAAAAAATCAAACCATCCAATTTCCTCACACTTCAAAAGGTGAAAACTACAATCCCAAAAAATCAAACTATCCAATTTATCTCACTTCAAAAAGTGAAAACTATAATCCAAAAAAATCAAACCATCCAATTTCCTCACACTTCAAAAGGTGAAAACTACAATCCCAAAAAATCAAACTATCCAATTTATCTCACTTCAAAAAGTGAAAACTATAATCCAAAAAAATCAAACCATCCAATTTCCTCACACTTCAAAAGGTGAAAACTACAATCCAAAAAAATCAAACTACCCAATTTATCTCACTTCAAAAAGTGAAAACTATAATCTAAAAAATCAAACCACACAATTTCCCCTCACTTAAAAAAGTGAAAACCATAATCCAAAAAGCAAACCACATAATTATAGATTCAAAGGAAGTCGTCCCACAACCTCCTTTGTCAACCCACCTATGAGAATCCCCGCCAGGACACCTGCCACCAGCAGTGCCGGTGCATAAACCATCAAACTCGTATTGCTCACCACGATCATGGCAACGATCAGCTGCCCGATATTATGTGTGACACCACCGGCCACACTGATTCCGATCAGACTGAAGCCGGAATGTTTTTTCAAAAGATTCATCACAGTCAGGCTAAGCGCAGCGCCAGCCAGACTATACAAAATACTGAACAGATTTCCAAACATAAATCCGATCACCAGGATCCTGACAACGGACACGAGAGCCGCTTCTTTAAAGGAATATCGGTCCAGTATAAAAAGTACCGCCAGGTTTGCAAGCCCGAGCTTGATACCCGGAATTCCTGTAAATACAGGGACCAGAGACTCCACATATCCAAAAATGATCGCTACTGCGGCAAATAATCCGAGATAAGCTGTTTTTCGTTTCATAAATAAATCCTTTCATTTGTTGCAGGAATATCGTTGCAAAAATAGCACAGACAGAATACCGTCTGTCAGAGAAAACTCTACGGAGAACACGTATTACGCATATTCTCCGGAAATTTTATGTCACCGCATCAATTTTAGGCGAACTATCCGAATCCGAATCCTCTGCAGTATTTTCCCCTTCTATCACAACCTTATTAGGAAGGCAGATGATGGAACCGCCGTGCTCGTCCACAGCATTCTGTTTTATACAGTAATGATCCGGGCAGGTTGCTTCGATCATTGTAACTTTTCCATCTTTGATCTCGCAGACATTGGTGTCTCCGATGTGGATGATCTGGTCCTGGGAAAGCGAATAGGTTCCGAATTCTTTTCCGTCAACGGTAATACGGATCGTATTATGGGAACGTTTCCCCGCAATCTGAAAACCAAGCCAGAGAACCCCCGCCAGAATCAGGATCCCGGCAATAAAAATCAATTCTTTTTTCTTCAAAACAAATCTCCATTTCTGTTACAGATTCAGAAAAATCATATCATAATCGAAATTAAAAGGCAAACATAAGTTAATGATATCTAACCATAATTCATACAGCTGTTCCCAACGGAAAGGGAGGAGTGGCGATGATTTTTCTTTTATAAAAGACATAAAACAGAAAAATTCATATTGGAAAAAGTTATAAACTACTAACAAAAGTGTAGACAAGAAAAAAAACAGATGATATAATACCTAGCTGTAAGTTAGCATCGCCTAATTTTACAAAAAAGATTAATCAAAACTAATTTATGTATATGGATAAAAACTATATAATTTATCCAAAAGACAGTTATACGCAGATTACAGGACTGGATCGAGAGCATCTGACGTAGCAATATATGTTCGCATAGCGTGAGTCTGATGCAGCAATTTACAGAATTGTTAAAAATACAAGGGAGAAAAGAGATGAAAAATCAGAATTTTTATATGAGAGTGATCTCCTTACTGTTGGTGATCCTGGCTGTACTTTTTTATAACAGCAGCATGAAAGCCCAGGCAAATGAAAAAGAGATCGCGGCTCTGACAGATAAGGTAGATACACTTCAGGAGCAGCAGAATGAACTTCTCAGTGCGCTGGAGACGAGTTATGTAAATCGTATGCAGAATCAGGCAGCATCCACAGGAACTGACAGCAGTAATGCAGATTCAACAGACGGTGACAAGGCAGCAGACACTTCGGACGGCAAGACATCCGATGCAAACGCGGAGGACACAGCAGCGCCAGATTCCGATAACGTATATAAAGATGGAACCTACACAGGAGAAGCTGAGGGATACGGCGGGACCATTCAGGTGGAAGTGACACTTGCCGGTGATGAGATCACATCCATCAACGTAGTCAGCGCCCCAGGTGAGGACAGTGCATATCTTTCACAGGCAGAGAGTGTGATCGATTCCATCCTGAGTGCTCAGAGTACAGATGTGGATACCGTATCCGGAGCAACGTTCAGCTCCACAGGAATCCTGAACGCAGTGGATGCGGCACTTGGAAAGGCGGAAAACTCATGAAAAAAAGACAGCGGGAGGTAAGGCTGATGCGTGCGGGAATACAGCTGGCATTTTTTATTGCCGCCCCGTCTCTGTTTTCTACAGCCTTTGCAGGTATCAAATCGATCTTTCTTGCCATTGCGGCCGGTCAGCCGGTGGAGTGGAATTCCTTTCTGACTGTAATGGCAGTGCTTCTGATCTTTACCTGCTTTTTCGGAAGACATTTCTGCGGATATGCGTGTGCATTCGGATCTTTCGGAGATGCCGTATATGAAGGCTTTTCCTGGATCCGGATGAAATGCTTTCACAAAAAAAAGAAACCGGCTCTTTCCGAAAAAATGGTTCACGGGCTTCAGAAAGTCAAATATATCGTACTGGCACTGATCCTGCTTTCCTGCCTTACAGGTGTATACGGAAAGCTTACGGGAACCAGCCCGTGGGATGTTTTTTCCATGCTCACGGCAGGACGGATCCCGAACAGCAAATATCTGGTGGGAATTGTGCTCCTGGTGCTGATTATTGTGGGAATGTGTACACAGGAAAGGTTTTTCTGCCAGTTTCTCTGTCCCATGGGAGCGGTTTTTGCATTAATGCCAATCCTTCCGGGCGCACTGTTTCGGAGAAACCGTGAGAAATGTCCGCCGAAATGTGGTCTCTGTAAAAAAAGATGTCCGGCTCATCTGGATATCGACGGCGACACAGGCAGATCCGGCGAATGTCTTTGCTGCCACGCATGTGCCGCAGCATGCCCGAGAAAAAATATTCACATTGGAACAATTGAGGAAAAATGATCTATGAGATATCAGGCTCTGGAAAAGAAAACTTTTCTGGCAGCAGCTACATTTACAGGAATTGCGGTGTTGTTTCCTGTGCTGTGCATGGCTGCTTCGGAAAATGATGTACAGACATATACCGATACAGATTTTGCAATGGATACTGTGGTATCAGAAACACTCTATACCACAGGTGACGATATAAACAGTAAGCTGACAGCTGTGCTGACAGATGTGGAGACGAACCTTCTTTCCTGGACCAATGAGAAGTCCCAGATCTATAAGGTGAATGCAGACAGCGGAAAAGATACGGAGATTTCCGACGAGCTTTCCGGATATCTGAAACGTCTTCTGAAGATCGCAGAGGATTCTGACGGAGCCTTTGACCCAACCATCGGGAAGCTGATCCGCCTGTGGGATATTGGAGGGGAAAACCAGAAAATTCCGGAAGAAGCAGAAATTAAGAATGTTCTGAAGGACTCCGGATATCAGAAGATTTCTCTTGACGGAAACACGATCCACATGGAGGAGGGCTGTTCTCTGGATCTTGGAGCAGCGGGAAAGGGTATTGGCTGTGACCTGATCCTTAAAGAACTGGAAACAAAGAAGGATGTAACAGCAGCACTTATGAATCTGGGAGGAAGCAGTGTCATGACCTACGGAAGCAAGCCGGATGGTTCTTCCTGGAATGTGGCAGTGACAGATCCCAGAGCTGAAAATGAGGATGACTATCTTGGTGTGGTTGCCTTAAATGGTACAGAATTTCTTTCCACATCCGGAGATTATGAGAAATATTTTATCGAAAATGGTGTAAGGTATCACCACATTATGGACCCGTCTACCGGCTATCCGGCAGAAAGCGGAGTGACCGGGGTAACGGTAGTCTGTGACTCAGGTCTGGAGGCAGATGCGCTTTCCACAGCATGTTTTGTGCTGGGGGTGGAAAAAGGGACACAGCTGTTGAAAGCTTACGGTGCAGACGGACTTTTTGTGGATGAAGACCATCATGTGTATCTCACTGAGGGGATGAAAGAGCGGTTCAGCCTGATTGCAGATTCCTACAGTGTGGAGGATATTGCAGAGTGAAGCTGATCTCCCGGCGATCCGGTTTATGACTGTTTGGCAGAGGGGAATGCTCATATCCGCAGTACTTGCGATAGTAAACCTGGAAAGGGTTCTATAAATATATCATATTTTTAGGAGGAATAAGCAATGCAGAAGTGGAATCTATTGAAAAAAACAGCTCCATGCATTTTAAGTCTTGCAGTGGCAGCAACAACCTTTCCGACCGCTGTAATGGCATCTGATCTTGATGCAGCCGTGGTTTCCGAGGCAGAGGCAGGAGATACGGAGGATTTTAGCACAGAGGAAACGGCAGAGGATACTGAAGCTGTAGCAGAAGAAGCTATAGAGGATGCTGCAGACATAACAGAAGAAGCAGCAGAGGATGTAGCAGTACCAGAAGCTGCTGCAGACGAGACAGAGGATATCCAGCAGGAAGATATAGAAGCTGTCGAGACTCTGGATGAGACAGCAGAGGAAGCAGACCCGTTCTCTACAGGGGAAGAGGATTTCACAGAAGGCGATGAAGTGGCGGAAGCATTTTCCGATTCTGACCAGCTGACAGGCGAGTATCAGTACGTATATGCAGGACTTACCTGGGGTGAGTACTGGGCAGCAGAAGGTGTATATGCAGCTGGAGATACAAGTTCTTCAGAAGAGAAGGATTCACATAGTGAGTTTGATACAGGAGCTTTTGATACAGTAACAAGAGCGACTGCAAATCATGGACTCCACAGAGGAAGCTATCAGACAGAAGCTACGATCATTGCTGAAGACGGAACCAGATTCGACGTATCCTACTGGGAGGATAAAGGAAGCACACTTTATCTTACAGACGGTTCCAAGGTAAAATGGAACAGAGGCAGCATAACAACAGAAGATGGAAAAACCTATACGATGGGTCATTATGAGATATATGGTCTGAAATATGTTCCGGTAGCAGTTAAGACCGCAGATTTTGCAGATTTCTGCAAAAAGTATAATGTCGTACAGGATGGAGCTGTGCTCTCCGGAGGATACAGTGAAAACAATCTCCAGTATTACAAAGGCCTTGTGGCAGACGTAAATGCACAGACAAATGGTCTGAAATATGCGGAGAAAAATGGTGACGGCTTTACATTTACAGCAAGAAAATCAGACGGAACAGCTTCCGGTATCAAGGATCAGGCGTTAAAAACAGCAACAGAGATCAAGCCGAGTGTAAAAGCAGCAAGCGGAAGCTACGGCGAATTCCTCCGTGTGGATCTCAATGGAAATTATGGCGATCTTGGTGCAAATATGCAGGCTGTACGCTGGGATTATTATGGAGATGATTCCACATATACAAAATGCCTCGCTTCTTATGGAACCAAGTTTGCCGCAGATAACTGGATGCATAAAGCAATGGGAATCCAGCTTGGACTTACAAAATCTGCACGCTGCAAGCTTCCGGGAGGAACAGGATACTGGAAACTGACAGTGTATGCTCTTGGATATAATGACTATACCTACAGTTTCCAGGCAACTGCAGAGAATATCGTAAATCCTACAATGGAGCCGACTGATTTTACAAGTCTTAAAACAGAAGTGGAAGCTGCAAAGGCTCTGGCAGAGGCAGATTACACAATTGCAACCTGGAAGTCCTTTGCCGGTGAGCTTCAGGAAGCAGAAGACATTCTTGCAAAAACAGATGCAAGTCAGGCTGAGGTAAATGAAGCACTTGAACATCTTCAGGGAGCAGAGAAAGAGCTTCAGAAGGTAACAGTTACACTTGATAAGACAGCAGCAGCTGTATATACAGGAAAAACAACGACTCTTAAGGCAACAACAAATGACAGCGATGCAACAGTGACATTTAAGTCCGGCAACACAAAGGTTGCAACAGTAAGCAGCAAGGGTGTTGTTAAAGGCGTAAAAGCCGGAACAGCAGTTATCACAGCAAAGGTAGGAAATGCCACAGCAACCTGCAAGGTAACAGTAAAAGCTTCTACAATTAAATTCGCAAAGGCTTCCGTAACGATCTACAAAGGAAAAACAGCAACTGTAAAAGCAACTGCAACACCATCTGCAACTGTAAAATACACAAGCAGCAACACAAAGGTTGCAACCGTAAACAGTAAAACAGGTGTTGTAAAAGGAATTAAAGCAGGAACCGTTACGATTACAGCAAAGGCAGGAGCCCTGAAGACAACCTGCAAAGTAGTTGTCAAGAATCCTGCATTCAGTCTTGTAAAATCTTCTGCAACGATCAAAAAAGGTAAAACAACAACCATCAGATCCAAAGCAGCACCTGCAGGCAAGGTTACATATACAAGCAGCAATAAAAAAGTTGCAGCTGTAAACAGCAAGGGTGTTGTAAAGGGAATCAAAAAAGGTAAAGCAACGATCACAGTGAAATGCAACGGAATTACAAAGAAATTTGTGGTAACAGTTAAATAATTTCACTGTTGAACCGAATGTGATCACAGATATCCAGAAGCCTCTGCCGCAGACATAGAGCAATGTCTGCGGCAGAGGTCTGCTGATTTCTGAAGAGCAATGTCTGACAGAGGCCGCAAGAAAAGAGGAGAGAGTAAGGAAGCATGGAAAAAGATCTGAAAGATAAAAAGCAGGAGGAAAAAAATACTCCGAAGATACCCTGGACCAAGCTGGTCCCTGCAGCTGCTGTGATTGCGGCGCTTGTGTTTTCAGGCATAAAGGCGAAGGGCTCTGATGGAGAGACAGAAGCAGTCGGGCAGGCAGAGACGACCGTAATGTCCGCTTCAGAGCTGGAAAAATATCTCGGGTATGAAAAAGAAAATACTGTTTCTGACAGCACAGCTGAGAAAAACAGTACAACAAAAAAGAAAAGCTCATCGAAAAAAAGTGCGAAAAAAACAGCAGCGAAAAAAAGCTCCGGTACAAGGACAGTTTCCGAAGCTGCAAAAAACAATGCCGGCGCCGCAGGACAGGGAACCACGCAGACACCGGTAGCAAGCGTTCCGGCAGATGGATATAAGGACGGTACATATGAAGGAAGCGGAACCGGATTTGGCGGGACGATCCGCGTGAGAGTAACAATCAGCGGCGGAAAGATTGCGGCCATAGATATTCTGGAGGCATCTGGAGAAACCGCGTCGTATTTTGCGTCAGCTCAGGGTGTGATCAGCAGGATGATCGCCGGAAATACACCGAATGTAGATGCAGTAAGTGGAGCAACCTATTCCTCCAACGGAATCATCCAGGCAGTTCAGAATGCCCTCTCCCAGGCAGCGGCAGATGGAAACAGCCAGCAGGTCACCCCTACACCTGCGGCAACTGCTTTACCAACTCCGACATCAGCTCCGTCACCTACAAAAAAACCATCCAAAAAACCATCTCCTACAAAGGAACCGGAAGATCCGGACAGTCCGAAAAAATATCTGGATGGTAAATATACAGCTTCGGCAAAGGGCTTCAATGGAGACGTGAAAGTAATTGTGACCATCAAGGATGGAGTGATCCAAGCTCTGAAACAGGAAAATACGGACACAGAGCAGTTTTTTGAAAAAGCATGGAGCGTGCTGGAGGAACAGATCATTGGTACGGATTCTGTAGATGATATTGATGCAGTCAGCGGAGCAACCTATTCCTCCAACGGAATCCTCAACGCTGTAAAAAAAGCTCTTAAAGAAGCGATCAATCCGGAGTATGGAAAGAAACCCACACCAACTCCGACAAAGAAACCGACACCAAAGCCAACAGCCACACCGAAACCTACGGCAACGCCGAAGCCAACGGCCACACCGAAGCCAACAGAGACGCCGGCAGCAACCCCGACGCCGGACGACCCGGATGTGACGCCGGTTCCTGAAAAACCCAATGTAACTCCAACACCAGGGACAGATGAGCCGGATGCAACACCGGAGCCAACGGAAGCACCGGAACCGGTGGGAATGTACAGAGATGGAACGTATACAGGCTCGGCTTTTGGATATGGAGGAAAAACATATCTGACAATTACGATCTCAGGAGGCCAGATCGCATCCATTGAGCAGACAAATCAGGATACACCGGAATTTTTTGATCCTGCATGGAGCACGATCTATTCTCAGATCATGGCAAACCAGTCGGCGGATGGGATCGATACTGTCAGCGGAGCCACATATTCCTCCGAAGGGATCCTGGACGCTGCACAAAAGGCCCTTGCCCAGGCGAAGAATTAACCGGGTGAACGTTGGAGCAGCTATAAACATCTGAATCTAAGCCAATAATAAGAGGTGAAAGAAACCTCTGGACTTCTTGATTTTTTTGGAGTTCAGAGGTTTTTTGCTAGGTTTCTGAAATTGCTTCTATAAATCGATAAAAAAATAACAGGAATGTATACAGAATAATAGGAAAAATATCAGAAAATATAAGCGGTTTAAATAATTTGAAACGCAAATTAGCGGGGATTAACCTGAGAAATACAATAAAATTTTTATTGCACAGGGCAATGTTTTATGTTATGTTTGAATGTGTGTAATTAAAGTTGTTATTAAAATGACAAACAATGCTGAAAGGAGAACAAATATGAGCAGTAAAATTACGATCATCGGAGCAGGAAGTGTAGGAGCAACTATCGCTTATACCTTATCACAGAGGAGTATTGCATCAGAGATCGTTCTGATCGATATTAACAAAGATAAGGCTGAAGGTGAGGTTATGGATATTGAGCAGGGAACCAGTTTCCGTGAGCCGATCTCCATCGTGGCAGGAGATTACCCGGATGCTGCAGATTCTGACATTGTGATCATCACTTCCGGTATTGCCAGAAAACCGGGACAGACTCGCATCGAGCTGACACAGACCAACGTCAACATTATGAAGAGTATTACTCCGGAGATCGTAAAGGTGGCTCCCAAAGCGCTTTATATTATCGTAAGTAATCCATGTGATATTATGACTTATGCATTTGCAAAGCTTTCCGGACTGCCGGAAAATCAGATCCTTGGTTCCGGAACCGCCCTGGATACGGCCCGTCTCCGCTGCAGACTTTCCCAGCATTACGGCGTATCTGAGAAAAACATCCACGCCTATGTATTCGGAGAGCATGGAGATACTTCCTTTGTACCGTGGTCCAGAGCCTTTGTTGCAGGTGCGACCCTTGATGAATTTGACAAGATCGTTCATGAGGATCAGAAAGATCTGCAGCCACTTGACAGAGAAGAGGTTCTGGAGTATGTTCATACTTCAGGATCAACAGTGATCGCCAAGAAGGGTGCTACATTTTATGCGGTAGCCGTATCTGTTTGCAGACTTTGCTCGCTTCTTCTTGCAGCATCTGATACAATAGTCAGTGTATCAACCATGCTTCACGGAGAGTACGGTGTTGAAGACGTATGTCTTAGTACCATGGCTTCTATCGGACCGGAAGGTGTAAAACGTATCGTTCGTGTTCCGCTGACCGAGGAGGAGACAGAGAAGCTTCATGCAAGCGCCAATGCTCTGAAGGACGTGATCGCACAGATTGATCTTTGATAAATGTCAGAAGCTGTGTAAAGAGGAAAAAGCAGCCTCAGGCAAATTTGAAACAACGGGAGAAAGATAAAAATGGATATTATTCAGGTAATTACCAGAGAATTGAACGTTGAGAAATGGCAGGTCGAGGCAGCGGTTAGGCTGATCGATGAAGGCTGCACCATTCCTTTTATTTCCAGATACCGTAAGGAAGCAACCGGTACACTGAACGACGAACAGCTTCGTAATCTTAATGAGAGACTTACTTATTTAAGAAATCTTGAGGATAAAAAGGCTCAGGTTCTGGGCAGCATCGAGGAGCAGGGCAAGCTGACTCCGGAGCTGAAGAAACAGATCGAGGCAGCGCAGACACTCGTTGTGGTAGAGGATCTTTACCGTCCGTACCGCCCGAAGCGCCGTACACGTGCCATCATCGCCAGGGAAAAAGGTCTGGGACCGCTGGCCGACATCATCCTTCTCCAGATGACGAAGAAACCTCTTGAAGAAGAGGCAAAAGCATTTCTTTCTGAGGAAAAAGAAGTTAAAACTGTGGAAGAGGCCATCAGCGGTGCCAGAGATATCATTGCAGAACACATTTCTGATGAAGCAGATTATCGTATCAGTATCCGTAAGAGAACAATGGATAAGGGAACTATATGTTCTACCGCAAGAGATGAGAAGGAGCAGTCTGTATACGAGATGTATTATGACTTTGAGGAGCCGGTGAAAAAGCTTGCAGGTCATCGTGTCCTTGCTCTGAACCGTGGTGAGAAAGAGAAATTCCTTACTGTGAAGATCCTTGCACCTGAGGAAGAGATCATCCGTTATCTTGAAAAACAGGTGATCGTCCGCGATAATCCATACACTATACCTGTTCTGAAAGAAGCCATTGAGGACAGCTATAAACGTCTCATCGGACCGGCTATTGAGCGTGAGATCCGAAGCGCCCTTACAGAGGCAGCAGAGGACGGTGCCATCCATGTCTTTGGCAAAAATCTGGAGCAGCTTCTCATGCAGCCTCCAATTGCAGGACAGGTAGTTCTTGGCTGGGACCCTGCCTTCCGTACCGGATGCAAGCTGGCAGTGGTAGATCCTACCGGAAAGGTTCTGGATACCACAGTTATTTATCCCACAGCACCAACCAATGAGACCAAGATCCGTGCCGCAAAGGAAACCCTGAAAAAGCTTATCAGCAAATATCATGTGACACTGATCTCTGTAGGAAACGGAACGGCATCCAGAGAATCCGAGCAGATCATCGTGGAGCTTCTTAAGGAAATCCCTGAAAAGGTCCAGTATGTTATCACCAACGAGGCAGGTGCTTCTGTATATTCCGCAAGCAAGCTTGCTACGGAAGAATTCCCGAATTTCGATGTTGGACAGAGAAGCGCCGCATCCATCGCAAGACGTGTACAGGATCCGCTTGCAGAGCTTGTAAAGATCGATCCGAAATCCATCGGTGTCGGTCAGTATCAGCATGATATGAACCAGAAAAAGCTGGGAGAAGCCCTTAACGGCGTTGTGGAAGATTGTGTAAACAAGGTCGGAGTGGATCTGAATACTGCGTCTGCATCCCTTCTGGAGTATATTTCCGGAATCAGCAAGGCCATCGCAAAGAATATCGTAGCCTACCGTGAGGAAAACGGCCGTTTCCAGACAAGAAGAGAGCTTCTTAAGGTTGCCAAGCTTGGTCCGAAAGCCTTTGAGCAGTGTGCAGGTTTCACACGGATCACAGGAGGCAAAAATCCTCTGGACGCAACCAGTGTCCATCCGGAAAGCTATGACGCAGCAAAAAAACTCCTGGAAAAGCTGGGCTACACACCGGAAGATGTGGCAGAGCGTAAGCTTACCGGTATTTCTGGGCAGATCCGCGATTACGGAAAACTGGCAAAGGAGCTGGAGATCGGAGAGCCAACCTTACGTGATATCGTAAAGGAACTGGAAAAACCTGCCAGAGATCCACGTGACGAGATGCCGAAACCGATCCTCCGTACCGATGTCCTGGATATGAAGGACCTGAAAGAAGGCATGGTCCTCAAGGGAACTGTCCGCAATGTTATTGACTTCGGTGCTTTTGTGGATATCGGTGTGCATCAGGATGGCTTGGTCCATATTTCCGAGATGAGCGAGAAATTCATCAAACATCCGCTGGAAGCAGTCAGTGTGGGAGATATCGTGGATGTCCGTGTTCTTGGTGTTGATATGAAGAAAAAACGTATCAGCCTTTCCATGAAGGGAATCAGTAAATAAAGAGAAAAACTGAGTAAAGAGAAGCAGGCAAGTATATTCTGCAGCATTCTGCGGCGGATTACCGGACCGATATACAATAAAGCTATAACAGAAATACAGCAGTGGTTTATACCCTATACTTTATAGAACCGGAGAAATCAGGTTTACAGGGAAAAACCACTGCTGTATTATTATATTACCAGATGCGGATTATAGGGAATGTTTATATCAGAAATAAGCTTTGAAGCTCATAGATCGATCCGCATATGTATATCGAATGATCGATCAGACAGGAGGGATTATATTTGGATAGTACTGTACAGACCGTGCAGGAGGTCGGAAATCAGGTAAGCCAGTACAGGCAGATGTTTGAAAATTATCTGCCGGACATCACGAAATTCGGAATCAAGGTTGTTCTGGCTATTGTTGCTTTCTGGGTAGGAAGCACGGTAATTAAATGGATCGTAAAGTTTGTGAGGAAATCACTGACAAAATCCAGGCTGGATACAGGAGTGGCACAGTTTATGTCCTCACTGGTCAAGATCGTACTTTACATACTCCTGATCTTTAATATATCCACAAGCTTTGGAGTAAAGGAATCATCTCTGGCAGCACTTCTCGGAACTGCAGGTGTTACTATGGGTCTTGCACTCCAGGGCGGACTTGCCAACCTGGCAGGAGGTATGATGCTTCTTCTGTTCAAGCCTTTCCAGGTAGGGGATTACATCATCGTTAACGGACAGGACGGAAGCGAGGGAACGGTAGCCAAGGTCGAGATCTGTTATACAACGCTGTTATCCATTGATAACAAGCACATCGTGATCCCGAACGGTACTCTTTCCAATGTGACCATCACCAACGTAACAGCAAGGGATCAGCGAAGGCTGGAGATCAAAGTGGGGATCTCTTACAATGCAGATATCCAGAAGGCCAAGGATATCCTGGAAGATATCCTCACCGAGGATCCGGATACAAGAGAAGACGAAGAGATGGTGGTATTCGTAGACGAGCTGGCAGAAAGCTCTGTGATCATGGGCTTTCGTGTCTGGGTAGATACCGACCGCTACTGGGCAGCCAGATGGAGATTGAACCAGAGGATCAAGGAAGATTTTGATTATTATGGAATTGAGATTCCTTATAATCAGCTGGATGTGCATATCCATAAATAATATGCATAAAGGAAGAAAGCTAAAGCCCTTTCACATGGCAGAGAAATTGCTGTGTGGGAGGGCTTTTTGGTGAAAGTAACTGGTTTTGGGATTATTACTGCCATTCACGATAATAGAGAATATGAAAATTATTGACAAACCAGTGTCGGGGTGCAATAATACCCCACAGAGATAGTATTTGGACTCAAAACTATACTCTGGCTGAAATCACTGGAATCTTA
>OGRL01002217.1_pt1 | contig 13237 bp, 10 predicted proteins | sample 1553481 | NCBI WGS metagenome assembly OGRL01 (sample SAMEA2580036, study PRJEB22360) | human gut metagenome
CAATCATCCCGACAGATCTGTTTCCGAGAGAACTGGCAGATATCACGAAGGTAAAATATTCCAGAATTAAAATTGGATACGACGTTACCTGCCTTACGATAACGGCCCTGATGACATTGATTATTCTCGGACATTTGGACGGACTCGGAATCGGTACGATTCTTGCTGCATTTACGATGGGAAAAGTGATTGGAATGATCGGAGACCAGATGGATCGTCATGTAAGATTTGAGTCATTTATGACAAAGAGATCGGCATAAAAGGAATAGTAAAAAGAGTGTAAATCTTGTGGTGTCAGGATTTACACTCTTTTTTAGTGTTCTTATATCAATTGCGCAGTTTGGAAATAATAAAGCATACGATACCGAAAATGACCATGACCGGGATCAGAACACTCAGCACCGTACACAAAAGCACAATCACGATTGCAGCGATCAGGATAACGGCAAGCTTGCCATACCAGGTACTAAGATCGATGTGAAAACTACGGCTCTTTACTTTTTTACTGCCGGAGCTGCTGTTGCCATATTCATAAGAATTGTCTGTGTATGGTTCAGAATAGCTTCCTGTAGTCTGTGGATTACCGGAAGCGGTTGAATCAGTATCTAAAAGAGTACGTGCGATCAGTCTTGGATCGCCGAGTTCATTTAAAATATCATCTTCATTGCGTCCTTTACGCTGTTCTTCTTCAATATAATTGCGATAATATTGTACATGGGCGGCAACATTTCCCTCCGGCATCTGCCCGGAAAGCTGTTCATATAAAATGTCAAGAAATTCTTTTTTGTTCATAACAAATCTCCATAAAAGCAAATTCATTGCCTCTGACAGAGGCTTAATTATCAGAATGGCAACATTTTACCACACATAATGAGGAAGGAATAGAGATTGAAATATTAAATTTTCATAAAGGGATGTAAAGTGTTTCTGAAATAAAATGCTGGTATTTTATTTTATACATAGGAACAAAAACTTGTCTAAAAAAAATGAAACTGGTATAGTATACATTAGAACTTTTGCACAAATACGCGACAGAACAAATGGGGTGGAGAGATGTTAAAGATTTTTCTGGCAGAAGATGAGGTTGTAGTCCGTGAGACGATCAAACGAATGATCCCGTGGGAGGAACTTGGCTTTGAGCTGGTAGGAGAAGCGGCAGATGGTGAAATGGCATTGCCGTTGTTGATCAGACAGCAGCCGGACCTTTTGATCACGGATATCAAGATGCCATTTATGGATGGTCTAACGCTGGCACGTCTGGCCAAAAAGGAAATACCGGGGCTGAAGGTTGTGATCTTAAGTGGATATGATGACTTTAATTATGCAAAACAGGCGATAGGAATTGGGGTGGAGGATTATCTCCTGAAACCGATCACAAAGAATGCTTTGATTGAACGGCTTTCAGAAATCCGCAGCCGCTATGAACATGAAAAAACACAGAAAGAATATTACGAAAAATTCCAGAGAGAGATGCAGGCTTATGAGAAGAACAGCAGCCGCGATTTTTTTGAGGCATTGGTCGGCGGTTCCATGGACATGATGGAAGTCTATAAAAGAGCAGAAAAGCTTGGTCTGGATATTGTTGCAGAGGCTTACAATGTTCTGATCTTTACGATGAACTGTGATGAGGATTTTTCCGGACAGAGAGATGAATATTCTTCGTGGGAAGCAGAGTCACTGGAACTTCTGGAAAACTTTTTTGCCGGTCATTCATCGGCCATGCTGTTTCGAAGTAATATTTTCTCCTATGGTGTACTTCTTAAGGGACAGAGAGAAACTATTGAAGAAAATACAAGAGCGTGTGTGGATGAGATCCGTAAGATTCTGAGCAGGCAGGATGGAAGAAGGGAATGGTTCCTTGCAGTTGGTCAGTCTGTGGAGCGTCTGAGTCAGATACAAAAGAGCTATCATACGGCATCAAGAGCCTTTTCGCAGAGATATCTGTATGATGAAAATATTCTTTACTATGATGAGATGGAAACTATGGAGCATCCTGGTGGACAGGCGGAGACTGAAGATAATGCCTATCTGCAGAAAGTGGATGTGAATGCCCTGAATCCGGCAATCCTTCAGAAATTTTTGAGCAATGGTCTTCAGGAAGAGACAGAAAACTTTGTAAAAGACTATTTTTATGCAATCGGTCAGGAGCCGATGGAATCACTGGTATTTCGAAATTATGTTATTCTGAATGTTCGGTTTTCTGTTATTTCATTCATTAAAGGGCTGGGATGTGATACGAATGAAATGGAATCTGCAGATACAGAAGAAGTACTTGCAGAGAGTGGAAAGAATATGGAAAGTGCAATTGCTTATGCGAAAAAAATGATCTCACAGGCAATCGAGATCCGTGACCAGAATTCCGGAAACAAAAACCGCAGTATTTTAAAAACCGCGGTGGACTTTATTGACAGCCATTATATGGATGAAGAGATTTCACTAAATACGGTTGCCAATGTTGCAAATGTCAGCTCTAATCATTTCAGCGCTCTGTTCAGCCAGAATATGGGACAGACTTTTATTGAATATCTGACGACACTTCGCATGAATAAGGCAAAAGAGCTTCTGCGCTGCACGGGAATGCGTTCCAGTGAGATTGCGGGAGAGATCGGATATAAGGATGCACATTATTTCAGTTATCTGTTCAAAAAGACACAGGGCATGACACCGAGTGATTACCGCAAAGCCCGGGAGGATAAAGCATGAGAGGTGTAGTTCCCAAAGTAAAAAAGCAGATGGGGCTTAAGAAAAAAATGAACCGATTGCTTTTTAGTACGATGATTCCAATGGCGTGTCTGCTGGTTATTTTGCTTCTGATCTTCTGGCAGTATGCCGGACAGTATAATAAACTGTCAGAGAATCTGGCGGTCAGCAGTAAATTCAACCTGAGCTTTAAGGATGAGCTGGATCTGGAAATGTATTATCTGGCAATCGGTTCAAAGGAAGCCAGTGAACTGGATGATGTACTGGGACAGGTAGAAGATGCACAGAACATCATGGAGAAGCTGCGTCAGAATACATATCATGCCAGTGGGGTGAAGTGTCTGAACAGTCTGGATGCTTATCTGGATAATCTGAAAAAGAGAATGCTCCAGCTGATGGAGATCAAAGAGTATGACAGGCGAATGGAATTTATGGACAGCAACATTCGTATTATTACAGGTCTGATCATGCAGGAGATGCAGAACTATATTTATAATGAGTCCATGTATCTGGTACAGGTGGAAACAAGTCTGACGCATAGAGTCAAAATCCTGATATCAGGAATGGCAGTGTTACTGCTTGCAACGCTTGGGATCCTGATGCGCAGATCGTTCCGCCTGACAGGAGGAATCATCCGTCCGGTGACGGAGATGCTGGATAAGGTAAAGAAAGTCGGTCGCGGAAATTTTGATGTTCTTCCGGTAAGTGCAGAGATTGTGGAGATTGAGGAACTGGACCAGGGAATCAATAAGATGGCACACCGGATCAGCGGACTTCTGGAGAATGTCCGGCAGGAAAAGGAGATGCAGCATCTGACAGAACTGCAGCTGATCCAGGCACAGGTCAATCCGCATTTTTTATATAATACCCTGGATACGATCGTATGGCTGATCGAAGGCGGTATGACGGATGATGCAGTGGAGATGATTTCCAGTCTTTCTATTTTCTTCCGTACATCGCTTTCTAAAGGAAATGACATCATTCCTCTTTCAGAAGAGAAACGACACACTTTGAGCTATCTGGAGATTCAGCAGTTCCGCTATCGCGATATTCTGGAGTTTGAGTTATCCATACCAAAAGAACTTGATGGAATACAGGTGCCGAAGCTTTCCATTCAGCCGCTTGCGGAGAATGCTCTTTATCATGGAATCAAGAACCGGCGTGGAAAAGGCAAGATCACAATCACCGGAAGGGAAGAAGAGGATGCAATCGTTCTTACTGTCAACGATAACGGTCAGGGAATGTCACAGGAGAGGCTTCATGAAGTGCAGGAAGCGATACGCACAGGAGAACGGGCCGGATTCGGGCTTGCGGCAGTTGCGGAACGTATTGCTTTGTACTACGGACCGGGCTACGGAATGACGATTTCTTCTAAAGAAGGAGAAGGTACAACGGTGGAATTACGGCTTGGGAAAAATATTCAACCGAAATCGTAAAAAATCCAACTTGTTAAAAATGAGACAGAAAGATAGATAAAAGACTAAACTTTTTTCCGAAAATAATCCATGGAGTTTTCGTAACAAATTGCTATAATAAAATCATATTAAAAAACACGAAACAAATGTAAAGGGAGGATTACAAAATGAAGAAAAAAATGGTGACAGCGCTCTTGGCAGTATCTATGTTGGCAGGACTTTCCGCAGTGAATGTTATGGCAGCGGACGACGACACAATTACAGTTGGTTTCTCACAGGTAGGTGCAGAATCTGACTGGCGTACTGCAAACACAGAATCCATGAAATCTACTTTCTCAGAGGATAACGGATATGAACTGATCTTTGACGATGCTCAGCAGAAACAGGAAAATCAGCTGACAGCAATCCGTAACTTCATCCAGCAGGAAGTTGACTATATCGTACTCGCACCTGTAACTGAGACAGGTTGGGATACAGTACTTCAGGAAGCAAAAGATGCAGGAATCCCGGTTATCATCGTTGACCGTATGGTAGATGTATCTGACGACAGCCTCTACACTGCATGGGTAGGATCCAACTTCAAACTTGAAGGTCAGAAAGCTATGGCATGGCTGGATGCATATCTCGAAGCAAAAGGCCGTGGCGATGAAGAAATCAACCTTGTTGATATTCAGGGAACCATCGGAGCATCTGCTCAGATCGGACGTACAGAAGGATTTGATGAAGCTGTAGAAGCTCATGACAACTGGACAACACTTGCTCAGCAGTCCGGTGAATTTACACAGGCTAAAGGACAGGAAGTTATGGAATCTATCCTGAAACAGAGCGGTGATGATATCGACGTTGTATACTGCGAGAATGATAACGAAGCATTTGGTGCAATCGATGCGATCAAAGCAGCAGGATATGAAGTTGGCGGCGAAGAAGGCCAGATTCTTGTAATGTCCTTCGATACAACAAACGCAGGTCTTACACAGACACTTTCCGGCGAAATTACATGTGATACAGAGTGTAACCCACTTCACGGACCACGTGTAGAAGAGATCATCCAGAAACTGGAAGCCGGCGAAGATGTTGATAAACAGGCATTTGTTGATGAAGTTGCATTTGCATCTGATGATACAGTAACTAAAGTAACAATTGATGGAACAGATTATGATATCACTCCAATTACTCAGGAAATCATCGACGGACGTGCATACTAATCTTTGAGACATAAAACTGCAAACTGAAAGAGATTTATAAGTAATGAGCCCGGGGCGTGGAACAGGATCCAGATGGTATGGATTTTATGGGCCACGCCCCTTTTGCGCTCAAAAAAGGGAAAATAAAGGAAAAAATGGAATAAAACAGGGAATGGAGGAAAGAAAATGGAACAAAACGTTGTTTTGGAAATGCGTGATATAAGTAAAAATTTCACCGGTGTCCGTGCCCTTTCCCATGTGGATTTTACACTTCGCAAAGGTGAGATCCATGCACTGATGGGAGAAAACGGAGCCGGAAAATCAACACTGATCAAAGTTCTGACCGGTGTACATGAATTCGAAAGCGGTTCCATTCATATGAATGGTGAAAATAAAGACATTATCAATCATTCTCCGCAGGAGGCACAGGCAAATGGAATCAGCACGGTTTACCAGGAAGTAAACCTCTGTCCGAACCTGACTGTTGCGGAAAACCTGTTTATTGGCCGTGAGCCGCGAAACAAGGTTGGAATGATCAACTGGAAAGAAATGAATGCACGTTCTGCAAAGCTTCTGGAAAGCCTGAACATTAATGTTCCGCCGACACAGATGCTGGATGAATGTTCTGTAGCGATCCAGCAGATGATCGCGATCGCACGTGCTGTGGATATGAAATGTAAGGTTCTGATCCTGGATGAGCCGACTTCCTCTCTGGATGATGAAGAAGTTGAGAAACTGTTTGTTCTGATGCGCAGACTTCGTGAGGAAGGTGTTGGAATCATCTTCGTAACACATTTCCTGGAGCAGGTATATGCAGTGTGTGATCGGATCACGGTTCTTCGAAATGGTGAGCTGGTTGGAGAATATGAGACCAAAGATCTTCCAAGAGTTATGCTGGTTGCCAAGATGATGGGTAAGGATTTTGATGATCTTGCAGACATTAAAGGCGATCACAAAGATAAAAAAGTATTCTCCGAAACTCCGGTCATTGAGGCTGAGGGTATTGGACATAAGGGAACGATCCGGCCATTTGATCTTAAGATTAATAAAGGAGAGGTTATCGGTCTTACCGGTCTTCTGGGATCCGGACGTTCTGAACTGGTACGTTCCATTTACGGAGCTGATAAAGCTGACAGTGGTACATTGAAGGTAAATGGAAAAGAAGTAAAGATCAACAGTCCACTGGATGCCATGAAGCTTGGTATGGCATATCTTCCGGAAGATCGTAAGGCAGAAGGTATCATTGCTGATCTTTCCGTAAGAGAAAACATTATCATTGCAATGCAGGCAAAGAAAGGCATGTTCCATCCGATGAGCCGTAAAGAGATGGAAGAGGCGGCAGATAAATATATTGATATGCTGCAGATCAAGACTGCAAGCCGTGAAACCCCGATCAAGAGTCTTTCCGGTGGTAACCAGCAGAAGGTTATCCTTGGCCGCTGGCTTCTGACAAATCCGGAATATCTGATTCTGGATGAGCCGACCCGAGGCATTGATATCGGTACCAAGACCGAGATCCAGAAGATTGTTCTTGATCTTGCAGATCAGGGAATGGCAGTAACCTTTATCTCTTCAGAGGTTGAAGAGATGCTTCGTACCTGCTCCAGAATGGCAGTCCTTCGTGATGGAGAAAAGGTAGGAGAACTGGAAGAGAGCGAGCTTTCACAGAGCAATATTATGAAAGCTATTGCAGGAGGTGACGATAAGAATGAATAAAGCTAAATTAAAAAAGATCACGAGTGCACGACTCTTTCTTCCTATCGTGTGTCTGATCGCGGTCCTTCTGATCAATGTGATCAAGACTCCGGACTTCTTTAATATTACGATTCGAAATGGTGTCCTTTATGGATATGTTATTGATGTTATCAATCGTGCATCTGAGCTGGTAATCCTTGCAGTCGGCATGACACTTGTCACAGCAGCATCCGGTGGGCAGGATATCAGTGTTGGTGCAGTTATGGCAGTTGCAGCAGCTGTATGCTGTCAGATCTTATCCGGCGGTGCAGCTTCTGTAACAGAATATCAGAACTCTCTGATCATTGCAGTTATTGCAGCACTTCTTGCAGCAGCACTCTGCGGAGCATTTAACGGATTTCTGGTAGCGAAGCTGAATATCCAGCCGATGGTAGCAACGTTGATCCTTTATACTGCAGGACGAGGTATCGCACAGCTTGTTACAAATGGACAGATCACTTACATCCGTGTTCCATCTTTCCAGATGGCAGGTGGATATATCGGTAAATCTCCGGTTCCGACGCCTGTTCTTTTCGCAATCGTAACCGTAGTTATCGTAGCTTTGATTTTGAAAAAGACAGCTCTTGGACTTTATATTGAGAGTGTTGGTATCAATGGTAAAGCAGCACGACTGGTAGGTCTGAACTCTACCATGATCAAGTTCCTGACTTACGTGATCTGCGGTGTTCTTGCAGGAATCGCCGGACTGGTAGCATCCAGCCGTATCTATTCCGCAGATGCGAACAACATTGGTCTGAACCTTGAGATGGATGCCATCCTGGCAGTTGCACTTGGCGGTAACTTCCTTGGCGGTGGTAAATTCAGCCTGATCGGTTCTGTAATCGGAGCTTATACAATCCAGGCACTGACAACAACTCTATATGCAATGAATGTAAAAGCCGATCAGCTTCCTGTTTATAAGGCAATCGTTGTTATCATCATTGTAACCTTACAGAGTGATGTATTTAAGAAATTCGTTGCAAATCACAGAAGCAAAAAAGTTTCCGTTGCAGCAGAGGGAGGTCAGAAATAATGAAACAGAAAAAGAAAATGACAAGTACCGGATTTCTACTGTTGATCACGATCGTTCTGTTCTTCGTTATGTATGCAGCAGGTATGGTGATCTTTGCAGATAAAGGTTTTGCCAAACCGCAGATGTTTCTGAATCTTTTTGTATCAAATGCAGGTCTTCTCGTTATTTCCTGTGGCCTGACGATCGTTATGATCACCGGTGGTATTGATATCTCCGTTGGTTCTGTAACAGCACTTGTCTGCATGGTAATGGCAGACCTTATGGAAAACAAAGGCGTGAGTGCATATGTGGCAGTTCTTGCAGCACTTCTGATCGGTCTTGCTTTTGGTATCGTACAGGGATTCCTGGTAACTTACATGGGAATCCAGCCATTTATCGTAACACTTGCCGGTATGTTCTTCGGACGTGGTATGACAGCAATCATCAGTACAGACATGATCTCCATCAAAAACGAAGTATTCCTGAAATGGGCAAACTACCGTTTCTACATGCCATTTGGTTCTACAAACAAAAAAGGTAAATTTATTCCGGCATACATTCCGCCGACAGTAGTGATCGCAATTATTGTAGTTCTCATTATTGCAGTGCTTCTGAAATATTTCAAATTCGGCCGTAAACTGTATGCGATCGGTGGAAACAGACAGAGTGCCCTGATGATGGGTCTTGATGTTAAAAAGACAATGTTCCGTGCCTATGTACTGGATGGCTTTCTTGCAGGACTTGGCGGATTCCTTTTCTGCCTCAACAGCTGCGCCGGTTTCGTAGAGCAGGCAAAAGGTCTTGAGATGGATGCAATTTCTTCAGCCGTTATCGGTGGAACACTTCTTTCCGGTGGTGTTGGTACCCCGATCGGTTCCTTGTTTGGTGTGCTGATCAAAGGAACGATTTCCAGTCTGATCACAGCACAGGGTACTTTATCAAGCTGGTGGGTACGAATCGTACTTTCCGCACTGCTTTGCTTCTTCATCGTGATTCAGTCTGTACTGGCATCTGCAAAGAAGAAAAAATGATCAAAGAAAAATATATGGAGGTTTTTTGTTATGGTTACAGGTAGAAATTATAAGTTCTGGTTTTGCACAGGTTCCCAGGATCTTTATGGTGATGAGTGTTTAAGAAAAGTTGCAGAACACTCAAGAATTATTGTTGAGGAACTGAACAAATCAGGCGTTCTTCCTTTTGAACTGGTGTGGAAACCAACATTGATCACAAATGAGCTGATTCGTAAGACTTTTAATGAGGCTAATGCAGACGATGAATGTGCAGGTGTGATCACTTGGATGCATACATTTTCTCCTGCAAAATCCTGGATCCTTGGACTGAAGGAATACAGAAAACCATTGTGCCATCTGCATACACAGTTTAACCAGGAAATACCATATGACACAATTGATATGGATTTCATGAATGAAAACCAGTCTGCTCATGGTGGAAGAGAGTATGGTCATATCGTTACCCGCATGGGAATCGAGAGAAAAGTTATCGTCGGACACTGGGCTGATAAGAAGGTTCAGGAGAGACTGGCATCCTGGATGCGTACCGCAGTCGGCATCATGGAAAGCAGCCATATTCGTGTCTGCCGTGTTGCGGATAACATGAGAAATGTAGCTGTTACCGAGGGCGATAAAGTAGAGGCACAGATCAAATTCGGATGGGAAGTGGATGCTTATCCGATCAATGAAGTATGCGATTACGTGAAGAATGTTTCTAAAGGAGATGTTGATGTTTTAGTCGAAGAATATTATAATAAATATGACATTCTTTTTGAGGGCAGAGACCCGGAAGAATTCAAACGTCATGTAGCAGTACAGGCAGCAATTGAGATCGGATTTGAGAGATTCCTGGAGGAGAAAAACTATCAGGCAGTTGTTACTCATTTCGGAGATCTTGGCAGTTTACAGCAGCTTCCGGGACTTGCAATGCAGCGTCTGATGGAGAAGGGATACGGATTCGGCGCTGAAGGTGACTGGAAGACCGCGGCAATGGTACGTCTGATGAAGATCATGACTGCAGGGGTGAAGGATGCGAAGGGAACTTCTTTCATGGAGGATTATACATACAATCTTGTTCCGGGTAAGGAAGGCATTCTTCAGTCACATATGTTGGAAGTATGCCCGACGATCGCTGACGGTAAGATTGGCATCAAAGTATGCCCGCTTTCCATGGGTGACAGAGAAGATCCGGCAAGACTTGTATTTACATCCAAGACTGGTCCGGCAGTAGCTACTTCTCTGGTAGATCTGGGAGATCGTTTCCGTCTGATCATTAATGATGTTGATTGCAAGAAGGTTGAAAAACCGATGCCGAAACTTCCGGTAGGAAGTGCGTTCTGGACTCCGCAGCCGGATCTGGCAACAGGAGCAGAGGCATGGATCCTTGCAGGTGGCGCTCATCATACGGCATTTTCCTATGATCTGACTGCTGAACAGATGGGTGACTGGGCAGCAGCAATGGGAATCGAAGCTGTCTACATTGACAAAGATACAACCATCCGCAACTTTAAGAATGAACTGAGATGGAATGAGGTCGCGTTCAGAAAATAAAAGGCGGATGTGGTAAACACAGAAGTCGGGAGGATTTACAATGAGTGTAAACGAAGCAAAGACAGCTATTTTAAACAACAAAACAGCACTTGGAATAGAGTTCGGATCTACCAGAATCAAAGCGGTTCTGGTAGATGACAAATATAATCCGATCGCATCCGGAAGCTATGAGTGGGAGAACCGCTACGAAAACGGTGTATGGACCTACTCTCTGGATGACATTCATAAGGGATTACAGGGAAGTTACAGCGACCTGGTGAAGGACGTACAGGAGAAATATGGTGTGGAGCTTACCAGTGTCGGTGCGCTTGGAATCAGTGCCATGATGCATGGTTACATGCCATTTGATAAAGATGGAAAACTTCTGGTTCCGTTCCGTACCTGGAGAAATAATATTACAGGTGAAGCATCTGAGAAACTGATGGAACTTTTCCAGTATAACATTCCACAGAGATGGAGCATCGCACATCTGTATCAGGCAATCCTGAACGGAGAAGAGCATGTAAAAGATATTGATTATATGTGTACTCTGGAAGCTTATGTACATCGCATGCTGACAGGAAAGCGTGTTCTTGGTATCGGTGATGCAGCAGGAATGTTCCCTGTTGATTCGGAGAAAAAAGATTACAACCAGGAAATGGTTGAGAAATTTGATAAACTGGTAGAGCCTTATGGATTTCCATGGAAGCTCCGTGATATCATGCCGGAAGTCATGGTGGCAGGACAGGATGCCGGTACTCTGACAGAAGAGGGAGCGAAGTTCCTTGATCCGACAGGCAAACTCAAAGCAGGTATTCCGATGTGCCCGCCGGAAGGTGATGCAGGAACCGGTATGGTAGCAACCAACAGCGTGAAACAGCGCACAGGAAATGTATCCGCAGGTACTTCTGTATTTGCGATGATCGTCCTGGAAAAAGCACTTTCTAAACCATACAAAGAGATTGATATGGTAACGACACCGGCTGGCGATGCGGTTGCCATGGCGCATTCCAACAACTGTACTTCTGATCTGAATGCATGGGTGAATGTATTTAAGGAATTTGCAGAGGCAATGGGAATGGAAGTGGATATGAACAAATTGTTCGGAACTCTTTACAATAAAGCACTGGAAGGTGATCCGGACTGTGGCGGACTTCTGTCCTACTGCTATTTCTCCGGAGAGCATATGACGGGATTTGAAGAAGGCCGTCCGTTATTTGTCCGTTCCCCTGAGAGCAAATTTACACTTGCAAACTTTATGAGAACTAATCTTTACACCTGCCTTGGAGCTATGCGCGTAGGATTAAATATCCTGATTGATCAGGAGCATGTCAAGATTGACAGACTTCTGGGCCACGGCGGACTGTTCAAGACCAAGGGTGTCGGACAGCAGATCCTTGCGGATGCAGTGAATGCACCGGTATCTGTTATGTCAACTGCAGGTGAAGGTGGTGCATGGGGTATTGCGCTTCTTGCTGCTTATCTTGTTGATAAGAAAGACGGAGAGACTCTGGATGAGTTCCTGGATAACTGTGTATTTGCCGGAAATGAGGGAAGTACGCTTGATCCGGAGCCGGAAGGAGTCAAAGGATTTAATGAATTTATGGACAGATATCTGAAGGGTCTGCCGATCGAGAGAGCGGCCGTAGAGTCAAAGATCTGGTAAGAATGATAAGACCGCAGGGTACTGTGAATGGCACAGTGCCCTTGTGTTGTATAAAAAGAACTGCGTAAAGGAGAAAAAGTATGCTTGAAAAATTAAAAGAAGAGGTATATAGAGCGAATATGGACCTGCCGAAGTACGGGCTGGTAACATTTACCTGGGGAAATGTCAGTGGCATTGACCGTGAAAAAGGTCTGTTTGTTATTAAACCAAGTGGTGTGGAATACGATAAGCTGAGACCGGAAGATATGGTAGTTGTAGATCTTGAAGGAAATAAAGTAGAAGGTGAATATAATCCATCTTCTGATACTCCGACACATGTGGTTCTTTATAATGAATTTCCAAATATCGGAGGAATCGTACATACGCATTCTGAATGGGCAACGAGCTGGGCACAGGCAGGAAGAGCTATCCCATGTTATGGAACAACGCATGCGGATTATATTTATGGAGAAGTTCCATGTGTCCGAAATCTGACAAAAGAAGAGATTGAAGAGGCATATGAGAAAAATACGGGTGTTCTGATCGCAGATTATTTCCGTAAACTGGATTATGAAGCTGTTCCGGCAGTACTTTGCAAGAATCATGGTCCGTTTGCCTGGGGCAAAGATGCGCATGAGGCAGTGCACAATGCAGTTGTACTTGAGGAAGTTGCAAAGATGGCATGCCGCTGTGAACTGATCAATCCACAGGTGAAACCGGCGCCACAGGAACTGCAGGATAAGCATTATTACCGGAAACATGGTGCAAATGCTTATTATGGACAGATCAAAAGATGATAAAGGATTCCCGGTGAGGAATTGTGAAAGAGTACTCCGGTGGAGTTAACTTGTGAATTATCCTCTGAATATGGTTCAATTCAAAAATTCTAAAGTATCAGGAAGTACAGGATTTTGCTAAAGGCGATACATAAAATGCTGAACTCGCATCAAAGATGCTCAGACAGCAGCATTTTCTGCATCAACGCAAAAACCTGCACATTCCGATAC
>OGRL01002221.1_pt1 | contig 13229 bp, 12 predicted proteins | sample 1553481 | NCBI WGS metagenome assembly OGRL01 (sample SAMEA2580036, study PRJEB22360) | human gut metagenome
TTTTAAGAAAAGAAAAATTTTTTTCGCGTGCAGAGTGTGATATTGTGAAAACAGTAAAGAAGATAGAAAGGGAAAAACAATGTTAGAAGTATCACATGTAACAAAACGTTACCGTAAAGTCTGTGCAAATGATGACATCAATCTGACTATCCCGGACGGGGAGATCGGTGTACTGCTTGGACCAAACGGTGCGGGAAAAAGCACAATCATCAAATGTATTATGGGATTTCTCAAATACGAGGGACAGATTCGCGTAAACGGTTTGAACAACAAATCCGTTGAGGCAAAGAAAATTATGGGATATGTGCCGGAGATTCCGTCGCTTTATCCGAATCTGACTGTAGATGAGCACCTCGAATTTATTGCGCGTGCCTATAAATTAAAGGATTATAAGGAAGAGAAAGAAGCGCTTCTGCAGCGGTTTGATCTGGCAGATAAAAAGAAAAAGTTCGGTGATGAGTTGTCAAAAGGAATGCAACAGAAGCTGTCAATCTGTTGTGGACTGCTTCCGCGTCCAAAGCTGATATTGTTTGATGAGCCGATGATTGGTCTTGATCCGCATGCAATCAAAGAATTAAAGCTGCTGTTCCAGGAATTGCGTGAACGCGGCTGTATGGTGCTGGTCAGTACGCATATGATCGACAGTATCGAAGAACTCTGGGATACCACTTATATTATGAAACAGGGAAAGATTGCCTCGATTGTCGAGCGTCAGAATTTACAGGGCAGCGATAAGAGTCTGGAAGATATTTTCTTTGAGATCACAGAAGGTGCGGATGCGGAGAGTGAGGTGTAAGGTATGAAATTATGGGGTTATTATGCACTGCATACCTTTGTAAACACCATAAAAAAGATGTTTCGCAGTACCTTTTTGGTGATTTTTCTGGCAATTATCGGATTTGGTGTGATCTTTGGTCTGGTCGGTGGAATCGCAGGTTCCGTGATGGATCATCAGCAGGCGGCAGAACAAGCCTCGGAGATGCAGGAATCGGAAGATGTGGAGGAAGAAGATACGGAAGAGACCGATCAACCGATGAGCCCGCAGGATATTGCCCTTGTAAAGACACATGTTGAAAGTGTAGTGATATTGCTGTTTCTTGTTATCCTGTTGTGGGGAATGTACACAGGATCCAAAAACGGAACCGAAATTTTTCAGATGGCAGATGTGAACCTTTTGTTTACTGCGCCACTCAAACCGCAGTCGGTGCTCATGTTTCGTTTGAGCTTTCAGATGATTGCGACAGTATTTGCTTCTGTGTATCTGGTTTTCCAAATCCCGAATCTAGTGCTTAATATGGGACTTGGTGTTCCTGCAATTGTTGCCATCTTTGTGGGATGGATCCTGCTTCTTGTGTTCCAGAGACTGATGGTTGTGCTTACTTACACGGTCTGCTCCACGCATGAGAAACTGAAAAAGTATGTGATTCCATTTATTTTGGTGGTTGTTCTTGCGGTAGCTGGTGTGCTTGCAGCAGTATATTTTTCAACAGGAGATATTCTTGAGACGGAAAATATGACGTTATCTGCGCACTGGAGCCGTATGATTCCGGTGCTGGGCTGGTACAAAGGCATGATTATGTGTGCGGTCAACGGAGAAGTGGTGCCGTTTCTGATCTATCTGGTACTGATGTTGGCGAGCGTGGCTGTATTTATCGTTGCAATCTGGCAGATTCCGGCAGACTTTTATGAGGATGCACTTTCGGAGGCAAGTAAGCGTGCGCAGATGCTGGATGCGGCAAAAGAAGGACGTGTCGTAAATACAAAGAAACGTTCCGGACATATCCAGAGAGAAGGCGTGTTCGGAGGTTCCGGGGCTTCGGTCTTTTTTACCAAGGAAGTATACAGCAGACGCAGGATGGCGAAATTTGGTCTGGTGACCAATACGATGCTGTTCTATTTTGCAGTTATTGTCTGTGTGGCTGCATTTACGATAAAAGTGGTAGAGAGTCATAGCTTTTTTTCTGTCGGATGTGTATTGCTTCTGGTGATGTTTTTCCGCAATATGGGGAATCCAATCGCACAGGAAACGGCGCGCAACTGGCTGTTTTTAGTGCCGGAGAATCCGTATAAAAAAGTATGGTTCAGCGTTCTTGCCGGAGTATATGGGACGGCTGTCGATCTGATTCCGGGAATGATTACAGCGACAGTGATTATGGGGGAACAGCCTGGCATCATGATCTTGTGGTACCTGACATTTCTTATTGTAGATTTCCTGTATTCACAGGTGGGACTTTTGATGGAAGCACTGATTCCAGTCACTTCGATGGATGTGGTAAAAAGCATGATTCAGATGATCCTGCGGTGTCTGATTCTGGTGGTCCTTTCGGTTCTTGTGATGATTGGTTATTTTGCATGGGGAATTGCAGGCGCTTTGATTTTGACCTGCATTGCATCCGCAGGAATCGGAGGAGTAATCTTCTGGGTTTATCCGTGGATGCTCCACCGTGGAAAATAGGTTCTAATTTTTTCCGGGAAAGCGTAAGCAAAAGCACGATTGTCGCCATGGTTGGCAACACTTGACTTTTCTATTTTTTTGTGCATAATTAGTTCAAAAATGAACAATTCAAAAAAGAAGAATTGCGCAATGCATAAAAGGAGCTGAATCTATGAGGATGGGATTTGAATTTGCCCAGAAAATCAAGGCGAATCTTGTATCGGTACATGTTGACCGGCTGGTAAAAGAAGGATATCTGGAGAGAAGGGCGGTAGAAGGTGACCGGAGAAAAACAGAGCTGATTTGTACACAAAAAGCGCAGCCGGTCATCGAAAAAGGAGGACAGTTGCAGGAAGCATTTAAGGAGCAACTGTTTTCTGGTATGGATGAAAAGATGCAGCGACAGATGGAAGAAATGGTCAGACGAATGGAACAGAATCTGGATGGAATATTGAAAGGGGACAACTAGGACAATGAAATTATTACTTACAATTATTGTGACATTTTTTGCAGGAATGGGAGCCGGATTTGGAACAGGCTTTGCAGGCATGAGTGCAGCGGCCGTGATCAGTCCGATGCTCATTACATTCCTTGGAATGGAGCCATATATGGCGGTTGGAATTGCACTGTCTTCCGATGTGCTTGCCAGTGCTGTGTCCGCATATACCTATGGAAAAAATAAGAATCTGGATGTGAGAAACGGTCTGATCATGATGGTGAGTGTCCTTGTGTTTACCGTAGTTGGAAGCTATGTCTCAAGCCTTGTGCCATCTACCACGATGGGAAACTTTTCCGTCTTTATGACATTTCTGCTCGGTATCAAATTTATTGTCCGTCCGGTCATGACCACGAAGGAAGCTATGCAGGGCGTATCTGCCCAAAAGCGTGCCATACAGTCGGTGGTAAGCGGTGTCTGTATTGGATTTATCTGCGGATTCGTCGGCGCAGGTGGTGGTATGATGATGCTTCTTATCCTGACATCGGTACTTGGTTATGAGTTGAAGACAGCAGTCGGAACAAGCGTCTTTATTATGGCGTTTACAGCATTTACCGGTGCTGCATCACATTTTGCTATCGGTGGAAAACCGGACTGGCTGGTACTGGTACTGTGTGTGATTTTTACACTTCTCTGGGCGCGGATTGCGGCAGTATTTGCAAATAAAGCAACACCAAAGACACTGAACCGCGCAACGGGTGTAATCCTTGTTATTCTTGGCATTGTTGTGTTTTTATTTTCGCTTTTGGGCTAGGAAGTGTGGGGAAAAGTCCCTTTTGATTCAACGGCTGATGTGGTACACTATCATTATAGATGCAAATTTTGCATGGCTGATGTTCAAATAATAGAGGTACCTATATGAAAAAGCGCAAATTTATCCTGCTGGGTGTGGTAGTCGTATTGATTGCCCCTTTTGCTGGAAGCAGGAATTTTGAATAATGTGAACAACAGAAATACGTATCAGACATCGCAGGTTCTTTTGGATTGGGTGATCAATGTATTGGACAGAAATACACAGAGCGAGGAGGAATTGATCAATTCGCTCAAGGACGATTATATTGTCCGTGCAAAGGCGGTAGCATATATCATTGATGCCAAACCGGAAGCAGAAAGAAAGATTGCGAACCTTATGTCTGTGGATGAAGTGCATTTGTTTGATAAAGATGGAACTATTTACAGCGGCTCCGTGCCAAAATATTATGGATATAATTTTGATTCTGGGGAGCAGATAGAATATTTTAAGCCGATGCTCACAGACAAGACACTTACCATGTGTCAGGATGTGACACCGAATACTTCGGAAGGCAAGGAAATGATGTATGCAATTACCTGGAATGAAGCAGGAACCCGGATGGTACAGGTGGGAATCAAGCCGGTGCGGCTTTTGGAAGAGGTCAAGCAGAACGAGGTATCCTCGGTAGTGGAAAATATGCCGGTTTATGAGGGAATGAGTATTCTTGTGGCGGATACAAAAACCGGAGAAATCTATGGCGCTACAGATACGGATAAAATAGGAAAAACTCTGGAGGATATTGGTGTTGATACCAGGAATTTCAACCTTGCTGAAACAGCATCGGTGAAAGTTTCTGTGGATGGGAAAAAGCAAAAATGCATACTGCGGCAGGATGATAAGTATGTGGTAGGTGTTCTGATTGCATCTACATTCAATTTCAAAAATACAATCATTGCGATGCTTATCGTTGGTGTGTATCTGAGCCTTGCAACTGCATGCATGATCTATATGCTGTGGCGCATTTTTAAAACAGATAAAGAAAAAGAACTGCTGATGTACCGGTCGCATACGGATGAACTGACCGGATGTTTTAACCGGCATGCATACGAAGAAGATATTGTGCAGTTGCGTATGGATGAAGCGTTTGTTTACATTTCGCTGGATATGAATGGTCTGAAAACTGTGAATGATTCGTTAGGACATGCCGCAGGTGATGAATTGATCCGGGGAGTGGCGTCCTGTATGAAACAATGTTTTGCTGAGGTTGGCAAAGTATATCGCATTGGAGGCGATGAATTTGTAATCATTGTTCTCGATCAGATGCAGAACATAGAAAATATCAGGGAGACGTTCGATAAAACTGTGCGGCGGTGGCAGGGAAAGATGGTCAAAGAAATGTCGGTTTCCTGTGGCTATGTCTCCAGTGATGAAAAAGAATGGGATACGAATTATGATATCGCAAAGGCAGCAGATGCACGGATGTATGAGAACAAAGCTGCATATTATCAGAAAAGTGGAAGAGACAGAAGAAAACGATAGCATAAAGAAGGCTTCGGAAGTGAAATGGAGAGTCACTTTCGAAGCCTTTTTTACTTATTTCACAAGATTTTCTGCGTAATCCAGTGCGTCTACAATATTGTCGTGGAAATTTTCTTTTCCGACAAGTTCGATGAATCCATCTTTTTCCATAACATGCATTGGCTGTTCGTTGATATGCGAGAATACCAACGTGATGTTCTTTTTCTTTGCGCGGCCAACCAGCTCATGGAGTGATTTCATAGCACTTGCATCAATAGCAGGCACGCTGCGCATACGAATGACAACGACTTTGGTGTGGTGATTGCTGTTGATATTCAAAATCTGGTCTGCGGCTGCAAAAAACATTGGGCCACAGATTTCAAATACACTGATGGAATGTGGAATATCGCGAAGTTTTTCGGCCTCTCCCGGAGTGATATCCGGAGAATCCGTGTACTTCCATGCCTTGATATCTGCGGTTTCTGCCATACGTTTCATGAAAAGTAAAGCGGCGAGAACAACACCGATTTCAATAGCAACAACCAGGTCAAAAAATACGGTTAAAAAGAAGGTTGCCACAAGTACGATAATGTCGCTTTTGGGAGCACTTTTGCACAGGCGAAGAAAGAACTCCAGTCTGCCATATTTGCAGCGACAACCAAAAGTACGGCAGCCAGTGTTGTCATCGGAATGAGTGCTGCCAGTGGCATCAGTACCAGAAGGATGATGGTCAGTGTCACACAGTGTGCGATGCCGGCAATCGGAGTGCGGCCACCATTGCGCACGTTTGCAGCAGTTCTTGCAATGGCACCCGTTGCAGGAATTCCACAGAACAGGCCGGAAAAAATATTTCCCAGTCCCTGTCCAATCAGTTCTGCATTGGATTTATGTGTATCGCCGATCATCCCGTCCGATACAACTGCGGAAAGAAGGGATTCGATAGCTGCCAGTACTGCAATCGTAAAGGCCGGTGAAAGCATCTGCTGCACCAGTTTCATGGAAATGGCTGGAACGTGGAAGGCAGGAAATGCGGAATTGAGCTGTCCGTAAACACTACCGATGGTATTTACCGGTAATTTTGCAAAATACACGATAGCAGTTGTCACGATGATTGCAATCAGAGAACCCGGGATTTTATCAGTGATCTTTGGCCAGACGAACATGATGGCAACTGCCAGAAGTCCGATCAGGGTTGCCGTTACGTTGACAGTTCGAATGTTTTTCCCGTAGATGATCAGTTTATCCAGAAATTCAGAAGGAACGGATGCAATATCCATGCCGAAGAAATCTTTCAGCTGTCCTACGAACAGAGTGACAGCAATCCCACATGTAAAACCTGTTGTAATTGTATAAGGAATGTATTTGATCAGAGAACCAAAACGGCAGATACCCATAATCACAAGGATAATACCGGCGAGAATGGTTGCTACGATCAGTCCGTCGGTTCCATATTCCACTACAATTCCGTAGATGATTACAACGAATGCAGCGGTTGGACCGCCAATCTGTACCCGGCTTCCTCCGAAAAATGAATCCGGCGATGATTGCGGTGTATAGTCCCTGTTCCGGGCCTACGCCGGAAGCGATTGCAAGGGCAATAGAAAGAGGAAGCGCAATGATGGCTACAATGATACCGGAGATGATATCTTTCATCAATTGCGCTTTTGTGTAGCCCTTCATTACGTCAAAGAGCTTTGGTCTGAGTTCATTCATGATTTGATTAATCCTTTCGGTAAAGTTTTATAAAATATTTATAAAAAATTTATAAACAAGCAGTTCAAAAGTTTAGCACGAACCGAAAGGTATTTCAAGAAAAATGTTTTTCAGAGATTTATTTCGTTCCCTCTTTTAAATATTTTCATATAACGTGCATGAATGATGTGATCAAAAGCCGGGTGAAACTGGCCTGTGAACTATTGGTTTCTGGCAATGAGCCAATCACAGAAATTGCAGAACGGTGCGGGTATCATAATGCAATATTGATATGTAAGCCTTTTCCATTTATCTGGGAAACAATGTCGTCGCGGACGGCATTGTTGAATTTGCCGCAGATGGAATAGGCTTTCTTTGAATATTCCTGATCCGGTGAGAAAATTTTTCGCACCTTGGAATTATTGGCAGTCTTAAGAAGGTCTTCATTGACTGTCAGTTTTCCGGAACGCTCGACTGTGATGCCGATCTCGGACAATTCGCTGGAATATTTACTTGTCAAAGATTTTAGCTGCTTCAGATAACGTTTTGTGTCATGACTGTCCGTTGTCTTGGAAGAATCAATGGCATTGTTGTATGTGGTCACGAATGCTTCAATGGAAGAACGGGTGGTATCACTGATATCGTTGTCTTTTTCATCCGTCTCAGAACCATAATCATTGTTAAGCAGACGCTTGGAGGCACGTGTCAGTGCGCGACTGTCTTCAAATGATAATTCGATTTTTGTATAGTCATTGCGACCACTGTTTTTTATGACGTCCCGATTGTTTGCGTAGTAGTTGCGCATAAAATAATTTGTTGACAGGCTAAGACCTGAAGATACCTTTGCCATGATATTCCTCCCATAATGCAAACTTTATATAATTTATATCGGCATTTTTCTTTACTTCTTTATAGAAATGAAGTAATATCTAGATGAGAAATTCTGAATACAGCAAATAGCAATGATGATATAGGAGGGAATATGAAACAAACAACATTTGGAAAGACGGCAGAGGGGACAGAAGCATCTTTGTACACCATTTGCAATTCTAAGGGAATGCGCGCTATGGTTACAAATTTTGGTGCAACACTGGTATCTGTATTTGTCAAAAACAGAAATGGGGAAGATACGGATGTTATTCTTGGATATGACGATGTGGCAGACTATCAGAAAAATACTTGTTATTTCGGAGCTGTCGTAGGACGCAACTGCAATCGTATTGCAAATGCAAAATTTACAATCAATGGGGTAGAGTATCAGTTAGAGGCAAATGATAATGAAAACAGTCTCCACAGTGGTTCGAATGGAACCTCGGAGCGTTTCTGGAATGTGATCTCCTGCACGGATCAGATGATTACATTGCAGATTGAAGATGCGGATCTTCAGCAGGGATATCCGGGAAATGCAGTCATTCAGGTGACTTATGAAGTGACAGAAGACAATGGCCTTGCAATTACTTATCATGCGAAAGCAGATAAAGATACGGTATTTAATTTTACTAATCATGCATATATTAATTTAAATGGGCATGCATCCGGTTCTGTGCTGGATCAGACCCTACAGATCAAAGCATCCCATTTTACACCGGTAAAGGATGGAAAAGCAATTCCTACAGGGGAACTGGCAGATGTGGAAGGTACACCATTTGACTTCCGCATTGCAAAACCAATTGGACGGGACATTAACGCAGAAAATGACCAATTAAAATATGGAAGCGGATACGATCACAATTTTGCGCTGGATCATACTGGTAATGGTGTGGAAAAAGTTGCCACAGCCTATGCGCCGGAGTCGGGTATTCAGATGGAAGTTTATACGGATTGTCCCGGTATGCAGTTTTACAGTGCAAACTTTATACAGGGACAGAAAGGAAAAGGCGGGGTTACATACAAAGAACGTGAAGCATTTTGCTTAGAGACACAGTATTTCCCAAACTCTGTCAATGAACCGAATTTCCAGTCTCCGATTACTGCGGCTGGAAAGGACTATGCATCCAAAACAATCTATAAGTTTTCGATTGCATAATAAATGACACCGTTTGACCCTTTAATCATAACAAATACAAAAGAAAAATATTCAGGGGCTAATCAGATTACAGTGATTAGCCTTTTGTTTACCATAAACAGGTACATTATATAAGGAGAAACACATGAAAATCGTATTTCTGGACGCAAAAACAATTGGAGATGACATTGATCTTTCGGGTTATGAAGCGTTAGGAGAAGTAATAAAATATGGCTTTTCGACAGCAGAAGAAGCAGCTGAGCGGGCAAAGGATGCGGATGTTCTTGTTATAAATAAAGTAGAAATCAATGAAAAATCTATTGGAGAGGCAGATCATCTCAAACTTGTCTGCGTGACTGCAACAGGTACCAATAATCTGGATAAAGAGTATCTTGCAGAACGTGGCATTGCATGGCGGAATGTGGCAGGATATTCCACGGAATCGGTTGCACAGCATACTTTTGCATTATTATTCTATTTATTGGAGAAACTACGTTATTATGATGACTACGTTAAGACAGAGAAGTATGTGGGCGATGTGACATTCACGCACTTTGCGAAGAGATTTCACCAGTTAAGTGGAATGACATACGGTATTATCGGCCTTGGCAATATTGGAAGAAGAGTTGCGGATATAGCGAAATTGTTTGGCTGCCATGTCATCTATTATTCGACATCCGGGAAAAATTCGCAACCGGATTATGAGAGGGTAAGTTTTGATGAACTGCTGGCACAGTCGGATATTGTGTCCATTCATGCACCACTTGATGAGAACACCAGAGGACTGATGGATAAAGTGGCTTTTGCAAAAATGAAAAAATCAGCAATTTTATTGAATCTTGGAAGAGGACCGATTATTAATGAAGCAGATCTGGCAGATGCGTTGGAGCAGGGACAGATTGCAGCGGCAGGCCTTGATGTGCTTTCTGTGGAACCGATGCAGGAGAATAATCCTTTACGCCGGATTAAAGATAGTGACAAACTTTTTATAACACCGCATATTGCATGGGCCAGTGTGGAGGCAAGAACACGGTTGATGGAGATTATTCTGGAACAGATTAAGGACTTTTTCCGAAAAAAGCAGGGAAATTAGTTGAGAAAAAATCCTGAGCTTCTTGGTTGACTTTATGAAATGTCGTGATATAATTCATGTAGTATTGGAAACTACATTTCGAATTACTGATAAGCATATATTATATAGACAAAAAGGCCGAAATGTATATTAAGGGTATACAGGATTTTAGAATTGCATATTTTCTTTCGACAAAAAATCCAATATACTTCCAATAGAGTTTGAAAGAGAGAAAAAGGAGGAGCATAAGGATGGCAAGTTTAAAAGACGCGGCAGAAAGACAGGCATTTTCTCTTGCGATTGATGCGGCATTGAAAAGTCTTAATAAAGATAGAGAAAAGGCTTTACTGAACATTGTAAACCTGGTTCAGAAATTCATGGGAAATAATTTTAGAAAAGAGTCTTATGAGGGCGCTAAGAAAATGATTATGAACCCGGATCACAAGTGGATGCGTTATGTGAACCGTCTTCTTGATGAGACAGACCCGCATGTTGCAAAGATGACAGCATTAAACCTTGGCTATCAGGCTGCTTTTGCAGGAACAAAGAAGATTCGTAAAATGCGTGAGGTAGAGCAGTGCAATATTCCATGGCTGATTCTCATGGATCCTACCAGTGCGTGCAATCTGCATTGTACAGGATGTTGGGCAGCCGAATACGGACACAAATTAAATCTTTCTTATGAAGAATTAGACAATATCATTACACAGGGCAAAGAACTTGGTATTTATTTTTATATGATGACCGGTGGAGAACCATTGGTACGTAAGGCTGATATTATTAAATTATGCGAAAAGCATAATGATTGTGCGTTCCATTGTTATACAAATGGAACACTCGTAGATCAGGCATTTTGTGATGAGATGAAGCGTGTTGGTAACTTGTCACTTTCTATTTCACTGGAAGGATTTGAGGATGCCAATGATTTTCGTCGAGGCGAAGGTGTATACGACAAAGTTATCCATGCAATGGATCTTCTTCATGAGAATGGACTGATCTTTGGTAACAGTGTATGTTATACAAGCAAGAACATGGATGCTGTTACAAGTGATGAGTTCTTTGATCTGTTGATCGAGCATGGCAGCCGTTTCGCTTGGTATTTCCATCTCATGCCGGTTGGCATGAATGCATCGCCGGAACTGATGCCTACAAAGAAACAGAGAGAATATATTTATCACAGAATCCGTGAAGTTCGTGCTATGGAAGGTGGAAAAGAAATTTTCGTTATGGACTTCCAGAATGATGGCGAGTTCGTTGGAGGATGTATTGCCGGAGGACGTAACTACTGTCATATTAACCCGAAGGGTGATGTGGAGCCTTGTGTATTTATCCATTACTCAGGTGCGAACATCAGAGAAAAATCTCTGTTAGAGTGCTTAAAGCAGCCATTGTTTATGGCATACAGAGACAATCAGCCATTTAATGACAATATGCTTCGCCCATGTCCAATGCTCGAGAATCCGGAAATTCTCCAGAGAATGGTACATGAGACCGGGGCACATTCAACAGATGTGGAAGAGGCAGAGCCGGTAGAGCATCTTTGCGGAAAATGTCTCGAGTATGCAAAGGAGTGGAAAGGAACTGCTGACAAACTTTGGGCAGAACATCCATATCAGCAGAAAGGCTACACAAACTTCAAAAAGCAGTAAAAGCAAAATTGTTCACACAAAATTAAGATTTTCACTCAGAATTCCCGGTTTACATGCCGGGAATTTTGTTGTATGGTAATGGCATGAAAGTAGAATTTAAAATAAAACTAGAATATGATAAAAAGAATAATATTCGAGCAGCGATAGCCATTATTCTGGCTATCGTTATGTATGTTACAATTGGATTTCACATCGGAGTACTCATCGCTTATGGACTTCTCTATTATCTGATAAAAAGCCTGAAAATTGACCTTGACCAGCGTTGCCCATGGTTATGGACGGCCATTTTATTTGTGTCAGGAGCGATATTTACCACTTTTTCGATACAATATATGCTTCTGGATTCGGAATTGTTTCAGCGGATGTCAGATCTGAAATGGGTACTGAATGTGTTGTGCTGTCTGGTTGTGTACCTTGTTGTGCAGCTTTTTACGAATAATGCGGGACTTTCCTGTATTATTTCGCATACATCACTGCTGTCGTTTGCGTTCATAAATTATTTCGTATATCTGTTCCGTGGAAACGAATTTACGTTTTCAGATATCCGGTCTATCGGAACAGGACTGAGCGTTGCCGGAAACTATAAGCTGCAACTTAATGACAGAGGGGCATATGCAATTTTTGGAGCAGCTTTGTTTATTGCATTTGTGCGTAAATGTCATGTAAAATTTGCACGTGCATGGCAGATGCGCATTATAGATGCAATGTTGGCGGCTATATGTGTGATTATTGTGGGAATGGCTGCTTATGATGTAAACACAGAAACCTGGGAGCAGAAAGGAACCTATCGCAACGGATATATTCTCAATTACATTTTAGGAATTCGTGACAGTTTTATTGCACAGCCGGACGGGTATTCTGAGGAAGCTATTCAAAAACTCGAAAAGAAATATATGCCTTGGAGAGACTACGACGGGGACGAATTTTTCGGAAAAGGCGGTTGGTGGTATCATAAAATTCACATTTTCCACTATCCTTTCTATTATATCAATTATACGCTTACGACGATGGGAGCGATGGAATTTAAGAAGAAAATGGCGGAGAATAAAGAATCCTGCTGGAACGATTATATGACGCTCTGCCGTGTCGGCGGCTCGCTCGGGTATCTCGATACGCTTCGGGCTGCAAATCTGTCTGTTCCCTTTGAAGCGGGAAGCGTGGAAAAAGCGACGGGATATGCGATGAATATTCTCGAAAAACAAATGCAAAAGGAGTAAAACATGCGGACTTCACAACTTAAAAAATATGCAAAATTATTGGCAAGGACGGGCTTGAACGTAAAAAAAGGACAGTCCGTATTCATTCAGGCCGGACTCGATCAGCCCGAATTCGTGGCGATGGTCGTAGAAGAATGTTATAAGGCCGGAGCCAAGGCGGTCTATGTAGAGTGGAGTTATCAGCCCGTCGCAAAGCTCAATGCGACGTATAAGAGCCTTGAAACGCTTTCGACGCTCACGCCTTGGGAAAAAGCAAAATGGGAATATAAGGCGGAGGATCTTTCCTGTCGCTTGTTTATCGATTCGGAAGACCCGGACGGAATGAGCGGCATCGATCAGGAAAAAATGAGCGCCGCTCGCCGTGCGCAGTATCCCCAGCTCAAACCTTTCCGCGAAGCGATCGAAAATAGACA
>OGRL01002236.1_pt1 | contig 13178 bp, 13 predicted proteins | sample 1553481 | NCBI WGS metagenome assembly OGRL01 (sample SAMEA2580036, study PRJEB22360) | human gut metagenome
CGCATCATCAGGGCGGCCAGCCCCAACAGGCCCAGGGAAGCTGTAGCTGCTTCCGGCACGGGAAGCACGACACCGTCATAAAATTTGACGTTGTTGATATCCATAGTGCCGTTCATGGGGCGGGTATTTCCAAAAGAAGCTCCAAACTGGGAGCCTGTCAGGGCAGGGGAGGATGGATTCCACCCGGTAATCGTACCTGCCAGAGCGCCGTTGACATACACGGAAAGCGTTTGGGAGGAAAGATCGGAAACGATGCTCAGATTAGTCCAGCTGTCCTGCTGGAGATCCGTCCAGGTCAATCCCGTATTGATATTCCCGCCAGTTTGGCCGCCGAACCCCTTATTGTAGAGGTAGAGTTCTCCGTTATTAGTGAATTCCAGCACCATGCTGTTGGATTCTCCGGAGACCGTTCCATTGGTGTACAGGCTGAAAATGTCTTTCCACCCATTGCTGGTGGAACTCAGGTTTTTCAGGTCAAAGCTCACGGTGAAACTGCCTTGGATACCCGTTATGTTTGAGTTATAGGGAGTGCCGGAACCGCTGCCGAACGTGGCGTAATCATTGCCGGAAGTGTAATTGAAGGAACCGCTCCAGTTGGGGGCGGTTATTTGTGCTCCTTCCGCAATCCATTCCCAGGAATAGATAGGGGTAGCCGCATGGGCCATGCCTGCCGCTGCCAGCAAAGATAAAATAAACACGCAACGGAGTAGCAAAAAAGAGTAAAGCGTAGCGAACAGACTGAAAAAGCGTTCGTTACGCTATATTTTTCTTTCGGGTGAAAGTCGGGAAAAGGTAGAATATAGACTAATGGGGCAAAAGTTCAGTTACTTTATCATTACCTGGGTAATGGTGAGAATTTCTTGGAAAACCGATGTGTTTCACCGTTTGGCATAATGTGTCATAACTGTCGATAACTCACTATAAATTAATTTTGTAACCAATAGAAAGTGAGTTATGAGAAGTACATTTAAAGTCTTGTTTTACGTGAAGAAAGGCAGTGAGAAACCCAACGGCAATCTGCCTTTTATGTGTCGTATTACGGTGGATGGAGAGATTAAACAGTTCAGTTGCAAGATAGATGTTCCTTTGCGTCTGTGGGACGTGAAGAACAACCGTGCTTCCGGCAAGAGTGTCGAAGCACAGCGAATCAACCATGCCGTTGACAAAATCCGTGTGGAAGTGAACCGCTGTTATCAGGAACTGATGCAGACGGACGGATATGTCACTGCTGCAAAATTGAAAGATGTCTATCTCGGTATCGGTGTCAAGCAGGAAACCCTCTTGAAACTCTTCGAGCAGCACAACAGCGAGTTTGCCAAGAAAGTCGGACACAGCAGGGCAAAGGGGACATTCCAACGCTATGTGACCGTCTGCAAACATATCCGTGAGTTCCTGCCACATACCTACAAGCGTGAGGATATTCCGCTGAAAGAGTTAAACCTCTCGTTTATCAACAATTTTGAGTATTTCCTTCGCACGGAGAAGCAATGTCGTACCAACACCATTTGGGGCTACATGATTGTGCTGAAACATATTATCTCCATTGCGAGAAATGACGGTCGTTTGCCGTTCAATCTGGACTTCCCCCCAAAAAGAGTACCAGTTTAGAAGTTAGGTTTGGTGATTGTTAATGTTGAGGGTTGAAGTTGTCCAGCATAAAGACTGGGAGGGATGTTGCCACAGGAACCGTGAGGACGCTCTTCGTTGTATTCTCGACGCCATTGCTCCAGTCTTGTTTGCAGATGTTGCATGTTTTCAAAGATTTCACGATCCAGCAGTTCTCTGCCGAGGCTGGCGTTGAGGCTTTCCACATAGCCGTTTTGCCACGGTGAGCCGGGCTGGGTGTAGATGGGTTCTATTCCCTGCTCCAGAAGCCATGAACGAAGTTTTCCGTTCTTGAATTCGGGGCCGTTGTCGCTTCTGATGTAACGAGGCTTGCGTCTTGTGGTTTCCATGAGTCTTGCCAGGGTTTCCCGGACTTGGCTGCTCCGATAGCTGCGTGCCGAGTCAAGCAGCAGGCATTCATGGCTGTATTCGTCGCAGATAACAAGGATTCGAGCTCTTCTTCCTTCCCGTGTTCTGTCCTGTTTGAAGTCGTAGCTCCAGGTTTCGTCAAGGCTTGATGCCTGTTTTCTCTGACTATCCGGGGCGGGCATTTTGGCTCTCCTGTTTGCTTTTCTTTTGGCGTAGGATTGCAGGTTGTTTTCTCGTCTGACTCGTTCCACTCGTTTGTGGTTGATGGGGGGAACGTGTCTGGTTCTGAGATACGAGGTGATTTTACGGATTCCCCATGTCGGTTTTGCTTCACTGGCTTCAAGGATTGCCTGTTCTGCCTTGTCCGGTTGTTTCTTTTCCGCCTTCCTATAATGGCTTCGGCATACCGACAAGGTTTGGCAGGCTTTGCGTTGAGAGCAGATTTGATGTTTCACCAGATGCCCCACTCCGGCTATTCGCTGAGAGGGGCTTACCATTTTTTTGAGTTCACTTCTTTCAATATCGAGATGTCCAAAGCCTGGTCGGTTATGATTTGTTTGAGTCGCCTGTTTTCTTCTTCAAGCTGTTTCATTCTCAAGGCTTCCTTCAGCTCCATTCCTTCGTATTTGTTGCGCCACCGGTAGTAGGTTTGCTCCGTGATGTTGCGTTCCCGGCAGATGTTCCGTATCGTTTTGTTTCCCTGTTTTTCCTCTCCGAGGATTCTCAGGATTTCTTCCACGCTGTATTTTTTCTTCATTCTTGTTGGTCAGGTTAGCAAGCCTAACTTTCTTTGTGGATCTTTTTCCGGGGGACTGATCAGTGGCTCAAGAAGAATAATATCGATTACTCTCTTAACGACAACACTCAGATGCCGCCGGACTTCTATCTTGATCCTGAAAACAAGAAAGAGGGGCTAATGGAAATCAAAGCCTTCAACTATAAAGGCAGTCCCGGTTTCGATATTGCTGATTTCCGGATGTATGCTCGAGAAATTTCAGAAAAGCCTTGGATGCTCAATGTAACATATTTGATTTTTGGATATGATATGTCGGATGACGGCATTGTCACGATAAAACAGGTATGGCAGAAGAAAGTATGGGAAATGTCAAGACCAATGAAATCTGGTAACAACAAAACTATATGGCCGATAAATCTGCAAATAAAAGAAGGTACCGTACACAAAATGCGTCCTGCAAAATGGTATGGAAAAGCCACAAGTTTCTCCATCTTCGAAAACATGGAAGACTTCCTGGCTGCGATGGAAGAAACTATGTATAAGAACAAAGATACTCGTGATGATGCTCCCGACTGGCTTCAGAAAGTTCTCGACAGTTATGAAAAGCATTATGGTGTAAGACTTCAAATTCCAAGATGGAGCGAAATCGCCTCAAAGTATGTGAATAGATAAGAAGTTTAACGAAAATGAATAATAATTTTAACGGCATATTTTACTTTATGGAATGGATATTTGATGGTATTGGTACAGAGATAATTTCATTGCTGATAGGGCTTGCAGGAGGTGGTGCTATTGGTTATCGAATAGGAATAAGAAACAAAATTTCCCAACATCAAAAAGGGAGAGACCAGGCAAAACAAGTACAAATTGGAAACATTATCAATAATGGAAATTCAAAAAGCAGGCGATAATGCACAACAATTCCAAATTCAAAATCTCACAATTGGAATTGATGAAAAACGGGCTAGAGAAATATACGATGAAAAGTATAGCATAGCAAAAAAAGATTTCACAGAGGAAGCTTTGCGTATAGCCAATGAACGAGTAAGAGAACTTGAAAATAGGCTTATACCCAAAATGGAAGCTGTAAATGATGGATTAAAGGCTTTTGCGGATCCGAGTTTTCAGTTATTGTTGGTAGATGCTCAAAAAACGGCAGCAGCAACTGAACGATCTGTTGATTATGATTTACTATCAGAATTGTTGGTTCATAGAATAGAGAAAGGTAACGACAGACATGTTAGGACAGGGATACATCGAGCAGTAGAAATTGTTGAAGATATTTCTAATGAAGCATTGTTAGGTCTAACAATCATACATTCTTTAAATTCTTTTATCCCTGTATCACCAGAATGTGTTGGGGCATTGAATACATTGAATGATTTATATGGCAGATTAATATATGCTAAATTACCAGATGGGATAGACTGGATAGAAGACTTGGAAATACTTGACGCTATTCGAATAAATCCATTTGGCAAATTTAAAACTATAAAAGAATATTGTTCAGAGGCTTTTAATGGTATTATAACAATCGGTATTAAAAAAGATTCAGAAGAATATCAAAATGCCATTACGATATTGCGAAATAATAAACTTTTGTTTCCTAATTTGTTGGTTGAGAATTATTTGTTACCAGGTTATGTCAGAGTCAATATAGGAAATTTAGATGCTGTAAATACGCTTTCTATTATTCACACAATGGGGAATAATACTTCTGTATCTATACCTATGTCTGAACAACAAAAATCCGCGATTAAAACTGTAATTGAATTATATTCAAAAGATACTCAATTAAAAACGGATGTAGAAGAAAAGTTTTTATCAGAGTGGAATAGCAGACATAATTTGTCATTATTAAGAGACTGGATTGAAAAAATCCCGAACTCGTTTAGCGTTACATCTGTCGGGAAAGTACTAGCCCATGCTAATGCACAAAGATGTGATAACAAATTACCGCCATTAAAGTAGTTAATCATTAAATCTACTAAGCTATTTGTTTAACGAATGATTTTGACTACTTTTGCATTAAGAGTTATTTGACAGTAAAGCAACGCAAAACGCAGAGAATCGCACGGTTGTCAAGTCGTTACCAATACTTTTCATATACTCCGTTAAATGTTTATTCGTCAAACGGTTATGTAAAACCGTTCACAATCTAAAATAATAAATGAGCGTTTCACGGAAATTCTGAAATATGGGTTAAAATCAATCCGATAGGAGGTTAGCGGATTATAAATCCGGGGTCAAATTATTTTTCTGAAAACAAATCATTTAACGGAAAAAAATTACGGAGAAGATAAAAGAAGAGAAAACAGAAACGGCATTCCTGTTGGAAAGAAAACGTACATTTCCAATAAGATTGCCGCATCCTGGGAAAAAAGAGACAATATCCGGATTTATAATCCGCACAAGGATATTGAAGAAATCTGATTCTCTGGAATGGATTTTTAAGAATGCTTAAATAATTTGAAAAACCTTTTCATGCAAGATATGCCCGGAGAAATTGAATATTACTATATATAGTATGTTTTTAAAAAAATACTGCCAAATATTAGGGTTTGACGGAAAAATGGCTTGAACCACGAAAGACACTTATGAGAAGATGCGAGGCAGATAAAAGCACAGACACATGAAGTTTACCATTTCCAAGCAAGTATTTCTCGACGGGCTGAGACAGGTTGCCAGCGTCGTGTCTTCCAAGACGACGCTGCCCATTCTTTCCAACGTCAAGATTGAAGCTGAAAACGGCCAGGTACGTTTTACAGCTACTGATCTTGATGTATGCATTACTGGCGTGGTTCCCGCAAATGTGCTGCGTGAAGGCACCGTGACCCTGCCCGCTAAAAAGCTGGTGAGCATCATCAGCGAACTTCCTGAAGCCGAAGTCCAGGTGGATGTCAACCAACGCAACCAGGCTGCTGTGGAGTGCGGCCGCTCCCAGTTTAAACTGAACGGCCTTCCGGCGGATGAATTTCCGGAATTGCCGTCTTTTGAGCAGGCTACTGTGTACCAGGTGGAGCAGAATATGTTGCGCGACTGTATCCGCCGGACGGAATATGCCATTTCCACGGATACGACCCGCTACGTATTGAACGGCATTTCCCTTTCTTTCCGCAATGGTAAAATGACTTTGGTAGCCACGGACGGACGTCGTTTGGCTTTGGCGGAAACCGCCCTGGAATTTCCAGAAGAACAGCAACTGGATGCCATCCTGCCCACTAAGGCTGTCGGAGAACTCCGCCGCCTTCTGGATGAAGTGGGAACCGTCACGATCCGGTTCACCCGCAACCAGGCAGCCTTTGAAATCAACGATACGCTCTTAATCAGCAAACTGATTGACGGCAATTACCCGAACTACCGGCAGGTAATTCCGACGGATTGCAAGGAAAGTATCGAACTTCCCTGCGGGGAACTGCTGGAGACAGTACGCCGTGTTTCTCTCCTTTCCGTGGATAAGAGCACAAATATCAAGCTGAATTTTCGTGAAAACGAACTGGAAGTGGCTTCCAGCGCAGAAGGAGTGGGCGAAGCTCATGAATCGATGACAATCACTTATTCCGGCAGGCCGCTTTCCATTTCCTTTAATCCGGATTTCTTCATGGCTCCCCTGAAGACGATGGCCGGGGATACGGTCATTACGCTGAACCTTATTGATGAAATGAGTCCGGGCGTCTTGAAGATTGGCGATGAGTTCCTGTATGTGCTCATGCCGATGAGATCTCCCAATTGATTTTGGTGGCACAAAATCGTTCATACAGAGGAACAGGCGTTGTGGAGACATGACGCCTGTTTTTTATTGGCTGAGAATGAATGGAAAAGAAATATTATTCACATAAATGTTCTACGTGGAACATTTTTTATTTTCCATTACAGGAAAACTGTAATCTGCCTTGAAAAGACGGAACACCTGCATGGAGCGCAAGGGGCATCACCGGAAACCTCTGCGACGACGGAAGAATGCCACTATCCAGAAATGAGAAGATGCAAGGACAGCAAATATTCAGAGCGGAGAATTGACAAATTTTACTCCGTATCACTCGCCCAGCAGACCCGGAGGAGCGAACAAGTCCGGAGCAAGATGAAAGGGATAAAAACCGGATGCTTGAAGAATGGCTTCACGGACGGAGGATATGGAATTGAAACAGGAATGTTCCACATCCAGAATACGTCCGTCCTTCAGTTTAATCATCAATCCGGGTTCTGCCTCATTATTTGGAGTGCATCCTATGCGTTCAATTAATTCCCACGGTATTTCCCTGCGTGAAATGCTGTTGCCCCAGAAGATGGAAGAAGAAGTGATTGTGAGAAAATAAGGCCTGCCCATAATAACGGGAAGCCACAGGAACAGTAAAAGGGCGCCGAGAAGAAAGTTCCACCAGCCGGAACCGAAAAAAGCCCAGGCCAGGCTGCACCCCAGGGTTCCGAGGATTCTCCCTCCCAGCCGATAACTGCGGTAGAAATAATAAGTGTTCATGAGTTGCGAAGTCAATGAAACGTCAGACCGACCATGGAACAATAAGCTCCCGACCGTATTCTATACGATACCGCTTTATCCCGGCAAAGACAAGGTGATAAGTCAGGAAATCCAGTTCAGCATGTCAGTCGGTACGGAACCGCAGGAACGTATCAGGGAAAGAAAATACTCTTCCATTTCCGGCGGCGGAGGAAAAAGGCCCGGCAAAACTCGGCCTTCGGCAAGTTCCAGAGCTCCCTGGTTATGAAGAGCCAGGGGCGGATCAATGTAACGCATTTGCGTAGGGTCCGGCAGAATAAAATTAAGAGGGCGGCCTTCGTTCAGCAGGCGGTTCTTCGGAATTTCCGGCCCCCATTCATCTTCCACACCCATATTGGCAAGCAGAACGCCGGAAGAGAAGGGCATGGCCGGGTCAATAAGCCCTGACATGGCATGCCGCTTTCCTGTAGCCGTAACGGCGCAGAAAGCATGCCTGATTGCGTCAGTAAGGGTTTCCCTGTCCGCTGCCGGCACAAAAGAGGCGGAAGCCAGAGGTTTTTTTTCCACGTCCGCTACAATGACATTCAGTTTCCGTCTGAGAGCATGCAGAGCTATTCCGCGGCCAACTTTTCCATGTCCAATGACTACCAGAGTCTGTCCCTGTTCATTTTTTATTCCAAGAGCTTCCAGAGCCCGGAAAAAACTTTCTCCGGTTCCAAGGCAGGTTTCTATCTGTTTAATCTTTCCGGCGTCCACCATCCACACGGGCTGCGGGCATGCCGCATAGCGTTCCGCACCCGAGCGGGTTAATTCCACATACCCGCAGCGGCTGGTAACATGGCTGAGCGCTCCGGCGCAGTCCATGACCACATCATAAGGTCCGCCTGCCCGTTCCGCTTCCACCACGGGAATTCCATACTGCCCCAGCAATACGACTGTATCCGGGTCATAGGGCATTACCGGTGAGACCGCTACTGTCAGCTCCGCTCCTGCGGCCAGAAAAGAGGCGTATTTGGCGCAGGTATTCCGGAACACGGGAGAAGCGTCAATAATCCGGCATCCTTCCAGAGGGCGACTTTCCGACCACGTTTTATACTGATGCAGGAGAACGGGAAATTCTTCCTGCCGGTAAAAGGGGAACAAATTTTCCAGAATGCGCTCCGGAGATGCAGGCATAACAAAAATCTTAGGGTTTCTCGCAGCAGAGGGTAATCCCTATCCTGTCGTTTTCCCAGAAAAACTTTGTTAAAGAAATATCTTTTGTTTAATAATTTTTAAAAGCTATAGCCAGTCCAGGGAAGACAAACTGCTAAGTTATCTATATTCGCTTGCAGGTATTTTATGTGCGTGTCGTGGCATGCCTGAGAAAAATCTTTTAACTGCATTCTTCACTTTGTTTGATGCAGGAGTATTTTTTTTTTTGCGTAGAATAAATAGGATAGCAACTGTTAATGTGGTCAACATTTCCGACAGACAAAGTGCTAGCCACGCACCGTTCGTTCCCATTGCTTCAGGCAACAGGATAAAGCATGGGATAAGGAAAACAAATCCTCGCAACAGGGCAAACAAATTGGCGAGTTTTACATTTTTCACGCTTTGGTAATAACCGATGAGCATCAGGTTGATGATAAAGAAAACAAATGCCAGGGAGAAATATGGAAATCCCTCAATGGCTATGAGCGCCGCAGTGCTGTCCGGATTGACGAACAAGCCTACCAGAATATGCGGGAACAAAATGAATGCTGCCGTCGTGACTATGCCGCAAATAACGGAGGTAAATAATGCGATCCGTTTTGTATCGGTTACGCGCTTTTTCTCTCCAAGCCCGAAGTTATAACTGATGATGGGTTGTGCTGATTGCGCTATGGCATTGCCAACCATGAATACGAATGGAAGGTAATAACAGGCAATGCCGAACGCTCCTACGCCGTTGTCTCCCAGATATTTCATAAAGATGTGGTTCCCGACGAACATAAACGTGGCCAATGTCGCTTCAGTCAGCAAAGCGGAAGAACCAATGCGACATTGACAGACGATATTAAGGAGGGAGAACCGAAAACTTCTGATGCTCCATTTAATAGGGTAAAGCCGCAGTTTATGTGCAAATTTCCATAAATAAATAAGGCCCGTGGCGCCGCTCGCAAACAGCCCTATGGTCGCAGCGAAAGCAGCTCCCATCAATCCCCAGCCCAATGGAAAGATAAACAGCCAACCGAGTATTACGGTGATGATTGCAGCAATGATATTGCACATCATAGCCAGCTTCGGAGCGCCATCCAAACGAATCATAAATAGGCAGACAGAGCACCACATCTGGAATATTAACGAGGGGATGAACCACAACAGGTATTCCCTAACCATGGGGGTAAGATGTTCGGAAGCGCCTAAAAATCGGGCTGTAGCTGACGGATATGCCATCATCAAGGCAGATGGCACGATGGCGGCAATAGTGACGAACAACAAGGCCTGGGTGACATTAAGGCGCGCTGCCTCCAGTTTTCCTTTTGATAGCTGAATGGAAGCGACTACGGATGAGCCTACGCCTGCCATGAGTCCTATCCCGGTAAACAGCATCAGCAGAGGAATGCATATATTGATAGCGGCAATGCCATCGCTTCCGATTCCGTGACCAACGAGTATTCCGTCTACTGCCGTTACTGCCGATATGCTGAGCATTCCGAATAAGGTCGGGATAAAATACTTTCTGAATAATGTGCATACGTCCAGTGTGCCTAAATCAATTGCATTTCTTTTCATATATGTCTGTTATTCTTATGGCTGGTTTTTTCTGGGGGGCAAAAAAAGCCGGATAAGGTGATTGGTTTTACCCAGTCATCTTATCCGGCATTTTTATTTGCCCTCCGATGAGGATTACAAAACGCTTCTTTTCGTTGTGTGGCCGTAAAAATAGTGCAATAATTTAGGAAATATAATTTTTTTATACGTCATGTTAATGCTTTGGAAAAAATGGGATAGAAAAAAGACTGCTTTTCGGGCAGTCTTTTTAAAATAGTTTGTGTTTTAAAGGGGGCGTTTTCCCGGTAGGCTATTGTTTACGGCCTTCGGATTCCTGTTGTTGTGCGGGAGGGATTTTCTGCGCTTCCGATACGGGAAGCGGCGTTTTCTGGATGGTAACGGGCGTTCCTATGCTGGTTTGCCTGTAGAGAATTTCCGCAACATTTCGCGGCAGACGGACGCAGCCATGGGAAACAGGATGCCGCCGAACTTTCCCTACATGCAGGCCCAGCCCCGCATTGGTAAGACGTTGCCAATAAGGCATGGGAGAGCCGTCAAAACGACCTCCCTCCGGTACGGGATCCGTGGATTCGGCATTGTAGTTGATGCATTTGCCTTCGGCATCGTACATTTTGCCGTAGAGGTTGGAAGTATGGTCTTCCTTTTTGGAGATAACGGCGTAGTCCCCCGTTTTGGTCGGATAGGCTTTTACGCCGGAGGAGAGGGGGAAGTCCATGGCGACCAAGCCGTCCACCAGATACTGGCCCCGTTGTTCGTCCAGGCAGACGAAGATTTTTCGGGATTTTTTCGGCTGGCGGTTCAACAAGGTATCGTCCTTATAGACGTCGTACGTTTTCCGGTAGTCCTTGCGGGCCACGAAATGAGCGTACGTAGAAGGATGAAACGGGTTTTTATACTCCGGGACGGATTTGTCCACGGTGCGCGGATCCGGCAGGGCCGCATGGCCCGTGCCGGAGCGGGAACAGGACATCCACCCCATGAGAACCACGGGGAAGACGGCCAGGAGAAAGAGAGGCTTCATAAGTGGTGAAACCGGGAGGGGTTTCCCGGATTACTTGGAACGCGGGATTGTCAGCTTCTGGTTGATGTGAATCAGATCGGACTTAAGGCCGTTAGCCCTCTTGAGAGCTTTGACAGAGGTGCCGTTCCTGCGGGCGATGGCTCCCAGCGTATCGCCTTTTTTCACGGTGTAGGTGCGGGCCTTGGGAGCGGATTTACGGGAGGAGCTCTTTCTGGCAGCCGTGCTGCGGGAGGATTTGCTGCCGGCCGTGCTCTTCCGCGCGGATGATTTTTTAGTGACGGAAGGCTTGGCGGGGGGATTGTAAGCGTAGCTGGAAGAACTCTGAACCGGGCTGTAATGGCCGGATTCGTAAGCGGGATCAGAACTTTCCGCAATCCACGGCGGGATTTCGCCGCTGGGGGGGCGGGCGGGGAGGCATCGCCGCTGGCCGGTTCCGCAGTGTCGTAACCGGCCGTGGAGGAATTCTGGGTGGAGCAGGAAGAGAGGGGGAATACCAGCGCGGCAGCGCAGGCGCAGGTTAAAATGAATGGCGTTTTCATGTGTGCCCTGTTCATACTAATTTATGATTTCGGATTCAAGGCGGTAGCGCGGATTGTCGGGATTTTTTTTCAGACCTTGCCCAGATTATAAAAGGTTTCCGCATTTCGGGTCGTCACATGGGCCAGATCTTCCAGGTTCATTCCTCTGGCAGCGGCGATGAAACGGGCTGTATGAATGAGATGGGCGGGTTCGTTCATGCGGCCCCGGAGGGGTTCCGGGCTGAGATAGGGGGAGTCCGTTTCCAGCATGATACGGTTTTCCGGGCACCAGCTTGCAGTTTCCGCCACTACGGGCGCGTTTTTAAAAGTAGCTACTCCGGTGAAGGAGACCATGCCGTCCAGTTCGTCAAAGATCCGCATGGCCTGAGCGGTATTTCCGATGAAGCAGTGAAATACGGGACGCACACGGCCCGCGTAGTTCCGGGCAATCGCCAAGGCGTCCTCAAAGCTCGCGGTGCCTTTCCGGTCCCGCGTATGCAGGACGATATTAAGGCCCAGGCTCGCCGCCAAATCAAAGTGCTGTTCCAGCATATTCTGCTGAAGGCGGTGGAATTGTTCCGTCTCCCAGCCTTGGGGCGCCCCATGGAAGTAATCCAGACCCGTTTCCCCGATGGCGGCCAGGGGAACGTCCTGCGCCTTCCGGAAAAGCTGGTCCGCCCAGTCTGCCGGGGCGTCATGGGCATCGTCCGGATGGATGCCCAGCGCACAAAAAACCGCGCCGGGAAACTGGCGCGCCCATGCCGTGTTTGCCTCCCAGTCATCCATCCGCGCCCCCAGCGTAATCATGCGGTCAATGCCTTCCCGGAGGGCATGCTGGACGTAGGTTTCCCTGCGGGACTGGTCGAATTGAGCGGAAGCCAGATGACAGTGCGTGTCAATAATCATGGTGTAAGGGACTGTGGCGGAACGGATGAAGTTTGTGGATATTTGCCGGCTTTGAAAAGTGCAAACGCAGGACATGCCTGATTTTTCCTTGCCACGCGGAAGTGAAACGCACAAACTGCCCCGCATGAAATGTACGGCTTTGTGCATGTGCGCCGCCCTGCTGCCGGTGAGTTTCCTTCAGGCGGGAACCCAGCAGATAGAAGCGCCGCAGGAGGGCTCTGTTATCAGTTTTCATCTGGAAAACGATATGTTCGTGGGGGATGATGACAATTATACCAACGGCGTCCGGTTTGCCTGGATGTCCGGCACCACATCCCGGAGACAGACTTTTTCCGGCATGCTGGGGACGGTGCTGGGAGGTACGAATGCTTCAGATTCCTGGCGCCGGTTCATGGGGATGGACGGTTCTCCCAATTTGCGCCAGCAGTGGGGCCTGGATCTGACCCAGCTCATGTACACCCCGGAGCAGAAGGCCACCTATCCCATCTACAATCAGCACCCCTATGTGGGCAGCCTGACGCTGGGTCTTACTTCCCTGGTTAAGAATGAAGACAGGGCCAATTCCCTGGAATTGCAGCTGGGTACCACGGGCACGAATTCCCTGGCGAAAGGTTCCCAGCATTTTATTCATAAGCTGTGGGGTATGGAGCAATGGCCCGGCTGGGCCAACCAGCTCCCCGGAGAGATGACCGCCAATTTGTTTTTCAAGCGGTATTACCGTCTGCGCGGACTGGAGAAGCGCTACGGCTCCGGTTTTGAAACGGATGCCCTGGCTTACTGGCATTGCGGCGGCGGGCCACCACTACAGGA
>OGRL01002247.1_pt1 | contig 13126 bp, 10 predicted proteins | sample 1553481 | NCBI WGS metagenome assembly OGRL01 (sample SAMEA2580036, study PRJEB22360) | human gut metagenome
CCGCCGCCGTTATCCGCTGGTAATATTCTTTTTCACCCCCCCTCCATCATCATGACCACTGAACCATACGGCAAAAAAAATCCGTTTCCCGCTCCCGTCCTCTCCGTCAGGCATATCACCGGGGAAGGCAGCCCCAAGGAAACCATCCACATTGAATACAGCCTGGACGGTTCCGGGATGAACTATATTGCCGGGGACGCCCTGGCCGTTATTCCCGCCAATGACCCCTCCCTGGCGGACGCCCTGATTGACAAGCTCGGCCTCAGCCCGGATTCCCAGGTTCCCACGCCCGAAGGGGAAACCGCAAGCCTGAAAGACGCCCTGGTTCACTGCTATGACATTACCAATGTCAACAAAGCCCTGCTGATCAAGTGGGCCGCCGCCTCCGGCAGCCAGGAGCTGGACACGCTTCTGGCCGGGGATAAGGACGCCCTCAGCGATTTCCTGTGGGGCCGGGACGTGCTGGATCTGGCCACGGAATACCCCGCTTCCTTCGAATCCGCGGAGGCTTTCGTCGGCATCCTGAAAAAGATCATGCCGCGCCTTTATTCCATCGCCTCCAGCCCGAACGCCCATCCCGAACAGGTTCACCTGTGCGTGGGCGCGGTGCGCTATACGGCCCGTGACCGCAAGCGCGGCGGCGTTTGCTCCACCTATATGGCGGACCGCCTCCAGCCGGGCCATACGGCCAGGGTATTCGTACATACCAACAAGAATTTCCGCCTTCCGGAAGACGGGGACACCCCCATCATCATGGTGGGCCCCGGCACCGGCATCGCCCCTTTCCGGGCATTCTGGGAGGAACGCGCCGCTTCCGGCGCCAAGGGCGGCAACTGGCTGTTCTTCGGCAATCCGTACAAGGCCACCGACTTCTGTTATGAAGACGAGCTGAACCAGTTGACCGGCACCGGCAAACTGAAGTTGTCCGTGGCCTGGTCCCGCGACCAGGAAAAGAAGGTGTATGTGCAGCACCTCATGGTCCAGGAAGGCGAAGAGCTCTGGAAATGGCTGGAAGCCGGCGCCTGCTTCTACGTCTGCGGGGATGCCTCCCGCATGGCGAAGGATGTGGACAACGCCCTTCATGAAGTCATCCAGACCTGGGGCCATAAAACTCCGGAGGAAGCCGCGGCATATGTGGCGGATATGAAACAGCACCGCCGTTACCAGCGGGACGTATACTAATTCAGGGCCTCGCCCCTGAACCTGTCACCGCGCCTTTCCATCTTTTCTGGAAAGGCGCTTTTTCTTTTTCCGGAGAAAAACCGCCACGTATCAATCCAGCTTCTTTCGAGCCGGAGAAGCCATCTTCCGCCCCCCTCTCCATCAAAAACAACGCCGGACCGGAGAGAACCCGTCCGAGCAAAAGTTCCCCTCCTTCTTCAAGCGTTTCCTTACCCTTATTCCAAATCCTGCCGGGCGCCGCAAACGGCCCGTTTCACTTTCCTAAGCTTGAAAAAGAAGACCATGCAAAATAAATACAGCTTTTGCGGCAAACAACGGGCTATACCCCTTTTTCCTGGTCCTTTTAAGGACCATCTTTGAGAAAAGGAATAATTCCACCAATTCTGCAACTGATCAATATAGCTTATCTTTTTTCTCCTCTCCTCTATTTCAGCAAGCAATTCTTTCCGCGAACGAAAGACCAGAACAAAGCCCTCCAGCAACTCACCGCACAGTTTCATCCCCGCTTCTACGCTTTCTTTCAACTGCTCCAACATTACTAAGTCCTTCCTTTCAAAAGCCTCTGCCGTCTGCATGTCGGCAAACCGGAATGCGCTACTGACAGCGGAGATATTTTGTGCTGCAAAACGGTAATAACACAGAGCCGTATCCGGCAATTCATAAATATTACCCTGCAACCATGCGTGAAATGCCATTAGATCATCCTCAAAATTAGCCGTTATCGGAAAAGCATTTCCCCACTCGTATGCACTTTTTCTGATGATCATAGCAGGTCCATAATGAGCTGAAGAAGAAAAAGCCCCTTGTTGGAGCACGACAGCCGGCATTTCCCGTGGAACGGAGGGAAATGCCGGGAATTCAAACGCAACTCCCGGTTCCTCATAGACGTTAATCATCTGGCTGACTACAGCCACAGCATCCGGATACTCCATCACTGCCCAGGCAAAAAACCTGCATCTCCAGGGGAAGGAACAATCGTCCCCATCCTGACGGAGAATCCATTCATGGGAAGCCAGACCAACCGCCTGCCGGATATGAGGCCCGCGCCCCAGCGGCGTTTCATTCCGGTTCAAGATTACCCGGTACGGCCCCCTGTATTGAGCCGCCATTTCCTGCATGACGGCGAAGGTTCCGTCGGAAGATCCGTCATCCGAAAGGATGATTTCAACCGGCCCTTCATAATCCTGCCCGAATACGCTCCGGATGGCATCCCGGATGCAATGCTCCTGATTATGCCCGGTCAGGATAATGCTGATGGAAGGGAGTCGCGAAGAATTCATGAAAAAAAGTGCAGAAAAGGAAGTGAAAAAAACGAAAGGAATATTGCTCTTCCCCGTTTACATATAAGACATCATGTTCATACCGGATTCCAAATCCGATTGGGAAATTCCGGGTTCAGCATGAATGGACAGAGAATTGTCCCAAGACCTCATGGAACCGGTGGGGTGTGGAGGTATTCCGGCTGGGTCTGGTTCTAAGAGTTCTATGATTCTAAAAAATAATTGCTTATGAAAAAATGTGTGTGTTGGGAGCAGTAAGGGAAAGCAGAATCTTTCGTCCTGTTTTACCGGCTTCGGGTTCCCGCCCGCAAGGGGGGAGATTCTTGATCACAAAACGTCCGCGCAACATAAGTTCCTTGGTGTAAAAATCAACCCTTGACCCCGGATTTGGAATTCGCTATGACAGATTCATTCGCGCACTGATGAATCATGGGAGGAACGATGGATTCGCCCCCCGCCATTCACCGGTTGCGATAGTTACAACCCCATCAGAATCATTTTCTCCATATCCTGATTCCCGTTCCACTCACGAAGCAGCTCATCATTCCCCTTACATGCAGAAACCATTCTTCAGCATTATTATCCCGGCTTATAATCTGGAGAATTATATTGCTGCCGCCCTTCAGTCAGTACTGGTTCAAACATTCCAGAATTTTGAGATCATCATCGTGGATGACGGTTCTTCCGATGAAACCGTTTCCATCATCCAATCTTTTCATGACCCCAGAATCCGCCTGGTTTCCCAAGTTAACGGCGGCGTGTCGCGGGCGCGAAACGCAGGGATGAAGAAGGCCGTGGGGGCTTACATCGCTTTCATGGACGGAGACGATTACTGGTATCCCGAGCATCTGGAGCTGGCAGCCGATTTTTTCAACCGTCATCCGGAGATATTGGCCTATGCCAACCGCTACATGAGGGATGAACTGGAGGCCATCCCGCCACGCCCTCCATCTTATCCCGAATCTATCCGGAGGCTGGGGATACGGGGAGTGCTTTTCATGAATTCCAGCAATGTAATCCTGAATTCGTCTCTTGCGTCCCGGCTTCCCCCCTGGGAAGAAACGATGCCCTATGGGGAAGACGGCCTGTACTGGACACGGTGCATGCGGGGGACAGGCCTGATCGGGCTGGGAGGCTCCGTCACCTCCATTTACAGGCAGAGAGCTTCTTCCTCCATGCATGATGAACATTATCAGCATGTCTCCCTCCACTCACTCATTGCGCCTCTGCTGAATGAGCTTGAAGCCATGAAAAATCCCAAATGGCAATTTGCCGTTCATTATCTGGTCATCAGGGAATTGCATCCCAAAAGACTGTTATCGCTCAACGTAGAAGAACGGATTTCCCTGACGGGCAGAATCAGGAAAATCATGCACCCATGCCTGAACCGGCCGTTTTTGGACTCCTATATGAAAGCGTGTTCCGCAAGAGCAGGCATGGAACAATCATTTTCCGCTCTCATGGACAGAACCATGTTCTCCTGCAAATGGCTGGACCGCCTGGAAAGGATGGGACGCTTCCTGTTTTTCCGGCTGCAAACCAATAACGGAACAGAGAGCAAACACCAAGATCCAGTCCGTTCACGATCATGAATATCGTATATGCTACAGACGATAACGGCGCGCTGGGAACGGGCGTGAGCATTGTGTCCCTCATGGAGAATTTGCCGCCCGGCGTTCATGCCGATATTTACATCATGACTGACGGGTTAAGCGGGGATAATACGGCCCGTTTCCATTCCCTGCAACAGGACTACAATCTCCATTTGCACTTCATTGACATGAAGGATAAATATACGGATTTCCCCGTCGGTTCCAAATGGTCGGCGGCGACGTATTACCGTCTTGGCCTCGCAGGGGAACTTCCCGCCACGGTAGAACGCGCCCTTTACGTGGATATTGATACCATTTTCAACAGGGACATAAGCCCCATGTATGAATCCGAATTCGGAGATTGCCTCATTGCCGGCGTTTTCACCACGGAAGATTTATCCGAGGAATCTTTTTCACGCTGGAAGAGAGAAATGAATCTGGACCGGGACTCCATTTACATCAATGCCGGCGTCATTCTTTACCATATTGGAAGAATACGCGAAGAACGTTTTGAATCCCAGGTTTTCTCCTGGGCGAAAAACAATATTCACCGCCTTTCCTGGCAGGATCAGGATATTCTGAATGTATGCTATCAGCAGCGTATCTTGTTGCTTCACCCCATGTGGAACATTTGCGACGGGGCTATCTGGTCCATTCGCTGGGAAGGCGTGACAAGCTTCAGAAATAATCCCCTGAAGCCGGCAGACCTGCTGGAAGCCGCCAGGCGGCCGGGCATTATCCACTACTGGGGCCATCCCAAACCCTGGCATCCCAACAGTATTCGCCAGGATTACGGATTGTTCTACAAGTATTGGAAGAAATCTCCGTGGAAAGATGACATCAGGGATTTCCGGAAGCAAAACGATCCCGGACGGATGTTCATCTCCAAAATGAGATGCCTCCTGGGAAAGGGAAAACGGCTTTTACAGGGCAAGCATCAATAGAAATACGGAGGGGGGCTTTATATTTTCCTGATGCCCAGCCTATTTACTGCGCCGCCTTTTATGGGGAAATGCCAGAGCCGGCTATTTTTTAACAAGCCGACTTAACTCCCCTCCGGAATTTTCCCGAATCCGGGAGAAACCGTCCGCATATGCCTTCAGGAACGCCTCAACGTTTTATGCCTGATGATTTTCCCGGAGTTTTATCAATAGTAAAAAAATCATTCATTTATGAAAGTTGATACTATTAAGGGAAGTTCCTATGTCATGACCTGTACAAAAGCTTGTACTGTAAGCGCCATTTTCAATTCCGGAGAGACGTCCATGCTTATTCTGGAAGCAGAGAAAAAAGGGCAATACGGTTTTGCAGCCCCGACGGACGCCGTAGAAGTATCCGATGAAGAAGCCCTGATCACCCAGGTTTTCAAAACAGCCGTTCCAAGGCTGCCGGGCCAGAACGGCATCAGGCAAGGAGAAAATGCCGAATTAAAAAACCTGACGGCTGAATCCGGGACTTTTGCCGGGGCCGTCAACGCCAACGGCGGAGTCAACATCCCGCTGACCGTGGGGGCGGCAACGGATACGTCAGCGGTCAACCGCCTTTACGCCGCCGGGCTGGCTGCCGTAACTGATGCTTTTTCCGTCAGGTGTTATCCGCTCCCGGCGAATTGCTCGTCTTCCAACGGGACGGTTTTCAAAACAGACATGGAACCCAATTCCCTTTATTTCAATGTCCCTCCCAATTCCTCTTTTACCGTGAAATGCGGCCTCGTGACCAACGCGAGGCCCATGCACAATTATTCCAGCATCCGGGGGTGGGTGGCCCCGCTGCGCCTGCCGGCTGTCAGCACGAAATTCACGGCCAGGTTCGGACAGATGACAACGGTCGCGCGCATGGGAAGGGACAGGGACGCGTTTACGCTGGTGCCGGATCAGGCGGCGGGCGGCTACAGGATTGGGGAGATTATCGATATTACGTTTGATCATGTCCGGGACGCGGACGCGGGAGGGTATCATATTCGTGTCCGGGAGATTTATTATTCCAATGCCGAGCAGAAATGGAAGATGAAGACGACGCAGGCCCTCGCGCCGGAGACGTCTTCTAACACTGGTTATCCCGTCTGCGTGTACGCGGTGGTTTACGAGCAATACCAGGACGGAGGATATGATACCGAAGACAGGGGAGCGTTGTGGCTGGGGCATGGCGGGGAGTCCACCCCCGGGCGTTTCGGCTTCCTCCCGCGGCTGCGTCAAGATCGCCACGGTGAAGGGAGTCCATTGCTTTGAGAGTATTTATCCCTTTTCCGGGTACTATCTTGATATGGAGAATACCAACAGCTGGGCGTTGGCCGGAGCGTTCCTTCCTGCGACGATGCACTTGCATTGCAATAACGTCAATCCGGCGTATTACGGGTTTTCCTCCATGGAGAGCAATATCATTGTCTCCGAGGCGGTGGAGGATTTTGTTGACCCGGAAGCCGAAGAAGAAACGACGGAAGAAACGATTACCGAAGAATGAGCATGAATACCGCAGCGTTCCCATTCCCGATGCCCGGCAACACCTCTGCGTCCCTATTCAATTTTTCTTCCGCCACGGCAACCGGGTTCCCACCATCTCCAGCGCGCGGCGCGTCATGCCGCGCATGCCCTGCGTACCGCAATACATTAAAAGAACCGTCACTCCGCCATAAGAGACGGCCATGAGAAAGGCGCATAAGAACCAGAAGAAGAAAGATGCGGAAGGCTGCAGGGGAACGAATTTCCAGATCCAGCCCATGAACACGGCCGAAATCGAAACCAGCGCCAGCTGGTAACCGAACTGGAACCAGTAACTCATCACATTTTTTCTGAATCCCCAGTTATACAGCATGAAGGGCTTCCAGATGCCCACAATAAGTATCAGGCTGGAGACTCCCCCCAACAAAACGCCGGGCAATCCCCATAAGTAACCTCCGATGATCGCCACGGAAATGTTGATCACGCTTTCCGCAAGAGGAGCCCATACATCCCAGAACAAACCGTAACCGTATAAAAACTGATCCACAACCCCCCGCGTAATGGTGATGAACAGCCTGATGACAAGCAACAGCATGATTTCCCGGGGAAGGATATATTCCGCCCCCAGCCAAAGCGTGATGAATGGCTCCAGAAGCTGGTAAAGGGGGAAACATACCGTCCCGGCAATCAGCATGCGCAGGGAAAACAGCTCACTAAACACTTTGCGGATTTTTCCCTCATTTCCCTCCGCAATCAAGTTGCCCACACTGGCTTCCGTACTGCCGAGCAGATTATTGACCAGAAGGTGCAGTTTATCCACAACGGTGGAATAGTTGCCGAAATAGGCCGCCATCTGGAGGGAAACAAAGGCATATACCAGAAACGGCGTCATCTGAAACTGGAAAAAGCTTCCCAGCCGATGCATAAACAACTGCTTGGTGTATTTAGTGACTTCAGGATATTTTTTGAACAGCTCCTTCCCCAGGGCCACATTGCTCTTCAGCCAGGGATAGACCTGATTGATCTTCCAATTCAGGATGAAGGAATAAATAATGCCGAAGAACAGTTCTATCCCTATCCATAAATAATAGCTTCCCGTATACCATGCAGACAGCATCTGGCATATGATTTTGATGATGGATGCTGTCTGGAAATAAAACGCCACTACGTAATTCCTCTGGTCCGCTCCCAAAAGGGTCTGCCTGTAGTTGGCAAAATACCCGATCAGGGAAGAGGCCAGAAAGGAATAATAAGCAAAATAGATGATTCCATAGGAAAAACCTGTGGAAGGAAAAATAACCGGCAGGAAACAGGAAAGCGCTCCTCCAGCCGCAATGATTATCCGCCCTATCCACCGGTACATGTATCCCAGCACGGAGATAATTTCATTAATCCTGGTCTCATCATGTTCAAAGATCGGCTTGTAAAGCACATACCCGATAGCCGTGCTTATACCAAGTTCCGCCAAATTGAGGAAATTCAGCAGACTCATTAATGTTCCCGTCAAACCGACAAAATCGGCACCCAGGCAATTCAAGAATATCTTTCTTGAAAAAAAGGAAATGAGAAGAATCAAAACATAAAAAATGAGATTGACCCTGGCGTTCAACAGGCTTTTCTTTACGCGGGATTCTTCCATGTTATTTATTCCATCAACCTTATCCTTTCCCGGGAGAAGTTAAAAATATCTGTTTTATTAATAACCGGATTATTTATTCAACCGGCAATATACCAACGGCATATTGCGGCTATACGGGTACGGAAAGCGGTGCCAATCTAGCACAACATCCTGCCGCATCAATATCTTTTTATGAAGCCTCAGCCAACAGGCCTTCACAGGGGATAGAAACCTGGCAGAATCGCCTGTTCCCATAACGCCTCTTTATCCGCTCACCGGATAAAAAACAAATTCCTCATTTTTACAGGTTCCATGGACCGGAACAGTTCCATAAAGTGTCCTTGTTTTATTTTTTCTTTTCATCTACATTACCGCCCGTGAGCAAGGGCAGGGTTCTCATCGTTACATATGTTTTTCCTCCGGAGGAAGGAGGCGTAGGCATGGCTGCCTATGAAATGGCCTACAGCCTGAGCTCCCTGGGCTGGGATATCCACGTCCTCACCCGCCCGCTGGATTCACCGGAGGATCATTTCCGCTCCCGCCCATACAGCCCTCTCACAACCCTGCCGGACACCCTGACGAAGGACAGCGCCCGTTTAAGGGAATACCTGGACGGGTTTCTGAAAGATTTCCGGCCGGATGTTATTATCTACCACTCCTGGGCGGACTGGTGCCGGGAAGAATTGCTGGACGCGGCGCGGGATTCAGGCATTCCGTTTTTCCTCCGCTCCCATGGTGCAGCTACCAATTTCCGCTCTTTTTTCCGCTTCAATTACCCTCCTTTCTTCGGCCTGAAAAAATGGCTCCGCTCCTTTTTTCAAATACGCAGGAATATCCTCAACGTATGCAGGAAATCACCGTTAAACCGTCTCGTTTTTCTCGACCCTTACGGGACACTGTTCAAGAGCTTTGATTATTACTGCGCATCCAGAAGCAAACTTGCCCATTACTCCTGCATTCCCAACACATTCCCGGCTCTGAAAAGAACCGCTCCTTTTTTCCGGGAAAAATACGGACTTTCCTCCGCCCCCGTTTTCACCTGCCCTGCCGGCGCCAGCATGAGGAAACGGCAGCTTCTCTTCATCCGCCATGTGAAACGCTCCCGTCTGCGGCATATCATTTTTCTTTTTCTCATTCCCCAGCGCAATGCCTACGCGGAACAAATGGAACAGGCCATCGGTGATGACCCCAGATTCAGGATTCTCTACAGGCTCCCCCGTTTGGAGGTAGAAGCCGCCATTATGGAAAGCGATGCCGTTTTCCTTTACTCTTATCAGGAACAGCAGCCCCTCTCCATTCTGGAGGCGATGTCATGCGGCGTTCCCTGGTTCGCTCCGGACGCAGGAGCTCTTTCCACCCTGGAAGGGGGAATCGTCCTGAAAAACGCATCCCCCTCCGCGCTGGAAAAAGCCGTGGAATCGTTGACGGACGAAAAAACACGCAAACTACTGGGGAGTAAAGGCCGCCGGCAATGGGAAGCCCGTTTCGCCCCCGACGCAGTAAACCAGGAATGGGAGCAACTGCTTTTTTCCTCCATCCGCCCGGAAGGAAAGCCTCCGTTCGCGTCTTCCATCGTCCGGGAGCATTTACCCACCTGCTAACCTTGCCTCCTTTTTTCCAATCCATGCCGACCAAACGCCTCCGTCCCGTATTAGCCATAGCAGCGGACCTCCCTCTGGGCCGGCTGCTGACGTCTTTCCGTAACAAAGACCGGCGTACGATTCCCTGGATTTTTTCCCTTTTTCATGCTCTGGAATCTCAGGAAGATTTTGACATCCACTGGATCACCCTCAGCAAAGCCGTTTCTGCCCCGGAAACCATCCGGATGCGCAACCAGACCATCCACATCCTTCCCCTGGGCAGCATAGGCAGGAATATCCTGACGGCCCATTTCCTGACCGTCCGGAGAATACGCAAGACCCTGAACGATATCCAGCCGGACCTCCTGCACGTATGGGGAGTGGAGCAGGCTTACGCTCTGGCGGGGATTACCTTCCGGGGAAAGAAGCTCCTTTCCTACCAAGGAGCCCTCACCGCCTACTGCCAGCGCGCACCGCAGGCCTTCCTCCTCCATATGCAGGCCCTCTGGGAACGGATGGCCGTCAAACATTATGATTTTATCACGTGCGAATCCCCCTGGGCGTGCGACCGCGTTGCGGAAATTGCCCCCCATGCCCGCCTGTCCTGCATGGAATACGGCGTGGAACCTTCCTTTTACCATCTTGTCAGAAAACCTTCCCCGGAACCTTCCTGCCTCTTTGCCGGAACCATTTACGAGTTGAAGGGCATTTCCTACCTGGTGGAGGCTTTCACGCATCCGTCCCTTTCCCATGTCCAGCTGTTCATTGCGGGCAACGGAGCCCTCAGGGAAAGGCTGGAAGCCCTGTCCACTCCCAATATCCACTGGCTGGGCAGCATTTCCCGCGCAGAACTTCAGCAGCACCTTTCCACGGCGTGGTTCCTGGTGCATCCCACCCTGGGGGATTGCTGCCCCAACATCGTGAAGGAGGCAAGAGTCATGGGCCTTCCGGTAATCACCACGGAAGAAGGCGGACAGACTCAATATGTTCAGGACGGCGTATCCGGCTATATTGTCCCTGTCCGCAACAGCGCCGCCGTCAGGGAAGCCGCGCAGAAACTTTCCGTCAGCCTGGATAAAGCCATGTCCATGGGAATGGAGCGGCATCAGGAATGCCGCCGCCTGCTGGACGTAAAGCAGACAGTAACCGGGTGCCTGTCACGTTATCATACCATGCTGTATCCACGCTGATGAAATTATTCCTTATCCATCTGCTTTCCGGGATAGGCCGCCTGCTGCTCAGGCTCAGGGGGGTGCGCACCGGAACAGGCATCATTCTTTCCGGATTTCCCCTCATTAAAAAATTCCCGGGAGCGTCCATCACCATCGGCAACGGAGTCACCATCCACTCCCTGACCCGGATGAATCCGGTACTTTCCCATCACACCTGCCTGGCCGCCCTTTCCAATCAGGCAAGCATCATTCTGGAGGACGGCTGCGGCATCAGCGGAGCCACCCTGGTCTGCGTCAATGGCATCCGCATCGGCCGCCACACGCTGATAGGAGCAGACTCGCTGATTCTGGACAACGACATGCACTATCCCCGGAGCGGCGCCAGGTGGGGATCAACCCTGGGACAGCCCGAACAGGGACAACCCATTTCCATCGGGGAAGGATGCTTCATCGGCGCCAGGGCCACCATCTTGAAAGGAGTCACCATCGGCTCCGGTTCCGTAGTCGCCGCAGGAGCCGTCGTCACCCGGGATGTGCCTCCCGGCTGCCTGGCCATCGGAAATCCCGCAGTAAATAAACCGCTCCCCGAACGTCTCAAACATCCCCGGGAAACACAAAAAGCCATCTGCCCTTGAGCATTTCCCCTGCCTGCCTCAGGGGGCTCCAAAGGCAGACTCTTTCATGACACCGCAAAATCCTACAATTTTATTACCCTCATCCCGGGAACATTGGATTGACATATCCCGATTCCTCGCGGCATGCCTGATTGTATGCTTTCATTCTCCAAATTTCGTCTTCGCCCACATGTTCTATATTCCTGTCGCCTACGGCAGCGTAGCATTTTTCCTGATTCTGGCAGGCTATTTCATGGGCCGGAATAATTCCTGGAACAAAGCGTTCAAACGGGGTTATACGCTTCTCATTCCCTTTCTGTTCTGGAATGTAGTCATCTCTTTCCTCCATCCGGAAATCATGAATATGGAATTGCCGGAATACTTATGCAACCTTGCAGGCTTCCGCTCCCTTTTCACTCCCGATTTTACCCCTCTTTCCATCAACGGATTACAGGGAGAACCCTTTTCCCCGCCCACATGGTTTTTGAGGGATATCATTCTCTGTTCCCTCATTTCCCCCATCCTGCTGAAATTGAAATATCCGGTTTTTGTCCTAATCCTGATCTGCTTCGGAACGGACTGGCTTCAATACTCCGTATCGTCCAACAGGATCACTCTTGCTCCATCCACCGTCTCCCTGTTCAGTCTGGGCCTTTTCCTGTCTTCCATCAAACTGGCTGAAGTAAAACACGTTTACAAAAATTCCTTTACTCCCTTCGTCCTGCTCGCCGTAGGAACCGGGTTTCTGCTCTGCATCATCGACTATTTGAGCATTTGCCAGAATAACCCGGAATGGAACATGCACAAAATACTGGCATCCTATGGAGTATGGAATATCTCCTGGCCGGCTGTCCATTTGAATTCCCTCTGCCCTGTCTTCGGGGCGCTTCTTCTCATGGCCCTTGGAATCTGGCTGGAAAAGAAAATTCCCGCTGCTAGAAAGCTGTCCAACTATGCTCCCGCCTGTTTCCTGATATTTGTTCTTCATTATCCTTTGATCATGTTGATCCCCTCCCACATCTGGAAACAATCCTTTTTCGCTCCCTTTGTATTAATACCGGCCATCATTTTCCTTATCGTCGCATTCTATCTTTTCCTGAGAAAATTCTTCCCGGCCTGCCTGCCCTACGTCGCCAACGACCGCATCACCCATGTTCCCAAAAAAAATTAAGGCCTGTATCCTCTTTCTTCTTTTAACCGTTCCGGCCGCATTAGGCGCCGTCTGGTGCGCCAAACACGCCTACCGCTACCATTTGGCTGTCCATCCCCTTCCCTATTCCCCGGAACAGGGCGCCCTGCTGGAAAAACACCGGCAGGACAAACGCAATGCCCGGCTGAATCCCCATGCCCCCGTGTTGTTCCTGGGTTCCTCCACCATGGAATTCTGGCTGAAAGAAGGGAAACATTCCTGGGAAACCTGGTTTTCCCCTCTGGGATGCCTCAACCTGGGAACCAGGAGCGAGACCACGGGCAACCTGCTCTGGCGCCTCAATGACGGCCTGACAAGCCCGCTGGCGCCCAGAATCATCGTCCTGTATTCGGGAGTCAACAATCTGGGAGTACAAAAAAGCCTGGGATGGACGGCTTTTCAGGGAAACGTGGCCATCGTCAAAAAAATCAGGGAGATTTACAGCCCGGAAACGACCGCCA
>OGRL01002254.1_pt1 | contig 13099 bp, 14 predicted proteins | sample 1553481 | NCBI WGS metagenome assembly OGRL01 (sample SAMEA2580036, study PRJEB22360) | human gut metagenome
AGGATTTCTACCCAACTAATATCGGAATTATCAACAATAGCCGCTTATTTTAATACAACTTAACTTTCCGCTGTACCTAAAAAGATAAATCCTTTGATAATCTTATCAGATTGTTTGTAGAATCATTTTTTTACTGTATATTTGCAAAATGTAGTAGTGTAATTACTTGAAAGTATTTCCTACCCTGCCGTCTGAAAACAAAATATGGATTAAAATTTAAATCATAAAATATATGAATAAAGTGATAAGGCATAAGCTCGTATTTGCGTTAAGTTGCATTGGGCTTACAATAGCCGCAACTGCTTGTAAAACTACAAAACAAAATCAAGGAGAACAATTAGCAGGTGTAGCTCCTATTGTTGGTTTTGCTTTTAATAAAAAGGGAGAATGTTATGCTAAAAAGGTAAGAAAACTTACTGAAAAAGAATTCAAAGAACTTGCACTTGAACTGTTTCAGAAACTTTCTTAATTTCGTCCAAAACTTCGTATCTCCTGCCGCACATTATCTTCCATACAATACAGAGGATGACTCACCCAGCCGGTTATACAATTTTACTGCATCATCAATATGCGGATTACCCGTGCCCGGTGCACCAGCTGTTACAAGAATGTATTCTACTCCATCAATTTCTGCAAAACTTGCGAGGCAATGACCTGCCTGACTCGTGTATCCGGTCTTGCCTCCTTTGATCTCTCCATCGATCACAGAAGTATCCGACAAATTCTTAAACATCGTACTGTAAAATGTGATTCCATCCGGATGAATATTTGTTCCTGATGTAGAATGATATGGACTTTCAATGATCTCACGGAAAGTGTCATTTTTTATCGCATAACGAAGCAACAGCGCAATGTCTTTTGCTGTGCTGTAATGATCTTCCCTGTGCAGTCCTGAAATGGAACTGAAATGAGTACCTGTCATTCCAAGCTTCTCTGCTTTTTCATTCATAAGAGTTACAAAATCACTCACCGAACCCACAACGGTGTCTGCCAATGCTACGCAGCACTCTGCACCGGACGGAAGCATGACTCCGTAGAGAAGATCAATTGCCTTCACTGTCTCATTCGGCTGAAATCCAGCCTGCATTGCATCCTGCACATAAAGATCCGCTACCATATCGTTTGTAATCGTAATCTCCTGATTCAAATCCTTGAGATTTTCAATCGCAAGGATTGTAGTCATGATCTTTGTCATAGAAGCCGGATACATCTGTTCTTCACCATTGATATCACCGATGACTTTACCACTCTTTGCATTCATGAGCACCGCATAAGGGCTGTTGATCCCTGTGATATCCAGTTCCTCGACTGCAGGTTTACGGATACTGTTTACGAAGTTGGTGATTCCTGTTCCCAGTCCCAGATTATGCCCCACGATCATTACAAGAACGACAACTACGATCAGTTCTGCAGCAATCAGACCCTTGAGCCTGCCCTTCTTTTTTCTTCGACCGTTATTTCTTTTATTTCCTGTATTTGGAGTATTTCTACGTTTCTTATCAGCCATACCGCCCCTTCTTTTCTATTGAAGTTTCTTATTATTGTATCATATTACCACAAAATCCTGTAAAAAACTTTAATGTTTTATTAAGAAAAAAAGGGAACCCTGTGATGGGTATGATTGGAGATGCAAGGGCGGGGGTGGGTGTATCCGGAGTGGGAAAATTCATCGGTTCTAAAGTACTAAGACTCTGATATTTTGCTAAAAGCGATCATAAAAATGTCAAACTCGCTTCGCTCAAACAGTGCCATTTTTATGCTCAACACAAAATCCCAGAGCCTAAGTACTTTCACGAACCTCTTCAGGCTTCCCCCTCCCGGATACACCCACCCCGCCTCCAACATACTCCACAAACTCACTCACCAACCCTTGTGGAAACACGCCTCCGGCCTACCTCCCCCCTACACAAACTCAACCTTAAATTTCATATGATCATCACCACGACTCACTCACATGTTTTCAGCGTGGCCGACAAGGGGGAGTCCGAGGGGGAACAGCGGCCTTCGCAACTGTGAGCGAGTTCCCCCTCGGATGGTTTTCATATTTCCAAATATAAAAAAGTATATTAAAGAAAAAATTTCGGAAACATAAAAAAAAGACACCCTTCAAAAGGGTATCTTTTTTGTCATTTATTTAGGCGAATTTAGCCGGGTTAACTTTCACACCAGGTCCCATAGTAGGTGTAAGAACGATACTCTTCATGTACTGTCCTTTCAGTGTGCTTGGTCTAGCTTTAACGATCGCCTCAATCAGCGTCTGGAAGTTGTCGCTTAACTGTTCCTCAGTAAAGGAAGCTTTACCGATCGGAACATGGATGATATTGGTTTTGTCAAGACGGTATTCAATCTTACCTGCTTTGATATCATTGATCGCTTTTGTAACGTCCATAGTTACTGTTCCAGCTTTCGGGTTTGGCATAAGACCTTTTGGTCCAAGTACACGACCAAGACGTCCTACAACACCCATCATGTCTGGTGTAGCAACAACAACGTCGAAATCCAGCCATCCTTCGTTCTGAATTCTCGGGATGAGATCTTCTGCTCCTACGTAATCAGCTCCAGCTGCTTTAGCTTCTTCAGCTTTAGCGTCTTTTGCGAATACAAGAACACGAACTTTTTTACCAGTTCCATGAGGCAGAACTACTGCACCACGGATCTGCTGATCTGCATGACGTCCATCGCAGCCTGTACGGATATGAACTTCGATAGTTTCGTCAAATTTAGCAACTGCAGCTTTTTTAACTAAGCTGATAGCTTCTGCGGTATCATATAATGTAGCGCGGTCTACTGCTTTAGCAGCTTCCACGTATTTCTTTCCTCGTTTCATTTCTATAACCTCCTGTGGTATTTGCGGGGAACGCCCTCCCACTTACTATTTAATATTAAAATTAATCAACTACTTCGATTCCCATACTTCTTGCAGTACCAGCGATCATGCTCATAGCTGCTTCAAGGGATGCTGCATTTAAGTCTTTCATCTTAAGTTCAGCGATTTCCTGAACCTGAGCTTTAGTAACCTTAGCAACTTTTGTCTTGTTCGGTACGCCGGAACCGGATTTGATCTTAGCAGCTTTCTTAAGAAGAACTGCAGCCGGCGGAGTTTTGGTTATGAAGCTGAAACTTCTGTCTGCATAAACAGTGATAACTACAGGAATGATAAGATCTCCCTGATCTGCTGTTCTTGCATTAAACTCTTTTGTGAACTGTACAATGTTTACACCGTGCTGTCCAAGAGCCGGACCAACCGGTGGTGCTGGAGTTGCTTTACCAGCAGGAATCTGTAATTTAATATAACCTGTTACTTTTTTTGCCATTTTTCGGCACCTCCTATGTGGTATTGGCGGGGGTTCTTCCCTCCCACTTGAATGTGTTACGCCTTCTTAATATCTGCGAAACTTATTTCTACCGGCGTTTCGCGGCCAAACAATTCAACATTGATAGTAACCGTCTGCTTCTGAGTGCTGATTGCAGTAATAACACCTGCAGTATCTTTCCATGCTCCAGCTGTTACAACAACCATATCACCCTCTGCAAAGTCTACCTGAATGTCATCATTCTTGATTCCTAACGGGAGCATTTCTTCTTCCGTAAGCGGAACCGGTTTGGATCCCGGTCCTACGAATCCGGTAACACCTCTGGTGTTGCGGACAACATACCAGGTATCATCATTCATGACCATGTTGAGAAGCACATAACCAGGAAACATCTTTTTCTGGACCTGCTTGGCAGCACCGTTACGCATTTCCACAACTTCCTGCAGCGGAACGCGAACCTCCAGAATCTGGTCTTCCAGGTGTCTGTTTTCGATTGTTTTTTCAATGTTGGCTTTTACTTTGTTTTCATACCCTGAATAAGTATGAACAACATACCATTTCGCTTCTGACATACAATCACCGTTATCCTTATTTCACTAAAAGATTTATTCCTTCCAGAATAGCTGAGTCAAATACACTGATGATCACAGCAAGTACAACTGTAATAATTGTAACTGCTATAGTCTGTTTTACAAGTGTAGCCTTGTCAACCCAGACAATCTTTTTGAATTCCGATTGAAGTCCCTGAAACCAATTTCTCTTCTGACCTTTGCCAGCAGATTTTTCTTTCTCTTGCATAGTCTAACCTCACAATCGTTTGTGATTATTTTGTTTCCTTGTGCAGAGTATGGGTACGGCAGAACTTACAATATTTCTTTGTTTCAAGACGCTCAGGATGATTCTTTTTCTCCTTGGTCATATTGTAGTTACGCTGCTTGCACTCCGTACATGCTAATGTAATCTTAACGCGCACAACTTCCACCTCCAGTGTTTTCATTTGCGTGGGCCTTTTTGCCTTTTTCGGGCATAAAAAAAAGACCTAACTTCCATGTCGCTCGTCTAGTTTAGCACAACCATACTATATAAGTCAAGCTTTTTCCTGCAAAATACAAGCTTTCTTGCAAAATAATAAAGAAAGAACAATAGATTTCTCTTGTCAACAAACCTTTGGTAGTGTATGATAAGTAAGGTCACAGCCCTCAGATTACTGGGGGTTCTATAATTTAATAAAGAAAATATAGGAGCGGATTTTATGTTTAAACGATTTAGGGATGACATGAAGAAGTACTGGAAGTATGCCATTTACTCTTCTAAAGCCCAGTTGAAAGCTGAAGTAGCCAATTCCTATCTGAACTGGCTCTGGTGGGTACTGGATCCTCTGTGCTTCATGTTGATCTATGTATTCATGTTCGGATATGTATTTAAGTCTAAAGAACAGTACTTTGCGATCTTCGTTTTTGTCGGCATCACTCTCTGGGACTTTTTTAACAAGTGTCTGTTGCAGAGTGTCAAGATCATCAAGAACAACAAACCAATCGTATCCAAAGTATATATACCAAAATTCATCCTTCTGGTTATCAGAATATGTGTCAACGGCTTCAAGATGTGCATTTCTCTGCTGATCATCGTTGCTATGCTTGCTATATGGCGCGTTCCGCTGACTCTGAATATCCTGTATGTGATTCCAATTCTGATCACACTGGTTACTGTAGTTTTTGGTATCAGTTGTTTTCTGCTTCATTATGGTGTATTTGTAGAAGACCTTGGCAATGTTCTGCGTATCGCACTTCGCCTTGTATTCTACCTGACCGGTGTATTCTGGAACATCATGAGTCGTCTGCCGGCACCATACAACAACTACATCGGCAAGGGAAACCCGATCGCATTTCTGATCACATCCATGCGTCAGTGCGTAATCTACGGACAGGCACCTCATCGTAAGCTTCTGCTTCTGTGGTTCCTGATCGGGCTGGTACTCTGTGCCCTTGGTATCCGCAAAATCTATAAGAGCGAAAACAGCTATGTAAAGGTGATTTAATATGGAAGAAAAGCATGCAATCGAAGTCAAAGATCTGGTTATCAGCTACCAGAATCTGAAAAAAACTTCTATTAAGAAAACTCTGCTTCATCTGAAACGTCAGAAACCTGACCGTTTTGTTGCAGTAAAAGGAATTTCCTTCTACGTTCGCGAAGGCGAGATCCTTGGTATCATCGGTAAGAACGGAAGTGGAAAATCCACCACACTGAACGCACTGGCTGGTATCTTTTCTCCGGACAGTGGTTCTATTGACCTGAACGGACACAGTATTTCACTCCTGTCCATCGGTGTCGGTTTCATCCGTGAGATGACCGGCCGTGAAAATATCACTCTTTCCGGTATGCTTCTTGGTTTTACTGAAGAACAGGTCAAAGCCAAAGAACAGGAAATCATTGATTTTGCTGAAATCGGCGAGTTCATTGATATGCCAGTCAGAACTTATTCCAGCGGTATGTATTCCAAACTGGCTTTTTCCATCACAGCTATTCTTGAAACAGACATTATGCTGATCGACGAAGTATTGAGTGTCGGCGACCAGAAATTCAAAAAGAAGAGTTATGAAAAGATGAAGAGCCTGATCTCCAACAAAGATCGTACCGTAGTTATCGTCTCCCATAGTATCGAAACTCTGAAACAGCTTTGCGATACTGTTATGTGGATGCACGAAGGACAGATCAAGCGAATCGGTGATCCGGACGAAGTCCTTGATGAATATGTAGCTTTTATGGAAAAAAGCTGAAAAAAAGTCACGGGGTAAACCCCCGTGGCTTATTCTTTTTCTTCCGGATCCACCGGTTCTTTCTCAGAAAGTTCTTTTACCGGATCCACTGAATCCTTCAGTGCATTTGTCTGATTATCATTTACTCCTTCAGAAACTTCTTTCTGGAAGAATATCTTCACTGTCATCATAAGCAGTTTCAGGTCAAGTACAAAAGAGTAATTCTCAATATAGAACAGGTCCAGCTTCAGTTTATCATAAGGTGTGGTGTTGTATTTACCATATACCTGCGCATAACCGGTAAGTCCTGCCTTAACCTTCAGGCGATAATAAAACTCTGGAATTTCCTTGCAGTATTCGCGGACAAGCGTCTGTCTTTCCGGTCTCGGTCCAACCAGAGACATATCCCCCATAAATACATTAAATAACTGAGGCAGTTCATCCAGATGCAGATTGCGGAGTACTCTTCCTACCGGGGTGATCCTGCTGTCATGTTTGGATGCAAGTCTTGCACCGTTCTTCTCGGAATCCACGCACATACTACGGAACTTACAGATCTTAAATGGTCTTCCGCCCTCCGTAAGTCTTTCCTGTCGATATAAGACCGGACCTCTGTCATAAAACTTCACACACAATGCAATGATCAGCATCAGTGGAGATGCAACTATGATTCCAATACCCGAAACAATAATATCCAACAGCCGTTTTGCTGCACGCTGCTCAATAGAAAGTCCCATGTTCTTCGCAACAAGAAGCGGTGTGTCAAACAAATGAATGCGTTCGCTTCCCATCAGGATCACATCAGAAATCTTCGGACTGAGATAGCACCGGATAGAATGTGCAAAACAATGTTTCAGATAACGGTTACGGATATTTGCCGGAAGATCCCATATGATCACTCCGTCATATTCCTTCATCATCCGGTAAATTTCTTTCTCACCCACACTGATATGAACTTTTCCGCTGATATCATATTTATCACGTCTGGAATTCATTTTACTGATCAGATCACCAGGATCACGGTCTCCATAAATCACCAGAAGTTTCCTTGCCTGATATAATTTTGAATAAATATATCTGGAACCCCATATCCATACAAGGATGATCACAAACTGAATCAGTGTCATCTCTATCATTGGCCATGGTCTCAGGAACCATCGGTTGATCAACGTGATCTGAAAATATGTCACGATATTTGTACAGATCGTAGCCAGCGTCAGAGAATAAAATACATCTATGCGTTTCAGATATCCTACTTTCAGACCTCCATAAAGTCTGGAAAACAAAACATTGATCAATCCGTAGATTGCAATCAGGACCCAGTTACCTTTTCTCCAGAACGGTTCAAAAATAAGTCCTCTGTAATAGTCATACCAGATATATGCAAAAACAGCTGTCTGTGCGATCACAACAAGACTTGCCAGACAAAATACTATAAAACGTTTAAAATCCTCTCGTCTGTTCACTATATCCCTCTCATCCGTCAAATAGCACTTTTATTTTTCCCTTTAACCTTGTTATTATAACGTAAAACATACTTTTCGTCCAGTGATTGTCGGCTCCTTTCCAGCCTTGTATACAGCATTTCTCGTCCGCTCCTCTGTTTTTGTTACTTTTTTATGTTTTTGTCGAAATTTTTCCATCAATTTAATACACACTTAACAATCATCAAAAAAAAATATCAATCAAGCCACACTTTTTTGCTCAAAAATGTAGAAATGTTTTTGTAAAAAATGTATAATAGATTCATATAAGCAATCTAAAAGGAAAGTGAGGGTTCACTATGAAACAAAACAACATGTTAGCGATGATCCTGGCTGGCGGACGTGGAAGCCGTCTTCATGAACTCACCAACAAAGTAGCCAAGCCGGCAGTTTCATATGGCGGAAAATACCGCATTGTTGATTTCCCGCTCAGCAACTGCGCTAACAGCGGAGTGGACATTGTCGGAGTACTGACTCAGTACGAATCCGTTCTTCTGAATAGTTATGTAGCAGCTGGCGGACGCTGGGGACTTGATGCCAGAGAAAGTGGAGTCTTTGTTCTTCCACCACGTGAAAAAGCTGATGCAGATCTTGACGTTTACAGAGGTACTGCTGACGCGATTTCTCAGAATATCGATTTTATCGATAAATATTCTCCGGAATATCTTTTAGTTCTTTCCGGCGACCATATTTATAAAATGAATTACGACAAAATGCTGGATTACCATAAGGAAATGAATGCCGATGCAACGATCGCAGTCATTGAAGTACCGATGAAAGAAGCAAGCCGTTTCGGTATCATGAACACAGATGGCAACGGCCGCATCGTTGAATTCGAAGAAAAACCAGAGCATCCGAAGAGCAACCTTGCTTCTATGGGTATTTATATTTTCAACTGGAAGCTTCTCCGCAAGATCCTTCTTGCAGATATGAAGAATCCTGATTCCCACCATGACTTTGGTAAGGATGTTATCCCGTGTCTCCTTAACGACAATAAAACACTTGCCGCATATAAATTCAAAGGTTACTGGAAAGATGTCGGAACCATCGACTCTCTCTGGGAAGCAAATATGGACCTCATTGATTCCAGAAATGAGCTGAATCTGAACGATCCAACATGGAAGATCTACACAGAAGACACACCTGCTCTTCCTCAGTACATAGGACCAAATGCCAAAATCGACAAAGCATTTATCACACAGGGCTGTGTTGTCGAAGGTGAAGTTAAGCATTCTGTACTGTTCACCGGATGCAAAGTCGGCGAGGGTGCCAAGATCATTGACAGTGTACTGATGCCAGGCGTAGAAGTTGCCGCCGGCGCAGTTGTTCAGCGTGCACTTGTTGCTGATAATGTCAAGATTGGCCAGGATGCTGTTGTAGGCAGTGCAGACAGTGAAAATATCGAACTCGTGTCCAAACGTGTAAAGGGGGTAGAATAATATGGCAAGAGCATTTGGAATTGTCACATCTTCCGGAACCCATATCAAAGTAGAAGGACTTCAGCAGTATCGTCCAATCGGTGCTTTTTCCTTCCTTGGAAGATATCGTGTCATTGACTTTCCTATTTCAAATATGAGCAACAGCGGTATCGACCGCATCCAGGTATATGTAAGAACCAAGCCACGTTCTCTGGCAGAACATCTCGGAACCGGACGTCATTACAACATCAACTCCAAACGTGGCAAGCTGCAGCTTATGTTCGCTCAGAACAGTTCCGAAAATGATGTATACAATACAGATATCGCATCATTTTATGAAAATATTGAATTCATTGAAAGAATGCATGAGCCATATGTGATCATCGCGCCATCTTACATGGTATATGCAGAAGATTACAGGGAACTTCTTCAGACACATATTGATTCCGGTGCTGATATCACACTCCTGTATCATTCTGTGGACAATGCAAGAGAAAAATTCCTGAACTGTGATATTCTGAATCTGAACAAACAGAAAGGTGTTGAATCCATCGAAAAAAACCGTGGAAGTGCCCAGAAACGCAACATCTTCATGGATACATATGTTATGAGTAAAGAGCTTTTCATTGAACTGATCAAAAAAGCCCGGAAAATTTCTTCGATGTACACTCTGCCTCAGATTGTCAATGAATCTTCTGCGGATCTCGATATCCGCGGTGTTTCACACAGAGGATATTTTGCATCCATTACTGACTTTAACAGTTATTACAACGCAAATATCTCTCTGATCGACATCAAAACTGCAGAAGGACTGTTCAATCCGGAATGGCCAATTTATACCAAAACCAACGATTCCTGCCCGACCCAGTATCTGGAAGGTGCATCTGTCAAGAATTCTGTTATCTCCAATGGCTGTCTGATCGAAGGAACAGTCGAAAATTCCGTTATCGGACGTGGATGCCAGATCAAAGCCGGTGCTGTCATTAAAAACAGCATTGTATTGTCTCATACTGTTGTCGGCGAGAATGCTCATCTTGAAAATCAGGTAATGGATAAATGGGCCAAGGTCATCCACGGCAATGAGATCATCGCAGAAGAAGGACATCCTGGATATATCCGCAGAGAAGATGTTCTTTAATCAGAATATGCCATTAATTAAAATCATTCTTTAACCTCAAAAAGCGCAGTCGCATTTATTACGACCGCGCTTTTTACTTTACTTTATAGGAAATTACTCCGTAATGTTCCAACAATTCAGCCTCTGTATTATTTTTCCGTCATTGACATATATTCATAATTAAGAAGCAGTTTTTTCTTTCCGCACTGCTCACGATATTGACTGAAAATACGTTCCATGATATTTGGAATTGTTTTTTCATCTGGTTCAAACAGAATGATCAGATACTGCATGGAACTGTAACGCGTGCACACATCAACCTTTCGTATTTTTTGTCGTATTGCCTGCTCCATACATTCCAGTGCATATTCTATGTCTTCGATATTTAATACAGAATCCGCTTCCGTTTCCAGCGTTACCATCACCAGATAACAATGACATTTGTATCTTTTTTCCATACTATTCATATATTCATATATCTTGGCGAATTCACGATAATCCAGCTCAAGTGCCCCGGAATAATCGCCGCTGGCGCTCAGTGCTTTGGAAACCAGTGTCAGATCTTTTCCTGTTCCATAGCCAACAATCTTTTCCCCTTCCATCTGTTGATAGAAGAAAAAGCTTCCTTTTCCATTCTGTTTCACATAATACAGGGCCTTATCTGCCTTTGAATAGCATTCTTCAAAAGGATCTCCTTTATTTACTTCACAGATTCCGGCAGAAACAGAAGCACAACGGATCGCTACATCCTTTTCCTTGCTCTGTTCAAATTTTTCCTGGATTTCTGTGACGATCTCTGTTATCTTTTCTTTTGAAACGTTCGGCACAAACATCAGGAATTCATCCCCACCCAGGCGGCAGACAACGGAATGATGTGCATATTCCATCAAGAAAGATCCAAGTAATTTCAATGCTCTGTCTCCTGCTTTGTGTCCATAAAGGTCATTCATCTTCTTGAGGTTATCCATGTCAAGAAATACCAGATAACCGCTGTCCTGCTGCATAAACTGTGCCGCAAGCTTTTCACCACGATTTCTCATTGGCAATCCTGTCAGAAAATCAAATCCTTCACTGTCTTCCTGTGTTTTCATTGTTATCATTACAGTGGAGATGAACTTTTCAATTTCTGCTTCCATATTCAGAAGATTATCTTCTTTATCTGCAAGCTTGCCGTCTTCTCTGATCACTACGCGACCTTCATTCAACATTTTCAGAAAGACTCCTGCGATCTTGGGGTCAAACTGTGATCCACAGTTTCTGGATATTTCATTATATATAACTTCATCTCCAAGCGGATTTCTGTAAATCCGCCTTGACTTCATAGCATCATAACAGTCTGCTATGGCTATAACTCTTGCATACAGCGGAATTTCTTCGCCCTTCAATCCATCCGGATACCCCATACCATCGTACCTTTCATGATGGCTTCGAGCCACCTCTTTCACATGATCGATCAACGTAATATTTTTTAGTATCTCTGCTCCAATGACGGTATGCTCTTTAATTACCTGAAACTCTTCTTCCGTCAGTCTGGTTGGCCTGTTCAGAATGTTATCCGGAATACCGATCTTACCGATATCATGCAGATGTGCTGCATTTTTAAGATTTCTGATTTCTTTTTTATCCCACCCAAGTTCTTCTGCAATCAGAGCTGCGTATTCTGCCACCCGATAAGAATGTCCTCTTGTATACTCATCTTTCGCCTCAATCGTTGTGGAAAGTGTCCGCATCATCTGCAGTGACATGGTTTCCATCTGTTTCCTGCGCTTATTTAACTCTGCTCTCTGACGGCGGCTTTCCACTTTCTGGATATTTTTGATCGTTTTCAGCAGGTTTGTGCACAGCAGTATGATCATTCCGATTCCTATAAAGATTCCTGATGCGGAAACTCTGAAATAAACCAGGCTCGACTCTGCTATAATAGCGATCATTGCCAATATAATACTGAAAAAAGTATATTTTTCTGACACATATCCTCTTTTCAGGTCACAGACCATCGTAATGAACCCAATCAGAACGCTGCCTGCAAGGATCACATGGGCAACAGGAAGTGTCTCGATATAATCCGCAATCCCAAGAATATGAAGTGCTGAACAGATCAGAGCATTCAGAAATGCTATGCTTTCTACCACTCCAAATACTTTCCGGTATCTTCCTTTCTGCAGCGTATCCATATAATATCCGATTGCGATCGGACTTAACATGATCATTACAAAACACAGCGTTGCAAGTGCTGACGGATTCGGAAAAAACAGCTGCCGCATCTTGGACTCACCAAGCATCCAGATTGCTGCCATAAAAACGCACCAGCCCAGATATTCCATATCAAATTTCGTCTGATAGGCAATCCCGAGAGAAAACCCAAAAATGATCGTAATGATTCCGGCAAACAACAAAAAAAGAGCAATGACAGTCTCCAGTCCATACGTCTGAAACAGATACCCCCAGATTGCTGCCTCATCTCCACAATAAACAGTATTTACCACTCCAGAATATTTTGCTGTATTTGTGGTAAGTTCAATACGCACTTCTTTTCCTGCATCATCTTCTGATGTCGGACAGAACACATAACAGCTTGCTGAGTTTTTTCCGACAAGTCTAGTCCCTGATGTATCATATTCCATTCTCAGTTCTCCATCCACATAAAATCGGACCGACTGAAGTGATGAACGGATTGCCAGTGTATTCTCATGATAATCTTCCGGCAGTCTGGTCAGGATAGTCATCGTATCCTTTGCTTTTACATCATACTGTCCCGGAACGCTGATCTTTTCACTGCTTCCATCTGATTTCTGCCAGGTAAAAGTTCCCTGGTAAATAAGATTTTTTCTGTTGTATTTCCATCCCTTTCATTCTGTCCAAAAAACTGCAATGCTATGATACAGAGCAGACTTAATATCATCAGAATATAGAACAGAAATCTTTTTCTGCTGCTTACGGTATAATTATTTTTCAAAACTTCTCCTCCCTTTGTCATTGAACCCTAAGAAGTTTTATTTTATATATTTTA
>OGRL01002262.1_pt1 | contig 13066 bp, 9 predicted proteins | sample 1553481 | NCBI WGS metagenome assembly OGRL01 (sample SAMEA2580036, study PRJEB22360) | human gut metagenome
CTGTCACTTTTCGAGGCTGAAAAATACTTAATCTATTTATGTCTTAATAAAAATCCGATAATACATTTCCGATTAATGTATGGATTTACCCCTTGAAATGTGACATTTTGATGTTTTCTAGTTCAACAAAGGGTATACAACATAGGTATAAATATTTAGGGGAGATTTACATCTCCCTTTTGTTGTGTTATTACTTCAGTAAAACCTCATCCATCCCGTAATCTTGAACTGTTCTGTAACTTTTCCCGTCAAATATCAGTGCGCTGACATTCAAAAACGGGTGAAAACCGCTGACATACGACGGTAGAATCATTTGCCTGAGAAAGAATTGCTTTCTGAACAGCTCAGCGTTATTTGTACTGATATGCAGTATACTGCGTTCCGGATTCCACGGGTTTTCAGACACCTGCATAATGCAATAATCACCGGAGGTTGTGTTTCCGTTATACTCGTACCCGTCGGAGGATGGCTTTATTTTAAGTTTCTGTCTTATTATTTCCAACCTGCTGTTATTCTTTGTAATATCATCAATAATTACAAACGAATACTTGCCGAGTGATGCGTGATCATGATGTTCAAAGTCGCTTTCCGACAATATCGGGTATTTCGTATAGGTTATACCCTCGTAAGTATTAACTCTCGGGGTTTGCATAGTATTGGCAACATTATCATAAAACTCATTCCCGATATCACTGTTCACTATCCGCATAGGAGTGAGGTAAACATCAATAAGTCCTGTTCCTTTGTAGCAATGGAATTCGTCCTCGAAGCGATCCACTTCAATGGCATCGGTACCTTTAATTTGAATATTGACCGAAGTCTTTCCGTTTATCGGGAATTCGGTGTTGCAGCAGAAAACCGAAGCAGTATTCTTATCCACTTGAGGCGGTACCGTAACCGTAAATCCGGTTATGTTTTTCGCTTCAACATAGATGTTTCCGTTATCTATCGTAGCGTGGATTTCCGCTTGGTAGGTTTCAGGTTGTATTGACCGTATTTCGAACCAATAAGCCTTTCGGTATCGGTTCATGCATGTGCAGAAATGAATTTCGTTCGGATAAGCTTCATTTTTTGCCTCAAGAAATTCTTTTAACAACGCTTCATTAAACTGGACCTGAGCAAAGACATTGTGCATCAGTTTACTGTACATAATCAGCTCAAAATCATTCAGCTTTACAGGACATTGATTTATTCCTTCGGTATTATGTTGATGTCCGGGATCGGCATCCGATGTTAAGAATCTCACTCTCATATTGGACAGATTCATAACCTCGTTTATATTAAATAATCCGGTTGAAGGGATTATTCCGGCAAACATATCCGGCGTTTTCTGTGCAATGACCCACGTTGTAAATCCGCCGTTTGACTGACCCATCATAAATATTCTGTCTTTATCAACGGGGTAGTTTTCAAGGATATTCTCAATTGCCTCGCGGGTTGAGATGTCTCCTACATAGCTTCCCGTAGTCATTCCGTTTCCTTGAACATCCGCTACTATCAGGTCCGGGAAAGCGTCAGTTCTTTCAAAATAGTGAGCGTACCGGTTTTCCGGAGACGGATTTATCATATTGTTGATGAGTAAAGAATATTTTTTGTCTTTACTAAAGCCTTTGGGAAGACAAATGCAGTAGTGATTAAATCTTTCGTCTATATCGGAATAAAAAGGATAAACCTTAGTCCCGGGAAAATATAGATATTCATCGTAAACTCCGTTTTCAATCATTTCAAGTTTGTCGTAAAAATCACGCCAAATATGAAAGTTGAAAAGATTTGTTTCTTCAAGGCGACAGATATCTTTGAGCATATATCTTATATATGTTCTTGCATTGTCCGAAATATTACTGCTTAAAAGGCGATTTGCTTTTTCTTCTGTGGGCATGACATACCCGCTGTGCGGTTTCAGGTGCAATTCAAAATGATAATCAAAGGACACACCGTTTTCATCTTTATACGACACCGTCACATCCACATGTGAATAGACGCTCACTTCCGTGAAGTTAAAATCAGCCGGGTTTATTTCGGTAAATTCAAAGAATCGGCACTCTCGCCTGTATAACTCCTGTCCGGTCATACTCTCTTTGGCACCAAATGAAAGCGGAAGTGAGAGGTTCAAATTAACCGAATCAATAGGTGTACAGACAAATTTGAAATTCTCGCCGTTGTAAAGTTCATTTTCTTGGAATGTTACAGCAAAGTCACCTTTTTTGTAATGGAAATTGCCATCTGTGAGGGATTGTCTTCCGTTTTTGTGCTCATACTCAAATGATGTTATTCTTACAGTAGTAATGAAGAATTTCAGCGACTCATGCTGTTCTATGCAAAAAGAATTTATACCTTTTACCAGCTTGAATGTAAACAAATCACGACCGATTTCAGACTCAGTACAACATAGTGCGGCCAATTTTCCGTTTATCCACAGTCGCTGACGTGCAATAGATTCAATGGAGAATGTGACGTCAGATTCCTCATCGCAATATACCCCAAAGAAAGAGTACACCATTGATAAATCTTCGCAATCAATTTTGGAATAATCGATGCTTGAGAGGTTGTATCCATCCCGTCTGCAATCGAGTATATTGTATTCCAAAGCGGCACCGAATCGGATATGGCTGTCGATAGAATTGATAACATCTGGTGTTTTGCTGAAATCTTCAAATACAAACTCCGGTGACATCGGTGTGGTAATCAGTCCGGTGAAAGCGGGGTTTATTACATTTGAGGATAAGTTATACAGTATGGGGGACATGAGAATTTGTTCTCCTTTCTTGTAGATATTTAGGGGATTATGTGGTGTTATTATGTCTTCATAAAAAGATAAAATGTCTTTTCTTTCTTCTATATCGCCCGTGTCGACTTCGGCATCATCCGATTCCGAAAGTGCACCATGATAGAACTGTACCAGCTTATCAAACTTACCTATTTGGGAAATCAAATATGGCATAGATTCTATGATCTTTGCCGAAATTAGTCCTTCACAAGATTTGATTTGTCGGATAAGCATTTTACGTTTGCAGGATGTTCACATTATACTTACCAATATGGACAGTTTTTTCTCCCATGCTAACATGTAGAAAAAAGACTCACGATATCCTCGTTGGATATTCATAATTTTAGCAAGTGTAGACACAGACATTTATACGAAAGCATTAACGGTTATGCAAAAGGCATGGAAAAGTGTCTCTGAGTCATTCAATGCTGATTGCTTTTGGTGATATGGTGTTGGCTTCGTGAAACTGTATCAAACAAACACAGTCGCTTACATTTCATTGTGCAACTTCGCGAAAGAACCCTCTCGATGTTGTAACTTGTCAGTGTAAGTAACAAGACTCTCCATAGACAGAAAAAACACCTCAATCTTATTCTTCGTATCTGAAACAAAATTAATAAGAAAAGCGCTCTCTCAGCCAAGTTCTGATGGGAGAGTTTTCAAATACTATTAAGAGCTGAAATCATGGGACGAATGCTTTTTCGAACTATTTGTGTTTCGTTTATTCTTGGTTGTTGAACATAGTGCTTTTGACAGTCCAGAGGAGAATTTTGTAGAATAATAACTATCAAGAAAAGAAGCGGTTTCTGTCTTGATATCACATTGACTAGGTTGAATAATGTGCGGTATATACAAACTCATTTCAAACATTCAGCATGTAAACAATGGATGCGTTTACTTCAGCTAAAAAAATCAATAACACACTCAATCAATAAGTCTATATCTTTGGGATTGCCAAGACAAAAAACCGGAATTCCTAAAGAAAAACTTAAATGTTTTTCTACGTCTATAGATTCCTTTTCTGTTAACATATATTTGGGACCATATCCAAAAGTCCATCCGTTTTTATAAGTCATTGGAAATAGTACTATACCAATTACCTTACAATCAATACTTGACTCAATAAACATAATTGTTCGCTTTATATATTCAATAGAATCGTGCGAATTTATACATAAAACTACAGCATCCGGTTGGGTAGCATACAGAAAGGAAAGTTGTTTGAGGGGAAATAGATCGATATTTTCGGTATCGTAAGGAACAGTTCCAGACTGTGATCCAACGATAATTATATCAGAAAAGTCACATAATTCATTTATAATATTGTTTAAGTATATGATGGTATCTTCACCACTCAAGTAGACAGATGAGTTATAACCTATTGGGAAAACGCAATCAAAACCAAATAACAATGATTGTGGCTCTGTTCCAACTTGGCCTACTCTATAGCCTAAATTTTGCAGCCTTAACCTCATCTCCATCTGCAACGTGTACTTTCCTTGTTTCGAACTGGTACCAAAAATCCCAAGCACAGGCTTCGAAATATCGTACAGCATTCCAAAACGATTTGATGGTGTCATACATTGATCGACTACAGGAAAATAAATTTTTTCTGTCATATCGAACCCAAAATTTCTAAGGTCGTCAAAAGAAAATATGTTTTTGCCTTTCTGACATATCTTTTCTATAAAACTTTTAGCATATCTTTGATCCCCCAATATGTCAGATAAATAGTCTAAATGTCCAATAATAATCGTATCAAAAGACATCCAATCGATGGATTCAATGTTTTTAATAATATGATCATTGGGATTTGATATATTTAATAGATGATTCGATGAAGCTCCAACCAAAGTAGAGTACTTAGTATCGTATACATCAACAATCTTAAAACTTAGATTTTGTTCGAAACGTATAAGGCTATGTACCTCCTTGCTAAATGGAAACACAACTGCTTCTTCTATTCGGTACGGTATATGATGCCTATCCGCCAATTCTCTACCAAATGAAAGTTGATAGTCTGCATATTTCTCTAAACTCTCTAAAACGGCAATTGTACCATGAACGCCCATTTTTAAGCACTTTACTATTAATGACGAAACATGAGCACACGCAAAACTATTACCGCTACATATCATATACTCAGGATTAACCCATGCGACTCTTTGTAAATCTCCCTTGGCAGCAACATTTACTTGTTTATCATTAATATAAATTATATCTGATACTTTTCTACATTGATTACTTGAAACAACACCTATTACATTTTCAAATGCAGCCGGATATGAGAAAGCTCCCGAATTATCAAATGCAGATACTATGACTGTTCCCGTCATAGAAATATCTTCACAAATCTGATACAACTCTTTTTTTCTTTCTAAGATATTTACCCCCAGGCTAATATTAATTATATCTGCATTTAACGTACTGTTGATATACTGCAATACTGCTATCAAGTCATCTTCATTAGCCTTGTACTCTATACCTTGAATTTTAATTGAAGTAATAGATACATCATCGCTTTTTGCAATAATTCCCGCAACAGCCGTTCCATGCCCACAACTATCGTAACCACCAGGTTCAACATTTCCATGACTATATTCCAACATATGCAATTTTGTATTTTTAAAAACACTGTGTTCAGGATATATCCCACTATCAATTACAATAACATGTATCATTTTTGTACCAACTTTCTTATCTGTATAAAATGCATTTTACAATGATGCCGTTTCGCGGTAAAGCTCCGCTTGTGCTTCATACATCTGATAATAAAGTCCATTCTTTTGCATGAGTTCTGTGTGCGTGCCCTCCTCCACAATCGCACCGTCTGCGAATACCAGAATGCGATCCATGTACGGCGTGATAGAGAGTCGATGGGAAATGAACAGTAATGTTTTTTCCCTGGCCTGCGAGAGGACACTTTCGTAGATCTGCGATTCCGCACTTGCGTCAAGACTGGCAGTTGGTTCGTCAAGAATGTAGATTTCCGCGTGTGGGTTGACATATAGTCTTGCGAGCGCGATACGTTGCCACTGTCCGATCGATAGTTCCGTACCTTCTCCTGTGAGATTACCAAGAAGTGTATCATATTTTTTTGGCATTTCCTCAACAAATGGAGCGGCATCAGCAAGAAAAGCGGCTTTACGAATTTCTTCCAAAGATGGTTCTCCGTCCACATCACCAAAGGCGATATTTTCCGCTATGGAATACGGATACTGCCCAAAATGTTGCGTCAATGTGGTAATGCGGCGGCTGACCAATTCCATACATGCGTCCGCATCAATACCGTTATAGGTGATTCTTCCAGACTGTGGTTGATAGATTCCGTTTAAGAGAGAAACAAATGTCGTTTTTCCGCTACCATTCGCACCAACGATAGCGATTTTTTCTCCTTTATGAATGATAACATCTAGTCCGTGTAACGTATCCTTCTCGTTGCCGAAGTACCGAAAGGATACATTTTCTACATGGATGGTTTCAATACTGCCGGGATCCCTCGTTTCTTTTTTATACACGTTTTCCGTCATTGCATCGAAGGCATGCCAGTACTGCGCATTGTTGTGTATGCTCTTACATAGCCCTGCCACAGAGGACAAATCAGTAATTCTGTTTGCAAGGGCAGAGGATGCTTCGTATACAAGCAGAAACGAACCGATTGTTGTATTACCCGTCGTAATCATCCGAACGATGAGATAGAGAACCACAATCTGCACGCTGTACTTAACAAATGAGACAACAATCTCAAGGAACGTATATTTCAAAGAAAGAGCTATCTGTCGTTTCTTCAGTTTTTTTACAATATCGTCCCATTTACCGAGAAGATAATCCTTCAACCCATACAGACGGATTTCCTTCATAAAAGTCCGGTCGGTGAGAATACTTCTGTATGTATTGGAAATTCGTTTTTCAGGTAACTGTTCCATGTCTACTGAAAAGCTTTTCTTTGTCTCGAATATTTGAACACCAATCTGTATAGCATTGGAGAGAAGTACAAGTACGGCAATCCAAATCCGGATGCGAAATAGCGTAACAGAGAGAATCGCCACAGATACCGTTGCACACAACAGTGTAAATATTGGGGAACTCACCGCGAAACTTGACACATCGGACGGTAGTGTTCCGCGCACCTTGTCGATGACCTCATGGGTTTTGGCATTTTCCAGATTGTTGAAGCGAATTCTTGTGACTCGAGTCATAATGGCACTTGTAATTTCCCTTGAAACCCCGTTTGCCACACGAATCGACCAGATTCCCGAAAATGAAATGGATACAAACATGTTACAGGCTTGCAATAAAAATCCCATGATTCCAAAAATAAGCTTTGTATATACTGGTTGACCGTTTAGAATTGATACTGCACCGTCGATGACACATGCGTAGAAGTAGGGACTGCCGACCATGCAGATATATTCCAAAAAACGGACAATGTGGATTGCCAGTACATAACGCCTGAGTCCACCCACTTTATGGATTACACTGCGACATTGGACATATACATAGTGTAATGCACTGATCATATGCTGTCTCCTTCCTGATACCATTTTGCCTGTGCCTTAAAAAGCTCGTAATACTTGCCATTATTACGCATCAGCTCGTCATGCGTACCGTTTTCCACAATACGTCCCTTGTCAAGAACAACGATGCGATCCGCCATCCTGGCAAGACCAATCCGGTGCGAGGAGAAAAGGATCGTTTTGTTACTGAAATCATTACATATTGTCTGAAACTGTCGGATTTCGGAAAGCGGATCTAAACTCGCAGTCGGCTCATCAAAGATCATGAGCTTTCGGTCGCCCATATAGGCACGTGCAATTGATACTTTTTGCCATTCGCCGGCAGAAATTTCTACGCCATCTGGTGCGTACATTTTACTGATCATTTTATCGAGTCCGCCGACTTTTTCCGTAAGATACCCAATTCCCGCTTTCTCCATCACACTGTGAATTTTGGCATCATTCTCTTTTTCGTGCAGTGCGCCTAGAGCAATATTCTCACGAAGCGTCAAAGGAAAGTGTGCAAAATCCTGAAAAACAGCACATACTGGTGAAGATTCCCGGTACATATACGGATCTTTTCCCATAACCATTACTGTCCCACAAGAAGGCTGGTATAATCCGCAAAGTAGCTTGATAAGTGTACTCTTACCACTACCGTTTTCCCCAATGAGCGCTACAACTTCACCTGGTTTGACAGCCAGATTGATATCATGAAGCACTTCAATCTCCGGTAAATACGAGAAACAGACATTTTGAAAACAGATAGAGGTTGTGTCCGTGGTCTCTGAATCCATATCCGTAGACACATTGGTTTCGCTTGTTTTTTTGCCGTATGTTTCTATAAATGTTCTCGCACAGCCGACTTGCATGGTGACAAATTGCCAATTCTCCACATTTTCCCTAAATTCATTGATTCTTCCAAGCGAGGACATTGTCAGCGAAAAAACAGCGAACAGATTGCCGACCGGCATATTGCCGTTTTTTACAAAAAACAAACTGACAAAAACGGAAAGGATACTAACACACTGTTGATACAAAACGAATATACCGATTTTTTTGTGCATAGGCGATTCCACAGCAATAGTATCCTCACAGACTTCCATATCATTTTGTCGGTACAAAAACGAAAAATGATCCGCTAGGCGGTAGAGACGCAATTCTTTGTTAGAGGTGTTTGAAAAAAAGAGACCAGCGATAAAATCGTTCTGTCGTCTCTTGGCGTTGGAACGATCCCAAAGCGCGAAATTGATTACTGCGTTCCGCTTAGTAAGAAAGACCGCCACGATGCCAGACAGAATAAAGAGAATGAGTAATGCGACACTACTCTGATATAATAAGATACCGGTGACAACGAGCGACACTACGCTTTGTAGAATAAAAATGTTTTGGGTAATGTACCCGTTCATTCCCCCGATGGCTGATGTTGCCTCTGTGTATGAATTGCAGAAATCCGGCAGATCAAACTGGTGCAGTGGAATTTTGTCAGTTATCTCTACAATGTCATGTTGCAGTTGGATATCCATCCTTGACGGCAGGAGTACATTTGAGATATTGCTGTACACATTATAGGCAAGTCCACTTACGAGAGAGAGCAGCAGAAAGAGCAAAAGGAAAGAAAGGACTTCTCGCATATCTACGACACCTGCCGAGAGCATTTCCAGAATCACATTGATTATCTGTCCGATGTGTTGCATAATAAGCCGTGATACCACAGCGTATATCACGGAAGTGAAAAGAGAAAGAAAATAGAGTCCGGGGGCTTTTCGTACTGTATACCTTATGCCGAAAAGACAATTCTGTATGGCAGTATTCATAAGACACTCCTTCGGGATAATTTTATGTAGTATTATATTGTATAGTAAGACTGACGCTCTACGTAATCTTACGATACAAGAACGTCAGTCTTTCGAGATCATCTAGTTACTCGACTTTACTAACAGTAATTACAGGAGTTACTGCAACCAAGATTAGTGCAACTCGAATTTGCTTTTGTACCTTTGCATCCTAAGTTTACACAACCTTCGCCAGCATAAAATTTAACCTTTACCTTTTTCGGTTCTTTTAAAGGTTTAATAAGCTTTTTCACGACAAGCACCTCCTTTCTTGTTAATTTTGCTGTAATTATAGAAAACGATCAAAAACAAGCATTGAAAATCAAACAGTTACGCTAATAGAATGACCGTTAACTATCCCTTATAGAGAATAAACTCGTATTCAAAACCACAAATAAATCAGATGAGAATACTTTATTGCTATTATTTATAAATCGAAAAAACTAATCTTATCTCCCTTGTTGTATATACCGCGATAGTTTCAAAAAACTTAATAATTGAAAATGTCACCTTCTAAATAAACGTGTGGTTGTTATTGTATCTATGTATCATAATGTTCACATTCGAGATACTGTTGTTTAAAATAAAGTCAACTTATAGCTATTTTACTTCTCAAACTTATTATGCTGTAGTAACTCTTCTACACTAATGCAAAAAGCATCAATGGATTGGAATTTGTCAATGGACAAATAATAATCTGGTAATTCAATGTCAATGTGAGATTCAAGTTCAATCAAAAATGTAACAAAAAGCAAAGAATCCAATATATAATCTGACAGATTGAGGTCCTTTTCACGCTCTTCATCGAAAATGCAAACCCCAACTTTTTCCAAGGAAGCAATCACATTTTTCTTTATTTCTATAGCATTCATGATTTTTACAATTACTCCTTTTGTTGTTGTACTTCAATCTCTTTTGTTTTAGCCAGCATAACCAATATATCTTTAAGTGAATCCTTCTCAATTGGACATTTCCTATCATCATCATTCTCATTGATAAAAGATGCTGGACACGTCAAGTTAAAACACAATGGCATTATACAACATTGAGTGCATTCATTAGTTAATTTAGAATTCATAATCCATTTAGAGTGTATGTTCCAATCAATATCAAAAGTTCCAGATGGAATGACATTTCCTATTTTATTTACTGGAGAATACAACGCACAAGAACACTTGCTTATTGTTCCATCAGATTGGATTATTAAATCATTTTTCTTTCCTGCATAACAAACCAAACCGCCAGGTTCCAAGCAGGATTCATGTTGAGTGAAGTAGAATTGCTGTTTTTTCGAGGCAGTCAATGCATACAAATTTTCTTTTTCATTTTCGCTCAAAATTTGAGATTGCATCTCATCAACTGCTTCTCCACCTAAATCATTTACAGCTCTTAAAAACAACGAGAATCGGGAATCATCTCCAATAATATTCTTCATATATGAGAGGTAATCATCAAATTCTTTTATACTTTTATGGGTAAAATTAGTGCGAATCGCGATATGAAACAAGTGGCTACTACTGTTATTCCTAATTTTAACAATATTATCTATAATCTTATCGAAAGTACCAGATCCATCGATCAGCGGTTTATTGTAATCGTTTGTTTCTTTTAAACCATCAAGGGAGATCTGGATTTTATAAATTCTATTATTTAGCAATCTCTCGAGCATTATATCATCTAAAAGATAACCGTTTGATGTTATAGAAGCACTGTAACTTCTTTTAGAGACATTACATATAGCCATAAGCTTACTGCTAAGGTTATCAATGATATCTGCTGCTAATAGAGGCTCACCTCCAAACCATGAAACATTGACTCCGGTATAGTAGTGAATATTTTTTCTTACAAATTTTATAATCCCCTCTTGTATTTCCTCTGACATTCGTCCAAGCTTAAAGTTTTCATAACAATACCTACAACGGTAATTACATTGTCCTGTTGGTAGTATACAAAGATTAAGTGTTGATGAATCAATAATACCAGGTAATAATGTCTTTGCAATTCTCAATTCGTCTCTATTCACATTAACAAATATGTTCCGACTTACCAGTCTACCCCAAAAAGGAACTCTCTCCCCATCATGTTCTGTGATACTCTCTCTAGAAAATAGTTTTAGTATTTGTTGAGATGTATTTTCATCAAACTTCATAATTGAAGAAGATCCTACCATAGAATTGTACACAATCAACATATGTTGATCATTAATAACATAGGTTGTGAAAATTGATTTTTTGAATAGATTTTCCATCATACATCTCATTCCTTTCATATATGAACGAATACTTTAGTGTACTACATTTATATTGATTTGCCAATTTATGGCTGCTCTTTCAATTTATTTAGTTATAGCTAAATATTATTTTAAGTGATAATTAATAATGTGTAGTCTATTAACAATACATTCAATTAAGTAACATTTAACATGAGGGGGAAAGTACCCGCCAAATAAAACGGTGTATATACAGCAAAAAATTTTGAAGTACAATATGATTCAATAGAGTAAATCGGAATACAAGGCAAGCTCTAATAAGCTCCAACGGAGTTAAATGAGCACTCCGATAAGTTTCAACTAAGGACAGGAGAGTATTGTACAATGACAACAGGCGCAATAACCGCAGTAAAAAAGTCCGTACGGATATCGGAATAGAAACAGGAATACGAAGCATACCGCAGAAGCAGGATGAACGTAAGGAAATGGTGCGAGGCACAAGGGATACGTCCTCGTTTTATCATAGCTTTCGCAGTATCCGTGAATCGCTGTGCGAAGAATACCTTCCGGAAAATGATCATGCTGTAGTGCCGGTGAAGCGGAATAGCAGTGAAACGATTACCATAGTGGCAGCCAGAGTAACTGTAAGTATAAACGGGAACGCCACATACGAAAGTATTAGAGCGGTAATTGAGATAAAGAAATCATGATGAAGGAAATAGCACAAAGAAGCACGGTATATCTCGTTACCGGATATTCCGACTTGCGGAAAGGCATAGACGGGCTGTGCCTTTTCACAAAGCCTGTTTCTTTTTCTGCGGAAAACGTCGTGACAGAATAAAGGGGCTATTATGGGAGAAAGACGGATTTCTGCATTGTACAAAAGGTTAGACAACGGCTCATTACGATGGCTGAGAACCGAAACAGAAGCAAGACAGCTTACGGAAAAAGAAATACGGTGACTATTCGAAGGGCTTGAAATTGATCAGCCGAAAGCGATAAAACCGGGGAAAAAAATTGCTTCCAAAGATGCAGTGCTTTCAAGCACCGCAATGGCGAACTGGATAGTGTATGCCGGTGAGAAATACTTCCGCCCGATCTACAGGAGAATGAAAGAGGAACCGCTCACCTCCGATGTCATCCACGCGGATGAGACGGTAGTTCAGGTGCTCCGTGAACCGGGTAATAAGGCGAAGACAGACTCACGTATGTGGTGCTATACAAACGGAAGCAGGGTGACAAATCCTTATCCTTTTTGAGTACGCTCCCACGAGAAGCGGATATATCGCAGCGAAATTTCTCGAAGATTTTAACGGCTATCTTGTATGTGACAGATATGACGGATACAACAATGTCACCGCTTTAAAAAGATGAGGATGCTTCGCTCATGTGAGGCGAAAGTTCGCAGACGCTGTGCCGTCAGATCCGAAGCTTGCAGCTGCTTCAACGGCGGCGGTGGGAATTGAACACTGTAACAAGCTGTTGACCTTGGAGAGAGAGTTTGAGTCTCTTACTTCCGATAAAAAAATTAATATGATATTTTCTTATGTTTTAACGATTTTGATGAATATATTTTAACATACGTTTTTAATGTTGTCAATATAGTATTTTGACAATACTATTGTAATATAAGTTTTTTTGTGATATAATAAGTTATGGAATCGAAAGTGAAGATGAAAATGGCGTGGAAAACAGATATTGATGAAAATATACGTAGCGGTTTAGTAGAGCTTTTAATATTGCATTTACTCTGCGAGCG
>OGRL01002283.1_pt1 | contig 12973 bp, 15 predicted proteins | sample 1553481 | NCBI WGS metagenome assembly OGRL01 (sample SAMEA2580036, study PRJEB22360) | human gut metagenome
CCGGAGCAGCGGGTCTCGATCAGGTACTTCATGGCGTTGAAGTCGATGTCGAAATCGTCGAACATGGAAACTGCGCCGCCCTTGTCTGCGCCCACGGTGTAGTCGGCGAGGTTCACGATCAGGCCGATGAAGTCGCCGCCCTTTGCGCCCTTCATGCCCTCCATCTGGGGCACGGTCACGATGGCGGAAACACGCAGCTTGCGGGCCAGTGCGGCCTCGTCTGCATACAGCGGGTGGCCGATGCCGTCTTCCAGCAGCAGCATCTCGGTCAGCATGTCCTCGGTGGTGTAGAAGGTCGGGTTGCCCGCGCCCTTGTACTCCTTGCGTGCGCGCAGGATCGACTTGATGACTTCCTTGTACTTATCCTCTGCGGTGGAAAGGCCGGTGGTCTTCACCTGCACCTTAATGGTGAACAGGTCGCTGTCGTTGAAGATCGGGCGGATGCACTGCTCGTCGATCTTGTCCTCGGAACCTGCCAGACGGCCGTCACCGATCAGGATGGAGCGGGCGATCTCCTCGTTCAGCTTCATGCGCATCTCGGTCTTCAGCCATGCCACCACGTCGAAGCTGGTGATGTCGATCACGTCGTCGCGGTCCATCTTCTGCTTCTTGTATACGGTGGTGGGGCTGGTGGAACGGCGCAGCAGACCAAAGACCTGCTCCTTCTTGAAGTTGCCCTTGATGTAACCCTTAGCGCGGGCATCCTCCTCGGTCAGGTCCGCAAACATGCTCTTGAAGCGGCTGAAGGGGATGTGGTGCACGCCGCCCATGACCTTGCTCACCCAGCTCTGGTCGCGGTCGATGATGCGGGGCGGGGTGTCCAGATTCTTGTCGTCCGGGAACAGCCATTCCACATTGTCGATGCTGTGGGCCAGCTCATCGCCGTTCATCCCGGCGTCCTCAAAGGCCTGCCGCATGGTGCCGTGGGTCTTGGCCGTCTTGATGACGTTGTTAATGTCGTCCATGTTGTGCTTCAGCACAGTCTCGTGGGTGTCCTTGTCAAAAACATTCTGCTTCACGGTTTCATCCTCCTCACCGTCGTCGTCCTTTTCACTGGCCGTAACAGAGCCAATGATTGCATATACGACATTTTTTTGCTTCTCCGTCAGGGTGTTGAACACGTCTTCAACGGTCTCTTCCTTATTCACGTTCTGATTTTCGTCCGCCATTTTTGCTTCCTCCTGTTTATGTTCGCCGTCATCCGCGCTGTGGGTCAGCTCTTCCAGCGGGTTGCCGTCCGGGTCCATCCCGTGCTCAAGGCTCAGCGCCGTGTCCGAGATGATGAACGCCTCCCCGCCCTCGTAGTCCTCGTCGGCCGAGTGCTTGATGACTTCGTCGATGATTGCGCCGGGGTTGCAGCCCGCCAGTACGAGGCTCACCTCCCGGATGAAGCCGTGCTTCACGGTCTTCCCCACCTTCTGCAAGCCGTTGGCGAAGATGGAAAAGGCGTTCAGGTCACCGCTCTCCACGCACTTCCGCGCCGTGCGGCCAGTGTCCGTGTCGTTGAACTTGGCGTAGCAGTACACGCCGCCGGGGCGGTTTTCCAGCAGACAGTGGCCGATCACGTTGCCAATGTCGCCGTGGTCGTGGTTGTACACCATGGGCACCACCTTGCCGTCGCACTCTTTGAATGCGTCCTGTGCAATGGTCAGCCCGTCGTAGCAGCGGGTGTTCGCTTTGGTCGCCCAGCCGCTGCAATCGTAGTCAAAATTAACCATTTTGATTTGCAATACTCCTTTCCACGGCTTCTTTTCCAGCCGTAATTGTTTTCTGTACCCCGTCTTCCTCGTTCGGTCGGCTGATGTTGCTGTTCTCCAGTCGGTCGGCCTTCGGATCCTTCGAGGGCTTCATGCCGATCACCTGTCGGAACTCGTTCGAGGTCATGATCTCATTGCGGGTAAACTTGTCTGCCATCTCTGAAACCATGGAGACCGGTGCCAGCTTGAACGGGTCGCGGAAATACATCACGGATTCGCCTCTGGCCCGTGCTTCCTCGGTCAGGAACTTTCGCTTCAGCTCGTCTACAACAGCCGCAACAAGGGGTTCGATGGTCCGGTTCTCGTAGTTGGTCATCACAGTATCGTTGGCAGTGCCGTTCATGATGTCCGGTGTGATACCCAGCTGACTGTATGCCATGTTCGTCAGGTATTCCACGGTCTTCAGAAGGTTGTTTTCGAGGCTGCGATTCAACTGCGTGACATGCTCGGTGCCGTCGATGTAGGCGATGCCATATTTGGAGCCAGAAAGCTGGCGTTCCGCCTCGGCGCGGCGCTCATCGGCCCGCTGTTTCTGCTGTTCGCTCCGCACCACGTAAGGCAGTTGGATGATCATGTCGAGCTTTCCGCTGCCCACTTGCTCGTCGATGACGTCCATAAGGTTCAACTTCCGGATCAGCCGCTGGATGGTTCCGTTCGGCTCGTTCATCACGGCGTAGAACGGGTTTTCAATGATGGCCACCTGACTTTTCGGCAGGGTGATTTCTTCCCGCTGTCCGGTTCGATCGTTGTACACTTCCAGCCGCACGTCGTCGGGGTACCATTCCTTGATCTTGCCTACCCGCATGGACTCGATCTTGGCTTCACCCGTCTCCGGGTCTATGTCGATGTCCACCGGCACCAGCCCCACCACACCCTCGTCGAGGACGGAAAGGAACAGGTCGTACCGCAAGGCGCGCCCAGTCTGGTCCTTGTTGCCGGATAAATTCAGGCAAGAATTAAGGCCCGAATCAACGACCTCATCAAAGCGGTTGTTTTCATCGAGCCTTACGTGATTGATGGTGATGCTGGCCGCATCCATCGCGATTCGAGTGTAGATGGCGGTCAGGATAGTCCGGTCATTTCCCCGGTTCAGCCGTACCCGGTCTGGCCGGTAGCTGTATCCTCCGCCGTAATAAATTCCACCGGGAGGGTCCCGGTTCAAGAATGCGTTCCAAGCCGACTTCAGCCGGGAACCAATGTTCACTGCCATTTTGTTTTCTCCTTAAGCATATTTTTTTCCGCCGCTATGCGAATAATACGCTCTCAACCGTTGGTTTTTATACCGTGTATATATTTATAATCCGGCGGCCGCCGCACTACCGGATACTGCAACAAAATTAGCGGCATTCATGTTCCCTGTAGAAGCAATTGCTTTAGCCGCCAGCGTAGCACCAGCGGCCACTGCAACCTGCTGATAGCGAGTTTTGATACTGTTATCAGTAATGGTTTGACCCTTCTGATAATACTTTTTCCCTTGATCAGCCATTTTGTCGTATTTCAGACGCTCATAAGACTTGTTCAGGGCTTTCTTGGCTTTCTTGACATTCGCTTTATTGACTGAGGATTTGTCAGAATCGTATGCCGATTTTGCATTGCTATAACGAGTTTCAGCATCATAATAACGCTTAAGCCCTCGTTGCGTATAGGTTCCATCATAATTTTGATATCGCCTTACACCCCACTTCATTCCCTTGATACCATAATGATACAGTTCGTCGTTATAGACTTGCATTTTATCCTCCTCATGCTCCATGTGCTTTCATTGTCGTGAACAATGCTCCACTGACAATGGCCGTCTTAAAATTATCAGAATCAACGATATTCTTTCCTAGCTTCATCACTGCCGATCCATTGTTGTAAAGCGTTGTGATGGTGCCAAGCGCGGTAGCTGTCGTAGCTGCAACTTTAATTGCCTTCTGAATCTTGCTCGGAGAAGCAGTAAGCTGTGCATACTGTCGCTCTTTCCGCAATCTGTTGATTCGAGCATTCAGCTCGCTGTCACTCATTTCACGAACATTTTTCTGCGTGTGAGCACGCGTGTAGTCTTCGTGATCCGAGATGTATCGTTTTTTTCCTTCTGCGGTCAGAGTACCATCTTTATTCTGATACCGCCGCACGCCCCATTTCATGCCTTTGATGCCCCAATGATATAGTTCATCGTTGTATATGTGCATATTTCATCCCTCCTTGCTAATACTCGTATTTTATGCTAAACTTAAGCAAAAAAGTGAGGTGTCTCTCATGAAATTTCCGAAAATGTCAGAAGAACAGGCCGCTTCTATTCTGGATGCCTGCTATGAAAAAGCACTTCATGGTGCCCCCGGAGCAAAAAGTTGTTCTCAGCTAGCAGAGGAGTATCTTGCAAAGTATCCAAATCCAGTTATGGCAATAGACGAATTTGTCAAGTGGCAGGTTGGTAAATGTACTACTTCCGGTTTTTTTACAAGCCTTGGCGGAATCAGCACCTTACCGATTACACTTCCGGCCAACCTTACAACGGTCTGGTATGTCCAATTGCGGATGATTGGAACAATTGCTGCCATTTCGGGCTATAATCCATCGGATGATGAAGTACAATCACTTGCTTATATATGTCTCGCAGGTGGTTCCGTATCTAAAATATGCAGAGAAGCAGGTGTCCAGTTTACCAATAAGCTTACTGCTTCTATGCTAAAAAAAATCCCCGGAGCCGTCTTTACAAAAATCAACCAAAAAGTTGGTTTTCGGTTTGTTACAAAAGCCGGTTCAAAAGGGATTGTCAACATGGCAAAGCTCGTGCCTCTTGCAGGAGGAATCGTTGGCGGCGGAATTGATTATGTTGGCACCAAAGTAATGGCTGATCGGGCAATCAAGACATTCCTCTGGAAGAACTACGATTGATCACTCAAACGCATCCCGGTTCTGCTTCCATGCAATGTAAGCGTCCATCATAGCCGCCACGGCGTCGATCTTCTGATCCTGCCGCTGTTTGTAGAGCTTCCGGTTGCCGTTGGTATCCACCAAAGTAACGCAGTTGCCCATGGCAAATTGCATCAGCTTCTCATCGAAGATCAGCTTCCGTTGTTCGCTCAGCTTTTTCAGTTCACCCAGCGGCACACTTTCGGTCTTGGCACCCTGAATCACTTTCACGATGCCAAAACTGCTGTTTTCCATTGCCCACCGCTCCACGAACTCCTTCGCGTTGTAAGGGTCGTAGCCAAAGGCTCGCACGTCGTATTCATTCTCTTGAATGAACTTGTCGAGATCTTCGTACACCTGCATCATGTCCAGCACGGTGCCGTCGAACACGAACAGCGTCCCCTCGTTCATGAACTCCTCGTACTGGTTCCGTCGGCTGATGGGCAGCTGGCTCAGGGTGTAGCTCGTGATGTAATCCCGCGTTTTCACGCCGAAATATCCGTTCGACAGCGGGAACAGGAAGGTAAACGAGCAGAAGTCGTCGCCCATGGAAAGGTCTGCTCCCATGGCACAGGGCATCTGCCAATAGTCCCGCTTGCGGTGGCACAGCGTCTCTTCGTATGGGAAGAAATAGGTATAGCCCTCCATGGGCAGGTTGAAACGCTTGGCCAGAATATCATTCCGTGCGCTGGGGGATTTCTCCGCGCGCTCCACATCGAGCTGATAGGTCTCGTAGCTCACCGTCTTACCGAGGTTCGGGTTTGCTTTCAGCCACATTTCGGGCTGTCCCACCTCATCGATGGAGTCGAGCTTATAGTACCAAATAGAGACGTGGGGGTTGATGTACTCCCCCTTCAGGATCTCCATCAATTCCATTTTGATGTCGTCGCCGCAGCCGTTGCGCACGGTTCCTTCGGAGCTTGCCGCCACGATGAGATAATTCTCGTTCTTGGCCGCGCCCTGCTCGATAGCACCGATGGGATCTTCCCGGATGTCACAGGAGAGCCATTCATCCACCGTCGCCATGGTGTCGCGTCGGCCCTGAAGCTTCTCGATGGTCATCGGGCGCACTTCCAGCAGGGAATTCGTCAGGAAGTTCTCGATACCCTTCTTCGTGGACGCCATCTTCACGCGGTCGGCCTTCGAGCCGGTGGTGTTCTGGAGGCTGCCTTCCGTCATAAACTTGAGCACCGGTCCCCTTGCCCGCGCCAGCGCCGTGCGGAACGGAGCCAGAACCTCTTCAGCCTGTTTCATGGTCGGTGCTGTGGTCAGTTGCTGGGTCGTCGTGGTGTACGCCGTCAGGAAGTAAGCTTGCAAAAACTCCAAGTACATGGTCTTTGCAGCCGAGCGGGTAATGATGAGGTACTGCTTCGTCACCAGACGTTTCTTGATCCGCCGGGTCTCGTAATGTCCGCCGCCGCGCTCATTCGGCACATAGACGCTCCGCTCCACGAAATAGTACCACCCAAAAATTTCCTCGGCCCACAGCTTGAAACTGTCCAGCAGCTTCACGTCGGTGCCGTCGGTCAGGGTCAGTTCGTCCTCGCAGAACGCAATGAAGCCGTTCACCGCCTTGTCGTCGTAGTAGATGCCGGGATTCGCGATCAGGTCGTCGATCCGGTTCATTTCCATGGAAATTTCCCGGCATACCGGAATTTCGCCACGCATCACGGCCTCCCGAAACCGGCCGTAATAAATGGGTGTGGCCGTATTCGAGAGTGCCATCTTCTTCAAAAGCTCCTTTAGCTGTTCAGTTTTTCCAGAATGTTCCCCAGCTGCTCGGAGATGCCCTTTCCGGTCTTCTCCGTCGCCAGTGCATCCGATACCGTCTTGTCGGTGTGCTCCACCTGCATCCTGCCGTTCTCCACGTGCAGACCGACAGCGTCCTTGATCCGCTCTGCTGCGGTCGTGCCGGTGCCCAGCGGCTCATCGAACTCTTCCCGCAGCCGCCACTCCATTTCCGCCACAGTGTTCTTCATGGCTTCCATCGTAGAGCTGCTCTGGGGCGGGTCAAACCCCAACAGCCGCACTTTCACGCCGAGATATGCCTTCACGGCCTCGTTTTTCAGCTTGTCCGGGCTGAACTGCTCCCACGTCTCTTCGCTGCCGGTAATGGTGAATCCGCCCACCGGCCCCACGCCGATCTGGCTCAGCACAAACAGCGCGCTGTTCACGTACATCACCACGTCCGCGTCAAAGTCCGTGCACTCCTCCGCGATCCCCAGCAGCTTCTTCACACTCGTCAGGATCGAATTCATTTTGATTTCCCTTTCCGCTCTGTTTATTGATCATAATCAGCTACACCTGCTTCTGCAATGGCCACATTGGCCCAAAGCATTGCTTCGTCAAGCTTGGTCAGTGCAAGACTCCGCTCACGGCATGGCCCGATCTTTCGGATCGTCTGCTCTGCCTGCTCCAATTGCTGCCGAATCTTGGCGGCGGTGTTTTCTTCCTTGGTACTTAAAGGTCGTCTTTTATACATTTTATTTCCTCCACGGGCAGGTGTCGCCCGGTTTTCTCTCTCCGTCCGGCATTTTCGGTCGGCGGTCGTCTCCGTAATGGATGGCTTTATGCGTCGCCGCCGAAACACAAATGGCGTTCTCTGGGTCAAACAGCTTCTCGCTGTGCCGGAGGACGTCTTCTTTTGTTATGGGGTTCAGGTGGTGTATGCTGATCTTCGGCCGCACGGGGATCCCGTTCCGCAGCACCCAGTCCGCGATCGGGTGATCTGCGCATCCAAGGTCGCATCCGCTGTCCCGTGCAATGATTTTGTCCCGGAACTGCCTCCACTCCCGCGATTGGTAGAAGTCCTGATTCAGCCATCGGTCAAACCCGAACGTGTCCTTTCCCACCTCGCCGTGCAATTGCAAATAGTGCAGCCGCTCCTCATACGTCGGCAGTTGGCATAGCTCCGTGTAGCTTTTCATCTCAACCACCCGTACTTCATCAACTGATCCGTAATAATCAGAAACGCAATCCATAAAATCGCCGGGATGCCATAATCAATGAACATCTTCCGCCGAAATGAGATTGGGTGATGTTCCATTTCGTAGTCAGCCGCGATAAAGCAATACATCAGCATCATAAAGATTCCGACTCCTGCCCAGATAAGCTCACCCAAGCTGATCGTCATACTCGTCATCCTCCCCAAGGCCGTTATACTTCCGCATTGCCTTGATGGCATTTGCATACAGCTCTTCCGAATTCTTTGCATTCTCCAGCGTCTCAGTCTTTGCCCGCAGCAGTTTGTTTTCCTCTTCCAGCTTCTTCTTTTCGAGGTCAGCCTTTGTCGTTGCCAGCTTCAGGAAATGGGTTGTTTCGGCGCTGGATGCTGTCCCCTCGCGCAGCCGCTTTTCTACCAGCTTCATCGCGAGGTTGATCATGTAATTTTCTTGTGCCTCCGGAGATGTCGCTGGCCGGGCCGAAGCCGCAGCCGTTTCTCCGGGAGCGTTTCTCTTCGGTTTCATCCGTTATCCTCTTTTCGCACATTTATAATAAGGTATAAGCTTTTGCAAGGGTTCATGGGAGCTGTCAAGGTACCAGCATGGCCAACCATTTGAAAGGAGAAAAAGAAACAAATGTCTTCAGCCGCAGTGTATGAACTGAACAAACTCTATCATGAAAGTGTTAATTTTGGAGGTCAACATCATGAGGGTCAAAAGGAGGAAACTTTTCTCCCATGAGCCCTTGCAAAAACCGCCAAAGCCGCAGTCTACTCCCCACAGCCTCGGCGATATATTTCAATGTATCCAGTCTTTTGCTTGACAAATATTCTACCCGATGGATATACTTGTTCTGGAGAAACGAACATCATGCGCCATTTGTTAAAGGAGAAGCATCTAAAATTCGTATAGATCGGAGGTGAACCGAAATGACAAATAAGAAATTCAAGCAGTCACTTAGAAAAGAGAAGCCTCAGGCAGCTTCTTCTAAGAATGACCCCACAAAAGTCATGACTAAAAGTCTGCTGACTGTTTCTGATGCTTGCTCCAAAATCAAGGAGAAAATTTGGTTTTAAGTTATTGACTGAATATAATTGAAACCATAAAAGAAAGCTGGCCAAGTGATACCGCAAGTATCACACGGTCAGCTTTTCGCATTCTTAAAGCCCAAATATCAATTTTCCCTCCGGGGAAATATCAAAGACCGGCGCGATTTGAGAGGGGGTGTCATTTTTGAGACCCCCTCCCTATGCTTTTAGCACTTTACGCCGCGGTGCTTTCGTCTTTGATATCGATCTTGAGCTTTTTGTAGATGTTCAACGGATCATTTGCCACGATTTTATCGATTGCTCGCTCAATTTCATAGGCATTCTCATTGTCTGTGAACTGAGAGGACGTCTCTGCCAGCCGCATCAACAGACCAGAAGAGTTGTAGCCATGATCCGCATCATATTGATACCACTGTTCGAACTGCTCACACGGGTCGTACGGGTTATCGGTTGTGGTCAGAAAGCATCGAACCATAATTCAAAGCCTCTTTCTTACATGTTTTACTTATTGAGTGCATCGTAAATCGTGGATTTAGGCACGCCGCATGCTTTTGCAATTTCTTCGTACGTGTAACCGCCGCGAAGCATTGCTTTCGCTTTGTTCGCCTTTGCAGAGGACAAAGCAGTTGTAGTTTTCGGCATTGCACGTTTTACAATTTCATCAGAATCAGACGAATTCAGGAATTTCGTCAGCATATTGTCCGAAATTGCGCCAGCTTGAACAGCTTCCCATTCACGATCCGTGAACGTGACCTTAGACTTACGCCCGCTGGCACCCACAGAATCACGGGCACGCTGCATCTCGACAGAGGAAATCTTCTTGATTTCTTTCTTGTCGATCGTCGGATCGAGTCCTTGTTCCTGAATCTTAGCCTTGATATTGGCGTTTGCGATCAGCATCGCCTTGCGTTCTTTCGGCTTGTTGGCGATCATGTTATTGTATTTTTCTTTCAGCGAGGTCACTTCTGCTGCGTATGCCTTGGCGGCTTGCGGGTCGCGCTGGATGCCTTTCATATTGGCCGCCTCTTTGCGGGCCTGATTGGCCATCGCCTTCAACTTATTGGAAAAGTCTGCATACAGATTCTCCTGCACCGTACCAGACGACAGTGCGCGTGCATCCTTCGTCTCCGAGATCAAACTGACGGTATCCTCAGCGAGGCGCTCCTTCCCTGTCTTGGGGTCAGTGAAGGTGCGGCCGCTCTCCTTATAGATGAGCTCACCAGTATCCTTATCAACACGTACGCTGCCGCGGCGCTCCGGTACACGAACGGTCTGCTTACGGCGAGACAACAGGGTGGATGCGCCACCATAGTGCGTGCCGCCCTCTTCGTCCACACGGATCTGCCACTTTTGTTTCAGTTCGGGGATGCCATTCTCACGCTCAGACCGCTTGTAATCCAGCTTGTGCTTTTCGGCATCAATGACCACCATGGAGTGCTTGACAGCACGTGCAAGCTCATCCTCATCCGCGCCGCGAAGGGTCATGTCCGTGATGAGGTTCGAGATTACACCCATTTCGCGTTGCTTCTCTTCCTTCTTCATGAGACGCACATTGTTCGGGTTGCCTTCCGGAACTGCATACGCAGTCTTCGGGTCGAAGCCTTCCAACGCTTTCAGCGCATGGGTGGACTTGATGTTGACCTTGTCAGAGACAGGAATCGCCATAACGGTGTCGCCGTCGAAGTCTGCACCAGACAGACGCTCAGCTACCTTAGCATTGATACCGATTGCATCCTGAATCGCACCGAGATTCCGCTTGCCGCTCAAGTTCTTGTTGTTGACCGTGACCATGGGAATTTCAAAGGTGCCCGCATGCGGATAACGAATCAACGCAAGATGGGTTCCGTTCTCATAAGTCGGGCAGTAAGCTTCTGTTTCCTTGATATTGTTGAGAGGCAGGATAACCTTGGTGGACTGACCGGGAAACGCCGATGCTTTCAGGGTCATCGATGTACCTTCGCAGGTGTCTGCAAAGTCGTTGAGCAGCTTCTTCTTGACTGTCGGATTATCATAGTGCATAATCTCGTCATACTGCGCCTGATAATCTGCAACGGTGAGCTTCAACTGATTCTCGATCAGCTTCTTCGGCTGCTTGGACAGGAACTGCGAAGAGACATTCTTCGACATCGTATCCCAGTCGCCTTCCTCTTTCAGTTTGTTGATAGGAGAAAGATGCTCTTTGCCGTCAGCACCGATGTAAGTGCTCTGACCGTTCGCCTTAATGGCTGCACCAAACGGGTTGTCCGGGTCTGCCTTGGCTTCCTTCAGAACCTTCATCTTAGGTGTGCCGGAGTGCTTGTTCGTGTTGAACATGATGTCCACACCGTCCGGAAGGTCATCCGAATATACAGCCATACCCTTCAGGTAATGATCACCATCCACAAGGATGCGAACCTGCGCATAATGGCTCTTACCAAGGTCGAGGTCAGGCACGCCGCGGCGAATCTCCATGACACCGTCCTTGTCCAAACCGCCTTCGTCACCATAGCGAATGGCAACGCGGCTGGAATCCAGACTTGCAGGGCGCTGGAGCTTCGTAAAGATATCACCACCATCATCCGTATGATAATCGCCCAGCGAATCGATCTGTTCCTGATGTTGGTAGGCATACTTCTGATCGAATTCGGGCTTAGCAAGCACCGTGATGTTGGTCTGCTGGCGGTTATTCGTCGGCTGCTTAATACCAACGCCATAGCGCTTATAGCCATACTCTGCTTCCAGAATATAAGCAGCCTCATCCAGCTTACTTTCCGATACGCCGAGCACCTGATTTGCACCTTCGGAAATATCAATCATACCTTTCTTGTCTACTTCCTTCTTCAAGGTTTCGGCAATCTTCTCGGCCTGACTTGCTTTTTCTCCGATGCCATTGTTGTACTTCGACCGAACACTCGATTCGCTCATGCCGAGCTTATTCGCGATTTCCGTCCAGCCAAGATTTTCCTTTTCTTTCAACCTGCGAATCTGATCGTATTCCAGCGCCTTGCGATCATGACCGGCCTTCTGACGTGCAATACGGAACTCGGTGAGTCCCATTTTGTACTCGTCCGGAAGGCTGCCATTGATTGTGTCCAGAATATCTTTCTCGGACAAGCCCTTTTTCTTCAGCTCATCCACACGAGACAGAAAGTCACCGGAATGCTGATACGGATTGTCACCGGAACCCCAAGGATAACGGCCAGAGTGGCGCTTGGTGCCGTAGTGCTCCAAAACACTATCGTTGGAAGGAATGCCCAAATAGGCACGGATGTCTTTCTCAATCGCGTTCATGCTACTGCTCCTAACTTCAAATCTGCAATCACTTTGTCGAACTCGCGAATCTTCTCGATGATGGGGTCGATATCCTCATAAGTCGGATTCTCGATCCAAATATCATCGTTCTGATAGATTCGGGTCTCAAACTGAATATCTTTCGGGTTGATGCGATACTCCATGCAGAACAGAGCGGCATAAATAAAGAGCTGCTCCATGTGTGCAGGAACAGCTCCGGTTTTAAGATCATGAATACGAAGGAGATTATCATTGAATGTAATTGCGTCTGCGGTGCCGAAGCAGTTCTCGCTATAATAGAGAACCATCTCCGGGTCCATGCGGAAACCGATTGCATCGTTAACATATGCGTTCAGAGTTTTCTTACTCTTGGGCAGCTTCTGTCGGAGAGTAATGCACTCTGCGGCAAAAGCATGAAGGCGCGTTCCCTTCTCTTTTGCCTGAAAGTTCATGTACGCATCGGCCAGACGCTGTGCGTCATAATTGAGCCAATGGTACTTACTGGCTCCGAGGAAGGCATGCTGCCCCGTGAGCCTCGAATGATCGTTCCATTGCATTTAGAACTTCCTCCTTATTTTCGGGATAGATGAAAGCTGCAAAGCTCATACTGTTGAAATCCTGAACATAATAGTCCTGATTCGGTCGATGAGGTGCATCCGCTGACCGCTTGCCTTCCAACGCGCCCCAAGTGTGACCATACAAAACCAAGAGGTCAGGATGCCCCTGCACCTCGTTCGGATCCAGATGGACCACCTTGCAGCCGGGAAAGCGCTCTTTCAGTTCTTTCACCAATCTCGTTTTGAATTTGTTTTCAAGCATGCTACAACCTCCAAAATGAAAGGAATAGTGCGTAAGACGCATTCTATTCCCCCCATAAAAGGGGATGTTTTTCTCGCGGTAGATTTTGTGAAAAAGTGCGAATTTTTGTGAATTTTGGACAAAGAAAAAAAGCCCCTGCGCTTTTCACGCAGAGGCAATGCTCATGGATGTTAATATCTGTCAAATAGTTCTTCAGGGCCGCAGTGCATCGGAAGGCTCTCGTATTTTCGCTCGCCAT
>OGRL01002289.1_pt1 | contig 12954 bp, 6 predicted proteins | sample 1553481 | NCBI WGS metagenome assembly OGRL01 (sample SAMEA2580036, study PRJEB22360) | human gut metagenome
ACCTGTAACCGGCTGATCCGTAGTCAGCTACTCTATTCAGTTGAGCTACGCGACCATTGTTTCGTTTTAACGGGTGCAAAGATACGTACTTTTCCCGAATTAGCAAGCGTTTGGCGACTTTTTTTGCGGAAAATTATTCGATGAAACGGTAATTAAACAGTTGGAAACCGATACTTAACCCGACATTCCACTCCCTTCTCGGTGAGCTATAATGATTTACATAAGCAGAGATGTCTCCGAAGGGTAATTGACACACTACAGAAATTTCTCCTAAATATTCGAATTTAGAGAAAGCTTTTCCATAATATGCTTTATTTAATGAGTTTCTTTCAATCGGATAAATAGGCATAAAACCATAAAATTCACCTCGCAGGTGGAACATTTGGTTGAGACGATAGATTGGGCGGATACCAGCTCCCACAAATTGATTGGCACGAAAAGCTTCGTTATAGGTAAGCTTACTATGTTGTGTAGGCGAAAATTCACCAGCTTGCATCATAGTTGCCGTATAGTTCTCTGAGAAATTCTTAGAAGCATACAGAGCTTTTAAATACCACCCTAAGACCCAGTGCTCGTTCATCGTATGGTATTTTTCTTTCATATATGATAATTGTAACCAGGAATGGTGTTCTTTATTTATTTGAATTCCTTTGGTTTCTTCGCCGGGATAGAATCTTTCCCGGCCTATAAATATCTGTGCGATAAGGGCTTCTTTGTAGCCCTGCGTCGGGTATTGTCGTGAATTAAGCGTGCTACCATTGAAGCTAATAGAGCCACCGAACAAATCGTAACGACTTCTGTCAAATCTATCCTTCTCAAAGTCGATGATGTTTCTCTGGAAATATTTGTCTTCTATTCTGGCGATTCCTATTCCAAATTCAGCTCGTTTACTCAAAAGAAATGGTAATCCTACCTGAAGTTTGAGAAAGCGTTCATCTTTCTGATTAAATGCCGGTTTGTCATTTCTGGAAAATAACTTGTCTTTTTTGAAGTAATCAAAAGTTGTGATGGATGCGATAAAACGGTAAGAGGTTGGGATTGCCGTAGAAAAGTCAATCTTTGCCATAAATTGTGCATTATTATAGACTTTCCCAAGTTGTCCGTCAAAAAGCAACTCCTTCGCATAATAATTTAGATCCTGATAGCTGAGTCCGAGATAAATTTGGTTGGAATTGGATGTGGAAATATTCCCTCCTAATCGTACGGCAAAATTATTTTCCAGTTTAACTTTTAAATGCAGGTCATATGTTTCATCCTCCGGATTGTATACAGCGTGTGGAATGATCTCAGAAATCATATTATCTGAAAGTAACCGGAAATATCCTTCTTTCAAGTCTTCATAAGTGAATTCCTTATTGTCAGAACTATGAAATTCTTTTTTAATGTATGCCTGTTGCTGGGGATTTGCTCCGTCAATGATGATGTTCTTGAAGCGTAATTCCGGATAGTTGCTTCGATATACCATTCTTCTCAAACGTATATTATCTAGATTCACCCGCCTGTGTATGCGGCTTTTTATAGAATCCATCATACTTATGGTCCGGTTATAACCAATATCGTGTAATTCATCTATTCGCTGAAAATCCATCAAACTGACATTGTCATATTTGAATGTCATCAAAATACCCATTGAATCTGGAATAGAATAGTCGGTTTTTTGCATAACCATATTTTCTATTTGGCTCATAAGGTCATTTTCCTTGGGCTTAGTAGGATTGGTAGATACAACGCTCCCAATTATAATATCCGGGTGAAAATCATCTCTCATAACGTCTGTAGGGAAGTTATTGTAGATTCCCCCGTCATATGCTAAAACATTGTCAATCTCTATCGGCTTAAACATAAAGGGAAAACTCATGGAGGCCCGGACAGCATCCCCCAAATCTCCATTTTTCATTACCAGTTGCTTTTTATTGTATACATCAGAGGCTATGCAGCGGAAAGGGACAAATAACTTATCGAAATCACCTTTACATGCGGCTGTAGCACGTGCATACAAATCTACAAATACCAAATTCATTTGTATGGGATTTACCACACTTGTGGGCAAAAATTGTGGTTTGAAATTTTTTAATGAGTCTTTGAACGAAAAACGAATATTAAAAAATTCCGGTGTCGGGACATTTTTTTTGAAATGATATACGTATTTTTCTTCTATCTGTCCTGAATACCATCTTTTAAAGTCTTCCGATTTTAATAATTCTTCCATATCGTCAGGAGAATACCCCATCGCATAGAGAGAGCCAATGATAGCTCCCATAGAGGTTCCTGTAATATAATCAATGGGAATGTTATTTTCTTCTAAGGCACGGATGATACCGATGTGTGTCAATCCTTTAGCGCCACCTCCACTTAAAACAAGACCTACTTTTTGGGCGCAGACAGTTGGTATGAATAACCATATAGCAATTAACACTAAAAGTATTTTTCTCATAACCTGAATCAAACAATTGAAGTTTTTATCATTTAGTGTTCAAATATATGCAATACTTTCCAAATTATCGATATTTTAGCGTTCGTTTTATGATGAAAAAAGAGCATTACAACATGTTTTAGTGTTGAATGCTCTTTCATTGATTTATGTTATAAATAAAGGGGCGATATTAAATCAGCTCAATACTACGCTTCACAAAGTTATTTAATGCTTCACCTTTTAGCATATTATTCTGCAATAGGGCTAAATCGATGAGTTGGCGGATTACCTTGTTGTTGTTGGCATATCCTGCAAAGATGTTCTCTTTTTTATTTTTAAGTTCATCCCATTTCTTGTCCAAGTCATTCAATTCGTCTTTCTCGGTAGTAGGAATTTCTTCTTCTTTCTTATTCTTCTGACTGTCTTTTAGTTCATTGCGACGCTTATTGACACTGTTCATCTCTGTTTGTATAGGAGCTACTTCAGGATGACAAACTGCTTCTTCTTCATCAAGCACTTGCTTAATAAGCTTATGGTCGGAGTTTAGAACCAGGTTAAACATATCCGGCATTTCTCCATAGAAGCTCATTCCAGCTTGAATATTTGCCATTTCTTTCATACGACGCATATATTCGCTTTGAGTAATCATCACCGGTGCTGAATTATCTCCCAATGCTTGTGTCATTACATTGAACTCAACTTTATCCATCTTAGGCAATTGACTCTTGAAAGCAGTTGTGATGGCTTCCTGCTTTTCTCCTTCCAATGTTTCGCCTTTTTTATCTTCTTTGATGATAAGGTTGTCGATAACATCACTGTCTACACGAGTGAAGCGCGATTTCTCAAACTTTTGTTCCAACATGCTTACCATAGCTACATCTAATTGACCATCCATAAGCAAGACATTGTATCCCTTATTTGTGGCAGCTTCAATATAGCTGAATTGTTCGTCCTTATTATTAGCATACAAATAAATCAGATTTCCATCTTTATCTGTCTGATTATCTTTAATAAGAGTCTGATACTCTTCAAATGTATAATGTTTGTTATCTGTATCGGTGAAAAGGGCGAATTTTTGCGCTTTCTCATAGAAATCTTCTTGAGTTAGCATGCCATAATTGATAAATATTTTCAGATCATTCCACTTCTCTTCAAACTGTTTGCGATCGTTCTTAAAGATAGATTGCAGGCGATCGGAAACTTTCTTCGTGATATAGGTCGAGATCTTCTTCACATTCGAGTCGCTTTGCAAATAAGAACGGGATACATTCAATGGAATATCCGGAGAATCTATAACTCCATGTAATAAAGTCAGGAAGTCGGGTACAATTCCCTCTACAGAATCCGTTACATATACTTGGTTGCAATATAACTGAATCTTATTTTTATTCAGTTCAATATTACTCTTTACTTTCGGGAAATAAAGAATACCAGTCAAATGGAATGGATAATCTACATTCAGATGAATCCAAAACAGTGGTTCATCTGACATCGGATACAGCTTGGTATAGAATGATTTGTAATCTTCGTCTGACAGTTCACTCGGTTTGCGAGTCCACAAGGGAGTGGTATCGTTGATAATATTGTCTTCAGTAGTTTCTATCTGTTTACCATCTTTCCATTCTTTCTTTTTACCAAATGCGATAGGTACGGGAAGGAAACTGCAATATTTCTTTAGAAGCTCAGAAATACGCGCTTCTTCGAGGAATTCTTTGCAGTCCTCATCGATATATAGGATGATATCTGAACCACGATCTGCCTTATCTACTTCTTCAAGAGTAAATTCCGGACTGCCATCACAAGTCCATTTTATAGCTTGTGCTCCATCTTTGTAGGATTTAGTGATAATTTCTACTTTTTTTGCAACCATAAAAGCAGAATAGAAACCTAAGCCGAAATGTCCAATGATTGCATTTGCATCATCTTTGTATTTTTCCAGAAAGTCATTGGCTCCTGAAAATGCAATCTGGTTGATGTACTTTTCAATTTCTTCTGCAGTCAGACCAATACCACGGTCAGAGATAGTAATAGTGTCTTTACCTAATTCAACGTGAATTGTCAGATTACCCAATTCACCTTTAAACTCACCAATAGAGGCAAGGGTATTCAATTTTTGAGTGGCATCTACTGCATTAGATACTAATTCGCGAAGAAAAATTTCATGGTCACTGTACAAGAACTTTTTGATGATAGGGAAAATGTTCTCTGTTGTAACCCCAATATTACCTTTTTGCATAATAACGTATATTTTTTTGGTTTATTTATTAGAATGTTTTTAATTGATATTTGTTCAGATAGAGACAAAAAAAATGCCAGACCTTGAGGTCTGACATTCTGGCATATTTTATGACTTGTTTTATCTAGGAAACCTTCTCTCAGGAAGCAATAGCTTTCATCTCCAATTCGCCTTTTTCTTTGTTTAGCGAGATTTGAATTACATCTTTTTCTTTTAAAGAAGAAGTAATGATGAGTTCTGATAGTCCATCCTCCAAATAAGTCTGAATAGCTCGCTTTAATGGGCGGGCTCCGAATTGCACATCATATCCTTTTTCGGCTACGAATCGTTTTGCTTCGTCATCAATAATAAGCTTATATCCAATAGATTCAATACGCTCATACAGTCCTTTCAGCTCAATGTCAATGATTTTTGTGATAGCCTCCAGAGAAAGCTGGTCGAACGTTATGATTTCATCGATACGGTTAATAAATTCAGGCGCGAATGATTTATTTAAAGCCTTTTGTATGACACTTCGTGAGAATTCTTTGTCATCCAGGCGACTTTGCGTTGCAAATCCTACGCCACGTCCAAACTCCTTCAACTGGCGAGTACCAATATTGGAAGTCATGATAACAACTGTATTTTTAAAATCAACCATTCTGCCATAACTGTCAGTCAAACGACCCTCATCCATCACTTGAAGAAGGAGGTTGAACACATCAGGATGTGCTTTTTCAATTTCATCAAGTAGGACAATAGAATAAGGTTTGCGACGCACTTTCTCTGTTAATTGTCCGCCTTCTTCATATCCTACATATCCCGGAGGTGCTCCAACCAGACGTGAGACCGTAAATTTCTCCATGAATTCACTCATATCTATTCGGATTAGCGCATCGGAAGAACCAAACATGTATTTAGCCAATTCTTTAGCTAAATGGGTTTTACCTACACCAGTCGGACCTAAAAACATAAAGGTCCCAATGGGCTTATTAGGATCTTTCAATCCCACACGGCTTCTTAAAATAGCCTTGACTAGTTTTTCTATAGCCGGATCCTGTGCGATGACTTTTGATTGCAGGTCCTCCTTCATGCCGGCTAACTTGATTCCTTCAGCTTGTGCCATACGTTGTACTGGAATACCGGACATCATAGAAATAACATTAGCAATTTCTTCTGCATCAACAGTCTGTCTGTTCTCTTTCAGGCTGTTTTCCCATTCCCGTTTCATTTCATCCAACTGAATAGTAAGTTCCTTCTCCTTATCGCGGAAGCTGGCAGCGAGTTCGAAATTCTGTGATTTCACAGCTTCATTTTTCTTGCTTTTGGCTTCTTCAATGAGCTTTTCCTGTTCTTCAATTTCTTTAGGCACGTTGACGTTGGTTAGATGTACACGTGATCCTGCTTCATCCAAAGCATCAATAGCCTTGTCGGGGAAGTTACGGTCCGTAATATAGCGGTCTGTCAACTTGACACAAGCTTCTAAGGCTTCATCCGTATAGTTTACATTATGATGGTCTTCATATTTATCCTTGATATTACGCAGAATCTGAAGAGTTTCATCAGCAGTAGTAGGTTCTACCATTACTTTCTGGAAACGACGTTCCAAGGCCCCGTCTTTTTCTATATTCTTGCGATATTCATCAAGAGTAGTGGCACCGATACATTGTATTTCGCCCCGTGCCAATGCAGGTTTCAGCATATTGGCCGCATCCATTGAGCCGGCAGCAGACCCTGCACCTACAATTGTATGGATCTCATCAATGAATAAAATCACATTCGGATTCCTCTGTAACTCGTTGAGAATGGAACGGATACCACGGTATTTTGTTCCTGCCACAACCGCGGTCATGTCAAGAGCTACCACCCGTTTATCAAACAAGATACGCGATACTTTCTTTTGAATGATTCTCAAAGCAAGTCCTTCAACGATTGCCGATTTTCCTACGCCAGGCTCACCAATCAAAATTGGATTATTTTTTTTGCGCCGACTGAGGATTTGAGCCAAACGTTCGATTTCCTTTTCTCTGCCTACTACCGGGTCCAAACGTCCTTCTTCTGCCGCTTTTGTCATATCTGTACCGAAATTGTCAAGCACAGGAGTGTCATTAGAAGGCTTTTTCGAAGCTGTTTGCGCCTGTTGCTGGCGTTCTTCAGAACCGCTTCCACCGGATCGGGGAGAAGACATTTCTTCGTCATCATCGTCCTCTGTGAATCCCATGCCGGAATTTACATCTGGCTGTAATGTAGCTTGTTCCAACACTTTCACATAATTAATGTCATTAGCTTCGAGCACGGAAGCTGCCATATTGTTTTTTTCTCTTAGGATCGCTAACAAAACATGCTCTGTATCAGCTATATTACTTTTCATTCCACGTGCCTCTAAAATACACATTTTCAATATTTTGGCCGCGTCGTTAGACAACGGTATCTCTGCGTCAGGCAATAGCATATCATCAGCTTCTGTCTTCAGCCGAGCTTCAATCTGCTGCTTTACTGCAGCTAAATTGGTGTTGAGTTTTGACAATATCTCGATAGCTTTTCCTTCACCGTCACGAAGCATTCCCAGAAGTAGATGCTCAGGTCCGATATGCCTACTCCTCAATCGGTTAGCTTCTTCCTTGCTATAGACGATAATGTCGGAAACTCTTTGTGAGAATTGATTATTCATACTTTTTCCTTTTCTTCTAAGGGGTTATTTACTGGCAAATATACGCATTTAATCAAGTTTGTATTGCATATTTGCTTTATTTCTTATCTCTACAAATGGCGTGCCATAAAATGCCATGTTTTTAGTTATATATATAAGGTATAACAAATATTGTCCCCTGTTTTTCGTGAATATGTTTTTTTATGATGGCATTTATTCTTTTTCTCTTTTCTTTTTCTAATATTAATGGTTGGAAGTCAATTCGTTCACTGGAATTTTTAATTTTAATAACTAAATATGAACAAATAGACTGTCCTTCAAGCAGAAAAAAACTTTCTTCGGAAAAACTTTCGTATATCGTGGAAAAGTAGTACTTTAGCGTGGTTTTTCACAGACCATACAATGTATAATTAATAATCATTTTAAATGCTTGAACAAGACAGAATTATAAAGATTAACATCGAGGAGGAAATGAAGTCATCGTACATTGACTACTCCATGTCGGTCATCGTTTCGCGTGCCCTTCCGGATGTTAGAGATGGATTTAAGCCTGTTCACCGTAGAATTTTATACGGAATGATGGAATTGGGCAATACTTCAGACAAACCTTATAAGAAATCAGCCAGAATCGTGGGTGAGGTACTGGGTAAGTATCACCCTCATGGAGATTCTTCTGTTTATTTTGCAATGGTGCGTATGGCTCAGGAATGGGCAATGCGTTATCCCTTGGTAGATGGACAAGGTAACTTTGGTTCTGTGGATGGTGATAGCCCTGCTGCTATGCGTTATACAGAAGCACGTCTTAATAAGTTGGGTGAAGCAATGATGGATGACCTGTACAAGGAAACCGTTGATTTTGAGCCTAACTTTGATAATACGTTGGTAGAACCCAAAGTAATGCCGACGCGTATCCCAAATCTTCTTGTGAATGGAGCATCTGGTATTGCAGTAGGAATGGCTACTAATATGCCCCCGCACAACCTTGTGGAAGTAATTGAGGCATGTGACGCATATATCGATAATCCGGAGATTACTGTAGAAGAGTTGATGAACTTTGTTAAAGCGCCGGATTTCCCTACAGGTGGGTATATATATGGTGTAAGTGGGGTACGTGAAGCATATCTGACAGGTCGTGGACGTGTGATCATGCGTGCTAAAGCTGAAATTGAAACAGGACAGACACATGACAAAATCGTAATCACTGAGATTCCTTATAATGTAAACAAGGCAGAATTGATTAAGTATATAGCTGATCTTGTTAATGATAAAAGAATAGAAGGAATTTCGAATGCCAACGATGAGTCTGACCGTGAAGGTATGCGTATTGTTATCGATGTGAAACGTGATGCAAATGCTAGCGTAGTGCTGAATAAGCTCTATAAAATGACTGCTTTACAGACATCTTTTGGTGTAAACAATGTTGCATTGGTTCATGGGCGTCCTAAAACATTAAATTTAAGAGACCTAATTAAATATTTCATAGAGCATCGTCATGAGGTTGTTATTCGTCGTACTGAATTCGATCTTCGCAAGGCGAGAGAACGTGCACATATTCTTGAAGGCTTAATTATTGCTTCTGATAATATTGATGAAGTAATCCGTATTATTCGTGCTGCTAAAACTCCTAATGATGCCATTGCTGGCTTAATAGAACGATTCAACCTGACAGAAATTCAGTCCCGTGCAATTGTAGAAATGCGTTTGCGTCAGTTGACAGGTCTTATGCAAGATCAACTTCATGCAGAGTACGAAGAAATAATGAAGCAAATCGCTTATTTGGAAAGTATTTTGGCTGATGATGAAGTATGCCGCAAGGTAATGAAAGATGAATTGTTAGAGGTTAAAGCCAAGTATGGTGATGAACGTCGTTCTGAGATAGTTTATTCTTCAGAAGAATTTAACCCGGAAGACTTCTATGCTGATGATCAGATGATTATTACAATTTCTCATATGGGTTATATCAAACGTACCCCATTAACCGAATTCCGTGCACAAAATCGTGGTGGAGTAGGTTCAAAGGGGACAGAAACTCGTGATGAAGACTTTGTTGAGCACATTTATCCGGCTACAATGCATAACACTATGATGTTCTTTACACAAAAAGGTAAGTGTTACTGGCTGAAAGTATACGAGATACCTGAAGGTACAAAGAATTCCAAAGGACGCGCTATTCAGAATTTGCTAAATATCGATTCAGATGATAATGTAACTGCATACTTGCGTGTGAAGAACTTAGATGATTCAGAATTTATCAATAATCATTATGTATTGTTCTGTACCAAGAAAGGTGTAATCAAAAAGACGTTACTTGAGCAATATTCTCGTCCTCGTCAGAATGGTGTAAATGCTATTACTATTCGTGAAGATGACAGCGTAATCGAAGTTCGTATGACAAACGGTAACAATGAGATCATTATTGCTAATCGTAACGGACGTGCTATTCGCTTCCATGAAGCTGCTGTGCGTGTAATGGGACGTACTGCAACAGGTGTACGTGGCATAACATTGGATAATGATGGACAGGATGAAGTAGTTGGAATGATTTGTATCAAAGATTTGGAAACAGAATCTGTAATGGTTGTTTCTGAACAGGGATATGGTAAACGTTCTGAAATAGAAGATTATCGTAAAACCAATCGTGGAGGTAAAGGTGTAAAAACTATGAATATTACCGAAAAGACTGGTAAACTGGTAACAATCAAATCTGTAACTGATGAAAATGACTTGATGATTATCAATAAATCTGGTATCACAATCCGTCTGAAAGTAGCAGATGTCCGTATTATGGGACGTGCAACTCAAGGTGTCCGTCTGATTAATCTTGAGAAACGTAACGACCAAATAGGCTCGGTATGTAAAGTAATGACAGAAAGTCTTGAAGATGAAATTCCTGCTGAGGAAAAAGAAGGAACAATTATAAGTGATCCTAATGCAGATACACCGAATGCTGAAGACGTCACGGACGTAAATGAAAGTAATAACGATATTGAAGAATAGACATAATATTAATAATTAATCAAACAACAATCATGAAAAGAGTATTATTTTCGATGGTTTTATTGATGGCTGTTAGCTTCTCATTTGCTCAGATGAAGAATGTAAAAGAAGCAAAAAGCATTGCCAATGATGTGAAACCTAATTTTAAGCAAGCTGAACAGCTGATTGAAGAGGCTATGAAGAATCCTGAAACTAAGGATCTTGCTGACACATGGGACGTTGCTGGATTTATTCAGAAGCGTATCAACGAAGAGCAAATGAAAAATGCTTTTCTGAAAAAACCGTACGATACATTAAAAGTATACAACAGTATTTTGAAGATGTATGAGTACTATAATAAATGCGACGATTTGGCTCAGGTACCTAATGAAAAAGGTAAGATTAAAAACAAATATCGTAAAGCAAATGCTTCTAGTATGTTGGCTGAACGCCCTAATTTGATTAATGGTGGTATCCAATATTTCAATTTGGATAAGAATAAGGAAGCATTAAAATTTTTCGCTACTTATGTAGAATCAGCTTCTTATCCGATGTTGGCTGATAAAGAGTTAGCTAAAAATGATACACTTCTTCCTCAAATTGCATATTATGCAACATTAGCGGCTGATAGAGTAGGCGATAAAGATGCTATTATCAAGTACGCTCCTTCAGCATTGTCTGATAAAGATGGAGGTAAGTTTGCTATGCAGTTAATGGCAGATGCTTATAAAGCTAAAGGTGATACTGCTGCATGGATTAAATCTTTGGAAGAAGGTATTCTTAAGTTTCCAGGAAATGATTATTTCTTTGCAAATCTAGTTGATTATTATAATACTTCTAATCAAGCTTCTAAAGCAATGGAATTTGCTGATAAGATGTTAACTAATGATCCTAATAATAAGTTATATTTATATGTGAAGGCATATCTTTATCATAATATGAAAGAGTATGATAATGCAATCGAATACTACAAAAAAGCTATTGCTGCTGATCCGGAATATGCAGAAGCTTATTCTAATGTAGGTTTAGTGTATCTGATGAAAGCACAAGATTATGCAGATAAAGCAACAACAGATATCAATGATCCTAAGTATGCTGAAGCTCAAGCGGCAGTGAAGAAATTCTATGAAGAAGCAAAGCCCTTCTATGAAAAAGCTAGAGCTTTAAAACCTGACCAGAAAGATTTATGGTTGCAAGGTCTTTACCGTGTATACTATAATTTGAATATGGGTCCGGAATTCGAAGAAATTGATAAGATGATGAAATAATATATTTCTTTGATGAAGAAAAAGAAGGTTACACAAAAGTTGCCTTCTTTTTTTATGCTTTTTAAAAATATGAGTTCATTAAAAAACAGCAAAAGGGAGCAAAGTTTATTTATTGCTCCCTTTTGCTATTAAACATAATATCGATTATTCCACTGTTTAAAACACTAAAATTCTATTTCTTTTGATCATCCGTTCATAACAAGTAACGGCGTATCTGAATGAAAAATCATCTTACGAGCAATACTTGGATTGAATAATCGAGCGAATATATTTCTTTTGTATGAAGTCAATGCGATTATATCTATTTGATTATCTTTGATATATTGTTCAAGTCCTTTTAGTAGATTATCACTCATTACGACATCATAATGGATTTCAAGCCCTGGGTATTGCTTGTGAAAATATTCTTTTATGCCAACAAGTTTTATTTCATTCCACGTATCTTTTGATTCAGCAAGATGTATCAAAGATACTGAAAAATGAAATGACTTCCAACTATTGAAAAATGCATCAAAAGCTATTAAATCTCTTTGATCGAAATTAGTTATAAAAGCGATCTGTTTTACCTCACTGAATTGTTTGAATGGTGTATTCTCCGGAATAGCTAATACGGCTGTACGATTTCGATCAATAACCTCAGCAGTTACACTGCCAATCAGATCTATATCTTTTTGATTTTTTCCTCGTGTCCCCATAATGATGAGTTTAGGACGTTGCTCTTTAGCGTATCTCAATATTTCTTCTTCTGGAATGCCTTCACGTAAAATACAGCTATATTTGACATCTGGAAATTCCCCCGATTCAACTTTATCTTTTATTTTATCAGATAAAGCTTTGAGATCAGAATGAACTTTGTGAATAATTGTTTTTACAGATTCTTCATCTCCAATTTGATAGTTGAATACATCTCCGTATGGCAATGACGATGCATATATAGGTGTAAAATATACATGCAACAAAATAATCTCTGCGTTCTCTGTTTTAGCTAGGTTGAAGGCAAATTCACATGCTTTCATCGAATAACTAGAGAAATCGACCGGAATTAAAATCTTATTTGATTTTTCTCCTTTTTTTGTTTCCTTCTCTCCTACTATACTTTCCGATAGCCAAGCAGAGCTTTCTGTGATTTTCAGTGCATGCGGTAGATCGCTTTCCTTAATTCGTAAGCGTACTCCAGAGGATACAACAGGCTGTATTTGGTTCACATTATGAATGTATGTCTCAATACCTTCATTTTCAAGTACATTTTTTAGAATCTGAGCTTTGGTATATGTCAGAATTGCTAGAGTTACTAATTTGTCTTCCATAATTGATACATTTTGAAGGTGAACAAATAAGAAATCCCAATTGTTTAACGCAATTGGGATTTCTGTTTGCTATATTTTAAACTTGCACAGATTCGGTAGCCTGTTCTTTTTGCATACTCATATTC
>OGRL01002296.1_pt1 | contig 12946 bp, 10 predicted proteins | sample 1553481 | NCBI WGS metagenome assembly OGRL01 (sample SAMEA2580036, study PRJEB22360) | human gut metagenome
TACTGTTTGTTCTATCAATTCGTCGACAGACTTCACTCCGATCACCTTCAACATCTCCTCTACATCTTCCGGACGTGGGCCGACATGTCTTCCTAAAAATTGTTCTTTAGCCATTGTTATATCATTAAAATTAATTGAAAACGTTTTCAAAATTAAAGGCGTGTAAAATTAAAGATATTCCGGCATATCTAATCTATATTTCCCGGAAAATTTTCAAACATTCCCTTCCTCCTGTCTTTTCTGAAAATCAGGCCTCCCAATTCAGTACAATTGTGGAAAAATTCTACAATTGTAGAAAATATCCTTTTACATTGTAGAAAAATTCTACACATCTCTATTTTTTCAAGAAAACGGTCATCCACTGATAACCAATAACTTAAATCACAAACCTCAATTATGGCACACTAATCGTTATATCATAAAACGAATGGCATAAGCTGAACCCAGAGTTCCTTTCCTTTTTCAACTTGCTGCCCTTTTCAAAAAATACACCAATTCTTTCGGAAATTCCGACATTCATATAACACAACACTTTACTCTGGGTTCTGGCCGCCTTTCATTTCTCGCTCCGGTTTTTCCAACCATGAAATGCACAATTCGTTTATAGATTCCTGAATTCCGGATTTCCTCCTGCTTTAATCGCAATACATTCTGTTTCGATCAACCATCCGGGGCGACATACGGGAGCCAGAACAATCACTTTAGGAACATCGGGAAATTGTTGTTCCATCAAATCCCGGACAATCGGATAATCGGCGATATCCCGCAGATAAACGATCATTTGGGCCAGATCGGCTAAACTACTTCCAGCCTCTTTCAACAAAGCTTCGATATTAAGTAACATCCTGCGCGTCTGCCCTGCAATATTCCCTGGATAAACAACTTCCCCCCGATTGTCGATACTCGCTGTACCAGAAATAAAGATATGCTTACGATCACCGTATTCCACTGCCGTTCCCCGTTCGAAAGTCACCCCATATTCATAAGTAGGATTCAGATACTCCGGGGCATGCAAAAAACGAATCTGCTCTGCCTGCAAGCCATCCACAGCATAAGCATCCAATAACACCAAACTACGGGAATCGGCAATCTGTCCCTGAATACCGGTACTAGCCAGATAGTGTGTTTTCTCGGTCAATCCCAAACGTACAAATTCTTCTTTTCTTCCTTTTACCACTCCGGCATAATTCACATCGACATCACGGACAAAAAACCAGGTCCGGATACATTGATCCGCCAATTTCAGTCCCCAGGAGTCCAGCATCTTTTCATAACGAACTAAAAGAGTATGTGTCTGTTGTTCTGAATCTCCTTCATTTTCAGACATGCCGACTGTAAAGTAATGACTGTATCCATTATGCCGGCATACGGGTAACCCGGCCCCGCTGCGTAACCACATCCACAAACAGACCTTCGCACCATTCAAAGGAGGTTGCTGCACGACAGAAATCGCTTCCAGACATTTCTCCGGGCGCATAGCCTTCAGGAGAAGTTCCTGATTAGCCGCATCACTAATGAAATAACGTTTCAGTAAAGGTAAAACGTCACCTTGCCATTCTTCGGTCAGCAGATATTCTATCGTCGACCGGATATGCTCCAGTTGTACGGCAAAATCCCCGACTCCCGGTTCAGGAATAACCATCGCCATATATTCAGCAACCCCTTGCCGGGGGATAAAAGCACTGATTTGTACACTCGTATGCCACAAAGGGTAATGTATCGTTCTTACTTCCATAATCTATCGTTCTGATTTTTAAATTACTCTGCAGGTAGAATAGGCTCGTCCTCCACAGCTCCGGCATCAATCCAATTATCGATCATGGTAAGCAAGGCCGGCATCAGGCCCAGATCGGAATGATCGATCCGCCAACCTTTACTGACATCGGTATTCAACACCTTATGCAAAAAACTAGCTGAAGCTTCTCCGGGTTTCACCAACAAGCTGCCAGCCTTATCTTTTACAGCTTTTTTTCCTACCAAGGCCGTATAGCTTTTACCTTCCGTCAAATAAAGTCCGGCTCCTGCCGAAGTACTTCCCCCATGACAGGTAGTACAGGAATTATTAAAAACCTCTTGTTGAATGCAATGAAACATTCCGGCATTTATCGTTCCCACTTCCATCTTTATTGTATCGGAAATAGTACTACAATCCAACTGATAAAAACTGACGATCTTCCTTCTCAGCTTATTTATGACACAGAGTTCCACCTGCTTCACTTCATCACTGATACCCGACAAGGTTACTTCAAGCTCTTCACCATCGGCAGCCGATGCCGGTACCGATTTTGAAGCAACTGCAAATTCTCCGTCTCCGAATCCGGCAACGACAACGCTATATTCCTCCGGCCAGCTTTCGACTCCGGTAATCTGTCCGGTCAGTTTTAACGTACGTCCTTCTCCCGTCACGATAACCGTCTCGTCATAAATCTTACCGTCATCACACGCGATCAGGCTCCACGTTAAAAACAACAACATATACAAAAGATACCTCTTCATAGATTATCATTTTGAATCAAAATGTATATTGGAGTAAAATCGTCCCGGAATGCATGGCAAGCCCCAAATCGTCGTTATCGCGGTCTAGTTCTGTCGCATGCCCGGTACGGCCGATATACTGATACATCGCCTGCAGTTTCAGATTACATCCTTTGAAAAAATAATTCATTCCCACAGCAGGCATATTCAACAAACCATCTTCATCCATCCCATTCCGGTTGAAAAAATCATAGCGGACGGCTGCCTGTAAACGCGGGATCACAAAATAGCCCCCTTGAACATATCCACCGAGATAATTGAAATCTTCTGAAATTTTCTGACGATCGGTAAACCCAACATGCATATAATACATCTCTCCAGCCAAGTAAAGCCGGTTTTTCAACAAAGCAAACTCTGCTCCTGCACGGAAATCGTTCGTACTTTCATTTTCACTTTCTACATTCATAGAAGCCGATATACCGAGAAGGATCTTATTCTCCTTTAACCGATTCGGATTTCCCTGGGTAGAAGGCATCACCCCTTTAGGCATATAAGTCAGCCTACCGGCATACAACAACGAAGGAATATGCCAATCGTCACTAATGGTTTTGGTTGCCGTATTGACAGCAATTCCTGTCCCATTGAAAATTCCCAGTTCATATCCGAATTTATCTCTTACCAATCCATGTACTTCTACTCCGAGGTCGAATCCGGTAGCTATATTCGGTGTCACTGCATTCAGAGAATAGGGCATAATGACAGCAGAAGTCAACGATACCGGTAAGTTAGGTAATAAAGTTTCCCCCAAAGTAGTCAGATAGGCGTGCGCAAAAGGCGTTTTGAATTTACCGACCCGCAAGGCAAACTGTTTTCTGATCTGCACATCGAACCAAGCCTGCTGGAGCAATGCCCCACCACTAGCAGCGGCATTCAAGCTCAGATTATAAGTCACCTTATTAAATGCTTTCCCGGTAAAACCGAGTATAGCATAAGGAACGGCGAATCCGGAATTAGCCACATTATCCTGATTATAAGCCTTATCCAATCCTTCATCGTCATAATAATTGACCGTAGCGCTCGTTTGTACCAATAAATAAGGTTTAAACAAAAAATCTCCTTTTTTAGTCCCGATGGTAAATCCTTCTTTTCCGGCCAGAGATACGACTCCATTTTCTGTATCTTCTTCCTGTTGTGCCATCATGCACAAAGGCAAAATGAACAATACCGTAAGGATGAATATTTTTTTCATGATCATAGTAAAAATTTAAAGCGAATTCAGGAAAGCGATCAAAGCATCGCGTTCTTCCTTTTCCATATTCTTGAATATATTTTTCGAAGCTTCTCCTTCGCCTCCATGCCACATAATAGCTTCCACCAAATTCCGGGCACGCCCGTCATGCAGGAAATAAGTATGTCCATTCACCTTTTCCTGTAAACCGATTCCCCATAAAGGAGTCGTACGCCATTCATTGCCCCGGGCCAATCCGCTGACATAATTATCATTCAATCCGACTCCCATAATCTCCGAACCCATGTCATGCAAGAGGAAATCGGAATAGGGATGAATCGTCTGTCGTCCCAGCCAAGGCAACTGCGTATTATTCAACAGCACCGATCCTCTTGGCCGGGTATGTAAAGTAACCGTATGACACAAATGGCATTTTGCTCTATAGAAATTTTGTTCTCCCCGGATCACAGTCGGATCGTTCACATTACGTCTGGCCGGCACTCCCAATCCTTGCATATACAGATCCACATTTTCCATATCTTCCGTCGATACATCCAGTTGGTCATAAGTCAATCCCATCATACTCCCCTGATTGACCTGTGCCTGTCCTTCACAGATCTCCTCCGGATAACGGCTATTGGTCACTCCCATATCACTCGAAAAACCGAGTTCTACCGTCAGGTCGGCATGTTGAGCTTTATTACCGGATACTCCCAAAGAAAGTATACCCCGTTCGTTGATATAATTACACCGCCCACTGATCCCATATTCCGGATAATTACTTTTTGCAGCCAAAGCTTCGATCTCAGTCCGGTCGAGCGCCATAATCTGCCCCATACCGACATGCCGTAACGGAATACGTACCGTGCAAAACAGATCTTCAGGCCGGATACTATCGGCATACCACTCACTGATCGTGTATGTCGGCTTACAGAGTTCGTATTCTTCCCCATCAGGGAATCGAAAAGTCTCATACGCATAAGTCACGGACAACTTTCCTTCAGGTTTCACCCCATAAATTGCCTGGTCATGCAAAACCCGTCCGTAATCCTGAAAAAAAGCTCCGTTCTTTCGGCTGATATATACCAACATCGACGAGAACCCATAACTTCCCGATCCTCCGCCACTCCAAAGCGTAGGCCGGGTACGGCCGGCATTACGGTGACAGCTACCGCAGGAATACCCCGCATACACCGGTCCCAATCCTCCGCCATAGCTATTATCCGTCGTCCGGACATCGTCATACAATTTATCTCCCCGGTTAAAGCGGGATGCATAATTCCCGCTCAACCAATCGGCCGGCGTATCATAAGCTTTCGAAGAATTTAAAAATATGGTCGAGATCCCTGCAGAAAGTGCATATCCCTCCGGCACCTCGATATCCTGCTCGTCTACCCCTTCTTTTTCACAAGCAACGACAGTCCACAGTAAGAAAAGACAAAACGAAACATTGATAAAGTATTGTATTTTCATCTTTTGTGATTTAACGCTTCCTAACACACATAATCAAGAAGCAAAGTCAGAGCGGATTTCTGGCTTTACTCCTTGATTTATATAATCATCGATAGTAAAATCAATTCACAGTACGAGGCTTACCATTCTTGAAAAGTAAGAACTCCAGCGTATGAAAACCACGTACATTCTGAGCAGCTTCGACCGTGTCGTCATCATCCCCTTCCCCCCAGTTAAGATCATCAAAATTCCCGGATTTCAGGGTATTCACAATAGCCACCTGATCCAATGGCCAGCTGTCCATATTCGGATCCAAGCCTTCGGCATCTACCGGTCCGAACAAGAAAGCTTCACTCTTTTCCCAAGGTTCACGGGCGTTTAACCACGCTGCACCAGCAGCTTCGAAATTCTCGTTACTCGGATTATTCTTAAAAGCAAGCACCGCAGTATAAAGAGCGGCATTCTTTTCTTTCAAAGATTTATAGGTAGGTAATACTACGTCATCGACATAATTATTAATAATTACGTCCAGTTCGGCATCGTGTGAGCCATCATTGAAAAACCGCTGAGCCGTTGTATTCAAAGTTTTCAGTTTTGCTTCGAGATCCAGACAAGCGGTCATGGCTTTCTGGGCTTCGGTACTATTGATATGATTACGGAAAGGTTGCGGAATAGCCTGAATTGCAGCAGCAGCATCGGCAATCGCTTTTTTCACTTCAGCATCCAAAGCGGCGTCTAATTCAGACATCAGGTGAGAAAGTGATTTTTCACTGATGGAACCGTCCAGCGAACCATAATAGGCATTCCTGACCGACCAAATATTATTGGTATAATCATCCCGGGAATGCCAGCTATACCAAGACTCAACGGCATAAAGAGCTTTCTTGGTTTCACCTGACATATACAAATCGTAAGGATCACCGATCTTAGCATCTCCCACCTCGTTAGCTATCGTCATTCCCCCTTCGATCAGTTCCTGAATACAACTGGATGCACTGGAATAGGTCGCATTATTATGATTTTTAAACGTAGTTGCATAACTTTCATTTCCTTTATAACTTATATACCAATAATTATACAAATCTTCAGCATCCTTCTTCAGCAAAGAAGCAACATTCACCATATAATTCCCCCAGCTATTGGCGTTGGAAGCGGTATAATCGAGGTCGATCGCATCATCGTCGTCGTCGTCATTATCACCTTTATCATCGGCACAGGAAGTACCCGTAAATACCAACCCCGCGAGCAGGGCTGCTACATAAAAGAATTTTTTACTCATAACTTATTTATTTAGATTAAATTATTTTTTCACAAACCAACCGACATAAGCAATACAGATACTAAACTCATTTTCGCTATTATAGCTACTGGAACCAAACATTTTAGCCGTACCGATCTGCCGGGTCGTATAATCGGCTTTCACCACTAAATTCGGTAAAGGATACCAATTCAATCCGGCAGTCCACATACTCACCTGACAGCGTTCATCCATAGTCAGGCCTCCCTCTCCCTTTTCCTGAGGGTTATAATATTCATAACGGGCAAAAGGATAAATCACTGGCACTTTCTTTTTATTATTGAAAAAAGCCTGAATATTCAATCCGGCTTCGGCAGCATAGCTTACCGCATTTTTAGCTATAGGCGTCAAACGGCTGTACGGGGATTTATTGGAAAGCCGCCCGTTGGCCGCACTGATTCCGGCAGAATTTTCCAGATTTCCATAGACGACATTTCCCCGGGCAATAAAATAGCGGTTACGATATTGGGCGTCTCCTGTAAAGATCCGCACCTGAGCATCTCCGATACTCGAATAGGTCTGCTTTTTATCAGCATTCCTGGCAGCATCGGCACAATAGTAAACCGAACCACCGATACGTAAACCAGGAACTCCCTCATAATTCAAACGTCCTACATAGGCCGGCGAAGTGAAGTTATCCGTTTCGAACAATCCCTGTTTACCTCCTGCCACCCAGGTATCCCGATCAAAACCGTTCGGATTCAATCCTGCAACGACAAGGGCCTGATAACTGAACCGGGAATACCGATGTCCGAAAGTTCCGTAAAACTCTATTCCGGTCTCGTGCCAGGTTGAAGGTAAAATACTGGTTTCACCTTCCGGTCGTGAAGTTCCGAAAAAATTTATCGGTTCATGGTGAGTATTCGTCAATCCGACAGGCACAATCACATGTCCCACCCTTACATTAAAAGCTGGAAGAATCAACCGGGTGATATGAAACTGTTCCAAAGCCACTTCTCCTCCTTTCTCTACTTCTGTCTCGTATTCCCCATTTTCCGAATTTTCCAATTCTATCGCCATACCTGTACCACCGGCTTCAAATTCGATCTCAGCACCGAGTATCCATTTCGGATTGAACTTATAGTCAAAAGCCAGTACAAAACGGGGAATAGAAATCGAATTCCGGTTCTCCCGTACCGATCCATACGATATTCCGGAAAACCGATTCACTCCATAGTCCATGAAATTAGCCAAAATCTCACCATATCCACCGAAACGGAAAGTTTTAAAACCGGCATATTCACTTTGTACTTCTTTGGTGTCACCCGTTGAATTTTGTGCAGATACACCACCTAATATTGCCCCGAAAGCAATGAATAATCCCATTTTTTTAATACCACTCTTTATCATCCTTTTCTTTGTATTAAAATTTCGCAACCTAAATGCAACTTGTTATTTTCCACCTGCCGAATGCCCAGATTTTCGAACATTTTTCCTAAGGCTTCGGGAGTAAGCTGTTGGGCTGCATCCGACAATGCCACCTCCGGACAGCAATGCGATTCGATAAATAAACCATCCATATCCAACCGGAGTGCTTCCGCACAGATCCCATACAGCAAGCCTCTCTTACCACAAATATGACTGGGATCGCAAAAAAGAGGTAATCCCGGGAAACGCTTTTTCATTTCCAAGGCCATTTCCAAACAAGGGATATTTCGGTATGGAGCAGCGTCTAATACGGAAAATCCCCGGTGTATCAAAGACAACTGTTTCAAATCGATATCCAGCAAACGTTCCACAGCTCCGGTCCATAATTCCAGATCAGGACATACCGGATTTTTGAGCATCACAGGAGTATCCACCCCCCTCAACACTTCAGCGATTTCCTGTATCATAAAGGGGCTGACAGTAGTACGTGCTCCAATCCATAAAATATCGATACCATATTTTAGTGCAACTTCAGCTTGACGGGGAGTAGCCACCTCGGTAGCCACCTGCATACTTAATTCCTGCTGTACCTGTTGTAACCACCGCAAGCCTGGTTCTCCCACCCCTTCGAAATGATGAGCCCTTGAACGGGGTTTCCAAATCCCTCCCCGCAGTGTCTGTATCCCTATCTTCTTCAGGCCACGCGCTGTTGCGAACAATTGCTCTTCAGACTCAACACTACAAGGCCCTGCGACAATCTGAATTGCTTTCTCATTCCATAAAAACATAGCTTCAAAATTTTGAAGCAAAAATACATTCCTATAAAAGATGTAAAAATACCTAATATTACTGAAATATTTCCAAAGAATGCCTAATTCTGGGGATGCTATACCCTCAAAAGTTTTCCGCTCCCCGGACAGGAACCAGGGAATTTCATACATAAAAATTGATAATCAACGGAATTGTTCTTGATTTAAAGAAAAATATTTTCCCTTCATCCGAAGCAACTCTTCATGGGTACCCCGCTCGACGATCTGCCCGCGTTCAAGCACCAAAATCATATCGGCATTACGGATAGTAGAAAGACGATGGGCGATGATCAGACTGGTACGCCCCTGCATCAATTGGTCTAATCCTTTTTGTATCAGGATCTCACTTCTGGTATCGATATTACTGGTTGCTTCATCCAATAGTAAAATGGCAGGATCGGCCACTGCCGCCCGGGCAATGTTCAGCAACTGTCGTTGTCCCTGGCTCAAATTAGCACCATCATTCTCCAGTAAAGTATCGTAACCATGAGGCAACCGCTTAATAAATGAATGAGCCGCAGTCAGTTTAGCCGCCTCAATGACCTCTTCGTCGGTGGCTTCCAAACGGCCGAAGCGGATATTTTCCCGTACCGTACCTGTAAACAGATGGGTATCCTGTAAGACAATAGCCATCGAGCGCCGAAGACTATTCCGGTGTATGCAACGAATCTCCTGCCGGTCTATACGGATTTCTCCTGACCGGATATCAAAAAATCGGGGTAACATACTGAGTATCGTCGTTTTACCGGCTCCGGTAGCTCCAACCAAAGCAATCTTACGCCCGGCTGCCGCCTGAAAAGAAATGCCTTTCAGAATCATTTTTTCCGGTCGGTAGCCGAACCAAACTTCCTTCATAACCACCTCTCCCTTCACCTTCTCCAGATTCACGGCCTCCGGTAAATCGGGAGCTTCCGGTTGTTCGTCAATCACCTCGAATATTCGTTCAGCTCCAGCCAAAGCTGCCTGGATGCTATTATAAAGACTCGCCAGCTCGTTGATAGGACGTCCGAACTGTCTGGAATATTGTAAAAATGCTGCCAAACCTCCCACATCAAAACCCCGGAATATAGCTAACAAAGCCCCCACAATAGTGATCAGCACATAGTTCAAGGTACTCAAATTTTGCATCACAGGCATCATCAAGCCCGAATAGAACTGCGCTTTCAGTGATTTTCCCTTCAGATCCTGGTTCAGTTCCTCGAAATCTGAGATCGCCTTCTGTTCGTGCCCGAACACTTTTACTACCTTCTGCCCGCTAATCATCTCCTCGATATATCCGTTTATCGAACCCAAAGATGCCTGTTGTGCCTTAAAATATTGCCGACTTTTACGAACAATTCCCCGGGCACTCCAAAACATCAGTGGGACAGTAACCAAAGTGACCAAGGTCAAGATCGGGCTGATGACCAACATCAGACAAAAAATACCCACTACGGTCAAAGCACTCGACAACATATCCGACAAGCTATCCGTCAAAGCATCACTAATCCGGTCCATATCGTTGGTATAGCGACTCATCAAATCACCATGCTGGTGGGTATCGAAATACCCCACCGGCAGCTGTTCCATCTTCCGAAACAAATCTTCGCGCATCCGGGCCACAGTCCGCTGCCCGATCTTATTCAGCAAGCGGTATTCCACATAAACAGCAAACACTCCGGTCAGATATACCCCGATAAGTATCCCCAACATCTTACCCAACCCCAGGAAATCTCCGGGAATAATATAGCGATTGATAATCGGACGGAGCAGATAAGAACCTCCCAGATTAGCGGCAATACTCAGCACGATCAAAACGCCGATGACAGACAATAACAGCCGATCGCATACCAGATAAGAAGTCAGCCGGAACAGAGTTTGTCTTCCCGCTTTAGGCTTAGCTTGATATTTCAGGTGATCTCCGTGTGCCATAACTAATTTAAAATTTGCTGTGAGTTATAAATCTCCTGATATATCCGGGAGGTCGCCATCAATTCATCCGGTGTACCGATAGCCTCAACTTCACCGTCTTCCAATACGATTACCCGATCGGCAGACTGCATTGTATTGATCCGTTGTGTTATAATCAGTACAGTAGTATCTTTCAGCAAACAATTGAGATTATTCCTGATCTGGAGTTCTGTTTCCGAATCCACAGCACTCGTACTATCGTCCAAAATCAAAATCTTAGGTTTCCTCAGCAGAGCCCGGGCAATGCAAAGACGTTGTTTCTGTCCTCCCGAAAGATTGATTCCTCCGCGTCCTAATATCGTCTGGTACCCTTCGGCGAGTGTCAGAATAAAATCATGTACCTGAGCCACCCGGCAGGCCTCTTCGGCTTCTTCCAGAGTAGCATCCGGTTTTCCCCATCTCAGATTTTCCAATATGGTTCCTGTAAACAATTCATTCTTTTGTAATACCATACCGATACGGGCATGTAACTCTTTCAGATGATAATCCTTCACAGGTACACCATCGATGCGAAGTTCTCCCCCCGTAACATCATAAAGTCGGGGAATCAGCTGCACCATCGAACTCTTAGCCGCCCCGGTAGCCCCGACAACAGCAACTGTCTCCGCCGGCCGGATATGAAAGTTTACATTCCGTAAGACATCGTTTTCTCCATTACCATACCGGAAGCTAACATTCACAAACTCCACTTCCCCCCGTTTTATTTTATACCGGTCCGCCAAGCCTTCGGGCGTATTCGCCAAAGAAGGTGTAGTATTCAAGACCTCCATAATCCGGCGTGAAGAAGCCGAAGCACGGGCAGATGCCATGATAAACATCGACAACAACATCAGCGACATCAACACCTGTGCCAGGTAATTCACAAATGAAATCAACTCTCCGATCTGCAATTCCCCTTCCATCACCTTATATCCGCCTACCCACAAAATAGCGATTACCGACAAATTCATCACCAACTGCATCACCGGAAAAATCGCAACAATAATATTCGAAGCCCGGATCACCATATCCCTCAGTTCCTCACTGCTACGTACAAATTTTCGTGCTTCGAAGTCTTCTCTTACAAACGATTTTACCACCCGAATATTAATCAGGTTTTCCCGAACCACACCATTCAGCTGATCAATTTTCTGCTGCACTTTTAAAAAATAAGGAAATCCCTTTCTCAGAATCACAAAAACAGCGATACTCAACGCCGGAATCGAAGCCATCAAGGTAAGAGCTAACTGCTTATTGATCTGTACAACAAAAAATATGGCCATCACCAACATAAACGGTGAACGCAACATCATCCGCATCGACATCAGCACTACCTGCTGTATCCGTGCTATATCATTCGTCAGGCGGGTAATCAATGAGGAGGTACTGAAATGATCGAGATCAAAAAAAGACAAACGCTGGATTTTTTCGAACAGAGCCCCTCGTAAATCCGTACCGAAACCGATAGAAGTACGCGAAGCGATATAGACATTCACCACACTAAAGCCCAATCCCGATAAGGAGATAAGAATCATATACACCCCTTTCTCTGCAATCAGTGACAAATCGCGCTTCATCACTCCTTGATCGACTATTTCGGCCATATACATGGGCTGTATCGTTTCACACCATACAGTAATCAATACAAGGATAGGGCAAAGAGCCAGACTTATCTTATATTTTCGGAGTATATGCCAATATCTGCGCATGTCATCCAATTTTTTCCATAACTTCATTAAAAATACAACGAATGTAAGGAAATATTAGTTTAGCCAGTATAATCAGATAAAAAAAGCAGTCACAATTCACATCATGACTGCTTTCAAAATTCGGCGCCAACCTACTCTCCCACCATAAGGCAGTACCATCGGCACTCAGGGGCTTAACTTCTCTGTTCGGAATGGAAAGAGGTGGATCCCCCCGGTTATAGACACCTTTTAATATTTTAAGGATTTTATCCTGTTTCGTTACAATTTCTTCAGTTCCCGTTACATATCCCAACAACCCACAGCCTCCGCTGAGAATTTGACATTTACACCGGAAAGATAAAGAAAAATATACTCCGCTTAAAGTAAACATTCGGGTAATTAGTATTGCTCGGCTGTGCCGTCACCGACTATACACCTGCAACCTATCAACGTTCTCATCTCGAACGACCCTGTAAGGATATCTCATCTTGAAGCTGGCTTCGCGCTTAGATGCTTTCAGCGCTTATCCAATCCATACATAGCTACTCAGCAGTGCATCTGGCGACACAACTGATTCACCAGAGGTATGTCCAACCCGGTCCTCTCGTACTAGAGTCAGAGCTCCTCAAATATCCTGCGCCCACAACAGATAGGGACCGAACTGTCTCACGACGTTCTGAACCCAGCTCGCGTGCCACTT
>OGRL01002301.1_pt1 | contig 12929 bp, 5 predicted proteins | sample 1553481 | NCBI WGS metagenome assembly OGRL01 (sample SAMEA2580036, study PRJEB22360) | human gut metagenome
TTTCATCATGGATGACGTTGGCGATGCCCGCGTGATGCAGGGAAGCCACTTCCGAACGGAATTTGGCGCGGGCGATCACCGTGATGTCCGCATTGGCGCCCTTGATCTGCATGTAGGTGGACAGGGCCGGGGAAGGGTCCGGGAATGTAAAGGCAATCAGCCGCGCGGTACGGACGCCCGCCAGGTCCATGGTGATTTGGTGCTGGATGTCTCCCAGAAAGGCCAGATGGCCGCCGTTGAGCAGGGATTTGACGGTGTCCGCATTCAGGTCGATAATGATGCAGGGGATGCCGTACTGGGACAGGCTTTCATGAAGCCTCCTGCCTACGGGGCCGTAGCCGCAAATGATGGCATGGTCCCTGATGCCTTCCATGCGTGTGATCAGGGTTTCCACGTTGAGGCGTTCCCGTTTTGTTTTCAACCCGGGAATGCGCACCAGCAGCGGGGTGAGTTTCCGTGCCGCCTTCATCAGCAGCGGAGTCATGCCCATGGAGACGGCGGCAATGGCGTAAACGTTGGTGGTCACCAGCGCCGGGATGGGGGATATTTCCTGCATGAAAGGGATGAGCACCAGGGAAAATTCCCCCACATTGGTGAGTGCGGTGGAGGCCATGATGCCCATGCGCCCGGGAATTTTCAGGAAGCTTGCGGCTGTAAGGCAGGCTACGAATTTGATCGCGAGGACAAAGGAGGCGAAGGTCGCCACCTGGCCGATGTGTTCCCATAGTCCATCAATGTCAATCAACAGCCCGGCGGAAACGAAGAAGATGGTCAGGAAAAGGTCCTTGAAGGGGAGCACTTCGCTAAGAACCCGGTGGCTGTAGTAGGAGCTGCTGACGAAGAGGCCGGCGGTGAAAGCGCCCAGGGCGATGCTCAGGCCCAGCAGACTGGCGAGCATGGCAATTCCCGAGCAGATGGCGAACACCATCAGGGTGAAGAGTTCCCGGCTTTTGGTCCGGGCGACGGCCAGCATGATGCGCGGAAGCAGGTAGCGGCCGATCAGCCAGGCGGCTCCCAGAAAGACAAGCCCCCGCAGTACGGCCATGCCAATGTTGAGCGCTGTTTCCCATGAGTCGGGCGTGGCGGTGAAGATCTGCGGCATGATTGCCACCAGCATGATGGCGGCGATGTCCTGGAACAGGGCAATTCCCACCGCCATTTTTGCCCCGGAGGTTCCGCTCAGGCCGAATTCCTGGAAGGATTTCAGCGCCACCGCCGTGGAGGATAGTCCCATAATGGCCCCGACCGTCAGGGAGTGGCTCATGTCCATGCCTGTGGCGTAATGAAGCCCCAGGCCGAAAGCTGCGGTACAGATGAACATCTGAATGCCTCCACCGACCAGAGCGGTTTTCCGCAGGTGCTTGAGTTCATCGACGGAAAATTCAAGCCCCAGCGTGAACATGAGCAGGATAATTCCTACCTCGGAAAGAGCCTGGATGCTGACGTCGGAATTGGGGATGTGGTCCAGAATGCCGCAGTTGGCCAGAATTACCCCGCAGATGAAGTAGCCCGCCAGCAGGGACTGCCGGAAGTGGGCCAGAATGAGGGCAATCGCGATGATGCCCATGAAGACGACAGTAAGCAGAATGAAGAATGGAGGCGCGTCATTAGGGCCTCCGGAGGCCAGCAGAGAGAGAACCATGGCGGTCAGGTCGGGAAGTTAGGGAATGGTAATGAGGTTGATTTCCGGCGGGCAGTTGAAGCGGCCCGGCCCTATATAGCCTATGCCGCGGGTGACGAATACCTGCTTGTCCTCATAAGGATGGAACCCGGAGTGCATGGTTTCCCCTTCCGACGCCAATAGCGGGGTGGAAAAGAAAGGCAGTTTGATTTGGCCTCCATGCGTATGGCCGGAGAGCATCAGGTCCCAGCGGTAATTTCCCAGCAATTCCCTTCCTTTGGGGTTGTGGCTCAGGACGATGGTTGGCATGGGCGAGTTTTCCTCCAATTCGCGCGGGCTCATGCACCGGTCCGGGAAAAAGTCACCCTCCCGCAGGTCTCCCAGCCCCACCAGTTTGAATTCCACGTTTCCCAGCCTGGGGATGGAGACGAAGGCGGCGGAATTCCTGAGCAGCGTGAAGCCCCCTTCCTTCAGGACGCGTTCCACATTGTCCGCAAGGGCCATGTCATGGTTGCCCAGACATGCGTAGGCCGGGGCGACGGAGGAGAGGCGTTTCATCTGGGCGATGTAGTCGCCTGCATGAGTGACCCGCAGAAAATCCGTGTACAGATCTCCCAGAAACGATCATGTCCGGTCTGGCCTGTTCCGCCATTGTTGCCGCTTTTTCCAGCAGGGGCAGATTGGTGTGGATATCCGACAATACCAGGATACGAAGGCCGGAAAGGCCGGGTACACATCCGGCAGGGGCCGTGTTTTCATTAAATTCCAGATGATTGGCTTCCCAGTGCATATAGGAGGCCAGCAGGGACCCCAGCAGAATGACAGCCGCGGCCGCATACAGGAGCTTGCGGAGCTGGGAACGCTTTTTGGAGAAAGGGTGGGTGGTCATGATAGGGAGGGGTTGAGAATGGCCAGTTCCGGCAGGGTGAATAATCCGTTGCGGCGCACCAGCTTACCGTCCAGGTAAATATCTCCGCCCCCGGCCGCTTTCGTCTGGATGCATACCATGTCCCAGTGGATGCGGGACTGGTTGCCGTTGTCCGCCACGTGGTAGGCCTGCCCCGGCGTCAAGTGGAAAGAGCCGGAAATTTTTTCGTCAAACAGGATGTTGCGCATGGGGCGTGTGATGGCCGGATTGACGCCGAAGGCGAATTCCCCCAGCCTCCGCGCGCCGGGGTCTGTGTCAAGAATGGCGTTGAGCTCCCCTGTTTTATCTCCCGCTTCCGCATGCACGACCAGTCCGTTTTTCAGCGTCAGGCGGATGTTGTCAAAGGGGATGCCCTGGAACAGGCTGGGCGTATTGAAGGAAATGTGGCCGTTGGCGCTGTCGATGACGGGGGCGGTGAACACTTCTCCGTCGGGCAGATTGCATTCCCCCGCGCACGGGATGGCAGGCAGCCCCTTGATGGAAAAGGAAATGTCCGTTCCCGGTCCGGTAATTTTCACATATTCAGCCTTTTCCATCATGGCGGCCAGCTTCCGCATGGCGGGACGCAGGGCGGCGTAATCCATCAGGCAGGTATGGAAATAGAAGTCTTCAAATTCTTCCGTGCTCATGGCAGCTTGCTGGGCCATGCCCCCGGACGGCCAGCGCAGCCCGCACCAGCGCGTATGGCGGATACGCCGCTGGGAGACGGGATTCAGGGCTTTCATGGCGGCGGCCATGTTTTCCTGCGGAACGGAGGACAGTTCAAAGGCGTTTCCTCCGCCGCGGATTTCAATGTAGGCGTCCATGTCCTCCATTTCCGCCAGGCGGTGGCGGCCGATGATACCATATTGTTCTTCTGTGGCTCCTGAGAGCATTTCCCTGTTCAGGCGGGACTGGTTCAGGCGCAGAAAGGGCATGGCTCCCGCCTTCCTCACCTCCCGGATGAGGGCTATTCCCATTTCTTCCGGAATATCCGTCAGTTCCAGCAGAACCCTGTCTCCGGGGCGCAGGGAGGTGGAATACCCTGCAAGCTGGGCGGCCAGGGCCTGAAAACGGGGGTCTCTCATGTCTTTATTAGGCAAATACGGCAGCCTTTTTGTCAAGCCGGAGACTTGCCACGGGCAAAAAACTGTGGTTTCATCCCCCGGATGTCCAGATTGCCCAAGTTAGGAATACTCGGTTCCGGTTCCGGTTCCAATTGCCAGTCCATTTACGATGCCATCCAGTCCGGTTCCCTCCGGGCGGAAATCGCCGTGGTGATGTCTGACAATCCGGACGCCTTCATTCTGGAACGCGCCCGCTCCTGGGGCATCCCGGCGGAGGTGATCGATTGCGGAGGGTTTAAAACCAAATTCCCGGAGGCGTCCCAGGCCTCCGTTGCCGCGCGCCTGAAGGAATACGGCGTGGATTGCGTTTGCCTGGCCGGATTCATGCGACTGGTGAAACATCCGCTGCTGAAGGAATTTCCTTCCCGTATCCTGAACATCCATCCTTCCCTTCTTCCTGCTTTTCCGGGGCTTCATGCCTGGGAGCAGGCCGTGAACGCCGAAGCTGCGGAGAGCGGCTGCACCGTTCATTATGTGGATGACGGAATGGATACCGGCCCCATCCTGGGCCAGGCCCGCGTGCCCGTGCTGCCGGGGGATACGCCGGAAAGCCTTCACGCCCGCATTCAGGAGCAGGAGCATACCCTTTATCCCGCCATGATCGCCCGCGTTCTGGAAACGCTGGCATGACCTGATTCTCCTTCTGGCCGGAAAGCAATCCGGCCTTCTGCCGGGAGAGGATGACAGGATGACGAATTCTCTTGTCTTGTGCTGTGAACGGAATCCGTTAAAAAGGAGTCCTCTTTTTCAAAGAAAGGATAAAAATACCATGAAGATGAACCCTTCCATCGCCCTGTTTGCCGTTTCCGCCCTTTTGGCGGGTGCGGCGGGCGCGCAAGAAAAGGCTGCCGAAGTTCCGGCGGCCGACCAACCCAAACAAGAGAAAGAAATTACTGTGTCTCCCGAACAGATGAAAAAGGACCTGGGCTATTTTCTGGGTTTCCAGAGCGGCCAGCAGCTCGGTTCCATTCCCACCCTGACCTTTGACGACCTGGATCAGGAATCCTTCCTGCAGGGCATCAAGGACGGTATGGTCCGCAAGCCCGCCAAGGACCAGGAACAGCTGAAGCCCGCCCTGGATGCGTTCCAGAAGCAGATAGATGAACGCATTTCCGCCAAGGCCAAGGCCAATTTGGAGGCCAGCAAGAAGTTCATGGAGGAAAACGGCAAAAAGGAAGGCGTCACTACAACGAAGTCCGGCCTCCAGTACAAGATTGTGAACAAGGGCGGCGAAGAAAAATTTGATGAAAAGAAGTTCAAGAACCCCATGTTCAAGGTGAAGTACAAGGGCACGCTGCTGGACGGCACCGTGTTTGACGACACCAAAGGCAAATCCGTGGAACTTCCCCTTCAGGTCATCCCCGGCTTTGCCGAAGCGCTGACGACGATGCCCGTCGGCTCCAAATGGATTGTTTACATTCCTTCCGAGCTGGCTTACGGGGAAAACACTCCCGGCGCTCCGATTGAACCCAATTCACCGCTCATCTTTGATCTGGAACTGGACGGCATTTCGGAAGCTCCTGCCCCCCAGGGCGGCCCCATGAGCATTTCTCCTGAACAGCTTCAGGAGATGCTTAAACAAAGCGGCGCCCAGCAGCAGTAAGGAAAAAATAGTTCAAGCCAGGGCCGTTCCCGGGAGGGAACGGCCTTTTTGTTTTTGTCTGTACCTCTTTCATCAGGAACGCGAATGGGCAGACGGGGAATTTATAATCCTGCTTCTTTCCTTAATCCATGTATATTGCTTGTAATGAAAGAATGATGATTTTGTTCTTCTGGATATGGAGGTAGATATGTTGGACAGGCGGATGATATTTGTTTCCCATTATTTGTTTAATGTGAGCTTTTTTCGAAAATTGGCTTGCCAACGGATTATAAATCCGGGTATTACTGGCCACAATATCTTTGATCAATATGAGACTTCATCTTCCTCCGTCTTTGCGTTCCGCCCTTCTCGCTTCCCTGGTTTCCTTCTCCGGCATTTACTCTTATTCCCATGCCGCAACCTCGGCGGATTTCTGGTCGCTTCCCGATTTTGGCGGTCCTGATTTTACATGGACGGGGGATGGGGAAGGCGACGCCGTAGGAACGGCAGACAATTGGGAGGGAGATGCAGCTCCCTCCCGCGTGGACAATAAGGGGCCGCACTTGATTTTTAACGGCGTTGAGGTGACGGTGACGGGGAACCCTCCCAATACCTCGGACGGCGGCGGTATTTCCGTAACGGGGAACGGCAGTGTATCCGCGGGGCTGGGACAATGGGGCGGCAATGTTTACGTGGAGAAGGGTTCTACCCTTACCACCTCCTTCAGCAACCAGATCAAGAATACGGAAGCGGAAGGCCATGCCAATATTTATGTGGACGGCGCTCTGAACATGACGACTCCGGGGGGGAACCTCAATTTTGACCATGGCTCCGGTGCCGGCAATCATTACTGGCACATCGGGCTTGACGGAATGGTCAACCTGTCAAACACCACCACCATTACCAAGAACTCCAAAACCTGGAATGTGGAGGTAGTGGTTGCAAGCGCTATGGAAGAGCTTTCAGTCACCAATCGCGAGATGGTTGACGATGCCCTGATAACACGCTATTTCATGTCTACAGGGGCCGATTTAGGGGCATCCCTGGATTCCCTGCGTATTTGGAAGCAAACCGGGGATGACTCTTATGAGGCATTGACGAGAGCCGATTCCGCCGGTCAGCTGGGAGCGGACAATTTCCTGCTTGTTTCCAACGGTTCCGGCATGTCCGTGCAGTACAAGGGGGAAGGGTATAATGCAGAGACGCTGGTCTGGAATTCCAACGGCACATGGAGCAATACGGGAACGGGCTGGTACAAGCAGGGTGACGGAAACAAAACGGATACTTCCTTCCTGAATGAGGATGCCGTTATTTTCACGGCGGCGGAAGGTTCCAAAACAGTCAATTTTTCCGGAGGAATCAATGTTTCCTCCATGACGTTTGAGGCGGATTATACGCTCCTTCCCGGAGAAGGAGCCTCTCTTTCCGCCCGGGAAACGGTTTTAAGCAACGGCTCGTCCCTGACGTTGGGTGATGGGGATCACCGTTTTTCCGGATTTGAAAGTCTGGTGACGGGTGGGGAAAATTCTTCCCTCACGGTTTATATGAAAACGGATGCTTCTTCTGCGGGAAGCGTCAATTTGCTGGAGGGCTCGGCTCTTCAGAATCTTTACGTTGATGGTGCCTTGAGGCTGAGAGCTTCTGCCCAGTCAGGGACATGGATGCTTGGCGGAGCCAGCCTGCATATGATGGCGGGGTCTACCATGGTGTTCAATTCCGATGCGGGGACATCCATTGGAGCGGGGCAAACAGTAATCGCGGAGGGCAGCCTGAATGTCTATGCGCAGAATGTTTCCGACAGCAACACGTATCTTTGGAACCTGAAGGGCGGCGAGAGTGTCTCGAATGGAGATACGCTGACCTTTAACGGATCCAGCAATCCGACCGTGGCCGGCAATATCTCGTACGCCGGCAATATCGTAACCAGCTCCCAGACCGGCTCTTCCATGACGTTTACGGGAGACATCCAGGCGGAATCGTTCAAGGTCGCCCATTATTACGGCAGGATTCATATGGCTGGTAATGAATTGGCGGTCAACAAGCTGTGGGTTGGGGCCGGCGGCGGATACGACAATTCCCTTTATGGGGCCCTTGATCTTGATTCCGGCAATGTGACTACGGCAGGCCAGGTCCGGCTTGCCGAGCTGGGGCATGGAGTGCTTAATGTGAACCAGGGTTCCTCACTGACTGTCTCCGGCAGCAATGATACCCATAGCACAAGCGCCAGCTTCCTGCTGGCTCACTGGGCTTATTCAGGGGAACTTAATTTGAGGGGCGGTTCCCTGACTGCATTGTCAACTTCGATGCGCCTGTCCTGGGATGGCACGGGCACGTTCAATGCCTCTTCCGGAACGGCGGATTTGCTGGGAATGAGTTTCTGGGCTTCCGGAAACGGTTCATTCCGGGGCAGTTTCCTGTTGGGTGGCGCGACATCCGGGGATGCCAGGGTGAACATAGGCTCTTCGGGCATCACCGATGTGGCGGGGGCAGCCGTTATCAAACTGGGGGAAGGCACTCTGGGAGCCCTGTCCAACTGGAGTATAGGCTATAATCCGAATTTCACGCCTTCTTATGTAGAACTTCTGGGCACGGTGAACGGGACTATCCTCGATACGCTGGATGCCAATGACCATGTCACGGGGCGTACTGTTACCTTCTCCAACGGGCTGACGGGAAACGGCAGTCTGGTGAAGGTTGGCGATGGGGTTCTGGTTCTTAACGGAACGGCCCAGGCCCCGGTTCCTGCCGAAGGAGAAACGGCAGCCGTTCCCGGCTTTACCGGAACGGTGGAATTGAGGGAAGGCGGTTTGACGGTGAAGGATTCCAGCGTTATCGGGCAGGGTTCCTTGCTGATCGGAGGCGGCCTTACCGTGAACGTTACGTCCGCGGACGGGTATGTGCTGAATGCCGGGGCTACGCTGGGATCCACGGGAATTGCCGGAGGAACAGCTACTTTATCCGCCGGGTTGACGTTGAACGGAGGCGCTTTGAGCTTCAGTTCTCTTGATTCGGAAACGGCGGCTCTGACCGTCAATTCCATCAGCGGCAGTGAGGCTACGGAAGTACGGCTGGGGGTGTCTTCTCTGGAAACGGGGATTAGTTACGCATTGCTTTCCGGAGCGGGGTTGACGGAAAGTTCTTTCTTTACTTTGGGCGGAGCCGTTGCGGAGCTGTACAATGGAACGTTTTCCGTCAGCAACGGCACTCTTTACGTCAATTTGAGCGACAAGGAAGGTTTGTTGAGATGGAAGAGCGGCACCTGGAATACGGAAAGCTCGAATACCTCCTGGAGCCTTGACGGAACTCCGTCAGCTTATGCCGATGGGGAAACGGTATATTTCTCCAATGGCGATGGAGTGGATAAAAATGTGACGATTGCGGGGAATGTCGCTCCAGGCAGAATCAACGTTTCCGGTACGGATTTCATTTTTACGGGTGACGGCTCCATTACCGGAGATACGACGCTGAACCTGCTGGACGGAGCTTCCCTGACCATGAACAACGCCAATTCCTATACCGGGGATACCGTTCTTGGCGATGGCAGTAAACTCGTTGTCGGCAATGCCGGCGCGCTGGGCTCCAGCACGGTCCTGTTGCAGGGGGATTCCGTTCTGGAACTGACCACGGGCACGTGGAACGGACTGGGAACACGTTTGAACTCCAATTCCTCTGGCACGCTGAAATTGAGCGAGAACGCCTCCGGAACGACAACGGCCGCCCTGACTGGAGTCAGATATGAGCTGGGAGCCAATACCACGCTGACTCTTTCCGCCGGAACCTATGGAAATACGATTACCGGGGCCGGCACGCTGATCTCCGCAGTAGGAACGAATGTCCTTAATGGAAATGTTGATATTACAGGAGAATACAGGGTGTTGGCAACCAACGGCACGGCATGCGCCTGGACGCTGGGTTCCGGCGCTTCCGTGACGGCGGGGAGCTTTATCGGCCGCTACGAGTACAATGGAACGACTACGCTCAATATCAGCGGGGATGCCGTGATGAATATTACCGGCACCTTGAGGATTGCCCGTGACGGGAGAGGCGTCATGAATATTGGTTCAGGCGGCATGGTGCTGGCCCGGACACTGGATTTGGGACAGAACTGGGACGGAGTAAGCGCCAAGGGCGCCACCATTAATCTGAATGGCGGTTCCCTGCTCCTCGGTTCAGGCGGTATGACGGCGTTCGGAAATACCAATACGATTGCCCTGAACATGAATTCCGGGACGCTGGGCACGACGGCGGCGGAAGGCTGGTCTTCCGCCTATAACATGACCCTTACTGGAAATGTGACGGTTGATACCCGCCAGTATGATGCGGACACCAAGTCTTACCATGACCAGGCTTCCACCGGCATCACCCTCGGAGGCGTTCTTTCCGGAGCGGGCGGCCTGACGAAAACCGGCTCCGGAACCTTGACCCTTTCCGGGCAGAATACTTATACGGGACTGACTAATGTCCAGGCAGGAACGCTGGCGTTTACAAATACGAACGCCATGACCCTGGGCAGCATTTCCATGGGTGCGGGGGCCAGGATGACGACGGCTTCCGCCCTGACGCTGAATAGCGGCGCGGCCCTCACCTTTGACATGACGGGCGTGGCGGCGAATGAGCCTGTCATCAATATCACGGCCGGGACCCTGGCTCTTGCGGATTCATCCTGTGCGCTGACGATTAACAATTATGGAGAATTGGAGGCGTCTAATTATGTCCTGGCCCAGTGGGCTGCGGCCGGAAGCCTGACGACGGATTCCTTCACATGGACGCCCGACATCACCAGGGAAGGATTCGAATATTCCGTGGTGGTGGAAAACAACCAGCTTGTGCTGAAGGTTGCAGACGTCAGCGGAGACAACGGTTTTGTATGGGACGGAGGAACGGACCGGAAGTGGATCAACACCAGCGTTGACGGCTGGACGACGAGGCAGGCGGGAGTGGATACGCTGGATAATCAGGAAATTTACTTCTCTTCCTCGGAAGCGGGTGAAGTCAAGGTTTCCGGTACTGTAACTCCCAAGAGCGTCGTTTTCAACAGCGGCTCTTACACGCTGGTCAGCGATCCTGACAACGCGGGTTCTATCGCGGATTCCACAGCTCCCACCACGCTTACCGTGAACGGTACGGCCGAGGTTGCCTTAAACCTGGCCAACACCTATACCGGAGGAACGATACTCAATGGCGGCATTCTTACCATTGGAACTGACGGAGCGCTGGGAACGGAAGGGGATATTACATTCAACGGAGGGACGCTGGCCTATGCGGATTCCGCCGCCGGTGCGGATGCGACAGGTGATGACATTTCCAGTTGTGTCAACGTGGGAGACGGAGGTTCCCTGAACGTTTCCGTGCTTGGCGCGGGGGATACCGTTTCCTGGGCCGGACTGACAGCCGACGTCATGGGGGCAGGCACTACCCTGACCAAAACGGGAGCGGGCACTCTGGCCCTTGGATATGCAGGAAATACCCTGGCCCACCTTACTGTGGAAGAGGGCACGCTCGCTTTCACGGGCGGCGCGACCATCGGCGTAAATCCGAACAATGCTACTATTGTCCGCGTCAGTGAAGGCGCTTCCCTTGCTCTTTCCGGCGGAACCGTCAACCTGCATGCCCAGCTCAATGGGGCGGGCACCGTCACTATCGGGACTGCGGATACTGCGGGACTGGTCAATATCTCCAATACGGGCAATACCAACTTCACTGGCCGCCTGGAACTGGTCGGCAACGGGGTGAATATGAATACCAATGCCAACTGGGTAGCCTTTGGGGCAGGAAATACGCTGGGAGGCGGCACCGTTTTCATTGATGGCAAGGGCTTCCATTTTTCCGCGGGCGCGACGGCAGCCAATTTTGAAATCGGCGCAACCCACGGCGCGATGCAGAACGGCTCTTCCGGCGCCACATATACTTTCTCCGGAAGCCTTTCCGGTTCGGGCACGTGGGCCATGGCTGCGAACGTGCGGATGAACAATGTCCTCACGGGATCCCTCAAGGACTTCTCGGGAACTCTGGTCACCAATGAGACTTCCGTCCACAACAATCGCCAGGCCTGGAACTTCGGTTCCGGCGGGGCTTGCGCCACAGGAGAGGGGAATGCCGTTTTTGGAGACGGCGCCATTCTGGGAGGCAACACGGGCTCCGCGAATACCGGGCTGGCCGCACAATACAACGTCAATTACAACAATACGGAACTGGTGCTGAACGCGCTGGTTCAGGGCAATTCCAGCCTGACGCACGCAGGCGCGGGCACTCTGATCCTGGATCAGGCCAATACCGCTGCGGGAGCGCTCGGCATTACGAATGCGGGAGCCGTTGTTCAGCTTGGTACGGAGGACAAGGCCGGCCAGTGGGCCGGAACCGTGCTGAATGGAGCGGGAACACTGAAAATCGTCAATGGCGCGTTGACTTCCGCCATGACCCGGGCGGAAGGCGCGACGGCAGCCATTGTCGTGGACTCAGCAGCTTCTGTCAATTTGGGGGGGACTGACGGCAGCATGCTCAAGGGCATTACGCTGGCTGCCGGAGGCAGGCTTGCCAACGTTTCCGGAGATATTACGGTGGGGGCGGGAGCCACGGAAACATTGAATCTTACCCTGGGGGCGGATAACGTCAACCAGGATACGGCCGGTACGGCCATCATTGACCAGGGAGACGGCAGGCTTGTCATCAACAATCCCGCCACAGTCAATCTGGACATTGACGCTATTGTGAACACGCTCGTCGCCCATAAGGAAGCCGGTGCGGAAAGCTGGCTCACCCTGACGACCGGAACGCTGGAATGCGAAAATCTTGGCGATATCCAGTTCAGCAGGATTCTTTCCAATTACGGCATCCGGGTGACGGGCACCAACGGCGGAAGCCTGGTTCTCAGCGGGCAGGTCAGCGGGCTTTATATGGTGAATGATTCCTCCGCTTCCGACCCTGACACCGTCACCAGCTACGGTACGCTGGGGATGTACTCCGGCGTGGTGATTTCCCAGGACAAGACGCTTGCCGTTCAGTTGTCCGGAGCTCCCGGCGATTCCGACGGGGACGGCGCGGTCATCAACAACCTTCTGGGCGCTACGGGAAGCACGCTGAAAGTGGAAAACACCAGTGCGGACGGAGGCAACGCCGTTGTCATCCTCAACAACGAACGTCTGGAAACGGGCTTGCCTGCTCCTGATGATTACGCCGGTGCGGATTCCATCATGGGCGGAAACATCGTCGGGGAAAACGGAGTCACCTTCATCAAGCAAAACACGGGCAAGCTGACAGTCAACGGTTCTTTTGTGACGGACACCCTGCGCGTGGAAGGCGGTTCGCTCGCTCTTAACGGTGAAGGAAGCAACTTTAATCATGTGGAACTTGCCGGCGCAGCGGAAGGCGTTGTTCTGGACATCAACCGGAATACCGTCATGGGTGACCTGACGGACAGCGGCGAAGGCGCGGCCCTGAACATCGGCAGCGGAGCCTCCCTTTCCGTCAACGGCGCCAGCAGCCTTTCCTCCAGCACCATCCAGGGCAGCGGAACGCTTACCCTCCATGATGCGCTGGAACTTTCCGGAACGGCTTCCCTCCAGGGCGGCATTCTGCTCGATCTGGCGAAAGATGGTGGCTCCCAGGGAATACTGGACCTTGGTTCGACATCCGGCAGCACCGTTTCCGGAATCGGCGGAGAGGGCACTCTGAAGAGCGCTGGCGGCGTTTTGG
>OGRL01002302.1_pt1 | contig 12928 bp, 8 predicted proteins | sample 1553481 | NCBI WGS metagenome assembly OGRL01 (sample SAMEA2580036, study PRJEB22360) | human gut metagenome
AAAATCCGACCGGAGTATCTTATGACGGAACCGGGATAGGAAGGGTCGGGAGGCGAAAGGAGGGTGTGGTAGGCCGAAAGGATGTCGGCCTGCCACGCTTTCGTCAGGGCTTCTGCGATCTCCGATTGGCGCTTCGATTCGGAGGCCGCCGCTGATTGGCGCGTCTTTTGCTGACCGTATTCCTTAATGACTGCCGTCCGGTCCTGAGTCGTGGCTTTTGCGGATTTATTTGCGGTCGGCATGTCCGGCGGCATTTTTATAATTCTTATATTTGCCGGCCGTCGGAACTGCTAACCGTTCAAAAGGACCTTGTGATATGGCATTGAAATTATTGACAACCAATAATACACAAGCATATGGATATTGCAAAAAGGTTTCCGGAAAATCCCATTCTCAGACCGTCCGACCTTCGTCCCGGCATTGACGGGATGGAGATAGTCTGTCTGCTCAATCCCGGTGTCTTCCGCCTCGGCGGCCGTACGGGACTGCTGCTCAGGGTGGCCGAAAGGCCGCGGCAGGAGGAGGGGCGCATCAGTTTCCCCATATACAACGACCGGGACGAGATAGAGGTGTTGTCTTTCGACAAGGATGACAGCCGGCTCGACGCCTCCGACCCGCGGGTCATCAAATACAACGGACAGAACTATCTGACGACGCTCTCTTACCTGCGTCCCGTCTTCAGCGACGACGGGGTGCATTTCTACGAGGATGCCGATTACCGGTCGATTTACGGCAAGGGGCCCCTCGAATCATTCGGCATAGAGGATTGTCGCGTCGCTACCATGGATGACGGTTATTTCCTGACCTTTACGGAGGTTTCGCCCGTTGCTGTAGGGGTGGGGCTGATAGCTACCCGCGATTTCAAAACCCTCGAACGCAAGGGTATGATATTCCCTCCGCATAACAAGGACTGCGCCCTTTTTGAATCGACGGTCGGCGGGAAATATTATGCCTTCCACCGTCCGAGCAGTCCGGAGCTCGGCGGCAACTACATCTGGCTTGCCGAGTCGCCCGACCGCCTGCACTGGGGGGATCACCGGTGCATTGCCGTAACGCGCGAGGGTCGGTGGGATTCCGCCCGCGTGGGGGCCGGAGCCGCCCCCGTCCGTACCGAGAAGGGGTGGCTCGAGATATACCATGGAGCCGACGGCAACAACCGTTACTGCCTCGGGGCGCTGCTTCTCGACCTCGAGAATCCTGCGAAAGTGCTTGCACGGAGCGACGAGCCCATCATGGAACCTACGGCACCCTACGAAAAGACGGGCTTCTTCGGAAACGTCGTCTTCACCAACGGACAGTATGTGGAAGGGGATACGATACACATGTATTACGGGGCGAGCGACGAAGTCATCTGCGGGGCCACCCTCTCCATCCGTGAAGTTCTGGCCACGCTGAACGTGTAGCCGGAGTCGTACCGGTGATTCCGTATGCCTTATGAGTTACGGACCGGTCTGTTCCGGAGCGTGAAAACCGCCAATGTCGAAAATCTTATAGAAATATCATGGCAAAATTCCTCAACGAATTCCAGTATTTCCGCCGGCAGCCCCACAACATGAAGGTGCTGCTCATCACGAACCTCTGTTTCGCATTCGTACTCCCCGTCATAGAGATATTCGTCGGGGCGTACATCATGCGCAATACGAACAATCCCTCCTTCGTGGCCGTGTATCAGCTCGCGCAGTACACGGGCATCGTGCTGTCGTCGCTTATCAACGGTTTTCTACTGAAACGGATAAATGTCCGGACGCTCTATATGTTCGGTATTCTCGTGAGCGGTATCTCGCTGTTGGTGATGATGACCGTCCAGGCCGTAGGGTTGTGGGAACTTGTTCTTTCGGGCCTGCTGCTCGGCGTTTCGGTCGGTTTCTTCTGGACGAACCGTTATCTGCTCGCGCTCAACTCGACGACGGACGACAACCGTAACTACTTCTACGGCCTCGAATCGTTCTTCTTCTCGGTATGCTCCATTCTCGTTCCGCTCGCTGTGGGCGGTTTCCTCGCCAAAGCCTCCGGAACGGGTTTCTTCGGAAGTACGATGGACATCAACAAGGCGTATCAGATAGTCACTTTCGTGACGCTCGGCATCTGCATCCTTGCCTGCATTGCCCTCTCGCGCGGGAAATTCACCAATCCGGCACAGAAGAAATTCCTTTATTTTAAATTCAACCGGTTGTGGAAGAAGATGATTGGCCTGGCCGCACTGAAAGGGCTCATTCAGGGTTTCCTGGTCACCGCTCCTGCCATCCTTATCCTGCGGCTTGTGGGCAGTGAGGGCGAACTCGGTCTCATACAGGGTATTGGCGGACTGATAACGGCCGTCATCGTCTATGTGCTGGGCCGCGTCACCAAACCCAAGGACCGTATTGCGGTATTCGCCGTGGGTATCGTCATCTTCTTTATCGGAACGCTCGTCAATGCGGCGCTCTTTTCGGCCGTGGGCGTAATTGTGTTCGTGCTGTGCAAAATCTTCTTCCAGCCGCTGCACGACCTCGCCTACAATCCGATACAGCTCCGGACGATAGACGTGGTGTCGCATCAGGAGCACCGCAACGAATACGCCTACATCATGAACCATGAGCTGGGTCTCTATGCGGGCCGGGCGATAGGGTTGGTGCTTTTCATCGTGTTGGCGACCTACGTGTCGGAGGATTTCGCACTGAAATTCGCACTGGTCATCGTCGGTGCCGTGGAGTTGCTCTCCATTCCCCTTGCCAAAAACATCACCAAGAATACGGACAAAGCCCCGAAGTATGCCGCACCCGACGTACAGGGCTCTTAAAACAGACGAAAGATTATGAAAACCGGATGGATTTTTACGACGGCGGCAGTCGCTGCGGCGGCGCTTGCGGGATGCCGCGAAAAAGGAGGTAGGGAACCGGGGCCTGCTCCCGGCGACGGGGTGGCTCAGGTGGCCATACCGCGGATAGAGAAGATGGACAACATGCCGGTGCCGTACAAGATAATCGACTGGAAGCGGAAAGCGCTCGAGTTCGACAATTACGCGTTCGATTTCGACTCCTCCATGCCGGCCGGGCCGATTATCTGGCTCGACGATGCACAGCGTAACGTGCCGCAGCAGACCTTCGGGCAGTACACTGCCATACACGATGTACGTCAGGGTCCCGAGGCGAACGGCGGAGAGTTCCACGAAAGCCTCACTTCGCTGGCGGCCATACTCGGAGGCGGACTGAACGGAATAGACAAGACCAACCAGAACGGGTACAACTTCGTGAAGATGGTGCAGAACTATTTCAACAGCGACAACGGGTGGAACATCGTCATGAACAACACCAATCCCGATGTGGCAAATCTCGGCGGGGGATACGGGCGCGACTGGTGGTACGACGTCCTGCCCAACTGTCTCTATTACGCCGTGTCGGATGTTTTTCCAGGCGTTCCCGGCGCGGAGGAGATACAGCGGACGGTGGCGGAGCAGTTTTACCGTGCGGGCGAGGTGCTGGGGGAGAACTACGACTACTCCTACTTCGATTACGGGACGATGACGCCGCACGTCAATCACATTCCCCTGCAGCAGGACGCTGCGGGCGGCCACGGGTATGTGCTCTATTCCGCATACCGGAAATTCGGGGACGAGCGCTATCTGGAGGGGGCGAAACAGGCCATCCGGGCGCTGGACAACCAGAAAGAGAGCCGGTTTTACGAGATACTGCTTCCGTTGGGTATCTATACGGCCGCGCGGCTGAATGCCGAGGAAGGTACCGATTACGATACGGAGAAGATGATAAACTGGGTGTTCGATGGCGTGACCGACCCCAAGGGGCGTTACGGTTGGGGTATCATTCAGGACCGCTGGGGGCCCTACGATGTCAGCGGACTTCAGGGAAGCATTACAGACGGGGGAGGGTACGCCTTTTTCATGAACAGCGTGAAGATGGTGTGGCCGCTTCTGCCCATGGTAAAGTACGAGCCCCAGTATGCCCGTGCGATAGGCAAGTGGATGAACAACAACGTCAGCGCCTGCCGGCTTTTCTATCCGGACGAGATACCGGCCATCTACCAGTGGCTTCCCCAGCAGAAAGATATCACCCGCGGCGTGATAGCTTACGAGGGGCTTCGCAAGACCGACGATTACGGCAAGCCCGAACTGAAGGGTATGTCGCCCGTGGCCATCGGCGACGGGCCGAAATGGAACGAGGCCAATCCGCCCGAGAGCATGTTCAGCGTTTACAGCACCGCTCCGGTGGGGATTCTGGGGGCTACGGTGCATACGACCGATGTGGAGGGCGTGCTGCGGCTCGATGCCAATGCAACCGATTTCTATGCCGACAAGCCTTACCCCGTATGGCTGATATACAATCCCTATGAGAAGGAGGTGAAGATAACCTACGATGCGGGCGAGGGGGCCGACCTGTACGATGTGGTCGCCAGGGAGTATGTGGCACGCGATGCGCAGGGGCGTGTCAAGATAACCATTCCGGCCGATACGGCCCGGCTCGTGTATGAGCTGCCAACCGGAACGGTGCTCACCGAATCGGAGGGAAGGATAACCACCGATACCGGGCATGTGATACTCTATTGATTCGCTTTCCCGTACGGAAAGGGTTGACCCCTTCCGTACGGGATATTCCCTGCGACAGAGGGGCAAATGGTGTACGAACAATTTAAAACATATTGGTATGAAGAGAAAACTACTGTTTCTTTTTTGTCTTGTCCTGGCGGTTCCGCTGATACCCGTTGCGGCGCAGCAGACCGCTACGGTCAAGGGTATCGTGACCGATGCCCAGACCGGCGAACCGCTCATAGGGGTGAGTGTCGTCGTGCCGGGAACCACGCACGGGATTGCGACCGACGTGGACGGTTCGTATGAACTGAACAATGTGCCCGAGGATGGTTCGCTCGAATTCTCCTATCTGGGGTACGAAACCCGTACGGTGGCGGTCGGAGGACGTACCGTCATCGATGTCGCGCTGGATATGGCTTCCGACCAGATAGAGGAGCTGGTGGTGGTCGGTTACGCGGTACAGCGCAAGCGCGACGTGCTCGGTGCGGTGAACAAGGTGGAGGGTGCCGAACTCGCCCAGATTCCGGTACCGTCGGCTCAGCTCGCCCTTCAGGGGCGTGTGCCGGGCGTTCAGGTCGCCTCGGCCAGCGGTGCTCCGGGTGCCGATGTGTCGGTGCGTGTACGCGGCGTGGGTTCGATAAACTCCAGCAACGAGCCGCTCTACATTATCGACGGCATCCAGATAGAGGGCGGTCTCAATACCGTGTCGCCCAACGATATCGAGGACATCACCGTACTGAAGGATGCGGCTTCGACGTCCATATACGGTTCGCGGGGCAGCAACGGTATCGTCATCATCACCACCAAGAAGGGACGGGCGGGTCAGGCGACCGTATCGTTCAATGCGGAGGCGGGCGTGCAGACCCACGGTTATCTTACCCCGATGGTGAATACGGCCGACTATATCTCCATCTATAACGAGGCCGCCCGCAACGACAATGCCATGGGCGGCGTGCAGCGCGACCTCATCGAGGGGAGTTATCTCGACGGACTGGCCGATGTGAACCATGTCGAGGAACTTTTCCGGGTGGCTCCGCTGCAGCGTTACGAGCTCTCCGTGACGGGCGGCAGCGAACGTACCACCTATGCGGTGTCGGGTTCGTTCTTCGACCAGGACGGTATCATCAAGAACAGCGGTTACAAGAAGATTTCGTTCCGCTCCAATGTACAGTCCGACGTCAAACCGTGGCTCAATGTCGGGATGAACGTCATCGGAAGCATGGCCGAGACGCAGAGCATTCCCAGCTCGGGCGACGGTTATCAGAACAACGAAGGAGGCAGTGCCATCCGCTACGCCCTGTTCCGTACGCCTGCCATCCCCACCTACGATGCCGACGGCAACTACGTGGACCTGCCGAGCGCCTATTTCGGACAGGGAATTTACAACACCTTTTTCGGCGACGGCTACAACCCGATGGGCGTGATAAATGAGACCGACCGGGTACGCAACGAGAAGGCGGTCATCGCGGCGGCGAACATGCTTATCAAACTCCCGCTCAACATCACGTCGCGGACGGTGGCCGGCGTCGATTACATGTCGGGGAGATACAGGCAGTTCAACCAGACGTGGGGTACGGGCGGCAGGATAAACAATCCCAACAGCCTTCTGGTGGAGAATTACGACAATTTCAACTGGACGTTCAATACGGTGCTCAACTGGGGCGAAACGTTCGGCGACCACAATGTGTCGGCCATGGCCGGTTTCGAGGCGGTGCGCACCACGACGTACAGCATGCAGAATACCGACCAGAATTTCGCCGACGACCTGATATTCATTGGTAAGGGACTCGATGAACAGCGGCGTACATCCTATGAGAACCAGCAGGCATTCACGCTGGCGTCGTTCTTCGGTTCGGTGAACTACAATTACAAGCAGAAGTACTATGCGGCGGCGACGGTCAGGGAGGACGGTACCTCCCGGTTCAAGGGACGCAACCGCTGGGGAACGTTCTACTCCGTATCGGGAGGCTGGAACATCGAACAGGAGAACTTCATGCAGGACGTGGATTTCATCGATATCCTCAAACTGCGTGCGGGCTGGGGTACGGCCGGCAACCAGAATGTGACGGCCTATGCGACAGAAGACCGGTATATGCCCAATTACAATTCGACCTTTGGCGGAGTGGTGGCACCGGGGTATGTACAGACGCAGATAGGCAACGAGAATCTCAAATGGGAGACGAGCAGCCAGCTCAATGTCGGTATCGACGTGGAAATGTTCCGTCAGACCTTCGGTTTCTCGATTGACTATTTCTATAAGCGGAGCGACAACATGCTCATGTTGCAGACCATGCCGCCCTCTTCAGGTAATGCGCAGCCCGCGTGGGTGAACAACGGAAGCATGCTCAATACGGGTATCGACTTCGAGATGTTCTATCGCCGCAATTTCGCAAACGCCGGTTTCGAAGTGAGCGTGAACGGCGGCTGGCTGAAGAACAAGGTGCTCGCCATCAACGGCAGCGTGCCGGGCGGCCGCGTGGACAACGGCGTCTATGTCACCCTGACCGAAGCCGGTTATCCGGTCGGTTCGTTCTATATGCTCGTCATGGACGGCATCTTCCAGGACCGCATGGAGATACTCACCTCCCCGTCGCAGTCTTCCAATCCGGACGACATACAGCCCGGTGACGTGAAGTTCGTCAATCAGAACGGCGACCTGGTCATCGACCAGAACGACCGTGTGCATGTCGGTTCCTCGATACCGAAGTTCACCGCCGGTATCAATCTCTCGGGCTACTGGAAGAATTTCGACATCTCCTGCTTCTTCCAGGGGGCTTTCGGTCACAAGATATACATGCAGGTGGCACAGGACATCGAAGGGTTCTACCGTGCGTTCAACGTGACACAGAACTATTTCGATAACCACTGGACGGGGCCCGGCACCTCGAATACGCAGCCGCGTGCATCGTGGAAGGCGAAGTTCAACAACGCGAGGGTATCCACGCGGTTCCTCTACGACGCCTCCTACATGCGTCTGAAGAACCTCCAGATAGGGTACACCATACCGAAGACGGAGAAGATAGGCATCAGCCGGCTGCGCGTCTATTTTGCGGCCACCAACCTCTTCACCATCACCAAGTACCCCGGCATGGACCCGGAGATGACCGTGAGCGCCAACTCTGCCTCCGAAGGCGACCGTGCCGCCGGCATCGACTGGGGTACCTATCCGATAGCCCGTTCGTTCACGTTCGGTATTAATCTCACTTTCTAAAACGCGGATACGATGAAACGGAATATTATATCATACATATCGGTTGCGGCGGTTTGCTGTACGGCATCCGTCGCGTGCAGCGACTTCCTGACCGAAGAGCTCCAGACCGATTACAGCAGCAAGACCTTCTACACCTCGGCTGCCAATGCCGAGCGGGCCGTGAACGGCATCTACAATAACATCATGTTCACCAGCGACCAGAACATGCTCTGGGTGTTCGGCGACGTGGCGTCGGACGACTCCGAGAAGGGGGGCAGCGCGGGCGACAAGTCCGATATCGACTATATAAATAACTTTTCCGCCATGGCCGACAACGGCATTCTCGGCGACTATTGGACCTACCTCTACGGAGGGGTGGCCCGGGCCAACAATGCCATTGCCTACATTCCCGGTATCCAGATGGACGAGGAGCTGAAGAGCCGCCTCATCGGCGAGGCCAAGTTCCTCCGGGCGCTGAACTATTTCCATATCGTGAACATCTGGGGCGCAGTGCCGTTGCGGACGGAACCCAATGCTGCCGATAACGGCAATCTTGCACTCAGCGACGTGGAGACCGTGTATGCGAAGATAGAGAGCGACCTTTCCGATGTTATCGCATCGACCGTACCCATTTCCTATTCGGGTGAGGATGCAGGGCGTGTGACACAGGGGGCCGCCTATGCCCTGCGGGCCAAGGTACATCTGTTCCGTCAGAATTGGGGAGCTTGCCTCAGCGACATCGAGAGTCTCGAAGCGCTGCATCAGTACGAGCTGGCCGAGAGTTACCAGGAGCTGTTCGTCCCCGGTGCGGAGGATAACAAGGAGGTCATCTTTGCGGCGCGTCACCTCTCCGGGCAGAATCCCGGACTGGGTAATATCCTGAACGTCTATTTCGCCCCCTCTGTCGAGACGGGCTACTATTTCAATGCTCCCACGCAGAGTTTCGTGGATTGTTTCAACGAGCAGACCGAGGAAGGGGAGACGGACCCGCGTCTGGACATATCCATCGGCCGTCCCGGTCAGCCGTGGGTGAACGGCGATACGTTCGATGCGAGCTGGTCGCCTACGGGATATCTCGTGAAAAAGTACGAACAGCCGCTTTCCGAAGTCCCGGTCGGAACGAAGAGCGACGGTTATCTGCCTTACATTTATCTCCGTTATGCCGACGTGCTGCTGATGAAGGCCGAGGCGCTGGCGAACCGTAACACGGGTACCGACCTGGAGGATGCCTGCGATGCGCTCGATCTCGTGCGCGGCCGTGCCGGACTGGCGCCTACGACGGCTGGAACCCAGGAGGAGGTGTTGGCTGCCGTACGGCTCGAACGCCCGCGCGAACTCGGGTTCGAATCGCACCGCTTCTTCGACCTGATGCGCTGGGGCCGGGAAATCGCCGTGGAGGCGCTTGGCCCGGATATTGCATCCGTTTGGACCGGAGACCGCTTCTATTTCCCGATACCGCAGTCGGAACTCGATTCGAACAAGGGAATAGAGCAGTGAGAGCGGGAACGGGGCGAACAAGGCCGGCAAGTCGGATATTATCTGAACAATCTCAATATTTACCGATTTTAAAACAAACAATTATGAAAAATTTTCTGAAAAGTGCATCGGCTTTCGTGCTCATGCTGGGTGCGGCTGTCATGCTGTTCACCGCCTGCGACAAGAAGGGCGGTAATTCGGGCGGCAACGGAGACGTGGATAAAACCAAGCTCGAAGCGTTGATAATCGAGTGCGAAGCACTGCTCGACGGAGCGACGGCCGACGACTATCCGGAGGCCAATATCGAAGCCTTCACCAATGCGGTGAACGACGCCAAGGCCATCCGCGACAATCAGAACGCCACGCAGTCGCAGGTGGACCTGATGACCAATAACCTGACGCTCGCCAAGGAGACTTTTGTGGGCAGCAAGTATGAAAGCATTCCCGATTCGAGCGTCATCGCTTTCTTCGATTTCGAGACCATCAATGACAACACCGTCGCTTCGACCGGTACCAAACCGGTGGTCGGCGTGCTGCAGGCCGGGCCGGCGGAGATATTCGGTTCCGATACCGAACTTCCGTCGCTGGTGGACGGCGTGGGCGCAGGCAAGGCCATCTACTTCAGCAAGGGTAACTACCTGGCAGTGGAGGATTACAATCCTGCCGATTTTCTGATGAACAACATGTCGTGGTCGGCATGGGTGAAGGTGGACGACGCGAGCCGTGCGAACAACTACATCGTCTCCCTCAACTACTGGAACAACTGGAAACTGAACGTAGAGAACAACGGCAAGCCTTTCTTCACGGTCAAGACCACGACAGCGACGGTCGATATGGACAACGAGTCGGTAGGGACCGTCAAGGACGGTGTATGGGTACATTTGGCCGTTACGATGGACCTCAATGCCCATACCGTAGTGTTCTATGTGAACGGTATCGCCACGAAGACCTGGGACTCCGCGACCAAGGAGAACCTGACCGGTTCCATCGCTTCGGCGTATGTGTCCCCGATAGGACGCCAACTTCCGTTGCTCATCGGTGCGGCGACCGTTTACGACGAGGCCGCTACCTGGGAGTGGGATTCGTGGAAGACTCCCGACGGTTGGGACTCCATGAGGGGGGCCATAGATAATCTCGGCATCTACAATACGACGCTGACCGCAGGACAGGTGGCACGTCTGTACCAGATGCAGAAACCCCAGTAGAATTTTCATCCCGCAAGGGATATCGAATACGGGGCTCCGGAGTTGAATCCGGGGCCCCGTTTTTTTGTCGTCCCGGCCTCCGGTCGTGTGCGGCGGTCGTGGAGGAGGGAGCGGCCGGTTTCGGGACGGTCTGGTGCAGGGCGGGTCGTCGCATGATGCGGAATGTGTACGGGGTACCAGGAAAGAAAGACGTGCCGGATTGCCGCGTCGTGTCAGGAAGAGGCCGGCGTGCGGGGCGTGTGCAGAGTCGGATACCTCGGTGGACCTGCGCTCCGGAACGGTCGTGCCCGGTTGTGGCAGACAGGATTATGACTCTGGAATTGGGATAGGAAGAGGGCTTTCCTGCCTGTTCTCCGGTACAGGAGTGGGGGCGGGATTTATTCCGGGAAGCCTGTGGAACGTAGTCGGATTCATATTCGTATTCGGGCTGATATTGTCGGCCGTGCTCCGGCGGAAGGAAGCGGAGAGCTGTTCGGACGAAGGAATAAAAAAGCCGCCGTACATCCGGATGTACGGCGGCTTGCGTGCGGAAACCGCGAAGGTTATTCCGTCAGTTTCTTGAACTTGTTCTTGATGCTGAACAGCTGGAAGGCGAACACCACGAGCGATACACCCGCTACCAGGAACGATATGCCTACCCATACCACGACGGCTGCGATGCCGAACAGCGGCTGGAAGAGTATCATCAGCGAGCAGATGATGAGTAGAATGCCGAGGATGATGGTCCATACCATGCCATTGACCTTGAAGTGGCTCATTTCGCTCGCGATGCCGATGAGACCGATACCGCGGAACAGCAACCATATGCCGAGTACGATAGGAAGCATCATGGCCGTAATGGCCGGGCTGCATATCAGGATGATGCCGAGGATGATTTCCAGGACACCCAGTACCGCGGCCCATCCCCGGCCTACCATGTACTTTTCGGTAAATGCAATTACCACCTCGATGATACCCGAAACGAGCATCAGTACGGCGAAGAGTGCTGCCATACCTATGTAGCTTTCGCCCGGATAGGTGAAGATGAGAATACCCACCACGAAGATGGCCACGCCGAGTATCAGCATTGCCCACCAATAGCGTGTTAGGCTTTTGAAACGTTCCATTAATGTTTCCATATCAAAATGTTTTTAACGGTTAAGAAAAATTATGTCTGGCTTAAACGTTACAAGAACCGTGCAAAAACAGGATGCGGCGGGAGGGGCGTGCGGATGTGGTTGCTGTTTGGTGACAGGATATTGGCCTGGAAGCCTCCCGGTCGGGAACGGTCTCCGGGGAATAGGCGTATTTCTTGGAGATGAAAGGCTGGTTTGCTGGGGGGAGCCCTTTTGCGGCTGCCATTTCCGGCTGTCTTTGCCGGGCTTTTTCCGTTTAGAGAGACGGACGTGAGTTGCGCGGAATATACTGTACGGAGCGTTTGTATCTGTACGGAGCGCTCTCCTCTGCCGTTCTGTCGGTTGCTGGGGCGGGGAGTGCCAGTCTGACGGCAGCTTCCGTTATCCGGAATCCGAGCGGGGTGTCTCCGAGCGGGTCGCCGTCGGCTTCCACGGCGAAAATATTGTCCGTTTCGATGCGTATCTCTCTGCCTCTCCAGTGCAGGCTGCCGGGCAGGTCATACGGTTTACCACGGAACAGCTTGTAGAAGAGGCGCAGACAGGTCATTCGGCAGCCTCCGGGCTGCAGGGTGAGTTCAAAATGCCCTTCGGGAAACTCGCCGGAGATGACGAGGGTAGCACCCGCGGCACGGCCGCAGTAGACGGATTGTCCGTCCGCATAGATACGTACTTGCGGAGCGCGGTAGGAGAGGATACTTTCCAGTACGGCCCAAAGGCGTCTCGGTACGGTCGCTTTGCCCTCTTCCCGGAGCCGGTTGAATCGGGCTGCGAGCATGGCATACAGTCCCATGCCGGCTTCGCCTGCCATCAGGCGCTCCTGTCGGTAGTGCGACTGACTGTATGAGACGGTTGCGATGTGGTATAAAGAGACATATCCCGAAGCGATGGCCGAGACCGCTTCGGGATATGTCTTTGGTATGCCGGCTATCCTGCAGTTGCCTGTCGGGATGATGCCGAGCGTTATCTCTTCCGGCCGGACGGCCCGTTGGATGAAGAGTCCGTTCACCACTTCATGCAGTGTCGTGTCGCCTCCTACCGCGATGATGTGTCTTATGCCGTCGTTGACGGCGGCGACAGTCAGCTCCACCGCATGGTACCGATGCGCGGTGAAGACCGCCTCGGCAGTGATTCCGGCCCTGCGCAGCAATCGGTCTATCAATGGCCACTCCGCGGAGGGATTGATAATTGCGAGCCATTTGGCACCGGAGCTCTCCGCAGGTTTATACCCTACCGTTCCGTCCACCGCTTTCCCTTATTTCACGGGGATGGTTTCCAGCGTGTGGCAGAGGAACTTCCAGAACTTCTCGACCGAAGCGATGTTTACCTTCTCATCGGGCGAATGGGGATATTTGATGGTGGGGCCGCAGGATATCATGTCCATGTCGGGATATTTGCCGCCGATGATGCCGCATTCGAGTCC
>OGRL01002306.1_pt1 | contig 12919 bp, 13 predicted proteins | sample 1553481 | NCBI WGS metagenome assembly OGRL01 (sample SAMEA2580036, study PRJEB22360) | human gut metagenome
ATGTAGACGCTATTGCAGCACATGAGATCTCGATCAGACAGTATATGTCTGATTTTGAAGCAAAATACAGAATTCTTGATGAAGATATTCTTGAGACTGGAATTGGTGTTGCGTTTGCAAAAAATGATAAAAGAGGAATAGAAAAAGAACTGTCAAAGACATTAAAAGCAATGGTCAAAGATGGAAGTGCCAAAAAAATTCTACAAAAATATGTTCCTGATGCAGAAAAATATCTGGAGGTGAACAGCCTTGAGAGATAAAGCGGATAAAAGGTTATGGACATTGAGTATTGTTGGCTGTGTGATCGTTGTCTTGACAGTTCTTTTTGTGTCCGTAAAAATAGAAACAAACAATACCAAAAACAGGATTCATTCGACGATGGAATACATCAAGGATCAATATTCCATGTATAACAGTTTTAATGAAGCAGTTGAAGCAAGAAGTCTTGTCAGAATGGTTGAAAAAGTCCAGCAGACAGCGAGAAATTTCAAAACAGATAGACAGGCATTGGAAAAAGAATATTTAAAACAGTATGCAAGGGAACAAAGACTTACGGGGATTATTGTATTAAATGATAAGAATAAACAAATTGCACAATATCATACTGGACCAAGATTTAAAAAAGTTTTGGGTTATGTCATGGAGAAAGAAACACTTCGTGATGTAAAGAATTATCCACAAAAATCATATATGGCAAGAATTGAGCTGAAAAATGGAGGCTATATTGATTTGGCATCGTATGGAAGAAAGGATGCAAAAGGAACGGTTATAGGATATCAGTATGTAAAAACCGAATATGCGAAAAACAATAATCTTACAATCCAAAACGTGCTTGCTGGATATAAGCGGGAAAATGATGGAACGATCGTAATCACAAATGGAAATGATATTATAGCATCAAATGATGAAAAATTAATTGATACAAAGGTACAGGAAGATTCTATTATTAATGAGATCCGACAAAGTGTAAAAGTAGGACAGTTTGCAATCATCCGAAACGGTATCAAACAATATTTTACAAGTCTTGATAAGGGACGAAATTATTATATTTACGTGTACGCAGAAGACAGGAATCTTGTAAAAACATTGACGAGTAACATTGGAATAGCGGTTATTTTATATGGAATTTTTGTGGCAATCTTAATGACGATCAAAGCAAGATCCAATCAACAATATGAACGCATTCAGAAACAACGAGAAGAAGAGTATAAAAAAGAATTAGAAAAATCAGCAAAAGAAGCAAAGAAAGCCAATATTGCCAAAACAGAATTTCTGCAAAGAATGAGCCATGATATCCGGACACCGATCAATGGAATCCGGGGAATGGTAGAAGTTGGAGATTATTATAAAAGTGATATAGAAAAACAATCAGAATGCCGCAAAAAAATATGGGAAGCATCAGGCTTCTTACTAGAATTGATCAATGAAGTTTTGGATATGGGAAAACTGGAATCGGAAGAAGTGATCCTGGAGAGAAGAAGTTTTAATTTCTTTCAATTGTTTCAAGAGATTCGAATGGTTATTGAAAAACAGGCTAGAGAGAGAGGAATTAATATAGTTGTACATAAATATAATGTGATTCATGAAGATTTGATCGGAAGTCCAGTGCATGTAAAAAGAGTTGTGATGAATATTTTAACAAACGCGATCAAATATAACAAAAATAATGGAAAGATCTGCATAGAATTTAATGAAATTCAGAAAAATTACAATACTATTATTATTCGATTTAAATGTGAAGACACTGGAATTGGAATGAGTGAATCATTCCAAAAGACGATCTATGAGCCATTTGCACAGGAAAAAGCAGGGGCACGAACGGTTTATGGTGGAACAGGACTTGGGATGTCGATCACAAAAAGTCTTGTAGAGAAAATGGGAGGAACAATCTCATTTGAGAGTGAGCAAGGTGTGGGAACGACGTTTTATATTGAGCTTCCATTTCAGATCGATCATAATATAAAGCACGAAGAACTTAAGACAAAAGAGATAAAGAAAGCATCGATCAAGGGTGTCAATGTATTGCTTGCCGAAGATAATGAATTGAATATGGAAATTGCAGAATTTGTTCTAGAGAGTGCCGGGGCGAATGTAATTAAGGCATTTAATGGAAAAGAAGCATTGGAAATTTTCAAAGAATCGCAAATAGGAGAAATTGATATTATCTTAATGGATGTGATGATGCCGGTGATGGACGGATTAGAAGCAGCGAGATATATAAGATGGAGCAATAAAGAAAATGCCAGAGATATTCCGATCATTGCGATGACAGCGAATGCATTTACGGAAGATCGTAGGAGAGTTTTGGAAGCGGGAATGAATGAGCATTTGGCGAAACCGTTGGAATCTGAGGTGTTGATCAAGACGATCGCGAATTATTGTGGGAAAGACGATCATTTTAAATAATAATACAACAGATTGTAAAACATTGCATGAAAACTGTCAAAAAATTGTTAATAATTGCTAAATATATGCAAAAAAACAGATAAAATACTAGCAAAAATAAATAGAAAGGACTACAATGGTTGGTATGAAAGGAGGTTTTACTGATGGAAAGAATAGCAGAGAAACTTTCAGAGATCGAAAAGACAGCGTGTGCGATCGTAGATAATGCGCAGGAACAAAAGCATCAGATGGAAATGCAGATGCAGAAAAAGAGGGATGCATTTGATGCAGATATGGAAAAGGAGACGAACGAAAAGATATTAAAGATTCAGTCGGATCTTGCAACAAACATGGAAAAACTTCTAAAGAAACAAGAAGAACAGAATAACAATGAAATAGAATCTTTAAAACAAGACTTCAAAGAACATCACAGCGAATATGCAAAACAGATATTAGAGCGGGTGATCAAAGTATAGGAGGCGATAGCATTGAGAAATGTGATGCGCTATAGCGGAATTGTGACGAAAGTCGCAGCAATGCGTGCAAAGCTTTTAAAACCACAGGATTATGAACAGCTGGCTTCTATGGATACAGTGACAGATATCATTGAATATCTGAAACAGACAAAATCGTACGGAAAATTTATCACACAGATGGATGAATCACTGTATCACAGAGGTAATATCGAAAAAGTCCTGATCCAGTCATTATATGATGATTACACAAGACTTTATCGTTTCGCAGATATGCAGCAAAAAGATTTTTTAAAGATCTTTATGAAGCGGTATGAAGTAGATTTGGTTCGATATTGCTTAAGAATTGTATTTAATCACAGTAATGTACCATTTGATCTGAATTACAAAAAGCCATTTTTTGATAAATATTCAAAGATACGGATTGACCAGCTAGTGACGGCAAAGAATATTGATCATCTGGTAGATTACCTGAAGAATACAGAATATTACGCACCACTGTCAAGAATCCGACAGTCAGGGGCATCGACATTAGCGGATTATGAACTGGCATTGGATTTATATTATTTTTCTATGATGTGGAAAGAACGCAAGGGAAATTGGGATAAAAAAGATAAGGAAATGCTGACTAAAGAATTAGGAGCAAAGATCGATCTATTAAATCTTCAATGGATTTACCGAGCAAAGAAATATTACCATATGCTCGCACCAGATATTTACACATTGTTAATTCCGATTCAACATAAACTTTCGAATCAGGAATTTAAAGATCTGGTCGAAGCGCCATCAGTGGAAGAATTCAAAAGAAGATTAAATGAAACTTATTACGGAAAAAAATATGAGTTCGGAGAACAGGTGCAGATTGAGAGTATTGTGAATGAATGTGTGGAACATATCTTAACGATCGCTTACAGAAACCATCCGTATTCTCTGGCAAGTATACAACAATATTTATTTTTAAAGGAGGAAGAGATTTATAAGATCACCACGGCACTGGAATGTATTCGCTATGGATTATCACAACGGGAGACATTACAGTATCTGGTGCAAAAGCAACGACGTCAAGGAGGTAATGCATCATGATCGTAAAGATGAAATTCTTAAGCATTTCCGGACCGAGAACTGATATTGACAGGGTAAGTGCATCTTACCTTTCCAAATACGAAATGCAGCTGGAAAATGCGATCACAGAATTGAAAACGACAGATAACCTCATGCCGTTTATGGATGTGAATCCTTACAAAGAACCGCTTTCTAAAGCGGAACAGTATGTATTGATGCTTGCACAGCCAAAAGGAGAGATGGATACATCTCTTACGGCAGATGAGATCCTGACAATGATCAGGGATCTCAATCATGATTATCTGGACCTTAAGGCAAGGGAAGACCGGTTAAAGAAGCAGAAAGAAGAATTATTAGAAAAACTTCATGAACTTGAACCGTTTCAGCCTTTAGAGTTAAATTTAAAAGAAGTTTATGGCTATCAATATATGAAAGTCAGATTCGGACGAGTAAACGTAGAGTATTATCAGAAACTTGAAAAATATTTATTCGATGATCTCAATGCAATTTTTTTAGAAGGAATCCGAAATGAAAATTATGTGTATGGATGTTATTTTGCGGCACATAAGGAGATGGGAAAGATTGATTCTACCTTTAAATCTTTGCATTTTGAAAATATCGCACTTCCAGACGATTACGAAGGAATGCCGGCAGAGATTTGCAGAAATTTAAGAAATCAGATCGATGAGATTGAAAAAGAAATCGAAAATGTCCAGAAACAGATGAAAGATTTCTTATCAGTCAAGGCAAAGAAGATTCGAGGAGCGAGATATAAGTTAGAAGAATTATCCAATAACTTCGATGTGCGTAAAATGGCAGCCTGTATGGAAAATGAAGAACAGGAAGATTACTACATTCTCTGTGGATGGATGAGTGAAAAAGATACACAGGCATTTATTGAGGAGACAAAAGATGATGATAGGATCACGATCATTGTTGAAGAAGGAAGAGAAAAATTCTTCGGTGATCCACCAACGAAATTACAGAATCCTAAATTCTTCAAACCATTTGAAATGTTTATCAGAATGTATGGACTGCCATCCCATGATGAGATGGATCCAACCATTTTCGTGGCACTGACTTATACCTTTATCTTTGGAGCGATGTTTGGGGATGTTGGTCAGGGATTGTGTTTGTTTATCGGCGGGGGATTACTATATAAGATCAAGAAATGGAATCTAGCAGGAATCATTTCTGTTGCCGGAATTTTTTCTACATTCTTTGGCTTTATGTTTGGAAGCTTCTTTGGATTTGAAGGAACGATCATTAAACCAATGTGGTTATCGCCAATGCATGCGATGATGAAATTACCGTTTGTTGGGCAGTTAAATACTGTATTTATCGTGGCAGTTGCATTTGGTATGGCACTGATCCTGCTTGCGATGGTATTTCAGATCATCAATGCAAAGAAACGTGGGGATAAAGAAAATTTATTCTTCAGCCCAAATGGAGTTGCAGGACTTGTATTTTATGGATTCCTTGTCTTAACGATCGTGCTTTATATGACAGGTCATAAAACACCAGGAAATATCATGATGATCATTTTCCTTGGAATTCCAGTGATCATGTTCTTATTAAAAGAGCCATTAGGACAGCTCGTGGAAGGAAAGAAACCAAAAGCAGAAGGCGGCGTTGGAATGTTTCTGGTGCAGGGATTTTTTGAATTGTTCGAGACGATGTTAAGTTTCTTCTCTAACACGATCTCATTTGTGCGTATCGGGGCATTTGCAGTGAGCCATGCGGCTATGATGGAAGTTGTTCTGATGCTCGGAGGGATCACAGATGGAGCAGGAAATCCAAACTGGATCATCATTGTTCTTGGAAATATTATCGTGTGTGGACTAGAAGGTCTGGTTGTCGGAATTCAGGTATTGCGTCTGGAATATTATGAAATGTTCAGTCGTTTCTATACGGGATCAGGAAGAGAATTCCATCCGTATGACAATCATGCAGGCAAGGAAAATTAGGAGGTATCGGTTATGACATTAGCAATCAAATTAGCGATCATCGCAGCATTAATCTTAAGTATATTTATTCCATTTGGTTATTTTCTTCATGGAGAGAGAACAAAGAAACGTTATAAACGAAGTATTGCATTTAACGCTTTTTTCTTCTTCGGGATCATTGTGATCGCCGGAGTGATGATGTTTGTCACAGATCCGGTACAGGCAGCACAAGCAGGTTCTGATGCAGGAATGGCTACAGGACTTGGATATCTGGCAGCAGCATTATCAACAGGACTTTCTTGTGTTGGTGGTGGTATCGCCGTAGCGAGTGCCGCAAGTGCAGCTTTAGGAGCGATCAGTGAAGATCCAAGTGCCTTAGGTAAATCACTGATCTTCGTAGGTCTGGCAGAAGGTGTATGTCTGTATGGATTGATCATTTCATTTATGATCATTGGTAAACTTGGATAGATCAGGAAGTGATAGTTATGAAGATGTATTTGATCAGCGATAACTTAGATACATTGACAGGAATGCGGTTAGTCGGGGTTGATGGGATCGTAGTTCATGAAAGGGATGAATTAAAAGAAACGATCGAGAAAGCTATGAGTGATCCAGAGATTGGGATCGTGCTTTTGACAGAGAAATTTGGAAGAGAATTTCCAGAATTGATCGACGAGATCAAGCTAGAGCGGAAAATGCCGCTTCTGATCGAGATTCCTGACAGGCACGGAACTGGACGGAAGAAAGATTTTATCACGTCTTATGTCAATGAGGCGATTGGATTGAAATTGTAAGCCGGCTGTAGAAGGAAGGTGACAACATTGACAGTAGAAGAAAAGATTTCACATATCAGAGAAGCTGCCATGGAAGAAGCAAGAGCCAGAGGAAATGAAATCATAGATCAGCATCAGAAGGCATTGGAAGGCGTGTTCAAAACACATAAACAAGAAGCTGTGATGCAGGCAGATACGAGGATCAAGACCGAAACAGCATCGGCAAGGCAGCAGTTAAATACAGTAACATCCAAAGGGCAGCTAAAACTTCGAAGACAATTAAGCCGAGTGCAGAATGAATTAAAAAATAAATTGTTTGAGGAAGTCCGGGAAATGGCAGAAGAATACATGAAAACCGAAGCGTATAAAGAATTACTTGTATCCTATATTGCAAAAGCGGCGAGATTCGCAGATGGGAATCCATTGACAATCTATATTAACAGTTCGGATGAGGACAAAAAAGAATTCCTAGAAAAACGAACTGGAATGACAGTAACAGTCAGCGAAGAAGATTTTCTTGGAGGAATCCGTTCGATTATTCCGGGAAGAAATATCTTGATCGATCATTCATTTTCAGGTGCTTTGGAGAAAGAATACGAAGAATTTACCTTTAAAGGGGGTGTGACAGGTGAGTAAGACTGGAACAATTTATGGAATTAACGGACCTGTCATTTATCTGGCTGGAAATACTGGATTTAAGATGTCAGAAATGGTTTATGTCGGCAAAGAAAAATTAGTTGGAGAAGTCATTTCTCTGGATAAAGACCGTACGACGATTCAGGTATATGAAGAAACATCAGGATTAAAACCGGGCGAGATCGTGGAAGCAAGCGGGGAGGCAGTATCCGTCACATTAGCTCCCGGAATCCTTGATAACATTTTTGATGGAATTGAACGTCCCTTAGAGAGGATCGCAGAAAATGCAGGTGCATTTATCACAAGAGGTATCAGCGTAGATTCGCTTGATATGGAGAAATTGTGGGACACAAAATTAGTTGTCAATGAAGGAGATATTCTTCATGGCGGTGATATCTATGCCCAAGTGCAGGAAACAAGAGCCATCGTACACAAATGCATGGTGCCGCCAGATCTTACAGGAACGGTTACTTTTGTGGCATCTGATGGAGAACATGCGATCAAGGATCATATGATCACGTTAAGATTGGACGATGGAACGGAAAAACAGTTAACAATGATCCAGAGATGGCCAATCAGGGTTCCAAGACCTGTTCACGACAGGATTCCGGCATGTGTGCCACTGGTAACAGGCCAGAGAATACTGGATACAATGTTTCCGATTGCTAAAGGTGGAACTGCGGCAATTCCAGGTGGTTTTGGTACTGGAAAGACAATGACACAGCATCAGATTGCGAAATGGTCCGATGCGGATATTATCATTTATATCGGATGCGGGGAACGTGGAAATGAGATGACACAGGTATTGGAAGAATTTTCAGAATTAGTTGATCCAAAGAGTGGTAATCCATTGATGGACCGAACAACACTGATCGCCAACACATCCAATATGCCGGTAGCAGCACGTGAAGCATCTATTTATACAGGACTTACGTTGGCAGAATATTACCGTGATATGGGATATGATGTCGCGATCATGGCGGATTCTACTTCAAGATGGGCAGAAGCGTTAAGAGAATTGTCCGGTCGTCTGGAAGAGATGCCAGCAGAAGAAGGATTTCCGGCATATTTAGCTTCCAGATTATCTGCCTTTTATGAAAGAGCTGGAATGATGCACAACTTAAATGGAACGGACGGTTCTGTAACGATCATCGGTGCAGTATCTCCGCAGGGAGGAGATTTCTCAGAGCCAGTTACACAGAATACCAAACGATTTGTCCGTTGCTTCTGGGGACTTGATAAATCCTTGGCTTACGCAAGACATTTTCCAGCGATTCACTGGTTAACGAGTTACAGTGAATATCTGACAGATCTCGGCGGCTGGTACAGAGATCATGTATCCCCCAATTTTGTGGACTATCGAAATCGTCTGATGGCGATCTTAAATCAGGAAAGTAGTTTGATGGAGATCGTAAAACTGATCGGTGGGGATGTTCTTCCAGATGATCAGAAATTAACGTTAGAGATCGCAAGGGTGATCCGATTAGGATTTTTGCAGCAAAATGCTTTCCATAAAGATGACACTTGCGTGTCCATGGAGAAGCAATTTAAAATGATGGAAGTTATTTTATATCTGTATCAAAAGAGCAGGGAACTTGTAGCGAGAGGAATGCCAATGAGCGTGCTAAAAGCAGAAGGGATCTTTGAGAAAGTCATTGCGATCAAATACGATGTTCCGAATGACAATCTGCAATTACTGGATCTCTACCGTAAACAGATTGATGATTTCTATGACGCAGTACTGGAAAAGAATGCATAAGGAGGCGGTCATTTTATGGGAATTGAATATTTAGGACTAAGCAGCATCAATGGTCCGCTTGTCATTCTGGAAGGAGTACAGGACGCATTTTTTGATGAGATCGTCGAATTTACGGTTGATGGAAAAACGAAAAAAATCGGAAGGATCATTGAATTATACGAAGATAAAGCAGTGATTCAGGTATTTGAGGGAACGGAAAATATGTCCCTTGATAATACAAGAACAAAATTAACTGGACACCCGATGGAAGTCTCTCTTGCACCAGATATGCTAGGGAGAACATTTAACGGAATCGGAAAACCAATCGATGGATTAGGACCACTGATCACCGATGTCAAACGAGATGTCAACGGCCTTCCATTAAATCCGGTCCGCAGAAAATATCCAAGAAATTATATCCGTACAGGTATTTCAGCAATTGACGGATTAACAACACTGATCCGTGGACAGAAACTTCCCATCTTCTCAGGAAACGGACTTCCACACGATCAGCTGGCAGCCCAGATCGTAAAACAGGCATCTCTTGGTGATGGTTCAGATGAGCCATTTGCGGTAGTCTTTGGAGCAATGGGTGTCAAACATGATGTTGCGGATTTCTTTCAGAAGACATTTGAGGAAAGTGGTGTTGCAGATCATGTATGTATGTTCTTGAATCTTGCAAATGACCCAGTTGTAGAACGATTGATCACACCAAAAGTAGCCTTAACTGCAGCAGAATATCTTGCATTTGACTGTAATATGCATATCTTAGTTATCCTGACAGATATGACATCGTTTGCGGAAGCGATGCGTGAGGTATCTTCATCGAAAGGAGAAATTCCATCCAGAAAAGGATATCCAGGATATTTGTACAGTGAACTTGCAACATTATACGAACGTGCAGGAATCATCGAAGGAGCAGAAGGTTCGGTCACACAGTTACCAATCTTAACTATGCCAAATGATGATATCACTCATCCAATTCCTGACTTAACTGGTTATATTACAGAAGGGCAGATCGTACTGGATCGTAATTTAAACGGACAGTCCATTTATCCACCAATCAGTGTTTTGCCATCGCTTTCTCGTCTGATGAAAGATGGAATCGGAAAAGGATACACAAGAGAAGATCATCAGGATCTTGCAAACCAGTTATTTTCCGCTTATGCGAAAGTGGGAGAAGCAAGAAACTTAGCATCTGTTATCGGAGAAGATGAGTTATCCCCAATTGATAAAAAATATCTGAAATTTGGAAAGGCATTTGAGGAACGATATATCGGTCAGGGGCCAGAAGAAAACCGTTCCATGATCGAAACATTGGATCTTGGATGGGAATTATTAAAGATCCTGCCAAGAGAAGAATTGGATCGAATCGACACGAAGATCATCGATAAATACCTGCCAAAAGAGCAGGAAAGCTAAAGGTGGTGAGATTATGGACCCACGAGAATTCCCGACCAAAGGAAATCTGATCGCAGCCAAGAACTCTCTTACATTGGCAAAACAGGGTTACGATCTGATGGATAAAAAAAGAAATATCCTGATTCGTGAGCTGATGGATCTGATTGATGAGGCGAAAGATATTCAGGAAGAGATTGATACAACATTTACAAGAGCGTATGCATGCCTTCAGAGGGCGAATATCCAGCATGGGATCAGTAAGGTAGAAGAACTTGCCTATACAGTTCCGATCGAGGACTCGATACAGATTCAGACAAGAAGTATCATGGGAACAGAGATTCCACATGTGAAATATGATGCACATGAGAATCAGTTGACATATGCGATGGATGGGACATTTGAATCAATTGATGTTGCCAGGGAAGCGTTTCGGCAGGTGAAGGATCTGACAATTAAATTGTCAATGGTTGAAAACGCGGCGTATCGTTTAGCAACTAGTATTAAGAAAACGCAGAAGAGGGCAAATGCGTTGAAGAATATTACGATTCCGACTTATACCGGGTTGGTTTATAAGATTTCGAATGAGTTGGAAGAGAAGGAGAGAGAGGAATTTACACGGCTTAAAGTGATTAAACGGATGAAGCAGAAAGGATGAATTTAATCCAAACAAAAGGACAGAAGATTGCCCTCAATCATCAATCTTCTGTCCTTTATGACATTTCCATGAAATCACATCTTCATAGCTTTCAAAAAGAAATCCTCACTACCAAAATTTCCAGATTTCAATATAAGCTGCAAATGCCTATTTTCTTCAGGAATTAAAACAGGAACCCCAGGGCAGATTTCCTGTCCAATATAAAAAGAGGAATACCCTAATCCTGTAGTAACAGCTCCAGAGGTTTCTCCACCAGCAACAATGATCTTATGATAGTTATGATCCTTTGCATAAACAGCAATAAAAGACAGAATAGATTCTATTTTCTTAGCTGCTGTATAAAATGCAGGGGATTTTTTTTCTGTTTTAAAATCTTTCAACACAGCATCACTATATATTAACAATGGACTTTTCTGCGCATCAATAAGTGATGTAATGTAAGTTAGATCATCACTGGTTTCATTGATAGATAAACATTCATAATTTTCGCTAAAATGTTGTATTTGCAGTCTGGTAGCTTTTGAACAGCTTCCACATAAAATGATCGTGCGGTTATCAAAAGATGTCTCAAAATTTTCCTGCGGGGAAGAAAAATCAAAAAGAAATTCTAACAAGCCGTTTCCACCACTGTAGAGAAAATTATCGCCAAAACAAGATACGATTTTTTGGGCATCTTGGGAATCAGAATAGTCAGGAACACTGCGTATTTTCAAAGCAAAAACTACACAGTCACAATCAGGAAGCATTAGAGGAATTACTGTTAATAAGACAACATTTGCGTGCTTCCGTTTCAGAAAACTTGCAGCATCGACTCCGCCTGTGAAATCATCTGCAATCACAGCAAGTTTAATACGATTCATAAGTACCCCCCCCCTTCCATCAACAAACGATATGATTCTAATAAACGATATTACTTAGGAAGAAATTGTGTAAGATCAGTTTCTTCATCGTAAACACGCAGCATTTCAATATCTTTGATCTCAAAAATAATAAGATCAACCGTAGTCAGTGTTGGAGTATATCCTTTTACAATGTGGCCACCAAAGACCTGACCAGAAGCATCACACATTGTCGCATGAAAATGTGTGTCATAGTCATTGTTATTTTGACAAACACACCTGTTCCATTTAGAAATTCTACTGGACCGTCTTTTTGAAGAACATCGCCATATCTAGCACCAACTTTCGCATCTTCTTTTGGAACAAGATACATATAACCACATTTTTTGAAACTTCCAAAACAGGTAACGTAAGCATGTTTAATATCATTTTTTTTACATACTTCTTCAATACCTTCGATCAAATCTGTGTCGGGCAGTAATCTTGCAGCAACTGTTTTACCTGTAGTTCCGCAGGCATCATGAAAACGTATCATAATAAAATCCTCCTTACCAAGCTCTATTTTCCTGATCAAATAATTTCACATAATGTTCCAGACGGTCAGAATATCCCTTGATAAAAGACGGAATCAACTTCCATTTATCAAAGTTTTTATCTTGAATAAAAGTTTCTAATTCTTCCTTCCCGGCAACGACAAGTTCTGTTGCAAGGTTGACTTTCTGAATACCATTTTTTACAGCTTTTCTTAAATTTTCATCACCAGTTCCACTTCCACCATGTAATACAAGTGGTATATCTACAACATCGGTAATCTGTTTTAACAGATCAAAATCGATGTGAGGAGTGCCGTGATAACGTCCATGAGCAGTTCCGATTGCTACAGCAAGACAGTCAATTCCTGTCTCTTCAACAAATTTTTTCGTCTCTTCAGGCTTTGTAAAATGATCAGAACCATCGGAAGAATAATCTTCACCCTGACCGACATGGCCTAATTCAGCTTCTACACTGATA
>OGRL01002314.1_pt1 | contig 12879 bp, 13 predicted proteins | sample 1553481 | NCBI WGS metagenome assembly OGRL01 (sample SAMEA2580036, study PRJEB22360) | human gut metagenome
ATGCCAGAGCAATTTCTTTTTACCAAAGAGAAGGGTTCATTATTCAATGTGAAGGTTTGGATGAAGCTACTGGTGAAAAAGAGTACACCATGCTATGGAAACAAAAATAAAAATCGAAATTTAACTATATAAAAAAGATGAAACGAAGGAGGCGGATTACTTAGAAAAGGCATGGACAGTACACGAATCCAAATGCCTTTTATGAGCGAAAGGAACAGAAAAATGGAAAATAACGAACAGGATTTTATAAATATTATCAATGCGACAGAAAATAATTTAAAACACGTTTCTTTAAAAATTCCCAAGAAACAAATCACAGTTTTTACCGGAATATCCGGTTCGGGAAAGTCTTCTCTTTGTCTGGATACGATTGCGGCAGAATCGAGAAGGGAACTGAATGTAACATTTCCAAGTTTTGTGCAGCAGTTTTTGCCCAAATATGGCCGCCCGGAAGTAGACCGCATGGAAAATCTTCCGGTCACGATCGTAATCGATCAGAAAAAACCGGCTGCTAATTCGAGGTCTACGGTTGGTACTTACACCGATATTTATGCGTTGCTGCGCCTGCTTTTTTCTCGTGTCGGAAAACCTTTTGTCGGATATTCGGATAGTTTTTCCTTCAATCATCCAAGCGGAAAATGTGAGCGCTGCGAAGGTCTTGGAGTTGTGACAGAATTAGATATACACAAGCTTGTAGATTTTGATAAATGTTTAAACGATGAAGGGGTTATTAAATGGCCCGCGTTTACAACCGGAGCCTGGAGATGGAAACGATATGCTTACAGCGGTCTGTTTGATCTGAATAAGAAGATTAAAGATTATTCAAAAGAAGAGATGGATCTGTTCCTTTATTCTCCGCAGATCCGTCTTAAAAATCCACCGGATAACTGGCCGAAATCTGCGAAATATGAAGGAATTTATCCGCGTATGTACCGCAGTATCATCACATCCAAAGAAGGGCAGCTTCATAAGAAAGAACTGGATCGGATTGTCAGCACATTTACATGTCCGGTCTGCCATGGAGCCAGACTGAATGCAAAGATCCGCAGCTGCCTGATCAATGGCAAGAATATCTGTGAAGTTTCCGATATGCCGATTCCTGAGGCAGCAGAATTTATCCGTCAGATTGAGGATCCGCTGGCACGTGACATAAAAACGGAGATCTTAAAACGGATGAATGCGCTTACTGAGATTGGTCTGGGTTATCTTTCGCTCAGCCGGGGAACGGATACACTTTCCGGCGGCGAGGCACAGCGGATTAAAATTGCCAGATATATCAATTCGCCGCTTACAGATATGATGTATGTACTGGATGAGCCAAGTGTAGGACTGCACTCAAGAGATATCCAGAAGCTGAAAAATTCCCTGATCAAATTAAAAGAACATGGAAATACAGTTCTGATCGTGGAACATCACCGGGAAATTATTGCATTGGCGGATCATATTGTGGATATGGGACCGGAAGCCGGTATAAACGGTGGACAGATTATGTACCAGGGCAGTTACGAAGGACTTTTAAAGGCTGATACGGTGACAGGGCGTATGCTGCGGACAAAAACGCCGGTAAAAATGGAATATAGAAAGCCGACGGGCTGGTATCAGCTCGAGCATGCCAATCTTCATAATCTAAAGAATGTAAATGTGAAACTTCCACTTGGCGTTATGACAGTCATTGCCGGCGTGGCCGGTTCCGGAAAAAGTTCGCTGATGGAATATTTTACCAGCCAGTATCCGGGAGAGGTTATTTTAATCAGACAGAAAGATATAGGGATCAATTTAAGATCGACCCCGGCTACCTATCTGGACATTGCAGATAAGATCAGGGCTCTGTTTGCTAAGGAAAATCATATTGCACGGTCATATTTCAGCTTTAATTCCAAAGGGGCATGTCCTGTATGCCAGGGAAAAGGGGTTATTATATCGGATATGGCCTATATGGATTCTATTGAGACGGTTTGTGAGGTATGTCATGGAACCAGGTATTCGGAAGAAGTGCTGAAGTATCAGTATAAGGGAAAAAACATTGCTGAAGTTATGAATATGACTGTACGTCAGGCAATTCGGTTTTTTGAAAACACTGATTTCGTCAATAAACTCGATATGCTGGAGCAGGTTGGACTGGGATATCTGCATCTGAATCAGTCTATGACGACACTTTCGGGTGGAGAACTGCAGCGTGTAAAGCTGGCGGACAAGCTTGAAGAGCGCGGACAGATCTTCATTCTGGATGAACCGACAGACGGACTGCATCTGGATGACATCAGACGGCTGATGAAACTTTTCAACAAGATGACGGACCAGGGCAATACGTTGTTTATTATCGAACATAGTCTTGACGTTATGAAGGATGCGGACTATATTGTTGAACTTGGACCGGAAGGAGGTCAGGCTGGCGGCGAGATTCTCTTTAAAGGGACGCCGAAAGAAATGTTAGAATCTTCCGGTAGTGTGACTCGTGAGTATTTATCAGATTGAGGAATCATGTTCTGTTTTGAGCAGGATGGAAAGCTTTGGTTCTGTACGAACAACACCAAGGAGGTTTACAAAGATATCATTGCGAATCCTGAGATTGAGGTGTCAGTTTCTTCTCCGGAATACGCATGGATTCGTCTTCACGGCAAGGCAGTATTTGAGAACAACATGAGTGTGAAGGAAGGATGCATGAGCAATCCTATCGTTAAAGGACAGTATCAGACAGCAGATAATCCGATTTTTGAGGTATTTTACCTTGATGAGCCACATGGTGTAATTGCTGATTTCTCTGGAAATCTACCGTACGAGTTCTAATTACAGATATACGATAAGAAAAATAACAATAGGATCAGATGACGGGAGTAAAAGATGTTTCAAAATTTATTTACGAAAAATCAGGGTGTAGATGATACAGATAAAATTAAAAAAATTCAGAGTGCATTGGCGGAAGCAGACGCAGTGATCATTGGAGCAGGTGCAGGGCTTTCGACTTCTGCCGGATTTACTTATACAGGAGAAAGATTTCATAAATATTTTTTTGATTTTGAAGAAAAATACGGATTTCATGACATGTATACAGGTGGCTTTTATCCGTATCATGCGTTAGAGGAGCATTGGGCATATTGGAGCAGATATATCTATATCAACCGTTATCTGGATGCTCCCCGCAATACTTATGCGAATATCTTAGAAGTAGTAAAAAATAAAGATTATTTTGTTCTGACAACAAATGTGGATCATTGTTTTCAGAAAGCTGGATTTGATCATAAAAGATTATTTTATACCCAGGGAGACTATGGATTATTTCAATGCAGCGGGCCTTGCTGTAAAGAGACGTTCGATAATAAAGAAATCATCATAAATATGTTAATGGAGCAGGGGTTTTCTATAGAATCAGATGGTACATTGAAATTACCAGAGCAGGGAAAATTGAAAATGACAGTATCATCATCGGTATTGCCTGTTTGCCCTCACTGTGGCAAACCACTTACGATGAATCTTCGCTCAGATGATACATTCGTAGAGGACACGGGCTGGAATAAGGCAGCTATGTGTTATGATCAGTTCTTACAAAGACATAAAGGTCTGAAAATGGTATTTCTTGAATTGGGCGTGGGATATAACACCCCGGTTATAATAAAATATCCATTTTGGCAGATGACAGCAAAGAATCCAAATGCAACATATATTTGTATCAATGACAGCGAAGCATTTTGTCCGGGAGACATAGAGCGGCAGGCAATTTGTATAGATGATGATATTGATAGTGTGTTTCATAGACTTATGTAGAGAATCTTTCCAGCAAAGTATGAATATGTTGAAAATAATGTAGAGATATTCCGGACAGATGTTTTATAATAAAGTATACAAAAGAATGGAAGAACAATATGAAACGTAATATATGTTAGATCTATAAAGTAGAAAAATCACCTAGTATATGTTAATATAGTATCTAAGATAGGTTGAAACACATTTACAAATGAAAAGAGGCATGAAAAAGATGACAAAGGAAGAATGGTATCAGCAATTATTTTCCCGTCTGGAACAGTCCAAATTCAGAAACAGTTTTCATCTGAAAGAAAAGGACAAGGCATATATACGTGAAAAAGGTATGGATACCATCCGGCGTCATGCCGAAGATTTTATTGCAAAGAGAGAAGCACCTGCAGTGATCCCCAATGACGGAAAGCAGACGCCGATGCGGGGACACCCGGTATTCATAGCACAACATGCAACCGCGACATGCTGCAGGGGATGCATATATAAATGGCATAAGATGCGTCCGGGCAAAGAGTTAAGTAAGGTGCAGCAGGAATATCTGGTGGATGTCATCATGACGTGGATCGAGGGTGAGATGAAGCGATGAAACAAGATGATATGGAAAAAGAAAAGAAAAAATGTTCTGGAACATATCTGGAGGACAGCCATCCGGATATCTATCCGGAGAGCGTAAAAGAAGAAAGCGGTTATTATGTGGCAACAAAGAAGAAACAAGGCGAATATACAATAGAGGATTATCGGAAACTTCCGGAAGATGAAAGAGCCGAACTGATCGATGGAACGATATATGACATGGCAGCACCGCTTAGTGTACATCAGCTGCTGGCATCCAAGATATATAGTTCGCTTGCCGGATACATTGAAAAGAACCAAGGCGCTTGTATTCCAATGTTTGCGCCGGTGGATGTACAACTGGATCAGGACGATAAAACGATGGTACAGCCGGATCTTATGATCGTCTGTGACAGAAAAAAGCTTACCAGACAGGGGGTTTTCGGTGCGCCGGATTTTATTATTGAGATCCTGTCTGAAAGTACAAGGAAGAAGGACAGTTATCTGAAGCTTATGAAGTATCAGAAAGCGGGGGTAAGAGAATACTGGCTGGTGGATCCGGATAAGAAAAAAGTGATTGTGTATGATCTGGAGAAAGTCGAGATACCAGTGATATATGGATTTACAGATCAGGTACCTGTGCGGATATTCGATGGAAAATGTGTGGTCGATTTTTCACTGATCTATGAAAATATCAAATTTATATATGAACAATCATGACAATTGCTTTTCGTACGAACAAAAATAAGCTACAATGAGCATATGAAAAGAAAAACGGATAAACAGGAGCAAAAAAGTATGGAACTTCGGGTATTGAAATACTTTCTGATGGCAGCGCGTGAAGAGAATATTACAAGAACAGCAAAGCTTCTTCATATTACACAGCCGACACTGTCAAGACAGCTGATGCGTCCTGATCTGGCGCAAAAACGAAGCACTGTCAGAGACCGTAAAAAAATTCCTGGATGTATTCTCCGAAAAAAGAACATGATTTAAAAATCACAAAAAACTACGCAGCCCCGTAGGAAAAATATAATAGGATGCAGGTGACTTTGAACGAAGTGAACGGAACCAGCATCCTATTATATTTTTCCTACGGGGCTACATAGCTTTTAAGGCACACAATTTTTGAATCTAAACAATACTCATAAACCACTCCACCGTAGCCGGATCGTGATGTGAGAAGAACAGACTCTCTCCGCCATCCAGAGCTTCCAGTGTCTTCATATCTTCCTCAGAAAGTGTAAAATCAAATACATTAAAGTTCTCTTCCATACGTTCTTTATGAACGGACTTTGGAATTACAACAACGCCACTCTGGATCAGGAAGCGAAGAGCAACCTGTGCAGGTGTCTTTTGTTTTACCACGAATTTTGCAACGGATGTGAACCATCTTCTGAAGGGGAGAAAGGTCATTCCGCTGACGGATCCGGAGGCGGATGTGACGTATCATCTGATCTGCCGGAAAGAGAAGGAAGAACTTGTGAAGAATTATAAATAGACAGAGCGGAGACTGGTGAGAATGTGTTATACTGGTCGGGAATGAAAATAAATAAAAATACACAAGAGATACATGGGAGAAAGATATGAGTGAGAAATCAATGAGCAAAGATACAAGAAAGAATGTGATACTGCTGCATATTGCGGTTATGTGTTTTAGCTGCTCCGGCGTGATCGGTCAGTATGTACAGGTTCCGGCGGTACAGGTGGCAATGGGAAGAGTTATCTGTTCGTCGTTACTTTTACTGGCAATATCGCTGGTGTGTAAAGACAAGCTGACACTGGATTCGAAGAAAGATTACGGACTTATGATTTTGACAGGTGTTGTGATGGCAATCCACTGGTCTAGTTTCTTTCAATCAATCCAGACATCGTCCGTGGCAATCGGGACCATTACATTTTCAACTTTCCCACTGTTTCTGACATTTCTGGAACCTTTATTATTCCATGAGAAGATACGCGGTAAGAATATTTTGAATGCTTTGATCCTTTTGATGGGAGTATTGATCACGATTCCGGAATTTTCAGTGGAGAATAAAGTGACGATTGGAATTCTCTGGGGAATGCTGGCAAGTTTTACTTATGCAGTAATGACGTTATCAAACCGGTATTTTTCCAGCAGATACAAAGGACGTACCATCTGTCTGTATGAACAGGGAACGGCAGCAATTGCATTGCTTCCGGCGTTGGTACTGGTGAAAGCAGAATGGCGTCCGGTGGATTTCGCAGGTGTTGCAACAATTGGTTTTTTATGTACGGCGATTGCCTATTCTTTATATGTAACGGCGCAGAAAGGTGTAAAAGCGCAGACTGCGGGAATCATTTCCGGTATGGAGACGGTATACGGGATCGTATTTGCACTGATCTTCTTAAGAGAAATCCCTACGGTCAGAGAACTGGTCGGAGGTGCAGTGATACTTGGAATCGCATTTTATTCGTCCTTGCATAGCGAAGATTAATCATAAGAAATTTTTAAGAATTGTATCGGGAAATATTTAAATCATGAACGATATAGTAAGCATGCAAAGAAAAAGAGGGGAGAGACGAAAGAAATGGAGGCAGAAAAAATATTAGTAGTAGATGATAACAAAGAAATCGTCTACTCCATCAGTGAACTGTTAAAGTATGAAGGGTATGAGACTTTGAAAGCATATGACGGTATGGAAGCACTGGATATTATGGAGCGGGAGAATGTAGACCTGATCCTTCTGGATGTGATGATGCCAAGACTCAACGGTCTGTCGGCACTGATGAAGCTGCGTGAGAAAAGCAGGATTCCGGTAATCATCCTGTCGGCCAAGACGGAAGAAAGTGATAAGGTGTCGGGACTTACGCTCGGAGCAGATGACTATATTGAGAAGCCGTATAATCCTGCGGAGCTGATCGCCAGAGTGAAAGCGCATTTACGCAGATACCGCGCATGGAGCGGTGGAGAAACGGAGAAAAAGAAAGATCCGGATCAGATCGTGAATGGCGGTCTGGTACTGGATAAAAAGCAGAGAGTCATCTTTGTTGAAGGAGAAGAAGTGCATCTGACGGCAACGGAGTATAAGATCCTGGAGCTATTGATGGCGCATCCCGGGCAGGTATTTCCGGCAGAGCAGATTTATGAGAATGTATGGCAGGAAACAGCAGATTATACTGTAGAGAATACTGTAATGGTACATATCCGTCATATCAGGGAAAAAGTGGAGATTGATGCGAAGAAGCCAAGATATGTAAAGGTGGTGTGGGGAATTGGATACAAAATGGAAAAATATAGTAAAAGCAATTAAAAAGTTTATAAAAGAATATTATGATTGCGTATTTGGATTTCTGCTGTTTATAATTGGAAGCTTCCTGTTCTTTGTGGTGTTAGTGAACAGATATTATTTCAGTACATGGGGCGTATGGAGAATCTGCCTGATCGGCAATATCCTGGTGCAGCCGGGAATCTGCCTGCTCGTACGCAGGTATATGAAACTGAGATATCGGAACTGGAGTCAGAAAGGGAGTGCAGAGACCTATCTGAAGGATACAGAAGACAGTATCTATTATCAGACCTGGAAGGCGAAAGAAAAACAGTCGGAAAAAAGATTTCGGAATATACTGGCGGTAGAACTGTCGGCAGCAGCGGCATATCTTTTCTTTATCAGTTACAGCAGCGGATGGGGATGGAATTATGCAGCCGGATATATGATGGTAGCAACTGTGTTTATAGAATATATCTGCTGCCGGGAAGTGATCCAGAGATACTGGAGAAATGAGCTGGATCAGATCATGGAGCAGACGGAGAGCTTCTTTCAGAAGCGTCTGGAACAGGCGCTGGAGATTGAACGGAAGAGTCTGGAAAAGGTATCGAGAAGTGACCAGTTAAGAGTAGACTTGATCACAAATGTATCGCATGATCTAAAGACGCCGCTGACTTCCATCGTCGGATATCTGGAACTGATCAAAAAAGAAGAATTAAGTGATGTAGTGAGGGACTATGTAGACGTGATATCGACAAGAGCAGGAAAGCTTGGTGAGATGATCAACAGCCTGTTTTCGCTGGCAAAAGCGAGCAGTGGGAATGTAGAACTTCACAAAGAAACTTTTGAGCTTAATCGTCTGATGGAACAGATATTTGCAGATATGGATGACCGGATAAAAGAAAGCGGACTGAAATTTGTAACTCAGTTTACCGAAGAAGATACGGCAATTTATTCTGATAATTCTTATTTTTACAGGATCTGTCAGAATCTGATCGAAAATGCGCTGAAGTATTCGGCGAAAGGAACCAGGGTATTTGTCAAGACGTATAAAAAGGAAGCGGGAACAGATCAGAAAATGGTATTGGAGATTACGAATACATCCGGATATGAGATGGATTTTGAAAAAGAAGATATCATCGAACGGTTTTCAAGAGGCGACAAGGCAAGAACCAGTGAGGGTAACGGACTGGGACTTGCAATCGTAAGTACCTATGCGAAAGCACTGGGAGGAGAATTTGATATCAAGATTGACTGTGATCAGTTCAAAGCGATTGTTTCGATATAAGAAAATGTAATAAGAAAAAGAATCAGGATAGGTTCAGATAAGTTGAGAATGAAAAGGATGACATAAGTAGAGAGTCATCCTTTTTTTAATACCAAATATGCAAAAACATAAAGATAAATTAGGAAAAATCTGACGAAAATTCCGGATGAAGACATTCTAAAAAAGGATTTCGTTGACAAATAAATAAGTTTAAACTAACATTGGTTATAGGAAGGTAACTGAAGGGAGGAGAATTATGTTTCTGGAAATAAGAGGAATTAAAAAGTCATTCGGGACAGGCGACAGCCGTGTGAACGTGTTGAAAGGTCTGGATCTGGATATTGAAAAAGGAGAATTTTGTGTCTTGCTTGGACCATCCGGTTCGGGTAAATCAACACTTCTGAATATCATAGGGGGAATTGATGGTGCTGATGAGGGCAGTATCACGATTGAAGGAGAACGTCTGGAGGATATGACAGAGAAGAAACTTTCACTGTATAGAAGAAAGCATCTGGGATATATTTTTCAGATGTATAACCTGATACCGAATCTGACGGTACGGGAGAATATTGAAGTAGGGGCATATTTGAGTGATCATCCGTTAGATGTGGATGAATTGTTACATACGCTTGGTCTTTATGAACATCAGAAAAAACTGCCGAATCAGTTATCAGGAGGACAGCAGCAGAGAACTGCGATCGGACGTGCAATTGTCAAGAATCCGGATATCCTGTTGTGCGATGAGCCGACCGGTGCGCTGGATTATCATACGTCCAAGGAAATCCTGAAACTGATCGAGACGGTAAATCAGAGATATGGCAATACGATTATCATGGTTACACATAATGATGCGATCAAAGACATGGCCGACCGGGTAGTGAAGTTAAGAGACGGAATGATTCGGAAGAATTACAGAAATGAAGTAAAGATTCCGGCGATCAATCTGGAATGGTAAGGAGGACATAACAGATGAAAAGTCCTTTAAGAAAAAGATTGCCGAGAGAATTAAAAAGTGAATTTGGAAAGTATTTAGTTGTCTTTATCATGATGGCAATAACGATTGGTTTCGTATCAGGATTCCTGGTAGCTGATGGAAGTATGCTCCGGGCATATGATGACAGCTTTCAAAAATACAATATCGAAGACGGATATTTCCAGACGAAGAAGAAGCTGACTCCGGCGCAGAAAGAAGATATTGAAAAATCGGATGTAAAGGTATATGAGAATTTTTATATAGAGCAAAAGCTTACGAACGGAAGTACCATACGATTTTTCAAGAACCGGAAAGAGGTAGATAAGGTCTGCCTGATGAATGGGAAGATGCCGAAAAAGTCCGGTGAGATCGCTGTGGACCGTATGTATGCAGATAATAATGAGCTGAAAGTCGGGGATACGGTGAAAAGTCGAAAGAAGACATTCCGGATTACAGGTCTTGTGGCACTTTCCGATTACAGTGCATTATTTCAGAATAATAATGATACGATGTTTGATGCTGTAAAGTTCGGAGTGGCAATTGTTACAGACAAAGATTTTGAAGCATTGAATCAGGTAAAGGTACAGTATAATTATGCCTGGATCTATGATAAAAAATCTGCAACAGAGAAAAAAGAAAAGAAGATGGCCGAAGACCTGATGGAAGACATGGCAGATGTCGTGACGATAGAAAGTTTTGTACCACAATACCAGAATCAGTCGATCCATTTTACAGGGGATGATATGGGAAGCGACCGTGCGATGATCGTTATGCTGCTTTATATTGTAATGGCGATTCTTGCATTTGTATTCGGTATTACGATCAGCAATACGATCAGGAAAGAAGCGGGCGTGATCGGAACACTGCGTGCATCCGGGTATACAAGGCGCGAATTGATCTTACATTATATGGCACTTCCGGTTGTGATCACACTGATCGGGGCACTGGTCGGAAATATTCTCGGATATACAGTATTAAAGCAGGTATGTGCGGGGATGTACTATGGAAGTTACAGCCTTCCGACATATGTAACGGTCTGGAATGCAGAAGCATTCTGGATGACAACGGTTGTACCGGTTATTATCATGCTGGTGATCAACTATGGAATTTTACATTACAAATTAAGACTGTCGCCGCTTAAGTTCATAAGAAGAGATCTTTCTTCCAGAAAACAAAAAAGGGCAGTTCATTTAAGTACAAAACTCGGTATCTTCCGCAGATTCCGTCTGAGAGTTATTTTTCAGAATATCAGTAATTATTTGGTGCTGTTTGTAGGAATTATATTTGCAAATCTGCTGTTATTCTTCGGATTGCTGCTCCCGTCGGTACTGAACCATTATCAGGAAGAAATACAGGAAAATATGCTGGCAAAGTACCAGTATATGCTGGAGGTTCCGACGGATGCAATCAGTGGAAGTAAACTGGAAAGTTTACTATCGCTGATGCAGTATTCGAACGGCACGAAGACGGATAACAAGACAGCAGAAAAATTCAGTGCATACGCATTAAATACAATTCCGGGAGAGGCCAAGAGCGAAGAGGTAGTATTGTACGGAGTAGAACCGGACAGTAAGTATATTAAGGCAGATCTGGGAGATGGCGTATATATATCGACGGCATATGCAGATAAGTATCAAGTAGAACCGGGAGATAAGATTACATTAAAAGAAAAATACGAACGCAAACGCTACACATTCAAAGTAAAAGGAGTCTATGATTACAGCGGGGCAATCAGTGTATTTATGAGCCGTGACAAATTAAACGAGACATTTGATCTTGGAAGTGATTATTATGCGGGATATTTTGCAAATACAAAGATTAAAGACATTGATGAGAAATACATAGGGTCTGTAGTTGATCTGGAAGCACTGACGAAGGTATCAAGACAGCTGGATGTATCCATGGGAAATATGATGGGACTGGTCAATGGATTTGCAATCATGATCTATATGATTGTCATTTATCTGTTGTCAAAGATCATTATCGAGAAAAATGCGCAGTCCATTTCCATGACGAAGATCCTTGGATATACCAACGGAGAGATCAGCAGGTTGTATATTATGTCAACCATGGTTGTGGTTGTAATAGAACTGCTCTTAAGTCTTCCGATTGAAACGGTGGTTATGAACGTAATCTTCCGTGTAATGATGATGGAAAGTCTGACCGGATGGATCACACTGTGGATCGATCCAAAGATATATGTGGAAATGTTCCTGACAGGATTCATTACTTATGGTGTGGTAGCACTTCTTGAATACCGCAAGATTAAGAAAGTTCCGATGGATGAAGCATTGAAGAATGTGGAATGATCAAAAGAACGCATAGAAATGTATGACAGAAGTGAATGACAGAAGTAAGTGAATATAGAAAAAGAGGAGGAGTGAGAAGATGAAGAGAAAAGTAGTTGCCCTGATGCTTGCCGGAGTGATGGTATCGAGTGCCGGATATGCCGGAACTACTGTATATGCAGATACAAATTCGGATCAGAATAACACTGAATGATATGGTAACAGGCGGGAAGATCACAGAAGAGTAGAAACAGCAGATCCTTAGCAGTTATAATCCAGACATGGCAAAACTGGACATTAGCGGATATATACAAAATGTCCAGAAACAGCTTACCGATATTCAGGGCGTTCTGACTGCAACTGATGCAGAAGGACTGCACACTTCATTAGAACAGTTAAATACAGGTTAAAAGCATATACAAGCCAGTTGGGTTCTCTATCCGGTAACATGGCGTATCTGAAAGGTGCACTGGCGCAGCTCAATACCGCCGTTGCAAAATTATCGGCAGGAAGTGAAAGTCTGGCAAGTGGAATGGAAGCATATACATCCGGTGGCAATACACTGGCAGAAGCAATGAAAGAATTCGACAAAGAAGGAATCCAGAAACTCGGTGACCTCGCAGGAGATGACCTGGAAAATGTACTTCATAATGTAAAAGCGGTGAAGGAAGCAGATGAATCTTACCAGAGCTTTGGTGGGATTAAGGATGGTCAGAAGGGGGAAGTGAAGTTTATTATAGAGACGAAGGAGATAAAGTAAGTTTCTATTTAGTTCATCATCGTGGCTTACCCCGGTCCATGAGAAAGACTTGGTAT
>OGRL01002316.1_pt1 | contig 12876 bp, 7 predicted proteins | sample 1553481 | NCBI WGS metagenome assembly OGRL01 (sample SAMEA2580036, study PRJEB22360) | human gut metagenome
CCGCAGGTTACACAAAACTGCTTTTCTAATAATTAAATATTAATAGCAGAGAATTTATCTTATTTCCACTTTTTTAAAAACTATCATGAATAATTAAGAAACAAGGTTAGTTGTAAAATGAAATCAGACACTAAACCGCAACAGCAAATCGGGTAGTTACACAGGAAAACATTTCATTCTGTATTCTTCATCCCCCTCCCGCAAGTGAGTATCCCCAAGATCTACAGCATCGATGATGATCACAACTTCATGCGCCGCTTAGCGTCTTTGAAATCGGCGCCTTCCTAAACCCGCAAGGGCAAGACGTTTCATTTATTTTCAAAATCGTTCACCTGCTTTCTTTATAGACAATAGAAAATCATGCCTCCTGAATTCTATCGCATATTCATGGAGGCATGATTTCATACTACATGGAAATTATTTTACAGGATTATCTATTGTGAATAACACGTACACGTTCGATTGTCGGTTGTCCTGCTTTGTTCTGCGCAATCGTGTCCACGCGGAACCGTTCCAATTCAGGTTCAAATTCCTTGAGCATTCTAGCAGGTACTTCGAATCCTCTCTGCATCGCGCGGTATACAATAGCACCGAATTCATAACGTGTCATCATACGGTCGCCGCCAAAGTTTCCGTCAGGATACCCTTCAAGGATACCATTCCCCGCAAGGGTGGCGATATATTCGTAAGCCCAGTGGTTCTCCGGTACATCAGGGAAGAGCTTGATCTTCATCGGATCCAACGCCTGTCCCTGAACGACCTGGCCAAGCGCGCCGCGCAGCTGTTCCACTTCCTTACGGAGGTCTTTGATTTCTTTCGCCATTGCCACTTTTGATGTGGATACATTGTTGCCCTGTCCCAGTTTCAAGCTGACGCCGGCATTCACCATATTCTCTCCGCCGCCAAAGGAACCTCCCACACTAAACATGGTATCTTCATTCGGACGGTAGAATACGCCGATAGCCCCCGCATTGGCATTTCTGTAATGTCCATAACCGGCTGCCACATCCCATTTATCATCGGGATCGAAGTCCAGCGGATGGAGGGATGCCAAGGCGGCTGCCCCAGCGCCAACTTTGTTCACACGGTCCCCCAGCTTGCTGATGCTCTGGTTTGTCTGGAACAGCTGGGAACCGTTCACCGCATCTTTGCTGGTCGGGCTAATATCGCCGGGCGCCACATTGGTGATCTTCTTATCTCCCGCATCTACACCGTTTTTGGTGATGGAAGGCCCGTTATTGATAGTCAGTCCGTTATCATTAATCGTGGTATCTCCCGTCTTGACGGTCGTGGCATTGACAGTCTTGGCATTCACTGTATCGGAATTTACCGTAGTGATATTTCCTGTCTCGGCAGTAACTGTCTTTGTCATCACAGTTTCCAAACCTTTCAGGTCTTTGGCCATGCGGACTTTCAGGTTGTTATTGCCGTCGGATACGACGCCAAGGTTGTCTTCTGTGGTCAGTTTGTTTGTGTCTGTAATGCCTCCGACTACGTTCACCTGTTCGTTCAGTTTCTTCTTGATGACCGCTCCTGTATCACCGCCATACTTCATGCCATCATTTAAGGTAGCCACTTCTTCTTTGCTTCCGTCCGGTTTCTCGTATACGATACGGGTCGTGGTCGTACCCGGCGCGCCGTCTACTCCGGGCTTGCCATCACGGGTAACGGAAATATTTGTCGTTACGCCGTCTTTACCATTAATACCGATTTTACCATCTTTGCCGTCTTTACCTGTAGCAACAATAGTTTCGCTTTTCAGGTTCTTGTCCAAGCCAACAATCATTTCACCGTTGCTATTCACCATGGTCTTGATGTTGGAAGAATCATATTCCGTATCCGCCTTCGTACCGGTGCCCTTGATGGTCATGGTTTCATTCAGTTTTTTAGCTACGGTACCGGTATTTCCTGCAAACTTGAGCCCATCATCCAGGGTAGCGACGTCATGCTTATCACCATTCTTTTCTTCGATGATCAGACGTGTGATATTCGTTCCGTCAACGCCGGGTTTACCATCACCACCTTTAATGGTAAGTCCGTTAGCGCCGTCCTTGCCATTCAAACCGATGGAGCCATCTTTGCCGTTGATGACCACAGCAGAGCCATCTTTACCGTTGACTCCGATGGAGCCGTCTTTGCCGTTCGCGCCTTTTTCACCAAGATTGATGTTATCTTTTACATTGACTTTATACGGATTGGCTGCTGTTCCGTCGCCTTCAACGGTGGTATTCTTTCCGTCTACCAGCTTGGTCGCATTGGCTGCGATCTCGTCTTTCAGCTGATCTACATTGACCGCATCTGTACCGGCCGTACCTTTTGCCACATTATGGATCTGGTTGCCGCCATTATTCAGTCCGTCCGCGGTTAAAGAAACATTCGTTTTGCCGGGTCCCGGTGTCTTCGGCGTAATGGTAATGCCACCGGCGGTGACCTCCGTCTTATTCCCGGTGCTGTCGGTAATGGTCGTACCGGCTCCGTTGGTTACTGTCGTATTTCCTGCCGCATCTTTTGTCGTCACACTGGTCAGATCTTTCAGCTCTTTGGCAAGTTTGACGTTGAACTTGTTATTCGCCGCATCGGCTACCACGCCGATATTGTTATCACTCAGTTTGCTGCCGTCAGCACCGCCCAAGATGGACATCACCTGGTCAGATCCCCGTTTAACCACATTGACGTCTGCCGCACTTGTCGCACCGATAGTGGAATTGTCTCCGCCAAAACGGAGCGGACGGGTCATGGTATAGAGCTGGCTTCCATTGACTGCATCCGTACTCTGCGGAGCAACCAATCCGGCCGCCACGTTTTGAATACGGCGTTCCTTGCCTTTAGCTCCTACCGTGACAACACCTGCCGGTGTGCCGCCTGCATAGGCATAAGTGCCATCACTGTTATAAACTGCCATGCCTTTGGTGGACGCGCCATCTGCCACATAAGCGGAGCCGCTCCCCAGATATACGGAATTCCCCATGGTGGCATTCACATTGCTGCCCAATATCTGGGTATTGGACAAATCAAGCGCTTTATTTGATGTGTCTATCGTATTATTATTCCCGACAATCTGGACATCTGTAAGATTCTTTGTATTATTTTTTGCCTTTACCGTGTTCTTTGAACCGGTAATCGTGATACCGGATACCTTGCCGGCATCATCCTGCGTCGTTGTATCCGTATCGCCGCTGACTGTATTATTATTCCCTGTCAGCATGATATCCGTTAGCCCTGTTGCCGTTTCTTTTTTGACGATGTTACTGTTTCCGGTTACTCTGTTATTCTCACCGTCCAACGTATTTTCATTTCCAAACACACCGGAATTGACCGCCGTGATATTTGAACCATTACTTGCTACCGGAGTTGTGGGGGCACTGTTCCGTGCGCCGATGACATATGTCCCTGCTCCATTGACAGTGTTGGCCGTACCGATTGCACCGGAAGATTCTCCTGTAGCACTTGCCGTTGTACCTATAGCCAAAGCATCATTCGCCAATGCATGTGCCCGATCACCCAAAGCTACCGCGCTCCGGCTGTTACTCTTAGCTTCACTGCCTATTGCTACTGCTTTATCATCAGAGGCTCCGGCGGCATAACCGATAGCCACTGCCTTATCCACACTGGTCCCGCCATTCTTTATGGTGGTGACGGCACGGGTACCCATGGCAATAGAATGATTCCCTTCCGACTGTGCTCCTGCACCAATGGCCATATTGTATTTATAACCGGAAGCCGCCACAGTCTGCGTAATGGTAGGTGTACCACCATTTATTTCCTCATAGCCGGTTCCCAGGGCGATGCTGCCTTCTCCCTGTGCCTCCACATTATTCCCAATGGCCGCGCTGCGTTTTTTCAACGCTTTGGCGCCAACTCCTGCTGCCATAGAATCTTCGCCGGCAGCCCCGTCATTATTGTAATTATTCGCATTTGTGGACTTCACAGAGTAATAATGAGTCTTTGCCTGATCCACGGTTTCGTTCAACTGATTAACATTAACCGCATCTGTTCCCGATGTACCTTTAGCCACATTGTGAATTACGGTTCCTTTGTTATTGGTATTCTTTAAAGTGATACTTTCTCCCTGCCCGGTAGTTACAGTATCATAGTAGACTCCTGTAGTCGTCGTACTGGTAATACTGGCATTCACCTGCCGGACCGTTTCATCGATGGATTTCTTCAGCTGTGCCACTGTAACGGCATCCTGATCCTGCGCGCCATCCGCTACATTCGTAATACGACGCAATGCTGCCGCCGTACCAACTGAAACACCTGTGGAAGGAGCGGCAGTCCCTGTCAGATAACCAGTACCGCTAATCATGGCCGCGCTGGCTTCCGAACCATTACCGATGGCAATGTTCCCGCCGGAAGCCTTTGCCCCTTGTCCCAGCGCCATGCTGGCCGCGTCTTCCGCCAATGCATTAAACCCGGCAGCTATGGATCCATTTCCTGCTGCCTGCGCATGAAAACCAAGCGCCAACGCGTCATCAGCGGCTTTCGTATCACTGCCGACTGCTGTCGCCTGGAGGCGGGACACCAGGGTAGTATTCTTATTAGCATTATATCCAATGGATACATTTTTCCCAATAGAAGGATTACCGGCAGTACCTATATTCGTCCCTGCCTCTACACCAATGGCAATATTATAATTGCTGGATACATTTCCGCCCGCCTTGGTGCCGATGGCAATATCATGCTGTCCATCCACATTTTGTCCGGCTTCGTCACCAATAGACACATGCGAGCCCTTCGTTCCCAATACATCACCAATCATGCCCTTACCGGCACCAATACCGACAGACACAGATCTGCCGGCTGCCGCGCCGGCCTCATCACCGACAGCAACAGAACTGGAACCGGCTGTCTGACTGGCATTCCCAATAGCAACCGCATTTTTTCCTTTTGCTTCCGTTCCCTGACCAACAGATACGGCATTTTCTCCTTCGGCCACAGCAGAAGTACCGGCTGCCAGACTGTTTTTGCCTTTAGCAGCCGCTTCTTTGCCGATCGCCGTTGCGGCTTCCTTACCGGCCTGGGCACTTTCGCCAACAGCAATCGCACTGTGACTGTTTTTGGCAACAAAAGCACCGTGCCCGATAGCTGTCGCATTATTAGAAGACACCGTCTTTGCCGCTGTTCCAATCGCCATACTGTTGTTATTAACTATACGATTGCCGCCATCATTTTGAACAACCGCTCCATCTCCCAACGCAATAGAAGAATTACCACGGGCATTGGCTTTATTCCCGACAGACACACTATTCTTGCCGCCGCCGACAAGTACGACCGTGCTGTCTCCATCCGGTGTCATACCGCTGACAGCACCGTTAATTGCCCCATGGCCGATGGCCACGCCATTTACTGCATTAGAAACGTTTCTGGAAGCATGCCCTACCGACACGGAATCTTCGGCTTCTGCTTTGGCCTCCACCCCCATTGCCATCGCATTATCTTTGGTGGCTCTGGCCTGCGTCCCTACCGCGACAGCATCCGAGCCAACAGCTGAAGCATCTGCCCCCGTGGAATTGGCACGGAAATACTTAATCCCCGGTTTTGCAGCATCAAGTCCCAGGCTATTTGTCAGTGCTGTGAGCGTGTTGATTTTTAATGTATTATTGCTGATATTGCCGGCGTTTGTGCTGATATTGGTAGCATTCGTACTGATATGGGTAGCATTATTGTTGATATTGCCGGTGTTGGTATTCACCTGCGTACTTAATGTAGCCAAATCACCCGTCGTGGCCAGCCCGGTCGTTGATATGGTAATCGTCTTGGTTGCCGGATCCTTAGTTACGGTGATATGGGTACTGCCGTTCAATGTATCCCCATCATTGACTGTAGCCGCCTCACTGCCGACAAAACCGCCAAAGCCCAGCATCGCCGTTAAAACCGCAGCCAGCGCAGATTTATATGCTTTATTCCCCTTATTTTTGCTGCTGCTGGCGGCAATTTCTGGAACTACCACATAACTGTTCTTCACTTTGCTCCAAATGACTTTGTAAATTTTGTTCATATAACCCTTCCTCTCTACATACCCAAAAAATATAATGCTATATCAAAAATTTATTTATATGATCCGGCAGATCTCCTACACCTCCTTCTATACTTCTCATCATATTTACCAGCCTTTATAAAAACACAAGATTTTTCACTGATGAATATTTATCTACCGGTTCAGTGCCATTTCATTCATATAATGTAAACAGCTGTGCTCTTAATTTTTGCAATAACAGTACAGCTGTCCTTACTTTAATTCCAAATGCCTTTATGAATATGATTCATATCAATATTTCTTAAGAATGGAGATGAATTTCGGAGCGATCGATTATTTCCAAGGCATTCCTAAAAAGCTACCTTATTCTCCATATTTCTGTTCAAGTCCACTTTAATAAAAGAGTTTCCTTATTTCCCGTCATGTGTATGTCGTTACATACTGTAACAGCATACATACAAAATGGCCCAATCATATAATTCTAAATTTCAAATCGACTCCCAAAAAAAAAGCTCCTCCAACGGCATATCCGTTTTTAGAATCATTTTAATCTTCACAGCCTCCTTAAAATTAATTCCATGACGGTTTTCCATTTTCAACAGCAGCATTTCCTGCTTGATCCCCATTTCTTTTGACAGTTCTTCAAGGCTCATCTCCTGTTTTGCCAATTCTGCCATCAGATTTTTATACACGTTCCTCTCTCCCTTTAATTTGAAATTTCAAATTATTATATCATTATAACTTTTTATTACTAAAAAATCCACATCCCACTCCTGATTCATTGAAATTTCGATATTATTTATGTAAAATCAACAGTAAGGAGGCGATTATGACAAAAGAGGAATATTTGAAAAAGCTGATCCTCCAACGATGGACACTGAAAGATTTCGCCGCAAAGATCAATATGCCATATGGAACTCTATATTCCATTCTGAAGAATGTAGATGGCGGATCCATGTACAATATAGTAAAAATCTGCAGTGGTCTGCACCTTTCCACTGACGAACTGTCTCAGATAGGAAAGCCCCGGAATTATATCCTGCAGGAAGATAGAAGTACGTACAATACAAAAGAACTACCGGATCTGAGATCCATCTTGAGCAGCACATTTCTCTTCAATGGAACGGAATATACTCTCTCAGAGAAAAAACAGGACATGCTGTCTCAAATCATCCAAGCTGTACTGAGCGAAAAAACATAGTAGATCCCGTATCGCACTTTTCTCGGAAAATAACGGAATTACCAGCTTATTTTATCCAAGCCGGCAGGCGTAAACACACATAGCACTTCCACATCCATTTCCTATGTATTCATACATTTACTTTATCAGTACAATTATTTATCTTCTGCCCCAACCAAGCGGGTCTCGGTTTTCTATACCATAATCTTCACATAGTGCTACCTGAAGGTAATCATAGAAGAATCACGGGCAATAAGCTTTCCTCAAACAGAATCACCCCCGCAAAACCCAAAGCGTCAAAAATATATCCTCACAACACAAAAAGCGTTCCTTCCCAGATATACAATTAGGAAGAAACGTTTTTATTTTTATACCTTATATGTACAATATGGGTTGTGCCAATAATTTTTCACAAATTCAGACATATCATCGGTAATGGATCAAATCAACCGGTACTTTCCTATTCAGAAACTCCCCTTCTTTAGAAAGCAAAGTTTGAGGCAAATCAAGCCGGCGCCTTTCTTGCCAATTCAGTGCACTTATTATTATGCGCCCGATGACCAACGAAGCCGAAACGGATACTCGCATGCCAAGATGATTCAACCCGTAAAAGAATATTTAGCTTATAGCTAACAGCTCACAGCTGATAGCTTTTATCTTCTTACCGGCTTCCCCACCACGGTGACAGATTCTTCGCCGGCACTTTGGATGACGTCTTACCGGCTTCCTCACCACGGCAGCAGATCCTTCACGTTCGCTTCGGATGACGATTAACATTTCCCTCATTATGACGCTTTGCCGTCCGCCGTCATTCTGAGCGGAGGCAAGAATGCCTTGCGAAAAAAACGGGAAATGGGATGGTGACACGGAGTGAAGAATCTATTACTCTGATGACGCCTTACCATCCCTCGTCATTCAGAGCGGGGGTCAAGAATGCCTTGTGAGAAAGACGGGAAACAGCAATGTGACACAAAGCGAAGAATCTATTACTCTGACGACATCTTACCGTCTTCCTTGCCACGATAGATAATTTCTGTCACGCCATATACTTTCTGCCTTCCCGGTATGCGTTTCCCACCGCGTCACCGAGAGCAATATACTTCCCGCCGGCCGGATCGAAGGCAATCGCCTGCAATTTCTTCACGTCAATCTTTCCATCAGTCAGAATGTCCTCATCAGCCAGGATATTCACGATATCCCCGACGAAATGGTAATCCTCGCCTACCTTCGTCACCTTGGATACTTTGCACTCCAAGGTCAAAGGAAATTCCGAAAGCACCGGCGCGTCCACAAACTCGCTCTTCACCGCATGAAGTCCGGCGCGCACCACCTTATCGGGTACACGATTCCCCGACACGATCCCCAGATAATCCGCTTCCGCCATCGTGGAAACGGTCGCCATGCTTACGGTAAAGGCTTTCTTTTCCAATAGATTCGCCACGGTCTTATGGGTATGGTCCAGCATAAATCCCACTTGGTTCGTATCATAAATCCCGCCCCAGGCAGCCACCATCCCGTCCGCCGTGCCGTCCGCGCCATAGGAAGCAATCACAAGTACCGGCTGCGGGTACAGCCAGGTATTCGGTTTAAAATTCTTTTTCATGATGAATTCTCCCTTTATAAAACTTAATGTTTATTTAGTGCATATTCCCGGATTTCTTCAAATTATACCTCCATTTTCTCTCTGAGCTCTTTGATTTCTTCCGTTTCCATGCCATTTATTATACCGCTAAAAAACCTCCGGATATCCGTATCTGTCAAGATATACTTTACTTGTGTATTTGTTAAAGCAATATGTACCAACTTACCTTTTTGCGTATCATCCCAGCCCTCAATCCCCTCTATTTGACTAATAAGTTTGTGGGTATTTGCAAAAGAGCGGCTTTCCTCCAACTGGGCAATCAATTCATTTTTATGAATTTCATTCTTATTTTTACTTTTCCATTCTTCACTCATTTCTTCGAAACATTGAAAGTATTTTCTCTCAAGAGCCTCATTTGTTTCAGTTCTATCAATAATATTTTTAACCAGACATTCCAACGGAGAGCCTTCCCGATAATCAGCCGGTGCAAAGTATTTAATTCTATTTTCCCTAAGCATTTTAAAAACTTTAGTCTTATCTTGCGTCTCAAAATTGTATACGCCGATGGAATGACCACCATTGCTATTCACCAACTTCATACAAGGAATATCTGTATCACTGTCACCGATATAAACCATATTCCTAAATGGAACAACAAATTTGTCCGGTTCAAAATAATCATTTACTTTTTGGTCATTTATATCCAAAATCCCTTTCTTTATTCTAAACAAATACTGCGTTTTATTTGTATAATTAACCGCCTGCGCCGGCCAAACCGCAACCCCGTCATCATCGAAATAAAAAGAACTGGCATATATTTTCTTAAAATATTGCGCTACCTTCGTTCCTTCTATCATTTCCTTCAATCCGGAAGAGATAATATAATGCTCAACGGTAACCCCCTTTTCTTGTCCATATTGATTTATACGCTCAAACCAAGTATCGACGCCCGGATACAGTTTAATTTTAGCGCCATCCTCTTTTAAAATCTTCCTATTAAACACTAATCTGCCTCTGGCTTTTGTAACCATCGTATACATATATGCCAGATTTTGATCCATATCATTTTCTGCAGCTAAACTATTGGATTCTTTCCAAAAATCTGCCACATCATAACCAATAGACTGAATATACCCTTGCGCCTGCATATCTTCCGGTGATAAAGTCTTATCGAAATCATAGCAGACCGCCAGCACAGGCCTGCCTTCTATTTCCCTGCGTGCTGTTTTCACGATATACACTTCCTTTCTATCCCGTATCTTTTAAAATCATTATACGACACAAAAATCTGAAAAGTCTCTCTTCTGCCAAATGTATTTTCTTGCTGCAAAAAAAGATGGTACCACTACCATCTTCTCATGTATCATTTCCTGTCAATATTTTCCGTTTTAAAAAATGCCAACCCTTTTTCATCCAGTCTACATGTTCCAGCATGACCACATCCGCCTCATAAATCTTTATATCCTGCTTTTCCAGCCATACATTAAATAAACGTTCCGCAAGAAACCCGAATACTCTTTTTTCATATACGCTGCGTCCGGTCAGATCGATCCGCTTTTCCAGCTCGGAAAGAATTGCAAAAAGCCAGGCGCAATAGGTATCAAAAAGATTTTTCTTCATAACGAACATATTCAGTATATAAAGTTTCTTCCGGTTCATGACTTTGGAAAATGCTTCCGCATACGGGGGATACATTTCTTTTACCACCCGCTCCGCCTCATCCAGATCCGACCGGCAGTGGGCATGCTCGTACTGGCTGCGTACCGTTTCTATATAATAATTTCTCTTTTTCGGCAGCAGCACATCATATTTCTGAAGCAAGTTTTCGTAGTCTTCTCTATGGAATATGGCTTCTTTTTTCTTGTCTGTATTTCTTGTATGAATACTCTTGCCAAAGTATCTTCTGTAATGGCAGAGACCGATATATTCGCAGTCCAGATTTTTCCAGGCCCAGTAAAGTCCTGTCAGTTCGCAGTAATTCGGATTCTTAGAGGAAATATGATCTCCGGTATTATCCGGAAGATATCCCAGAGATTCTTTCCCTGCCGCCCCCACATGAAGCGGTACATATACATCGTCATCGGGCATCCAGTATTTTTTATGGGCCGCTACCAGTATCTTGATATCCACTTTATATTTCCCTCTTTGCCATGGCAAGTGCACTTTCAATAACAGCATCCATATCGTAATACTTGTATTCGCCCAAACGTCCACCGAAAATAACGCTGTTTTCCTTATCTGCCAGCGCCTTATATTTTTTGTACAGTTCCCCGTTTTTCTCATCATTCACCGGGTAGTAAGGTTCATCTCCCGCTTTCCATTCCGAACTGTACTCACGGCTGATGACTGTTTTCGGCAAGTCCTGTCCTTTGGCGTCTTTCCCGAACTCAAACCACTTGTGCTCTATGATCCTTGTCCACGGTGTTTCCCGGTCTGTATAATTCACTGCAGCATTTCCCTGAAAATTCGGTATATCCAGCACTTCCGTCTCAAACCGGACACTCCTGTATTCCAATGTTCCCAATTCATAGTCGAAATAAGCGTCAATCGGCCCGGTATAAATTACCTTCTCCGCCAGACCATCCAATTCCGCTTTATTTTTCAGATAATCCGTCTGCAAACGGACTTCGATGCCATCCAGCATATTTGCGACCATCTTCGTGTAACCGCCGACAGGAATCCCCTGGTAAAGCGCATTGAAATAATTATTGTCAAAGGTCAGGCGTACAGGAAGTCTTTTGATGATGAAAGCCGGCAATTCCGTGCAGAGCCGTCCCCACTGCTTTTCCGTGTACCCTTTGATCAGCTTTTCATAAATATCCGTTCCCACCAAAGAAATAGCCTGTTCCTCCAGATTTTTCGGTTCCGTAATACCGGCTGCTTTCCGCTGTTCCTCAATTTTTGCAGCCGCTTCTTCCGGTGTCACCACCCCCCACATTTTATTAAAGGTGTACATATTAAACGGCAGGGAATATAATTCTCCGTAATAGTTCGCCACAGGAGAATTGGTAAAACGGTTGAAAACAGCAAATCGATTCACATAGTCCCAGACTGTTTTATTATTCGTATGGAAGATATGGGAGCCGTATACATGGACATGGATGCCCTCTACCTTTTCCGTATATACATTTCCTCCGATGTGGCAGCGCTTATCCACCACAAGAACTTTCTTCCCCGCCTTCACTGCTTCACGGGCAAATACCGAGCCGAATAAACCGGCGCCGACAATCAGGTAATTATACTTCGCCATAAGTTTATTTATATCTTTTTTTATCCACGACAATACTAATGAAAAACCGACCCAATTAAACTTCCAACAACCCCACAAAAATAGGGGCTACACGATTAATCTCCGCAATTCATCGGCCCCCCTTCCTCTCTATTCGATTACAAATATCCAATGCTCTCTCCAATGCCTGATCCATATTATAGTATTTAAAGTCCCCCAGCCTCCCACAACAAATTAAATTTTTTATACGATTTGCTAGCTGTTTATATTTTTTATACTGTTTTTGACTATCCTCTGTCAAAACTGGATAATATGGTTCTATACCATTGTTTTTACAATAAGCCAAAGGACACTCTATTGCATAACTACTCCCATATTTATTTTGATTAGGAAGTTTTTTGTATTCCGTAATGCGAGTAAATCTTTTTTCTTGCGGATAAGCAACAATTGGTGCACATTGAAAGCTTTCTTTATCCGTATATTTCCAAATAAATTTTAAAGATCGATAAGGGAGTTTTCCATATTTATATTCAAAAAACTCATCAATGGGACCCGTGTAAATCACCAATTTGGTAAATTCTTTTCCCAATAAATAAACTTTGTCTGTATCTATAGATAAATATTTCAAAGCATCTTCTCTAAGTTTAATATGTATGTTAGGATGTCCTATAAGATTTTTAAAAAAATGAACATATGAATGTACCGGCAATACCTGATAAGGATCATCAAAATATCCTACATCGTAAGAAAGACGTAACGGAACACGCCTCAAAACACTAGGATCTATTTTCTTAAAAGAAACACCCCATTGCTTAATAGCATAAGGTGCATAATCATTCTCCAATAAATACTCAGCATATTCTCTGATATCGGAATCCTTAATATTTAAAATATCAAAAATCGTAACA
>OGRL01002320.1_pt1 | contig 12860 bp, 9 predicted proteins | sample 1553481 | NCBI WGS metagenome assembly OGRL01 (sample SAMEA2580036, study PRJEB22360) | human gut metagenome
TATTCTGGAATAATCCAGAAGTTGTATTTGCTAGAGATGCTGAACTTGGTAAACAAATTATGATGCTTGCAGAACAAGCTGTTGCTAAGAAGATACAAGAAAGTTATATGCAGTTTGTTAATGAAGGTAATAATCCTGAACAATTTAATCCTGAACAAGCTGTTGATATTGAAGCTTTTATTAAAGAATTTAATGAAAATTTTATTGATGATATTAGCGCACAAGGACAAGATTTAATTAATGTTATTGATGACCTTACTGATGCTTTTACTATATACGCTAGAGCTTATTTTGAATTTGTTGCTTTTGGAGCTTGTTATACATATAGAGATGTTGTAGGTAATCAATTAATTAAACGTTTTGTTAGTGTTAGAGATGCTTTTCCTGTTCCTAACGATAATATGTTTGCAGAAGATTATGATATGTTTGCTGAACGTCGTATGTTGACTAAACAACAAATTATAGATGAATTTTATGAATATCTTTCTGAAAAAGAACGTGAAGCTCTTGATACATATTATCAATATAGTGCTACTACTTCTAGTGATAAAGCACTTTTAAATTGGGATAAATATATGTATTATTTTGGTGATATATGTAGTAAATTTAATAAAGATGATTTGCAACATATTAAGAACACTAATATAATGGCTCGTGATGCTAATAATGGTTTATTTGAAGTTTGGCATACTGTTTGGAGAGGTGAAATAAAAGAAGGTATTCTTACATATAGTAATGGAGCATTTGTTACAACAAGAATTGTTGATGAAACTTATCAGCTTAACCCTGCTGGTGGTGATATTAGTATTGAATGGGTGTGGCGTCCACAAGTTTATGAGAGCGTTAGAATTGGTTCTCGTGCTACAAGCATATATCCTTATAAGGCTCGTCCTATTGCTTACAATAGAAATGGTAAACTTCCTTATAATGGTATTGCAGAACTTTTGCCGGGTTTTGGAAGATTTAGTATTGTAGATACAGTTATTCCTTATCAAGTATTTCGTAATATAGTTTCTTATCATAGAGAAATGGCTATTGCTAAAAATAAGATGAATGTTCTTATGATTGCTAAATCTCTTCTTGGTAAAAAACCTGCTGAAACTATATATCGTATGGCTGCTGATGGTGTACTTTATATTGATGATGAAGATGATGCTAATCTTGTTAAAGCACAAAATGTTCGTTATCTTGAAAGTCGTATGAATAATTATATTACTGAACTTGGACAACTTATTCAAGAGATTGAACAGACTGCTAAAATGGAATGTGATATGACTCCACAACGTTATGGTGAAATTGCTAATAGTGCTGGTAAAGGAGTTACTGATGAAGCAGTTATTCGTGGAAGTATGGGTTCTGTTATTATTGAATTTATATTTGATAAAATGAGAGAACTAGATTATCAAGCTGAAATGGATTATACTAAACTTGCTTGGATTGATGGTCTTAATACTTCTTATAAAACTAAAGATGGCGATATTAGATATTTAAGTCTTGATGTTAATAGTCATATATTTGCTAATTATATTGTTACTTGTAAAACTTCTGTTAAAGAACGTGAGAAACTTGAACAATATAAACAGCTTGCATTTAGTGCTGCCCAAAATGGTAATATGGATATGGCTAATGCTGCTATACGTGGAGATAATGTTGCTCAAATTAGTAAACTTATTGATAAGTATCAAAATATTCAACGTGAGCATGAACTTGATGTTGAACGTGTTTCTCAACAAACAGAACAACTTCGTCAAGAATTTGAACTTGCTAAGATTGATAGAAAAGCAGAACAAGATAGAGAAACAATTAGAGTTGAAAAATATCTTGATGGTCAGATTGAAGCTATGAAAGCAAATGCTAATATTATGAGTTTTGATAATGGTGTTAGTGATGCTGAAAAGAGTCAAGCTGAAGAACGTATGGAAAATGCTAGACTTAATCTTGAACGTAGTAAACTTAGTTTAGATGCTCAAAAGACTTCAGTTGAAGCACAACTTAAAGAAAAAGAATTAGCTGTTAAACTTAAAGAAAGTGATGATAAAGTCAAGATTGCAAAAACGAATAAAAATCGTTATGATAGTAAAAGTAAATAATCGGCTGTACTTCTAAATTTTGTTCATAATAGGGCTGGACTTGCTTGTGAAAGTAGGTTCAGCCCATTTTCATTTTTCTTTACATCACATGAGCCATTTTAAGCTCATTCTAAGCACTTTATTCATTTCGTGATAGATTAATCATTATGATAAAATTTGATTCATACATGGTTTCTCTTAAAGCGACAGGCTAGGTTATCAGTAATAAATATCCTAGTTAGCAATAGTATGTTAGTCGGCAAATCGGCTTAAAGGTGAACATATTTTAACGATACAAGTAAAACTCGTATTATTATTATAGTTTATATTTGTGATATAGTAATTAATTAAAAACAAAGAATTATGCCTAATTTTGATAGTTTTGGTTTTAATGGTGAAACATCTAATGGTGATGGAAAACCTACTGACGACATTACAGACCTTGATACAGGTAAAACAGGGCAGTTAGATGCTGATGGTAATTCTATTGATGATATTACTAATAATGGTAATGGAGATGGGAATAGTGATTCTAATGCTAATAAAGATAACCAATCTTCATCCTCCACGGGGAGTCAGCCTACTAGCAAAGCGAATGACGCTGATGCTGAACATGGTTTAGAAGAAGGTACTATTATCGAAGATGGAGATAATAAATATACTGTTGATAAAGACGGTAATCTTATTGACGATAAAGGTAATATCTTTAAAGCTAAAAATGAAGTTGCTGCTTATCTTAAAGAATTTGAAGTAGAAGATACTAAAGAAGAAAATACTATTGATGTTAAATCGATTCAAGAACTTGTAGGTGTTTCTGTTACTTCAGAAGATGGTAAACCAGTTGCTTTTGATAATACTCCTCAAGGAGTTGCAAGTTATATTCAATCCGTTATTGATTTAAAACGTGACGAATTTGCTCAAGCTGGTGTTAATAAATTATTTGAAGATTATCCTATCGTTGGTGATTTTCTTAATTATTATGTTGCAAATGGTAATTCATTTGAAGGCTTTGGTGAACTTCGAGATAGAAGCGGTATTGAAGTAGATGAAAATAATGTAAGTCAACAAGAAGCTATTGTTCGTGAGGCGTTTAAGGAATTTAATCGTCGTGGTAATGTTGATAAGTATATTCAATATCTTAAAGATAGTAATGAACTTTTCAATGTTGCTAAAGAAGAACTTGAAGCTCTTCAGAAAGCTGATAACGAAATGCGTGAAGCTAATGCTAAAGAAGCTATGCGAGTTAAAGCAGAAGAAGAGAAACAACTTGTGGAATTTTGGAATGGAGTTAAAGAATGTATTGATAAACGACAAATTGCTGGTTATCGTATTCCTGAAACTGTTATTATTGAACGTAATGGAAAACAAATTTCTACTACTCCAGAAGATTTCTTCAATTATGTTTATCAAGTTGATGATAAAGGACTTTCTCGTTATGAAAATGATTTAATGAAGTTATCTCCTGCTGAAAGACGCGATGAAGAACTGCTTAAGGCTTGGCTTAAATATACAGGTAAAGGTTATGATAGTTTGATAGAAATGGCTGTTTCTGATAAAGAAGCTAAAAAGTTGAAACTTACTGCTAGTCAACGTAAATCTACAAAAGGAGCTATTAAAATAACTAAACCTGACAGTAAAAAAGATGCTCTGAAAGATGAGCGTTTTGGTTATTAACATAATAGTAAATTTGTAGATGAAAACATTACGTGTTATTGGACAAACTCGTTATGAAGATAGAGGTTATTCTAATGAAGAATCAATTGCTTATCTTCAGCTTCAAAAGCCAGAAGAGATTAATAGTTTTCTGACTTATAATTATGGTATGGATGATGACCGTTTTCCTTTAAGTTTTATTACTGAAGGTCAAGGTAGTCGTGGTATTAAAGATGTTGCTACTGTACAATGGACTTGGAAAACTATGGGTCGTATGAAGTTTACAGACTTTGTAACTTACTTTAATACTGCTGTTACTAAACCGGGTCAAAATGGTAGTGAATTTGAAGTTCACTTCTCTACTCATTGGTTTATTGAACAACATGGTCTTACTGCTCCTGATGGTGTTACTCAAGTTCGTATTCAGAAAGACTTAGGTGAATCTGCTTATGGTTATGCTTATCTTTTGAAACTTACTTCTCCTAATCCTGATGCTTATGTTGACACTCAATGGTTAGCTAAAGGTATGTATTGGGCAATGAGTGCTCCTACTGTTTCTGAATCTTATTCTAAAGGTAATAGAAGCAATACTATGGGGCCTGCTGGAATGACTTCTCAACTTGAGTTTTATCGTTATTCTAAAGAAATAGCTGGTAATCTTGCTAATGTTGTTACTCAATATCAATTCCAAAATGATAATGGTGGTACTTCTAATCTTTGGATTAACGAAGAGATGCGACAGTTCAACTTGCACATGAGAGTAATGAACGAAGAACGTTTGTGGAAGTCTGAATATAACCGTTTACCTGATGGTACTATTCCTTTGAAAGACCATGATAATGGTAAACCTATTCCTCGTACTGCTGGTATGTTAGAAATTTGTCGTGAATCTAACTATGATACTTATGGTGAAGTTCTGACTCTTAACAAACTTGAACGTACAATCGGTGATGTTCTTGACCGTGATACTCAAGATGGCGATAAGAATGTAGCTCTTATGGGTGGTAAAGGATTTATTCGTGACTTTGAAATGGCTATCAGAACTGATGCTAAAGAAAACGGATTTATTACTCCTCTTGGTGAAAAGATGATTCAAGATAATGGTGATGGTCTTTCTTATGGACGTTACTTTAATAAGTATAAAACTCCAGATGGATATACTATTACTGTTATTCATAATGCTTATTTCGATAAGGGTACTGATGCTGAAGCTGCTAAGCAAAATGGTATGATTCATCCTACTACCGGTTTGCCTATTACTTCTCATCAAGCTGCTTTGATTGATATGAGTAATTATAAAGGTAATCAGAATGTTCGTATAGTACGTCAAAAAGGACAAGCTTATAAAGCTAAAGTTATCGAAGGTATGACTGATATTCCTGCTTGCTGGGGATTGCCTAATACTAATCATGCAGCTACTGAAATTGATATGGCTCGTTATGAAGTTAAAGGCTCTATTGGTTTGCAGGTAGATAATACCACTAAGATGTTCTTATTGAAATGTGTATTATAATCATTTAAAAGAAGCTATTTAAGATATGGATTTTAACAAAGTAAATGAAGCTAATAAAGCAGGAGAAAATACTCCTGCTGCTTCTAATATAAATACAGATAAACAGGTTATACCCCCCGTAGAGGATGGAGTAGATAAACAGCCTGCTAATACAGTAGGATTTAGAGATGAAAGTCTTGATGAACCTTATACTGAAAAACGAACTATTACTATTAATTTAGTTACTAATTATTCATTATATCGTAGAGTTAATGATAAAACATTACCTAAACGAATGGATAAGATTGGTAGTTGTGTTCGTAGTTCTCGTACTCTTTCTTCTAATAAAGGTGAGATTGAATCTTATTTTCCTGCTTTAATTGGTCTTGCTCCTAATAATGAAAACTTTATTTCACGGGTTAAGGCTTATCTTAATAATATTAGTGTTTCAGTTGATGAACTAGGTAAGACTTTTGATATTTCTTTCTTTTGGAATCGTAAACGAGATTATCTTCGTTTTAGAGCTGAAGAAGAAGCTATTGAAACTGCTTATATGAATAGTGACCGTAAAGGAGTTAAAGAACTTAGAGAAGCTCTTGAAGCTAAGATTACTAAGTTAAATCTTCTTGAAAGTGAAAAGTATAAATATGGTTATCCTATTGTTCTTGATGATTATCTAATTTATCGTCATTGTTTATTGTATAAAGATGTAGCTAAAGATATTGCTCTTATTAATTCTGACCCATCTATTAGATTTTATTTTAAAGATGACCAAAGAGAAGCTGAGCGTCTTGCTAAACATCGTCAGGAAATTAATTCTGCTAAAGGCAATTATGTTAAACTTCTCACGAATAGTGATTTGTTTGATGCTGTATTTATTCAATACTGTGTTGCTAATAATATTAATATTCCTAACGGTATGGCTATGGATGTTGTTGATAAACAAACTCATCTTGATAAATTTAGTACAAATGAACCTGCTAAGTTTAATAAACTTTGCAATGATAAAGATATTACTATTAAATCTTTAATTGAGGTTCTTATTTCTCGTGGAGAATTTATCAGAGCAATTCATAATCAAAATATTACTACTCCTGATGGCGAGTTCATTGGTGCTAATGTTAAAGAAGCTGTTACATGGTTTAAAAATCCTACTAATAGTGCTCTTGTTAGTGCTTATAAAAATAAACTTAAAAACATTTGATTATGAACATTGGGGAGATGCACGTGACGTTCAGAGAACTGGCACAACAGATGGGTATGCAGACCGTTCGTGCTATTCTCATGGAAGATATAGATATTTGTCTTAATGCTGCTATAATTGAAAAAGCTAGAAATGTAATAGTAGAAAACGTTGGACCTGTTCCTTATAATGATAAGGTTGCTCGACAAAATGCTTCTATTAGTCCTGTTAATGCTCTTAGAACTTTATACACAGCGGGTACTGTTAACGGCGGAGATATTACAGGTAATGGAACAGAAGTTGACCCTTATAAAATTAATATTGATAGCAACGGAATAATGCTATATACAGGCTTTCAAGTTAGTTATAACGGCAAGACAATTTATGATTGCAGAATTATTGAAGCTGAAGATTTAGGTCAAACGTTAAGAGATTTCTGTAATCGTGCTGCGAAAGATGCTCCGATAGTTACTATATTTGGTGATGAATCTGGTATTAATGTTAATATATATACTGGACGTAATAATACAGTTAAACCTCAATTAGTTAAATATCTTTATATCAAAGAACCTGCTAAAGTTAAGTTTGATGAAGATAGAGAAGAAGATTGGGTTAATTGTGATTTACCTCCTTATTTACATATGGAAATAGTTATGCGTGCAGTACAGATTTATCTTGCTAGTATTGGTGCTACTTCTAATGGAGCTGATAAACAAAGTTAAACTCTAAATTAAATTAAAAATGAGACAGTTTTTGTTGGCGGGCAAAGTCGCTTATGGAGCAGACTTACCTCTTGCTGCTGGAGCGGTTGCTTTTACTTATCTTGCTAATGGCAAGGAAATGATTGACGCTGACGGTACTAAGATTACCGATAAGTTTTACATTAATCTTGGTCGTGAAGCAAATGGTCCAGTAGTTCTTCCAGCTTATAAGAAACATCTTACTTTTGTTAAAGGTGTTTATCAACCTGCTACTACTTTCTCTGCTAATCTTACTATCGGAGATGTAAATGCTTATTCTGATTATTCTATTGTGATTGTGAAAAAAGGATTAAAGTTCAATGAACGTAATCGTTGGACTGCTACCATTCATACTGGTCTTAATCCTACTGCTAATGATGTAGCAAAGAAATTAGCTAACCAAATTAATAATAATACTGTTGGACATGGTATTAAAGCATCTGTGACTGATGCTAAAATCACTCTAACTGCTGAGTCTAAAGGTGTTGATTATGAAATTCTTGGAGCTGATGAATTAATGGGTATAGCAGTTAAAGTTACAGCTCACGGTTTACCTGCTTATGGTGACGCTGCTTATATTACTGATTTAGCTAATAAAGCTGCTGCTGATGCAGGTATTGAATATACTTACCGTGATACTTATACTGAACTATATCCTGCATATCCTATTAATCCTTTGAAGCAACCTGATAGTGCAGATGCTGGATATACTATCTTTACTCTTCGTTTTGCTGTTCCACGTGAAATGAAAACTAGAGATGAAGTTGTTCATCAGATTGTACAAATAGCATTCCCTACTGGAGCTGCTGCTATTACAACTGTTGAAACTATCCTTAAAGCTATTGCTACTGAAGAAAAAGCATAACCTATTACCCGACTCGATTAGGTAAATATTAGGTAATATTAATCGAATAGGGGCTATTGGTATTAGCATTAGTGTTGATACTAATAGTCCCTATTCTTGTATCTATAAAAATGGAATTAATTCAAAATGCCTTTGAACAAGGTCTTATTCCCGGTATTGTTATTGTTATTTATCTTATAATTAATAAGATAATTGATAATAACAAAAGAAATCCTTTAGATGATATTGCCAAACTTCTTAATATAGTTACTAGAGATATTATTGAAAAAGATAGAGAAAAATCTAAAGCTGTTATTTCTATTACTATAGTTAATGCAACTTCGGAATGTGCAAAGTTTGTTGCTTCAACTATTATTACTAATAATGTTGATAATAATCGTGACCAAATAGAATATAACGCTAGACATTTAGTTAATAGTGTTTATTATGATGCTTATTCTAAACTTAATATGTATCGTGGTGATGAAGATTATCTTAGTCATTATATGAAAGAAGAATGGAAAGAAGATATTTATAGTGATATTATAAATATTGTCTATAATAAAAATCTTGATTCTAGTCAACGTATTCTTGCGTTTAATAAACGTATTGATATTAGAGTTAATGATTATACTGCTTATATTATTAATAAGGCATTTAAATAAGATGATATTATGATAAGAGGTTATATTAATAATCCAAAACAGCTATCTAAAGAGATGCAATTGCGTATTGCAGCTATGGCTGAAAAACAAGCGAGAATAGCAGAATTAGGCTTTCCATTGGACGAAAAAAATTGGTGCAAGTTAACACAAGGACAAATTTTAATTCAAGCTCTAGAAGCCTTAGAATTGCTTTCTGACGAAGAACAAAAATCAATTATTAATTCATATAATAACTTAATGATAGAATGAGTGAACAAATAGATGATAATTATGTTAATGGTGTCTATGTAAAAGCTGATGGAACTGAACAAGTTGAGATTGATCCCCAATATGTTTATATGACTGTTCCTAGCAAATATGTTTGTGTTTATCATAAACTATTAGTTCTTATGGCACAATATGGACTTGATATGCTTAATGATTGTTCTGCTACTTGTAAAGGTAATAATAAAAATATTGTTACTTGTTGGAATATGTTTCAATCTGCTATGGCAGCATATCAACTTGGTCAAGATAAACTTGCTGAAACTCTTCTTAAATATATTAAAGGTCAACTTAATATTATTTATGAAGGTAGTGAACAAGTTCAGTATAGTGGTTCTATTACGCTTCCTGTTGATGAAGAAGGTAAAATTCATGCAATAGTTAGTTGTGGAGATGCTCCTAAATTTTATGTTGACCCTGAAACTGGTAAACTTTGGGAGAAGAAAGAAGAAGGCAAAGAATATAATGAAACTTATAGTCTTAGTGATGTTGATTATGATAATGAATAATGTGAATGTGTTCCATCCTCTACGGGGGGTCTACACTATGAATTTAGTAAACCTAGAGAATGTATGAAAACAATAGAAGAAGAACTTGGTAAAGTTAGTCTTACTTGTAATGGTCAATGGAATGATAGACCTTATGAAAGACTATGTATAGTTCATGACGGTTTCTATGCTAGCTATATATCTCGTAAAGCTGTTCCTGCTGGTATTCCTTTATCTAATGAAGAATATTGGCAACCTATTGCTAAACTTCGAGAAGATTTAGTTATTGATTATGAAACTTTCAAGAAAGAAATACTAGAACTTATTGCTGTTGTTCAAAGAGGTCTTAAAGCTGCTAGAATTGTAGTATCTACAATGGAAGATAGAGATGCTCTTACTTGGGAACAGATTGGAGTAGGTTGTGAAGTTTATGTTATTGAAACTAAAAAGAGTTATATTCTTGATGAAATAACTCCTGTTACTAATGCAAAGAAATGGCATCTTGAAGCTGACTCTGAAATTGGTTCTAAATTTGTAGAATCATTTAGTGGTATGTTTCCAAGAGCGATTGCAGAACGCGCAGTTGCTGATGAATTTGGTATTAATATTCAAGATAATTATCTTCGTCGTAATGTTGTAGTTAATTATATGGCACAAGTACTTAAACAGTATTTTGAAGATAATGCTGTTCAAATACTTGAAGGTCAGATTACTCCTGAAATGCTTAGTGAATCTGTTAAACAAATGTTTACTGCTTCTCAAATTACTAATGCTGCTGATGAAGAAGATTTAACCGTTGTTGATAATCTACTTAAATTTGCAGATAAAGACTATAATGTAAATGATTATAGCGGAAAGGCTCGTAAATATCTTCGTAAGAATATGATTAGTGGTGTTAATACTCTTACTCAAGATATGATTAACGAGCCTAATACTATTTATATACTTCAATATGATTATTGTTTAGCTGGACAAACTATTGAACTTCCAGATAATAGTATAATTCTTTGGAGAGGTGGTAGATTATATGATGGAGCTGTTAAACTAAATAAATGTAGACTTCTTAGTAATTATCGTCAGGAAGATATGTTTGATAAAGAAACTATATCTTTAGATGGTGATTGGGCTAAAGGTCAAATACTTTATCATCCTCTTGATTTAGGCGAAGATAATAAACAAGTTGAAATTACAGGTTGGGGTGGTTCTTATACCAATGATTTTTATTGGTTTTGGGATGGAGAAAAATGGGTAAGTATGGGTTTTGATTTATCTGTTTATCTTACTCGTGCTGAATTTGAAGCTTTCTTAGAGAAGTTAAGAGAAGAAATGGAAAAGTTCTATGCTTGGCTTCTTGAAGAACTTAGAAAGATTAATGAACATCTTGAACTTCATGACCAACAGATAAGTAATCTTCAACAAGAAGTTTCTAATATTAATACTAGAATAGATAATCTTATTACTGAATATAACGCTAAATTTACTGATATTTATAATAAGATTGGAGATTTAAATAGTAGTGTAGAAGGTAGTATTAATAATCTAGAACAATATATTAATAATAAGATTGAAGAGATTCTTAATAAGATAGACCAAAGTGGTAGTAACATAAGTAATGAGTATAAACAATATTTTGAAGATAATTATGTTTCTATGTTTAAGAACATGATTAAAGCTGGTACTAATATTACTTTTGTTGAAAACTCTGATGGTACTATTACTATTAATGCTACAGGTGGTGGTTCTGGCGGCGGTGGATTAACCGAACAAGAAGTAAGAGATATTGTTAATTCTATGCTTAATAATTATTATACTAAGTCTGAAATTAATGATATTATTGCTGGTATTGAAGGCGGTGGAGGAAGTGGTGGAGATGGCACTCATAATGTTATGTCTACTACTCAACTCGGTGAAGCTAGAACAGGTAAATATCTTACTATGAGTAAATTTGCTGATAGTGAAACTAAACCTAGTAGACTTGATGTTGATTTTAATACTCTTTATACAGATATTAAAAATAAATTAGTAAATGATGGATTTGGCTCAGGTGGTGGAGGAGGAACAACAGGTGGAGTAACTGCTACTCAAGTACAAACTTGGATTGCTGCTGTTATGCCTATTGGTTCTATTATGCTTTGGGATACTCCTACACCTCCAACAGGTTGGGAAATATATACTGCTGCTCAAGGACGATTTGTTATGGGTCATATAGGTGGTGGTATTAATATTTATAATAATCCTAAACAAAATACTCTTGATTGGAGTACTGTTCTTAAAAATGTAGGTGATACTTATGACCCTGCTACTCCTGGTTTAAATATTGGAGCTTACGGTTTTTATATTGGTGGTAGTGATTTACCATTACATCAACATGCAATTGCCGCTAGTTCTGGTAAATGTGGTGATGGTAATCACCATGTTGTAGTTCCTAGTAACTGGCGAGCAAATGATCATGGTAGATCTTTGGATCAAGATTGTAGAAATACTTATCCTTATGGTACTACTAAAACTAATTATTGGGATTTAAATATTAATAAAAATACCAATTGGTATATGACTGGACCTAATATTAGTAGAAATGGTGAAATGGTGTGGACACAAATTAGTACAGATAACTGGACAGGAAATTATCTTGCTATTAATAAACTATTACCTACTGTTGCTTTACATTATATTAAACGTGTTTCTAATCCTTGGTAAATATGGCAGAAGAGAATGTTTTTGTTGGTACTAATTGCCAATCTTTTGACCCTAGTAAAGTTCAATGTGATAAAGAAGGCAATATGCCGATTCATATACTAGATAAGTATTGTGAAGAAACTGATACTAGATATAATATTTATCCTTTGACTGTTATTCAAGCTATTTTCGACGGTGTAACTGGAACAAGACTTGATAGAATACTTGCTGCTTGTAATAGTGTTTATTTAACTTGGGAAGGTACTTTTGCCGATACTGTTAATAAACTTGATAAAATTTATCGTCGTAAAGGATATATTATAACATATCGTGATGAAACTAATGTTAATTGGACTCAACGATATAATAGTGATGATATTAGTGATGAAGCTTGGACTAATCCTGACAATTGGGAAGGATGGTCTTTTGATACTGTTATTAAAGATTTGTCTGAAGCTCTTGAAGAAATATTTACTAATATAGGTGATTATAAAGATTTTCTTGATGTTATTACTAGTTTTATTAACGAGTTTGTTATAAATGTATTTAACAATCTTAATAATTATCCTGAACTAGTTAATATTATTAAGAATAGTACAGTTGAAAGTTTACCTATTATTGTTAAAGACATATTCAATAATATTAATGATTATCCTGAACTTAAGAATATATTTAATGAATATGTTAAACAATGGACTGAAACCATCTTTAATAATATTTCTTCTTATCCTGCTCTTAGTCAATTTATTACTAATGCTATTAATTCTCATGTAGAAACTACTATTA
>OGRL01002336.1_pt1 | contig 12784 bp, 8 predicted proteins | sample 1553481 | NCBI WGS metagenome assembly OGRL01 (sample SAMEA2580036, study PRJEB22360) | human gut metagenome
ATAGGAGGCAAGAATTCCCGGATCAACCTTACAGAACTTCGGCAGCTTACTGCTTCCGAATAAGTCCTCTGCCGTGGTCAGAATTTCACCCGCAAACTCTTTGGCAATGTCATCATACGTATAATTCGATTTTAACGGATTCAGAAGGTAGGCGGCAATCTGACTGTCGAATACCTTTGTCTGCTCTGCTTCCTTCACATAAGACAGCATCCCCTTGATATCTGGAACGGACACCATCCCGCAGACTTGAAATAACTGATTTAAGTACTCTCGTATCTTTTCTTCGGTAAAGGTTTCTCCTACCGGAAGATAATACACATCCTCTCTTCCAAAAGCAATGCCGATTCCCCACCATGGGCCAAGCATGACTGCTGCAAAGACATTGACCATATGCTGGACCGGAGCACATTTGCTTCCGGCAACAGGAACGCTGATCAGACTTCCGGCAACAGCAGCTGCTGTCAGTACACCTGCAATGGCCAGCTTCTGAGTGGATGTTGTTTCTTTTGTGTTCATTTTGAGTAAACCTCCTGTTCTACCTGATGAGGGATGAGCCATTGACAGCTTCTTAAAAATCTGATAACAAAAAAGAAGATACCGCAGGGGTACCTTCGTTCAATGTGTCTGGTATTTCCCTACGTTGGCATTATCCAAATCAGGTTAAGGGTCGAAACCAATCAGTTTCCTCTCAGCCGGCTTCAGCCAGCTCCCCTGTTTTGTAATTTTACTTTCCTATTATACTGCCAGTTAAAGAAGATGGCAAGACTATATTCAGTGATGTTTTGTAAAAAAGCAGAAAAGCAGAAAAGGAAGACAAAATCTACAAACATTGAAAAGAGAATCTGTTTGTGCTATTCTGTAATGGAGTATATATCCCTAGGCAGAGGAGGACAATATGAAAGTATCAACATTATTGGAAGGTTTGAAATATATCTGTTGTCAGGGCAGCACAGAACAGGAAGTCTCTACAGTTGTATATGACTCCCGAAAAGTAGAAGAAAATTCCCTGTTTATCTGCATTCGCGGTGCGGTTGTGGATGGACACAAATTTGTACCGGATGTGATCAGGAAAGGTGCGAAAACACTCGTTGTTGAAGAAGAGGTAGAAGCACCGGAAGATGTAACTGTGATCAAAGTTGCAGATACCCGTTATGCGATGGCCTTTATTTCCGCTGCATATTTTGGACATCCGGCGGAGAAACTGAAAACGATTGGAATTACAGGAACAAAAGGAAAAACTACCACAACATATATGGTAAAATCCATTCTCGAAAATGCAGGATACAAAGTTGGACTGATTGGAACCATCGAAGCGATCATTGGAGAAGAATCCATTCCGGCAAGCAACACAACTCCGGAATCTTATCTGGTGCAGGAATATTTTCGCAAAATGGTAGATGCAGGATGTGACTGTGTAGTTATGGAGGTTTCTTCCCAGGGACTGATGCTTCACCGTACACAGGGATTTGTTTTTGATTATGGTATCTTTACCAATATTGAACCAGATCATATCGGACCAAACGAGCATAAGGATTTTGATGATTATCTCAGATGCAAATCTATGCTGCTCCAGCAGTGTCGTGTGGGAATTGTCAACAGAGATGATGAACACTTTGAGAGAATTATCGAAGGGCATACCTGTCAGCTGGAAACTTACGGATTTTCTCCGGAAGCTGATCTGCGTGCAGAAGATGCACATATGGTAGGCGGCAAAGGATATCTCGGTATCTCTTATCAGCTGAAAGGACTGATGGAATTCCCGGTTGAAATTGATATTCCGGGTAAATTCAGTATTTATAATTCACTGACTGCAATCGCAATCTGTCGTCATTTCAATGTATCACAGGAAAACATCATCAAGGCACTGAAAGTGGCGAGAGTCAAGGGTCGTATCGAGGTGATCAAAGTTTCTGATGAATTTACATTGATGATCGACTATGCACATAATGCAATGGCACTGGAGAGTCTGCTTACTACATTAAGAGAATATCATCCGCATCGACTGGTCTGCCTGTTTGGCTGTGGAGGAAATCGTGCAAAATCCCGCCGTTATGAGATGGGAGAGGTCTCTGGCAGACTGGCAGATCTGACGATCATCACATCCGATAACCCGAGATTTGAAGAACCGCAGGATATCATTGATGATATTAAGATCGGCATCAGTAAGACTGATGGAAAATATGTCGAGATCTGTGACCGTAAGGAAGCAATTGCCTATGCAATCCATCATGGAGAACCCGGAGATATCATTGTTCTGGCAGGAAAAGGACATGAAGACTACCAGGAGATCAAAGGTAAGAAGTATCCTATGGATGAAAGAGTCCTGATCGCAGAGATTCTTCAGGAGGATAAAGAAAGAGCAGATAAATGATCTACGCGGATATCATTGTGGATATATCCCACGAAAAGCTTGACCGCAGTTTTCAATACAGAGTTCCGAAAGAACTGGAAGCAGAGATTCAACTGGGAATGGTAGTGACCATTCCCTTTGGAAACGGTAATCATGAAAGAAAGGGATATGTGACAGGCCTTTCTGACAAACCGGCATTTGATATATCCAAAATGAAAGAACTTCATGGAATCTGCAGCAGTGAGGAGACCACAGAAGAACGTCTGATCGCACTTGCAGCATGGATGAAGAACCGATACGGTTCTACAATGGTACAGGCGCTGAAAACGGTTCTTCCGGTCAGGGAAAAGGTCAAAGCAAAAGAGAAACGTTATATAGTACTGAATATGGATGTGGCAGCGGCAGAGCAGCTGGCAGCGGAACTGGAGAGTGGCAGATGCAAAGCCAGGGCAAGACTGGTTCGGGCGCTTCTGAAAGAGAAGAAACTGGATTATACAAAAGCGTCCAGAGAACTTGGGATGACAGCATCTGTTATAAGGCCGCTGGTGGATCAGGGTGCAGTGCTGGTGACACAGGATGAAGTCTATCGAATGCTGGTAGACGGTTCTGATATTCCACGGGAACAACTGTCCATGCTTACAGATACACAGGAAGCTGCGCTGTTGCAGATTCAGGAAGAGTGGAAGCAGGAAACACCACGTCCGGTTTTGATCCATGGAGTGACTGGAAGTGGAAAGACGCAGATTTATATGAAACTGATTCAACAGACAGTGAATGAAGGAAAACAGGTTATCGTACTGATTCCGGAGATCGCCCTGACTTATCAGACAGTCCGCAGGTTTTATGGATGGTTTGGGGATAAAGTTTCTGTGTTGAATTCCAGACTTTCACAGGGAGAGAGATATGATCAGTTCAAGAGGGCAAAACGTGGTGAAATCCAGATTATGGTTGGCCCCCGTTCTGCTCTGTTTACACCTTTTTCCAGACTGGGTTTGATCATCATTGATGAGGAACATGAACAGACATATAAAAGTGAAAACAGCCCAAGATATCATGCAAGAGAAACGGCAGAATATCGTGCACAGATGGAAAATGCCCGCCTTGTTATGGGCTCGGCTACTCCATCACTTGAAGCGTATACAAAGGCAAAAGACGGAGAATATCGTCTGGTAAAGCTGGAAGCACGCTATGAGGACCGGCCGCTTCCGGAAGTTACGGTTGTAGACCTTCGCGAGGAATTGAAAAACGGCAACCGTTCCATATTAAGCCGTAGTCTGAAGACTGCAGTTGAGAGGAGACTGGAGAGAGGAGAACAGTCGGTACTTTTTCTAAACAGAAGGGGATATGCCGGCTTTGTATCCTGCCGTTCCTGCGGGGAAGCGTTGAAATGTCCGCACTGTGATGTGGCGCTGACAGAACACAACAACGGAAAGCTGGTCTGTCATTATTGTGGCTATGAACAGCCACGGGTGGAAAAATGTCCGATGTGTGGTTCTCCGTATATCGGCGGTTTTAAAGCCGGGACACAGCAGATTGAGCAGGTTCTTCGAAAGACTTTTCCAAAGGCACGCGTTCTTCGAATGGATTACGATACAACGAGAACAAAAGGAAGTTACGAGAAAATACTGTCATCTTTTGCAGAACACAAAGCAGATATTCTGGTAGGTACGCAGATGATCGTTAAAGGACATGATTTTCCGGATGTGACGCTGGTCGGTGCGATTGCGGCAGATCTGTCGCTGAATGCCGCTGACTATCGCTGTGCAGAACGTACATTTCAGCTGCTGACACAGGCCGTCGGCCGTTCTGGCAGAGGGAGAAAAGCCGGTGAGGCGATCATACAGAGCTATCATCCGGATCACTATAGCATTCAGGCGGCTGCAAAGCAGGATTACGAAGCTTTTTATCAGGAAGAGATGGCATACCGTATGCTGATGGATTATCCACCGGCGGCACATATGCTGTCTGTGCTGGCATCCGGAGAAGATGAGAAACTTCTGGAGCAGGGAATGGACTATCTTGCGAAGTTTGTAGAGCGCATTAGCGGAAAGTACAGAGTACATGTGATCGGCCCTGCATATGCATCCGTGGGAAAAGTAAATGATATCTACCGAAAGGTATTGTATCTGAAACACAAAGATGAACGTGTACTTCAGGACATAAAGAATAAAACAGAGAAATACATTGAAGTAAATTCCGGATTCCGGAAATTATATATTCAGTTTGACTATACATAAATATCAGGATCGCGAGAACAATTTGTTGTGGAGCAATCCGCAGTATTTATATGCACCACAAAAGAAGAAAAAGAGAGGAAGAATAATATGGCAATCAGAGTAATCAGAACAGAAGAAGATCCGGTTTTGCGAAAAATCAGCAAGCCGGTAAAAGAAGTAACTCCAAAGATCATAACACTGATCGATGACATGCTGGATACCATGTATGAGGCAATGGGTGTCGGACTTGCAGCACCACAGGTCGGTATTCTGAAACGAATTGTAGTCATTGATGTAGGAGAAGGCCCGATCGTACTGATCAATCCGGAAATCCTTGAAACTTCCGGAGAACAGACCGGTGACGAAGGCTGCTTAAGCGTACCGGGAATGGCAGGTCAGGTGACTCGCCCAAACTATGTCAAAGTTAAAGCTATGGATGAAGATATGAATGAAGTGATCTATGAGGGAACCGAACTTCTGGCGCGTGCATTCTGCCATGAAATCGATCATCTTGACGGAAAAATGTACACAGATCTGGTTGAGGGAGAACTCCACAGAACCAGCTATGAGGAAGACTGATTGCAATAAAGAGCAATTAAGGTGATCACAGATTAAATAATGAAACAGCCCCATGTATAATGGGAGAAAAGAGGAGCAGACTACTATATGAAAATTGTTTATATGGGAACGCCGGATTTTGCGGTACCGCCTCTTGCGGCACTTGTACAGAATGGATATGAGGTGACTGCAGTTGTAACACAGCCGGATAAACCAAAGGGAAGAGGCAAGACACTTTTGCCGACACCGGTCAAAGAAGAAGCAATGAAACACGATATTCCGGTTTATCAGCCGCTCAAAGTGCGTGAACCGGAATTTGTGGAAACTTTAAAAAAACTGGAACCGGATATGATCATCGTAGCCGCTTTTGGACAGATCATTCCAAAGACGATCCTGGATATGCCAAAGTATGGATGTCTGAATATTCATGCATCACTTCTGCCGAAATACAGAGGTGCGGCACCGATCCAGCAGGCCGTGATCGACGGAGAAAAAGAATCCGGTGTAACGATCATGCAGATGGGCGTTGGATTGGATACGGGAGATATGATCTCTCAGTCAGTCGTACCACTTGCTGAGGATGAGACAGGTGGAAGCCTTTTTGACAAACTGGCAGAGGAAGGTGCCGCTCTTTTGATCAGAACGATTCCTTCAATTGTAGATGGAACTGCTGTTTATACAAAACAGCCGGAAGAGAGCCCGACACCGTATGCAGCAATGATCAGCAAGAAAATGGGTCTGATAGATTTTTCAAAAAGTGCTGTTGAACTGGAAAGACTGGTGCGTGGACTGAATCCGTGGCCGAGTGCATATACGTTTCTTAATGGAAAGACGCTGAAGGTGTGGAAATGTGCAGTTGAGCGTGCAGAATGTGGAAAAGAAGCACCGGGAACGATCATTGGTGTGGATAAATCCGGCATTCATGTTGCATGCGGAAGTGATGCACTGATTCTGAAGGAAGTGCAGCTGGAAGGAAAGAAACGGATGGAAACAGATGCGTTTCTTCGCGGATATCAGGTAACTGCAGGGACGATGCTGAAAGATCATAAGGAGTGATGCGGATGTACGGATATGGATACGGATATTATGGATTTGACTGGACCTATGTGCTGCTGATCATTGGAATGCTGCTGTCACTTGCTGCATCTACAAGGCTGAAAAGTACATTTTCCTATTATCGCAAAATCAGAAGTGCATCCGGTCTTACCGGAGCGGAGACAGCAGAGAGAATCCTTCGTGCGGCAGGGATTACAGATGTACATGTAAGAGCAATTTCCGGAAGCCTTACAGATCATTACGATCCAAGGACAAAGACTGTAAGTCTTTCCGAGGATATCTATGATAAAACTTCACTGGCAGCAGTTGGAGTAGCTGCGCATGAGTGCGGACATGCAATTCAGCATGCAATCGGCTATGCACCACTTGAATTTCGCAGCGCGATCGTTCCGGTGGCGAATTTTGGGAGCACGCTTTCCTGGCCGTTGTTTCTGATCGGACTTTTTTCAGGAATCCGCCCACTGGTAACAGCAGGAATCGTTCTCTTTTCACTTGCGGTTCTGTTTCAGCTGGTGACACTGCCTGTAGAGATCAATGCATCTTCCAGAGCTTTGAAAATGCTTCAGAGTACAGGAATTCTTGGGAGTGATGAGACAAAAGGTGCAAGAAAAGTACTGACAGCTGCGGCAATGACCTACGTAGCTGCACTGGCTGCTTCCATACTGCAGCTGCTGAGACTTTTGATACTTGCAGGAGGAAGAAGACGAGATGACTAGTGGAATCAATACAAGAGAAATGATCATGGAGATCCTTCTTCAGATTGATGAAGAGGGAGAACACAGTCATATTGCGATTCGTAATGCGCTTTCCAAATATCAGTTTCTGCCGAAACAGGAGAGAGCTTTTATCACAAGAGTCTGTGAGGGAACACTGGAATACAGGATATTGATCGATTATATCATCGATTCTTTTTCGAAGATCCCTGTTGATAAAATGAAACCGCCGATCCGCGAGATTCTGCGAAGTGCAGTATATCAGCTGAAATTTATGGATCGTGTGCCGGACAGTGCAGTCTGCAATGAAGCGGTGAAACTGGCACAGAAAAAAGGCTTTTATAATCTGAAACCGTTTGTAAACGGTGTACTTCGCACGGTGGCTAGGCAGATGGATGAACTGGAATATCCTCCAAGAGAAGAGAATCTTGTACGTTATCTCTCAGTTCGCTATTCCATGCCGGAAGAACTGGTGGAACGCTGGCTTGCCGATTATGGAGAAGAGACAACAGAAAAAATGCTTGCGGATTTTCTGGAGGAAAAACCGGTGACTGTACGCTGCCGTACATATCTTAATTCCGTAGATAAGATCTGTGAAAGTCTGAAAAATCAGGGAGTCAAAGTAGAACAGGCACCATATCTTCCTTATGCAAAGCGTATTTCAGGATATAATCATATTCTTGCACTGGATGCATTTATTCAGGGGAAAATGGTTGTACAGGACGTCAGTTCTATGCTGGTTGCCGAGATTGCCAATCCTCAGAAAGGTGACTATGTTATCGATATGTGTGCAGCACCGGGAGGAAAAAGCCTCCATATAGGAGATAAAATGGAAGGTTTTGGAACGGTAGACGCCCGCGACATCAGTCAGTATAAGGTAAACCTGATTGAAGAAAACATTCAGAGACTGAATTCCATCAATGTACAGGCAAAGGTACAGGATGCCACCATATTTGATGTGGAATCGGAATGCAAAGCAGATATTGTCCTTGCGGATGTGCCGTGTTCCGGATATGGTGTGATCGGCAAAAAGCCGGAAATCAAATATCGTTCGACAGCACAGAAGGAAGAAGAACTTGTGATCCTCCAGAGAACGATCCTGGACAAAGCAGCAGAATATGTAAAACCGCGAGGAGTACTGGTATTCAGTACATGTACGATTGCAAAAGAAGAAAATGAAGAGAACATGATGTGGTTTATGAACAATCATCCGTTCAAACTGGAAAGTATTGATGAATTCATACCGGAAGAACTTCACTCAGAAACGACCGGACTTGGATATTTGCAGATGCTTCCGGGAGTGCATGGCACAGATGGGTTCTTTATTGCAAGATTCAGAAGGAAATAATTATGACAGATATCAAATCAATGACGATAGATGAGTTAAAAGAACTCATGACGCAGATTGGAGAAAAGCCTTTCCGTGCAAAGCAGATATACAGTTGGCTGCATGAACATCTGGTAACTTCTTATGATGAGATGGCAAATCTCCCGAAGAATCTGAAACAGAAACTGGCTGATTATCCGATCACGGCACTGGAAACTCTGGATGTTCAGATCTCAAAGGCAGATGGAACCAGAAAATATCTGTTTCGTCTCTCTGACGGAAATATGATCGAAAGTGTTCTCATGCGTTATAAATATGGAAATTCCGTCTGTATTTCATCTCAGGCGGGATGCCGTATGGGATGTCGTTTCTGTGCATCTACGATTGGCGGCCTGACCAGAAACCTTCTTCCGTCAGAGATGCTGGATCAGATTTACCGCATTCAGACATCTATCGGAGAACGTATCTCCAATGTAGTGGTAATGGGAACCGGTGAGCCGCTGGATAATTATGACAACCTGCTGCGTTTTATTCATATTCTTACGGAAGACGGAGGAATCCATATCAGCCAGCGAAATCTTACGGTTTCTACCTGTGGCCTGGTTCCGAAAATTTATGAACTGGCAGAAGAAAAACTTCAGATGACACTGGCTGTGTCTCTTCATGCACCGAATGATGAAAAGCGGCGGGAGTTAATGCCGATCGCCAATAAATATTCTATTGATGAATTACTGGCAGCCTGCCGCAATTATTTTGACAAGACAGGGCGCAGAATCACCTTTGAATACAGTCTGGTGGCAGGAGTGAATGACAGTAAAGAAAATGCGCAGGAACTTGCAGGCCGTCTGAAAGGGCTTAACTGTCATGTGAATCTGATTCCGGTCAATCCGGTAAGAGAGCGTTCCTTTGTACGTTCCACACGTGAGGCGGTGGAGAATTTCAAAATTAATCTTGAAAAATGTGGAATAAATGGTACTATTAGAAGGGAAATGGGCAGCGATATTGACGGTGCCTGTGGTCAGTTAAGAAAAAGATATATGGAAAAAACAGAAAGTGAGAAGTGACATGAGGGTATATTCAGCTACGGATGTAGGGCAGAAGAGGAAGATGAACCAGGACTATGTGTTTGTTTCCGAAAACCCGGTTGGAAATCTTCCGAATCTGTTTGTCGTTGCTGATGGTATGGGTGGACACAATGCCGGAGATTATGCATCTTCGCATGCAGTTCAGACTTTGGTGGACGAGATTCGGAGAGATGCGGATTTCAACCCTATCAAGGTGATTCGTCATGCCATTGAGACTGCAAATACGGAGATTCTGGAACGCTCCCGCAGAGAAGAACATCTGAGGGGAATGGGAACAACGATCGTGGTCTGCACAGTTGTCGGTCACTATGCATATGTGGCCAATGTAGGAGACAGTCGTTTATACGTGATCCAGGGAGAAATTCATCAGGTGACAAAAGATCATTCACTGGTACAGGAAATGGTCCGTATGGGTGAGATCAAACCGGAGGAGGCAAGAAATCATCCGGATAAAAATATCATTACCAGGGCGCTTGGTGCAGAGAGAACCGTAGATATTGACTTTTTTGACCTGAAATTGGAACCGGACAGTACGATTCTTATGTGTTCCGATGGTCTGAGCAATATGGTAGAGGACAGTAAATTAGAGGAAATCATACTGGACCAGACAGAGGAACTGCCGAAGAAGGGCGAGAAACTTCTGAAAGAAGCAAACCAGAACGGTGGTAAGGACAACATAGCAGTCATACTGGTAGAACCATTCACAAATGAGGTGGAAAAATGTTAAAGACGGGAATGATCATAGCAGAACGCTATGAAATCTTAGGTAAGATAGGCACCGGCGGAATGGCCGATGTATATAAGGCAAAGGATCACAAGCTGAACCGCTTTGTGGCAGTAAAAGTATTGAAGCCGGAATTCAGAGAGGATACAACTTTTATCCGCAAGTTCCGCAGTGAGGCCCAGGCGGCAGCAGGACTGACACATCCGAATATTGTCAATGTTTTTGATGTGGGTGATGATGAAGGTGTATATTACATCGTTATGGAGCTGATCGAGGGCATTACACTGAAAGAGTATATTGCCAAAAAGGGTAAACTTTCGATCAAAGAAGCAACAAGTATTGCGATTCAGGTATCTATGGGGCTGGAGGCAGCACATAATCACGGAATCGTTCACCGAGATGTAAAGCCGCAGAATATTATTATTTCAACAGACGGTAAAGTAAAAGTAACAGATTTTGGTATCGCAAGAGCTGCTTCTTCAAATACTATCAGTTCCAATGTGATGGGTTCTGTACATTACAGTTCTCCGGAACAGGTCCGCGGCGGTTACAGTGATGAAAAGAGTGATATCTATTCACTGGGTATTACATTGTATGAGATGGTAACGGGACGTGTACCGTTTGACGGAGATACAACTGTTGCGATCGCAATCAAACATCTGCAGGAAGAAATGGTACCTCCGAGTGTATATACAGAAGAACTTCCGTACAGTCTGGAGCAGATCATCCTGAAATGTACACAGAAGAGTGTAAATCGTCGATATGAAAAGATGGAGGATGTAATTGCCGACCTGAAACATTCTCTGATCGATCCGCAGGGGAATTTTGTGAAATTATCTTCTGTTGACAACGAAGCGAAAACAGTTGTGATCTCTGATGAAGAGCTTGGCGAGATCAAGCATACACCGAAAAACCGTACTTCACAGCGTAAGCAGGATGTGGCTGAGCTGGAAGATGAAGTATTGGATGATGATTATGATGACGACGATGATGATTACGAGGACGAATATCGCCGCAGACGTGAAGAAAGGAAATCCAGAAATAAAAAGAAACATAAAGCACCGAACAGTGCACTGACAATCCTGTCTCTCGTTGCAGGTGCAGTGATCCTTGTGATCGCAATTTTCTTTATCGGTAAGGCGGCAGGCATCATCGGTGGTGAAACACCGACAGATAACCAGCAGGAACAGAACGCAGATGCAACAGGTACAGATGAAGACGGAATGGTTATAGTACCGGATCTGGTTGGCAAGACAGAAGATGAAGCAGCGGCTTTGCTTGAAGAAGAAAAGCTTGGCAAACAGATGATGGGAGAAGAAAATTCTACTCAGGAAAAAGGCAGAATTTCTTCACAGGATATTCCGGCCGGAACAAAAGTAGAACAGTATACAACTCTGAAATATTATCTCAGTAAAGGTCAGCAGGAAGTTGTTATGCCTGATCTTTCCGGAGAGACCGGTATAGATGCACAGCAGACACTGGAAGATCTGGGACTGAATGTAACGGTACAGAAAGAGTACAGTGAAGATGATGGAACAGGCTATCCGATGGTAAATCCAGGATATGTGGATTCTGTTACACCGGCAGCTGGAAGCAGCGTTTCCGCAGGTGACGAGGTTACACTGGTTGTCAGCCGTGGTCTGGATTATGGCGATAGTGTTTCAGTGCCAAGCGTTGTCGGTATGACAAAGAATGATGCAATCACAACACTTGGAAAATGGACTGACATTAAGGTAACAGAGCAGCAGAGCAGCGATGTGGCATCTGGGGAAGTTATTTCTCAGAATCCGGCAGCAGATGAAACAGCAGATCCGGATCAGCCGATTGAAATTGTAGTAAGCAGTGGAAATGAAGCTCCGGCTTCTGATACAGAAGATACATCAGCAACAGATAATACTGCATCAGCACAGAGCACAGATAGCACACAGCAGAGTGCAGCTGCTGCAAATGGTGAAGTATGGAAATGTACACAGACACTGAATACACCGACCGGATATCAGGGAGGACAGGTTCGACTGGAACTTCTTCAGGATGTGAACGGAGAAACACAGTCTTCGATCATTGTGGACTGCAAACAGATAACATTCCCATATACACTGGATGTTACCGGAGCTCCGGGAGTCAGCGAAGGTACATTATATGTGTCAGAAGTAGTGGATGGTACGATCCAGCAGCTGGGACAGTATCCACTTACTTTCAAGAAAGCAGAGTAATACATGCAGGGTAAGATCATCAAAGGAATAGCGGGATTCTATTATGTATACGGAGAAGATGAAGTGCTCTATGAATGTAAAGCCAAGGGAATCTTCCGCAAAGATAATCAGAAACCGCTGGTAGGTGATAATGTGGAAATCACAATACTTGACCAGCAGGAACAAACGGGCAATCTGATCCGAATTCTTCCACGCAAGAATTCATTGATTCGTCCGGCAGTTGCAAATGTTGACCAGGCGTTTGTGATCTTTGCACTTGAAAATCCCAAACCCAATTTTATGCTGCTGGACCGCTTCCTGATCATGATGGAACAGGCAGAGGTTCCGGCAGTGATCTGCTTTAATAAAAAAGATCTTGCATCGGAAGAAGAAACCCGGACATTATGTGAAACTTACAGAAACTGCGGTTATCAGGTGATCCTTTCCAGTGCACTTGAAAAAGAGGGACTGGATGAGATACACAGGATCCTGAAGGGAAAGACAACAGTTGTTGCAGGACCTTCCGGAGTCGGTAAGTCTTCCCTGACGAATCTTTTGCAGGG
>OGRL01002340.1_pt1 | contig 12772 bp, 7 predicted proteins | sample 1553481 | NCBI WGS metagenome assembly OGRL01 (sample SAMEA2580036, study PRJEB22360) | human gut metagenome
TAAAATAATTCTTTTATTGATTTGTTTTTCCGCCTAATATAAATGATAAAGTAATATAAAAAGAAAAGTAATCCTTTCATGTCATTTTAAGTTCTGATAGGACTTGGCATTTCTGCCGGCCTGCTCTCTCCGAACTATGTGTTCGCTACGTCTTTAGAGACTTATGAGAACCAGTCTGTAGCTGCTGTTCAGCAAGCAAGGAAGATTACCGGTACACTGACCGATGCTGTCGGTGAACCTATTATTGGTGCTACTGTTTTAGAAAAAGGAAACCCTTCCAATGGTACGATTACCGATATCAATGGTAAATTCTCTCTTTCGGTCCATCCTAATGCTGTGATCAGTATTTCGTATATAGGATACATAACACAAAATATTAAGATAACTAATCAAACCTCACTGAAAGTGGTTATGATGGATGATACCCAGGCGCTGGAAGAAGTAGTGGTAGTAGGTTATGGTTCGCAGAAGAAAGCGAATCTGACCGGAGCCGTATCTTCTGTGAAAATGGATGAGGTACTGGGTGACCGTCCTATCTTGAATGCATCTGATGCTCTTCAGGGAGCCGTGCCGGGACTGTTTGTATCTAATGGAGGTAATGCTCCCGGAACCAGTAAGTCGTTCCAGATTCGTGGAGCCTATTCGGTGGGTGTCAAGAACTCGGACGGTTCATACGGAAACACCATTAAGCCACTCGTATTGATTGATAATGTGGAAGGTGACCTCGATATGGTAAACCCCGAAGATATCGAGTCAATCAGTGTACTGAAGGATGCAGCTTCAGCAGCTATCTATGGTGCACGTGCAGCCGGTGGTGTAATTGTCGTTACGACTAAACGCCCTAAAGGTGCTGCTAAGTTCTCATTGAATTACAACAATAACTTTGCTTTCGGAACAGCTGTCAATCTGCCTAAACAGGCTCCGCTGATGGACTATCTGCAAGCTTATCTGGATTGTGGATATTCAGATGCCTATTGGTCGCTCGGTTCGCCAAGTGTCAGCAAATGGATGGAATATCTGAGTGAATACCAGAAGAACCCTTCTGCTTTCAATACGGTGGGAGACGGTATTTATATGGATGAATCCGGTGTACCATACTATTTGAATGAAAAAGATCTTTATAAGAACTTTATGGAGACCAGTTTCCAGATGACTCATAATATTTCCGCTTCAGGAGGTACGGACAAACTGCGTTATCGTATTTCGGGTGGATATACTTCGAATGACGGTGTATTGGTGTCCGATCGTGATAAGTTTGAACGTATGAATATCAATACCTTTATTTCAGCAGATGTAACTAACTGGTTCACTCAGGAAGTGACTATGAGCTATGCGCATAGTCTACAGACTTCACCCGGTGGAATGGGAGGTGTGTATAATACCCGTTTGGTTTCATATTATCCGGAAGGAGATCTGCCGGCATCAGTCAATACGTTGGCAAACGAGGATCTTCCTTTGTTCACTCCACGCAACCAGATCTTGTTGTCGAATCCGGTAAACAATAATAATGACAATCCGCGTATCTTCCTGAAATCTATATTGAAACCACTAAAGGGACTGGAAGCTGTATTTGAATATACATTTGATAAAAACATCTATGATTACCACTGGTATACAGGACAGTATGACTATACTACCATTCAGGGAGGAAGTTCAAAATCATTTGTAGACGATTATCTGAGAAAGTACAAACAGCATACGAATTATAACGCTATCAACGTTTACGCTACATATAGTAAGAAATTCGGTGACCATAATTTCAAAGTAATGGCAGGATTCAACCAGGAGTCGAGCTATCAGGAAACATTGGATGCTTATTCTTACAATCAGGCGGTGATAGACGTACCGGCCATGGGATCGGGAACCGGCACCATCAAGGCTACCGACTCATACAGTGAATATGCCGTACGTGGTGGATTCTTTAGAGTCAACTATAATTATCAGGACAAATATTTGCTGGAAGTGAACGGACGTTATGACGGTTCTTCTAAATTCCCGAAGAGCTCTCGTTTCGGTTTCTTCCCTTCTGTATCAGCCGGTTGGCAGATCGCTCAGGAGAAGTTTATGGAGTCTACCCGTAACTGGTTGGACGGATTGAAGATTCGCGCATCATATGGTGTGATCGGTAACCAGAATGTGAATCCGTATACTTTCACTCCGACAATGAGTGTCAGCAATAAATCTACTTCCTGGATTATCGACAATACGTATGTCACCTCTATCAGCTCGTTGCCGGCTTTGGTAAGTCAGAACTTTACATGGGAGAAAGTAGGTACGGTCAATGTCGGACTTGATATTAACTTATTCAACAATCGCCTGAATGGTGTATTTGAATGGTATCAGCGTAACACTAACGGCATGCTTGCTCCGGGTGTGCAGCTACCGGCTGTCGTAGGTGCAAGCGCTCCTTATCAGAATACTGCCGATATGCGTACACGAGGCTGGGAGTTGAGCTTGAACTGGCGTGACCAGATCGGTAAGGTGGGATATCGTTTGGGATTCAACCTGTCGGATTATAAATCGAAAATTACCAAATACGATGATAATGCAACCACCAAGTTGCTGAGCAGTTTCTATCCCGGACAGGTGATGGGAGAGATATGGGGCTATGTAGCCGATGGTTATTATTCTGTGGACGATTTCGAAGATACATCATCCTGGAAACTGAAAGAGGGAATAACCTCGATCAATGGTTATAACGTACGTCCGGGTGATGTGAAATTCAAAAACCTCCGTGATGATGAAAGTTCTACTAATGTAATTACCAGTGGTGACAATACATTCGACAATCCGGGTGACCGTAAAGTGATCGGTAATACGACTCCGCGTTATCAGTATGGTATCAATCTGGGAGCTAACTATGCCGGTTTCGACCTCAATGTTATCCTTCAGGGAACAGGAAAGCGTGATTACTGGATTTCGAATGTCTTGACTTTCCCGATGAACGGTGATAACTTCATTCCGTTGTTTGACGGTTTGAGTGATTACTGGATGCCTAAAGATCCCGACAACGGTGACTGGACCGCAGTCAATCCGAATGCGAAGTATCCTCGTCTGTATGGTAACCGAGGTAATTCCGGTTCAAACCTCCGTCAGAGCGACAAATACTTGTCTGATGCTTCTTATCTCCGTATTAAGAACATCACTTTGTCTTACAATTTACCAAAGAAGTGGTTGTCTCAGATCTTCCTTTCACAAATGAAGGCGTTTGTCAGTGTTGAAAACGTAGCTACTTTCACCTCTTTGCCTTCGGGTATCGACCCGGAGAGAATAGAATGGAACTATCCGGCATTCCGTACAGTTTCGTTCGGTATAAATATCACATTATAAACTCTAATCTGATACATGAATATGAAAAAGATATTATTGTTTTTAACCCTCTTTACAGGGATGATACTGGCGGGATGCAACGATAGCTTCCTTGAGAAATATCCTGTAACCAGCCTGACGGAAGAAAATGCATTCAAGTCGTATGACAATTTTAAGGCCTTTATGTGGCCATGTTATGAAATGTTCTCTAATACGAACATCGCCACTTCTACAACGGCAATCGGGCGTAACTCTCACTATATGGGTGATGTGTATGCAGGATACCTGAATCAACGTGGAGCCAGCAGTCAGAATAAATATGCGTTTCAGACAGTGACCAATGCTACGTCGGGTAATGGATGGAACTTCTCTACATTCATTCGCCGTATCAACCTGATGCTTTCGCATGTGGATGATTCTGATATGACAGAAGCTGAAAAGAATCACTGGAAAGCTGTTGGATATTTCTTCCACTCATTTTGGTATATGGAGTTGATAGACCGTTTCGGTGATGTGCCTTGGATCGATAAACCACTGGACGAAACCTCTGAAGAAGCTTACGGAACGCGGATGCCTCGTCTGGAAGTGGCTGATAAAGTCCTGGAGCGCTTGCAATGGGCCGAACAAAATATCGGTGATGCGTCCGTTTACGAGAAAAAGGACGGTTCGAATACTATCAACCGTGATTGTGTACGTGCGGCTCTTTCACGTTTCACACTTCGCGAAGCAACTTGGCGCAAATATCATGAATTGGGTAGTTATGACAAATACTTCGAAGAATGTATCCGTGTATCGAAGCTGTTGATGGCGGATTATCCTACATTATATTATGGTACCGACGGACAGCCGGCAGCCGGATATGGTGAAATGTGGACAACAGAGGATCTGAGTAAGGTACAGGGAGTCATTCTGTATCAGCAGTGGCTGGAAACCATTAAACCCGGACATTCGTGCTATTATGAACACACCTCTTCACATGATATAGAAATGCATCAGGGAACGGTAGACTTGTATTTGTGTAAAGATGGCAAGACTATTTCCCATTCAGACCAATATCAGGGAGATAAGGATATTTATGCTACTTTCCGCAATCGTGACCCGCGTATGTATCACACCATCATGCCGCCTTATAAGGTAAAAGATGGTAAGGGGGATTATTCCACATGGTCTTATACCAGTGATCCTGCCGATCGCGAATATATCGATATCATGGGAGCTAACGAGTCGTGCAGTAATCCGGGTATTGGCATGAAGCGCTTGCCGGGACAAAACTGGAGTGCTTCATTGGTACGTCGTGTTCCTAACCTGCAAGGGGGCGCACAATACACAATTGAAGGAAAGAAATATGGACCGCATGCCTATGTGGCTTCCCGTTCGGGATATTATGTATGGAAGAACTGGGATAATTGGGAGGAAAACTATAATAATGCCCAAGTGAATACTGCCGACAAACCTGTCTTTAAAATTGAAGAGGTCTTGTTGAACTATGCAGAGGCTATGTTCGAAACGAATCAATTTACACAAACCATTGCCGACGAGACGATCAACAAGTTGCGTAAACGTGCCGGTGTAGCCGATATGGTAGTAGCCCAGATTGATGGTAACTTTGACCCGAAACGTGGAAAATATTATCCGAAAGGAAATGATAACGGCATACTCGTTGATCCGGTATTATGGGAAATCCGTCGTGAACGTATTATCGAATTGATGGGCGAAGGATTTGGTTTTTATGATGTACGTCGCTGGAGAATGGCTCCTTGGTTCGTCAATATGCAGCAGAAAGGTATGTGGATTTCAAAGACGGAACTCAGCTCACTGACGTTGCTCAACGAAATGACCGGAACTTCAGACGGGGCGAACGGATCGATGACCGAAGGGTATATCTATCTATTCAACGATCCGTTGAAGGAAGGAAAAGGCTGGCTGGAGAAATATTATCTCTATCAGGTTCCGTTAGAAGAAATAGCTCTTAATCCTAACTTGACACAAAACCCGGGATGGGAATAAAAGGATCTGTAGCCGTTCTTTTTAATTAAATTTTGAGAAGAAGGGAATGTGTCAAAGGCACCACAGATTACACGGATGAAATAGTAAAATATAGGTTATCCGCATGGATAGTCTATTATAATCTGAGTGATCTGTGGTAAGGAGGCTTTTGAAACATTCTCTTCTTTTTGTTTTGAAAACTTTAAATGAACATTATGAATCAGAAATTATTACTCGGAAGTGCACTGCTCGTGGGAATGGCTTCTACACAGCAGGCGTTGGCCCGGCAGAAGAAAGCAAAGGAACAAACCCGTCCGAATGTCGTTTTCATATTGGCTGACGATTTGGGATACGGAGACTTAAGCTGTTATGGGCAGGAAAAGTTTGAGACTCCTAATATCGACCGGTTGGCACAGAACGGAATGCGTTTTACCCAATGTTATTCGGGAACAACGGTTAGTGCTCCCTCACGTTCGTGTCTGATAACCGGAACCCATAGCGGGCATACGGCTATCCGTGGAAATAAAGAGCTTGCTCCGGAAGGACAATTCCCATTGCCGGAAAACTCACAGACTATTTTCAATGATTTCCGTAATGCCGGTTATCGTACAGGTGCCTTTGGTAAATGGGGGCTTGGCTATATCGGTTCCGCGGGGGACCCTTACAAACAGGGAATCGATCAGTTTTACGGATATAATTGCCAGTTGCTGGCACACAGCTATTATCCGGATCATTTGTGGGACAACGATAAACGGGTAGATTTGCCGGACAATAATCTCAATGTGCAATATGGGAAGGGTACTTATTCGCAGGACCTGATTCACTCTAAAGCATTGGCTTTTCTGGATGAAGCCGCTAAGGAGAAAGATCAACCTTTCTTTATGTGGTATCCTACCATTATTCCGCATGCCGAACTGATAGTACCTGAAGATAGTATTATTAAGAAGTTTCGTGGGAAGTACCCCGAGAAGCCTTATCGTGGAGTGGAGCCCGGAAGTCCTGCTTTCCGTAAAGGAGGATATTGTACTCAGTTCTATCCGCACGCTACATTTGCTGCAATGGTCTATCGGTTGGATGTATATGTAGGGCAGATTGTGCAGAAGTTGAAAGATATGGGAGTATACGATAATACCATTATCATCTTTTCGAGTGATAATGGTCCTCATATGGAGGGTGGTGCCGATCCGGACTTTTTCAACAGTAATGGCATATGGCGCGGGTATAAACGTGACGTGTATGAAGGTGGTATCCGTGTACCCATGATCATATCGTGGCCCGGACACGTACAACCCAGTACGGAAACCGATTTCATGTGTTCATTCTGGGACTTAATGCCCACTTTCAGGGAAGTGTTGAATCCGAAAGCGGATACCCGGAATATGGATGGTGTCAGTATACTTCCTCTGTTACAAAACCGTAAAGGACAGAAAGAACATGAATATCTTTATTTCGAATTTCTTGAGATGAATGGGCGTCAGGCAGTCCGCAAAGGTGACTGGAAGCTTGTTCACATGAATATACGGGGAAATAGGCCCTATTACGAATTATACAACCTGGCTTCTGATCCGTCGGAGAAGTACAATGTGCTGAATCAATATCCCGAGAAAGCGGATGAATTGAAAGCGATTATGAAAGAAGCCCATATAGAAGATTCCAATTGGCCTTTATTTAGATAAATAGTGATTGATAAAGTTGTCAAATGAAAGGCAAGCATACTATGTATTGCTTTTAAAAAGGAAGAGGCTGTCATGTGATATAACAGCCTCTTTTGTATATATAGTCAGGTACCTCTGCTCTTTTTAGAAGGCAAGACCTACCCTGAAGCCGAAGTTGTTCAGCTTGTCTACATTGTAAGTCAGCACATTGGCCTTGTTGGTAGCATAGCTGTAGTAAACGGCGATATGCAGACCCGGACCGTAAGCCCAAGGGTATACGTTAAGACCGATTTCCGGTGATACGTAGAATCCCCAAGTATTATCGCGGGTTTCGAACATATTGTAGTTAGAACGTACTTTCGCATAATTGGCACCCAGCTTGACACCGAAATAAGGTTGCCATGCTCCGCCACGATTCATTTGATAACGTGCAGCGGCACCAAAAGGTAACTGGAAGATGGTATGTTGCTGGTCAGTATTCACGGTTCCTTCGCCAACAGGGAAAGTTGCGCGTGGGAAGTATTCGTGGTTACTGCTGTAGTTCATAAAGAGTCCGAGTCCGAGATTAGGAGTTACAAAGTAAAAGCCTTCAAAGTTCATACCCCATCCGCTGGCTTTATCGGCAAAGTGATTCTTCAGTGGTGCGTTGAACTGCCAGTCCACGTTAGCGTATCCATTATCTGATAACTGTGCCTTGGCCGGCATGGCAAAGGCCAGAGCAAGGGCCGCTATGGCCAGTACTCTAAGAGAAATATATTTCATTGTTTTCATAACGGTTCTTGATTAAATTATTTGTTAGTGAGATAGGGTGACTGTGCAAACGACTGATTGATTGCGCGAACAACCAGAGTTTGGTTCACTTTACCGGAATAGCTTGCAGGTCCGCTCAGGAAGCTGCTCCACAAAACGGGGAGTTTTTGTTTTTCACCCTCAGGAGCTTTCAGGTTCATAATCTCAGTAAGGAATGAGTTGGTTGTAATGCTATAGTTTACAACATACGGATAATACCAGCCGCCCCAATTACCCCAGTAAGGTGCATCCCAGTATCCGGGATAGTTCCACCACCACTCAGGTTGTCCGTAATCGGTGAAGTAATAAGTACTTTGAACGTAACTTACCTGTATACCCAGGTCGGCAGCATCTTTATTGTCTGTATATGTAAAACCTTTGCTATTCAGGTTTTCTTTGTACGCATTGATGATAGCTTCTGCTGCTTCACCTTTCCAGTATTCCGGATCTTTTTTATCTCCGATGACGAGAACGCTGTCAGGGATGTAGTACGTGCTGAATTGTTTGAAGTCAGCTTTCTTGTCGTAGTTGGTGTAAACCAAATAGTCATTGTCCAATTTGTCCATGTCAGGGTCTTTTTCGCAGGCTGCGAATGCAAAGACCGCCAATAAGATGGGAATTAATCTCTTCATATCTTTATAATGTTTAGGTTAATTAAAAAAATCTTGCCCTGGTACCTTAAGGCGTTTGCAGAAAATAACAAGACTCTTGTTAAAAGGTTCGCAAAGAATAATGTTAAAATGCAGTATGATTACTTGGAGGCTTTGGTGAAAGATCTATCTTTGTACAAAATTAAAACCGAAATAAATATGAAGAACCTACGCATCTGGCAGACACTTTCCTTATGGCTCGTCTTGCTTGTTACATCCTTGCCTCTGTCTGCCCAAACAGCTTTATTAGAGAAATTGGGTAAGATTGCCGACATCACCGGAACCCAACCCTTGGAATCTACAGAATTTGTTGAAAAATATGTGGCTTATTTCACACAGCCGTTAGATCATCGTCATCCGGAGAAGGGTTCTTTCAGTCAGCGTGTTATTGTTTCTCATGTCGGATTTGATCGTCCTACTGTGATGGTTACCGAAGGCTATGGCGCTTCTTACGCCTTGGGAGCCAATTACCGGGAGGAATTATCGAAACTATTTAATACTAATATGATATTCGTGGAATACCGCTATTTCCTTGAATCGACTCCTGCTCCTAAAGATTGGCAATATCTGACAGCCGAGAATTCTGCCGAAGATTTACATGCCGTACGGGAGGCTTTCCGTTCCATCTATCCCGGTAAGTGGATTGCCACCGGCATCAGTAAAGGAGGACAGACGGCAATGCTTTATCGTACTTTCTTTCCCGAGGATGTGGATATCTCTGTTCCATATGTGGCTCCGCTTTGCTATGGAGTTGAAGACGGGCGTCACGAACCTTTTTTAAAGATGGTATCTACTCCCGAAGCTCGTAAGAAAATTGAAGATTTTCAGTTGGAGGTGTTGAAACGTAAACCTACTTTGTTACCTCGTTTCGAGAAGTATTGTGCCGGAAAGAAATATAAGTTCCGTGCTCCTGTAGAGGAGATTTATGATTATTCGGTGCTCGAATATTCGTTTTCTATCTGGCAATGGGGAACTCCGGTCGATCAGATTCCTGCCGTTACAGCTTCGGATGACGAACTCTTTAAACATTTACTCGCTATCAGCGAACCGTCTTATTTTGAGGAAGAGGGTGCCAATACTTCTTTCTTTGTACAAGCTGCCCGCGAGTTGGGATATTATGGGTATGATATCCGTCCATTCAAAAAACACCTTACCATTAAAACCAGTAAAGATTACTTGAAGCGTTTGATGCTTCCCGAAGAACTCGGTGATATGAAGTTTGATAAGACTCTGAGTCGGAAAATAATTCATTTCCTGAAGGACAATGATCCGAAAATGATCTTTATTTATGGGCAGAACGATCCATGGACGGCAGCAGGTGTCACCTGGCTGAAAGGGAAAAAGAATATTCATGTCTTTGTGGAACCCAACGGAAGTCATTTGGCCCGTATCGGCACTTTGCCTCAAAAAGAGAAAGAAGAAGCCATCGGATTGATAAAGAAGTGGTTGGAAGAGTGATCCCATTCTTACCCCTTTGTAGATGAATAGAAAAGTTACAGAGGTGTTTTCACCACAGATTACACAAACCTGTACAGATGAAGGTCAAATGGATGACTGTCTGTATGGGTGATCTGTGATAATCCGTGTAACCTGTGGTGACCTCTGATGTTACAAACTTATATCAGTGGTTTTAACATTTCCGGTATCTCTACTTTGTCCAGATCCAGTTCGTTTAAACGCTTCTTGCCTGCCTCTGTGAGGCTGAAGTACATCTGGCGTTTGTCTACTTCACCCAATGCCCGTCGGATGAGTCCTTTATCTTCTACCGCACGGATGACTTTCGACGTATGCGACGGAGCCATTTCCGTTCGTTCGGCTATAGCAGTCGAGGTAATTTCCTTTCCGGCTTCGCGCAACGCACATAGCACCATTGCTTCGTTCAGCGATATTCCATACACCTCTTCAAATGCCGTTTCGAAAATGGAGAGTGCTTTGTAGATATCGCGCATCTTACATATTGTATTCATACTTCCTTATTAAATAAACAGATTGATGTTAGCATTATCGGCACGTTCCATATAAGTGGCTACTCCGCCTACCGTAACTTCATCAAGCAACTCTTCACGTTTTACTCCCATCACATCCATCGACATTTGGCAAGCAATAAACTCCACCCCGTTCTCCAGAGCCTGCTGCCGCAGGGATTCCAGTGAGTCGATGCCTTTCCGGTGCATGATGTATCGCATCATCTTTCCACCCATACCTCCCATGCTCATTTTAGAAAGTTTCAGTTTCAGCGAACTGGATGGGAGCATTGTACCAAACATCTTGCCGAAAATGTCTTTCTCCACTTTGGGCTTATGCAATTTCTTAATCACATTCAGCCCCCAGAAAGTAAAGAAGATAGTTACTTTTTGTCCGGTGGCAGCTGCGCCGTTGGCCAGGACGAAAGTGGCAAGTGCCTTGTCCAAGTCGTCACTGAACATAATCAGAGTTTTACCTTTGCTGTCACATGTCGTAGTCAGGTTACAAGCCTGGGGTTCGCCTTTCTCAATGAGTACTACCGATTTCCCTCCGGTACTATCCTTGGAGATAAATTTATTTCCGGTAGAGTTGCACCATGCGGCAGCATCCCGCGAGAATCCCGGGTCTGTAGCCACAATTTCAACTCTCTCGCCCGGAACAAGCGTATCCATTGTTTTCTTCATCTTTAGGACCGGGCCCGGACATTGTAATCCGCAGGCATCCACCCGGATTGTCTTAGGATTTGCAGCCGTTGTAGTTTGGGGTGCCTCAGCTGTCACAGAAGGTTTCGCCGGGCTGTCTTGCGCAGAAGGCGTGTCGTCTGTTTCTTCATTTTCGTGCAAGATGATGGGAGCGGTAGCAGCACGATAGGTCTTCAATCCGCCGGAGAGGTTATATACTTCTTTGAAACCGTGCTGGATCAGGATGCGGTAAGCAAGATATCCTCTCAGCCCTACGGCGCAGAAGGTGTAGATTGGCTTGTTCGAAGGAAGTTCAGCAATACGGTCACGTATTTCATCCAATGGTATATTTACTGCTCCGGGCAGTGAACCCAATGCAAATTCGTCCGGTGTACGCACATCCAGCAGGAACACATCTTTCAGTTCGATATCTCTCAGGTCGCGCCAGTATACGGGTTTTACTCTGCCGAGGATGATGTTTTCGGCTACATAACCGGCGATGGCTACGGGGTCCTTTGCCGAAGAGAAAGGAGGCGCATACGCCTGCTCCACTTTCATCAGGTCGTAGATCGTTCCCTCGTGTTTGATGACAAGAGAAAGTTCGTCAATTCGTTTGTCCACGCCATCATACCCCACAATTTGACCGCCATACAACTTGCCTGTTTGGGGATCGAAGGTTATTTTGATACTCATCGGCATAGCGTCCGGATAGTATCCTGCATGCGAGGCCGGATGAGTGGTTGAAGATGCATATACAATGCCCGCCTGCTTTAACCGCTTTCCCGGAAGTCCGGTTGAGGCTACTGTCATGTCAAATACTTTTGCGATGGAGGTACCGATGGCTCCTTCATAAGGAATCTGTGCACCCAGCAGGTTGTCGGCAACAATACGTCCCTGTCGGTTGGCGGGTCCGGCAAGATAGTTCAGCCAAGGTTTGCCCGTAATGGGATGGCGGAATTCAATGGCATCACCGATGGCATAGATCGACTCGTCGGAAGTCTGCAAATAATCATTTACTGCGATACCTCCCGCTTCACCGATCGTAAGTTCGGCAGCTCTTGCCAGCGTTGTCTCCGGGCGCACGCCGATAGATAGAATCACGATATCCGCCAGGATGGATTGTCCGTTCTTGAAGACTACCTTCACTTCTTTGCCTGCTTGCTCAAACGATGCGACAGCTTGCTCCAGGTATAAGTTGACACCTTTCTCCATCAAATGTTGATGAACCAGTGCTGCCATTGAAAAGTCAATAGGTGCCATCACCTGGTTGCCCATCTCGACAATAGATACTTGCGCTCCCAGTGCATGCAGGTTTTCTGCCATTTCCAGTCCGATGAATCCGGCCCCGATCACGACAGCCCGGCGGGGAGGCCGATTGTTGACATATGCTTTAATGCGGTCAGTGTCTGCTACATTCCGCAAAGTAAAGATGCCGGTTGAGTCAATGCCCGGTAATGGTGGGCGTACAGGAGATGCACCGGTGGATATTAACAGTTTGTCATAACTCTCCTCGTAAGTGTCTTCACTTTTAAGGCGGACGGTTACTGTCTTTTTCTTCCGGTCGATAAAAATAACTTCATTCTCGGTACGCACGTCTACCCTGAAACGTACTCCGAAAGCTTCGGGAGTCTGTACAAATAGTTTCTCACGCTCTTCGATAACGTCCCCTATATAATAGGGCAGTCCGCAGTTGGCGTAGGAGATAAACGAGCCCCGCTCCAGTATGACGATTTCCGCG
>OGRL01002345.1_pt1 | contig 12736 bp, 12 predicted proteins | sample 1553481 | NCBI WGS metagenome assembly OGRL01 (sample SAMEA2580036, study PRJEB22360) | human gut metagenome
CGGCTGAAAGCCATACAGGGTGTGGGCAGGGTAGCGTGCGACAACCTGTTTTACCGCACCGATATCGGCGCTGCGGCACTGGAACATTGAGGGGGGCGGAGGTGCCTCCCTACGCCGGCTCTCTTTCTGGAAAGGCGGCGAGGGGAATCGATTCGAATTGAACGTCATTGCGGTGGCGGAAAGAATAAATTGACAAGCGATTATGGTAATAAGCGGGAAAGAACTTTCGATGGAGATGAAGCGGCAGATGGCCGTCAGAGTGAAGGAACTTGAACAGAAATACGGCAGGGTACCGCATCTGGTGGTGGTGCTTGTCGGCGAGGACCCGGGCAGTGTGTCGTATGTGGCGGGCAAGGCCAAGGCGGCAGACGAGATAGGGATACGGAATACCACCATCCGCCGTCCGGAGACGATTACCGAAGCGGAGATGCTGGCGTTGATAGAGGAGCTGAATGCCGATAAGGAGGTGGACGGTATCCTCGTGCAGTTGCCTCTTCCGAAACACATCGACTCCGACAAGGTCATCGCAGCCATCGACCGCGGGAAGGATGTGGACGGTTTCCATCCGCTCAATGTGGCCTCCCTCTGGCTCAGGCAGGAGTGCCTGCTGCCGTGTACTCCGAAAGGCATCATCCGGCTGCTGAAGAGTACGGGCACGGAAATAGCGGGAAAGCGTGCGGTCGTCATAGGAAGAAGCAATATCGTCGGCCTGCCGGTCGCCAAACTGCTGCTCGACGAGAATGCGACCGTGACGATAGCCCACAGCCGGACGAAGAACCTGCCGGAAGTGACGCGCGAGGCCGACATCCTGGTGGTGGCCATAGGCCGTCCGAAGTTCGTCACGGCCGATATGGTGAAACCGGGCGCCGTGGTGATAGACGTCGGCGTGAACCGCGACCCGGAAACCGGCAAACTGTGCGGTGATGTCGATTTCGCCGCCTGCGAACCGGTTGCCGGCATGATAACGAAAGTGCCGGGAGGGGTGGGCCCCATGACTATCACGATATTGTTGGAAAATACGATAGAGGCTTTTGAACGGCGTATGAGAGGCTGATTGGCGGCAGGGCCTTGTCTGCGGCTAAGGCGTGAAGCGGCGCCGTGCATCTTCTGCACGGCGCCGTTCCGCTTCTGCATAGCAGGTGCATGGATGAAATTGGTTTCCGCTGAGGCCGCATGTTACAATCAGGGGAGGATTTTCGGCATATTTTTCTTTCTTTCAAATAAAGGCGGTATCTTTGCGCCGTTTTAAGCAATTAAAAAACCGTTTAATCGACTAACCGCGCGACCGCGCAAACTTAAACTTAATTTATGGAGTGGTTCAGGGAGCTCGTCTTCGGAACGGGGATAGCTCATTCTATTCTGTTGCTGGCCCTTGTGATAGCCGTGGGAGCGGCATTGGCTAAAATCAAGGTGGCCGGCGTTTCTTTGGGCATGACGTGGATACTCTTCGTAGGTATCGTTGCCAGCCATTTCGGCCTGGTGCTCGACCCGGTGGTGCTGGGCTTCATCAGGGATTTCGGCCTCATCGTCTTCATCTTCGCCGTGGGCATGCAGGTAGGGCCGAGCTTCTTCTCTTCGTTCAGAAAAGGCGGCCTCAAGCTCAACGGCTTCGCCGTGCTGAGTATCGCTTTGAGCGTGGGTATCGCCTTAATCCTCTGCAAGGTGGCGGATGTGAAGCTGACTACGATGACCGGTATTCTCTGCGGTGCCGTGACCAATACCCCCGGTCTCGGTGCAGCGCAGGAGGCGTATCATGATGCGACCGGTGTCAGCGACCCCTCCATTGCCATGGGGTATGCGGTGGCCTATCCGTTGGGCGTTATCGGCATCATCCTTTCGATGATACTGCTCCGCGTGATTTTCCGCGTCAATATAGAGGCTGAGAACAAACGGCTCGAAGAGGCCCGCCGCGACGACCCCTTCCCCTCCCCGCGACGACCCTTCCGCTACGAACACCGTTTCCGTGAAGGTGACGAATCCCGTCTTCTCGGGCAAGAAAATCGCCGATATGAAGAAACTCTGTACGAATAGGTTCGTCATTTCGCGTATCATGCATCCGGACGGGACGGTGGACATTGCGGCCGGCCATTCGGTCATCAATCTGGATGACGTCCTTTACATGGTCGTTTCCGCCAAGGATTCCGCCCGTGTGGCATCGTTTATCGGCGAAGAGGTGACCGTGGATGATGACAAATGGCGCGAGGAGAACCAGAAGTACGTTTCGCGCCGTATCGTGATTACCAAACCGCAGATTAACGGCCGCTATCTCGGCGACCTCAAGTTGAGAAACAATTTCGGCGTGAACGTTGTCCGGGTGAACCGTGCGGGTATCGACCTTGCGGCAACAGCCAACCTTCAGCTCCAGATGGGCGACCGGCTCACGGTGGTGGGCGAGGAGGCGGCCCTCCAGGATGTGGCCAACATGCTCGGCAACCAGCTCAAGCGGCTCCGCCATCCCAATATCATTCCGATATTCGTCTGCCTGCTGCTCGGTGCACTGCTCGGCAGCATTCCTTTCTACTTCGGCAATATTCCCCAGCCGGTGAAGCTCGGCCTCGCCGGCGGTACCCTCGTGGTAGCCATACTCGTGGGCCGTTTCGGGCCGAAAATCCGGATGATAACCTATACCACTGTCAGTGCGAACCTCATGCTGAGGGAGATAGGTATTTCGATGTTCCTTGCGGCCGTAGGGCTCGGCGCCGGCAGCGGATTCGTGGAGACGATTGTCGGCGGCGGCTGGAAGTGGATTGGGTACGGTTTCATCATCACCGTCCTGCCCCTGCTCATCACCGGGTTCATCGCACACAAATGGGGAAAGGTGGATTTCTTTACGCTGATGGGGATGATGGCCGGCGGAACGACCGACCCGCCCGCACTCTCCTTCGCCTCCAGCATATCGCCCAACGACCTTCCGGCAGTGGGATATACGACGGTCTATCCGCTTACCATGTTTCTGCGAATTATCACGGCCCAGATGCTTATTCTGCTTGCGGTATAGCGGCTGAATCCGGGAACAAGATTGCGGGGATGCACGGAAAAGTGCATCCCCGTCTTGTTTGTGCGGTGCCGTTGTCCCGTATCTGCGGAGTGTATTTGCGGGCGGAGAGGGCGGATGGTAAAGGGGCGTTGCCTGCGTTCTCTCCGTAAAACACGGGAGGAGGCTCCCGGAGCGGGTTTATTTCAGGTATTCCGTGAAGAAACTTTCGAGTTTGTCGAAAGGAATCATCTCCGTGCGGTCGTATAGGTCGATGTGGCGGGCTCCCGGAACGACGTAAAGCTCTTTTGGCTCCGCAGCTCTCTCGTAGGCGTCCTCGCTGAAGTAACGGGAGTGTGCCTCTTCGCCGATGATGAACAACAGAGGTCGGGGCGCGATGGTCTCGATATACTCCATCAGCGGAAAGTTGATGAATGAAAGGTGGCTGGTGGTGGTGAATCCGCCCCGGGCACGGGGATGGTGGCCGCGTTCCATGGCATAGTATTCCCAGAATTCCGCGCTGATGGCGTCGAGTTCTTCCGGTACCGCGGTGGTCGCATCGGGCGGAAATGAGGGGAGGTATTCCGGTTCCCCCTTCTCGAAATCTTTCCAGCGCTGTTCGCCGAGCCGTTCGAGCATGGCATCGTACTCATCCTTGGTCATGGAATCCTTCCAACCGTAATGGTCGGCCCGGCTGATGTCGTACATGCTTGCCGTCGCTACGGCCTTGATGCGTTTGTCTACCTGTGCGGCGGTGACTGCGAAACCGCCCGCTCCGCAGAGTCCTATCGCTCCGATACGCTCCCTGTCCACGAAGGGGCGCGTACCGATGAAATCGACGCTGGCGCTGAAATCCTCGACGAAGATGTCCGGCGAGGAGACATGGCGGGGTTCTCCGCCGCTCTCCCCGTTGTATGATTCGTCGAATGCAAGTGTTACGAATCCGCGTTCGGCAAGTACCATCGCATAGATGCCGGCACCTTGTTCCTTTACGCCTCCGTAGGGGGTGCCGATAACGATGGCCGGATATTTTTTCGTCGTATCCAGCCCTTTGGGCAGGTACATGTCTGCTGCGACCGTTATACCGAAACGGTTGTCGTACCGTACATTTTCAACCGTTACCTTGTCGCTGACCTTGAAGGTCTTTCTGTTTTCCTGAGCATGAATCCCATTCATAATCGTCGTTGTTAGAATTGTGATAAGAATAATGCGTTTTTTCATGTTGCCGATATATTGGGTGTGTTGGAATGTGTTGCCGGATTCGGGAAACTTCTTCCCGGAACCGGTATGGCAAAGGTAGGGAGGCATGCGGTGCCGTACGATAGATGGATTACGGATTGTATTACCTTAATTACCGGTAGTGGCTCGGAGATGGCGAGCAAGGAGAGCCGGGATGTCCCGGGTGCCGGCTGCAGCAGCGAGGGGAAGGGAGAGGGAGAGAAGACGTAACGGGTAAAACGGAAGAGGCAACATAAAGGGCCGTCCTTGCAAAGGACGGCCCTTTATGTTGTTCGAATGCTCTTATTTGGAAGCTTCTACCGATTCTTTCCGGAATTCTTTCATGAGTTTGGAAATCTCCAACGCCGCTTTGCGTGCACGCGTACCGGCAGCCTTGTTGTTCTTGGTCAGTTGAAGGTTCGCGTTCGTCTGGAAGATTTCGATTTGTTCGTTGATTTTGTCTACTAATGTCTGCATAGTTCTATAGTTTTTAAGATTTAGGTTACTTCTCTCCTACAAAATTATATAAAAAAACGGTTTTCCCAAGAGTTACAGCCTGATTTACGGTACTGAACGAAGTTAACCTTCAGTTGAACCTTATTCTTTCCTCTTTTTCAGATTTTTCCAGAACAGCCGGAACCGGGTCTTGAGGGTCATTTTCTTTTCGTTGCCGTATCCGTAACCGTATCCGTACCCATAGCCGTAACCATAGGTGGAGGTTTCGCGGGTGTATCGTCTGGCTGCACCGATATCGGTGATGATGACATTCATGTTACGCAGCGTCTTGCGGTCGTTGAGTATGTTGATACCCACCAGGTTGCGTTTGAACGATTTGCCTACGCGTACCGAGAATACGGTCAGGTCGGCTATCCGGTTGATGAGCATGGTGTCGGTTACCAGTCCGATAGGCGGAGTATCGACGACGACGTAGTCGTACATCTGTTTCAGCTCCTCGAAAGTTTGTGTTATCCGGTCGCCCATGAGCAGTTCGGCCGGGTTCGGGGGAATGACGCCGACATAAAGCACATCGACGTTGTGCATGGCGTTGTGGCTGATGAGGTTGTCGAGATTCTCCTCCTTTTTCACCAGATAATTGACCAATCCCTTGGTCTGCCTGCGTCCGCTGATTTTCTCCGAAAGGGAGGCTTTGCGTAGGTCGAGGTCTACCAGCAGTACCCGTTTTCCGGCGATGCCCAGCGTCAGGGAGAGGTTGATGGATACGAAACTCTTCCCCTCGCCCGGCATGGACGAAGTGACCATGATGACCTTACCGCCCTGCGGCATGGTGAAGTCCAAGTTGGTACGTACCATTCGGAAGGCCTCCGTGACGACATCCCGGCTGTTCGGGGAGACTATCTTGTCGTTGTGCATGCCGGCGGTTTTGGAGGGAATGGCACCTATTATCGGGACATGGATGTTGTCTTCCACTTCGCTGACGCTTCCGACCTTCACCCGCAGTTGCTCTATCAGGTAGATGACGATGGCCGGAAGGATGAGTCCGATGGCGAAAAACAGCAGGACAATCATGGACCTGTGCGGTGCGACGTGGATGGGGTTTACCAGCGCCTTGTCGATGACTTGGGCGACCGGGGTGGTGGCCACCATGGAGAGGGCCGTCTCCTCACGTTTGTTGAGGAGGTAGGTGTAGAGGGCTGCCTTGATTTCCTGGTTCCGTTCTATCGAAACGGTTTCGCGTTCCAGATAGGGGATGTTGCTGACCTTGTCGGATACCTGGGCGAGCTGTTGCCGGAGCGACTCGTTCTGTATCTGGAGGGAGTTGGCGACATTCTCTATGGATTTTTTCAGCGAATGCTGCATGGAGATTATCTGTGCGTTCATCTCCCGGATGACGGGGTTGTCGTCCGAAGTCTCCGTTCCCAGCCGCATCCTTTCGAGTACCAGTTCGTTGTATTTGTTGATGGCGTTCGACAGGGCCTGGTTCTCTATTCCGATATTGACCGGCAGGATGCCGATTTCCTCCTTTCCGTTGAGGATGTCGCCTATGGCGGAGAGCATCTCCAACTGTATTTCCGTCTTGAGCAGGTCGTCTTCGTATTGACGGGAGGTTTCGAGCGAGAGTTTCGTCTCCGAAATGATGTCTACCGCGGAGTTGTCGCTTTTGAACTTTTCGATGGCCGTATCGACGTCGGAGAGTTCACCTTCCACTGCCTGCAGGCGTTCGTCGATGAACCGCATGGTCGCTTCGGCCGTCCGGCGCTTGCTGTTGATGGCGTCTTCGTTATAGACCTCGATGAGCTTGTTCGTCAGCGCCGCCGCCTTCTGCGGGTTATGGTCGGAGATGGAGACATTGACGATATTGGAAAATTTCTGGGCCTGCGCTACGTGCAGCGCTTTGGCGTATGCTTCGGCGGCGTTCCGTACGGGACGGACATAAATTCTCAGGGAGTTTGCAGCTTTCGGGTTGTATCCGGCCGTCGCCACGGCCCGTTCGAGCCGGAAGACCCCGACCGTGTCGCGGATTGTCTCTCCGAAGGCTCCGGTAATGGTCTTTTCCGTAGTCTTCTGCCCCGGCAGCCGGTATTCGAGTAGTGCCTTGAAGCTTCCGTCCGCATCTTCTATCGATTTGATATGAATGTTGAAGGTATAGCGGATGGTATCCGCCGTCAGTTTCAGAGGAGAACTTTCGGCAGTCAGGTAGCTGTACCGGAGTTTCGATTTGGTGGCGTAGACGATGTTGGCGTCCAGTTCGGCTACCACGCGTTCCATGATGGAGCGCGAGCCCATGATGAGCAGTTCGTCCTCGACGCCGCTGTTGGTACGGTACATCATGCGGCCGGGCATGAATCCTGTCAGGTCGCTGTTCGACGAACGGTTGTACTGTTCGTCGATGAGCACCATGGCGGAGGAGCGGTATACGTCGGGCCGCGAGAGGGCATATACGATACCGATGCCCGCGAATGCGATTGCCGAGAGGGCGAACCAATACCAATTGAATACGATGAAATCGAAAATATCCCGCAGGGTGATGGATTTGTTTTCCTCCTCTTTCCTGCCGTCGATGATGTCTTTGTTATTCTCGGTCATTGCAAAGCCTTGGTTTAGGATTGGGGGTCTGTTATCTGCCGCTTACGCTGGTTATGTAGAAGATGAGCATCGCGATGGAGCTTGCGAGGGAACCGAGCGATACGATGGTCGGGAAGTTCATCTGGAAAGCCGATGTTTCGCGGGCCCTGGCGTTGATGGGGTCCACGTAGACCACATCGTTCTGCTGCAGATAGTAATAGGGCGATTCGAATATCTTTTTCGATTTGATGTTGAGACGGCCTATTTCGCGTACGCCGTCCGTTTCCCTTATCACCACGACGTTTTCCCGGTCGCCGAATTCGGTCATGTCGCCGGCCATGCCCAGCGCTTCGAGGATGGAGACCCTGTCGCCCGTAATCCGGAAGTTGCCGGGTTTTTCCACTTCGCCTATCACGGTGATGTTGAAGTTGAGGAAGTTGATGGTCACGATGGGGTCGGGCATATACTGTGTGAGCATTCCCTTTATCATGTCGGCCACCTCGTTGCGCGTCATGCCGGCTATGTGGAGGGTACCGAGCGTCGGGAAGTCGATGTTGCCTTCCGGGTTCACCGTGTAGCCTTCGAGCTCCTGCCGCGACTGTGCCTGCGGCGTTACCGCCGACATCTGCGCTTTGACGCTGTAAAGGTTGAAGGGAACGGCCAGTTCCGGTTTCGATGACGACACGATGATGGAGAGCAGGTCGCCGGGCTTGATGATATTGGTGTAGGGGTTGAGCTCTTCCATTTCGCCTGCTGCGGCATCCTGGAGATAGGCTATGTTTTTCGCCGAGCCGCAGGACAGCATGACGGCGGCTACCGCGCAGAGGCCCAAGAGTCGTTTAAGCATGTCGTTTCCGTATTCAGGGTGGTTAATTATCATTCAACAGGACACAAATATACGTTATTTTCCCCGACCGGCAAACCCCGGCGGGTTTTTATCGGGTTACAGGCGTGATTTTTGGGGTCCGGTTCTGCTTTCCCTCGGGGCCGTCGGCATCAGAGTTGCAAGTGCCATATTCCGGTGCCCGTCTCGTATTCGGGCCGGGTGTCGAACAGACCGAATATCGCGGAACCCGACCCCGACATGGAGGCGTAGAGGGCTCCTGCATCGTAGAGCGACCGTTTGATTGCGGACAGTTCGGGGTGTTTGCGGAAGAGGGATGTTTCAAAAGCGTTCGGAAGATTGTCCCGCCATGTCGCTATCGGACGGGAGAGGCGTTTCGCCAGCGGTTCTTCCGGAATCCGGGGAGTGATTCCCGCATAGGCTTCCGCAGTCGGGATGCAGATGGCGGGCTTGACGAGCACCATCCAATACCCTTTCAGGTCTATTTCCGCAGGACGCATGACCTCGCCGCGTCCGCTGCACAACTGCGGGGCATCGTGGAGGAAAAATGGGACGTCGCTGCCGAGTTTCAGGGCCAGCGCCTCGAGGCGCCGGATACCGGCTCCGACGGAAAAGAGGGTGTCTAACATGCGCAGCGCCGCCGCTCCGTCCGCCGACCCTCCTCCGAGGCCGGCCCCGGAGGGGACGGCTTTGTGCAGGTGCATCCTGACGTTGCCTATGCCGTAGGTTTCGTGCATGAGCCGCCATGCTTTCATGACGATATTCTCCTGCGGCGGACACCCGGTCCGGAGACCGGATTCGGTCAGTTCCGTCGCTTCCTTCTCCTCCTCCGGAACGATGATTTCCAGGCTGTCGCATAAGTCCCGTACGGGGAACATGACCGTCTCTATGTCGTGGTAGCCGTCCGGACGTTTGCGCAGGACGTCCAGTCCGAGATTTATCTTGCAGTGGGGAAAACTTATCATTTGTGCCGTTCAGATGGTTATGATTGGGCAAAGGTATGTATGAATGGGGTAAATTTCCTAATTTTGCGGACCGTTGGTACCTTTTTAATTCGATATGAAGTTCAGGACAGAGATAGCGTTGTGCCGTTCGGGGTTTACGGTGGACCATGGGCGCCGCGGCTTCCTTGCGGGGTCGTGCTTTTCGGAACATATCTTCGGGCGGCTGGCGGCGGCGAAGTTTCCCGTCGCGGCCAATCCGACCGGCATCCTCTTCAATCCGGCTTCCATCGCCGGCATGATTCGCCGTCTGGCTGAAGGCAGACCCTACGAGGTCGGGGAGCTCTCTTGTGGAGGCGGATTGTGGTTCAGCTACGACCATCACGGTTCCTTTGCGCGTGCGTCGGCCAAAGAGGCGTTGGAGGCGATGAATGCGTCGCTGACGGCCGGGGCCGGAGCATTGACCGCTGCCGATTATGTTGTCCTGACTTTCGGTACCGCGTGGGTCTACCGTCTGGCCGATAGCGGCCGGATAGCGGCCAACTGCCACAAACAGCCTTCGGGCTGTTTCCGCCGCGAACGGCTCTCTGCTGCGGAGATTGTGCGGGAGTACGGCGAGCTGCTGTCCGGGCCCCTGGCCGGAAAGCAGGTGCTGCTGACCGTAAGTCCCGTGCGGCATGTGAAGGATGGCCTCGAAGGCAATTCGCTCAGCAAGGCGATACTCCGCACGGCGGCCGCTTCGCTGGCCGAAGGGTTTCGCGACGTCTATTATTTCCCCTCCTTCGAGATAATGAATGACGACCTGCGGGATTACCGCTTCTATGAGGAGGATATGGTTCATCCCTCCGCGCAGGCGGTGGACTATATCTGGGGCAAGTTCACCGAGTTCGCCATGGACCCCGATACGCGTGCCCTGCTGCCGCGGCTGGGGAAGCTCGATGCCGCGCTGCACCATCGGGTGCTGCATGCGGGCAGTGCTGCGGTGGAGGTCTTCAGGGAGTGTTCCCTGAAACTGGTGGATGAGCTTCAGGAGGCGCTTCCGGGGGTGGATTTCAGTGCGGAGCGCGCCTATTTTACCGCAGGGCTCTGAGGCGGGCGTGCTGTGGTCTGCCGGGGCGCCACAGCAAGGACGGACCTGCGGCGACAGGGAGCCCGCTTCCGGAAGGACGTCATGGAGGGACGGTAAAAATATGCCGATTTGTATTATCTTTGTCCGTCCTAAATTTATCCGTTGAGAGATGATGGTATGCAGACTGGTCCCTTTGCTGGTAGGGGGAGTATTCGCTTTTCAGACCGCCGCCGCACAGCAGGCTCCGCGGCCGGAGCGGCCGGCACTGGTGGTCAATATGGTAGTCGGGGGGCTGCCCTATGATTTCGTCACCCGTTACGGCCATAACCTTTCCGAGGGCGGGTTCCGCCGTCTGGCCGAAAGCGGGGTCTCCTTTACCTCGGCCCGTTACGATTATATGCCCACCGACCGGGCTTCGTCGCTTGCTACGATAACTACCGGCACCTATCCGTCCGTACACGGGGTGGTCGGCGAGCGGTGGTGCGACGTGCTGACGGGCGAGGAGGTGGAACTTATCGCCGATTCCGATGCGGCGGGTTTCGACTGCGAATACGGGCAGGGATGTTATTCCAACGTGAATCTCATTGCCCCCACGCTGGGCGACCGGCTGCGGGCCGAGAGTCCGGCGAGCAAAGTGGTCAGCATTGCGGCCGACCCCGTTTCGGCTATCGTCATGGCGGGGCTGGGCACCGAGGCCTATTGGGTGAATACCGCCACGGCGGGATGGACCTCTTCCAGCCGTTACATGCTTTACCTGCCCGGATGGGTGGAGCGTTTCAACGACCAGTATAGGGGCAACAGCTATCTGGCCGACTGGTTCTGGACGCTGCATCTGGGGCCGGAACGCTATGTGAACAAGCGGTACGGCCGTATCGACCTGCCGGAGGATGCGCGTTTCCGGGAACTGGCCCCAATCGGCGGTCTGCCGTGCACAGCCGGCGGAGGACGGTACGTTCCGGTATTCGCCACGCCGCTGGCGAGCGACCTGGTGGCCGATTTCGCCATGCAGGCCGTCGTGCGCGAGGAGCTGGGGCAGGATGAAGCTCCGGATATCCTGAACATCTGTTTCGATGCGCCGCGCGACATCATCGCCCATTACGGCCCCGAATCGGTCGAGGCCGAAGATATGTTCTATCAGCTCGAAAGGACGGTCGGGAGCCTGATATCTTTCATCGTGTCGCAGGTCGGCCAGGAGCGGGTACTCTTCGTACTGCCCTCCGACCAGGGCAGCAGCCAGGCTTTCGATGCTGCCGCGCCTTCGCAGGAGCGTTTCAACGGGGAGCAGTTCCGAACCATCATCAACAGCTTCCTGTGTGCCCAGTACGGCGGCGAGGAGTGGGTGGCGGGATATGCGAACCGGCGGCTCTATATCAACCGTCGCGAAGCTTTCAACCGCAACCTTTCGCTCGGCGAGGTACAGCGTCGCGCGGCGGATTTCGCGCTCCAGTTCCGGGGCATTTCCCGTGTTGTCCCCGCCTGCGACTTGCGGGGTGGAGCCGCCAGCGATGCATACATGCAGCGGCTGCGGAACGGCTATTTCCCGAAGCGTTCGGGCGACCTGCTCGTAGACCTCGTGCCGGGCAGGATAGAGGAGCGGGCGGGGATACGTTCGTCGGCTGGTTCGGCCTACGACTACGACATACACGTGCCGCTGCTGATGGCCGGATGCGGGCTTCCGCATGCCGTTGTCGAGGAGCCGGTTGACATGGCGTCGCTTCCCGTCACATTGGCGCGGATTTTGGGGATACAGCGACCGGAGGCGGCTACCGCTGAAGCGATAGCGCCCATTATGGAATATATGGAATAATCGGAAATCTTATGGCAGGTACGGACAAGGTACAGGAGGAGATAATAGAGGAGTTCTCGGCGTTCGACGAGTGGCTCGACCGGTACGAAGTGTTGATAGGGCTGGGCAACGAACTGCCCGCCATCGCCCCGGCCCACCGGGACGAACAGCACCTGATAGAGGGGTGCCAGTCGCGCGTGTGGGTGGATGCGCGGCTCGAAGAGGGCAAGGTGTACTATTCGGCCGACAGCGATGCCATCATCACCAAAGGGATAATTGCGCTGCTCATTCGCGTGCTGAACGGACGCACTCCGCAGCAGGTGCTTGATACGGACCTCTATTTCATCGACCGCATTGGGTTGCGCGAGAACCTGTCGCCTACGCGGGCCAACGGTTTGGCGGCGATGATAAAGCAAATGAGGCTCTACGCCCTGGCATTCGCGGCGGGCGGAAAGGAGTGAAAGGGAGATGAAGAAGATGGAACCGAACGACATATTGCGGGTGGAGCAGGACATAATCGCTACGCTCAAGAATATATACGACCCGGAAATTCCGGTCAATGTCTATGACCTGGGGCTCGTGTACAACATCGACTATATGCCCGACGGGACGGCGGAAATACAGATGACGCTGACGGCTCCCAACTGTCCCATGGCCGATATGCTCGTGGAGGATGTCAGGGCGCAGGTAGCGAAAATACCGGGTGTGGAGCGTGTGAACGTTGCGCTGGTTTTCGACCCGCCGTGGGACAAGGATATGATGAGTGACGAGGCCAAGCTGGAACTCGGTTTCATGTAGCGGTCGCGGGTATTTTTCCGGTCCGCGCAGCGCGGGGGCCGGATGCGTTCCGTCCGGTAATAGCGAACATGAATAGCGAACA
>OGRL01002374.1_pt1 | contig 12617 bp, 6 predicted proteins | sample 1553481 | NCBI WGS metagenome assembly OGRL01 (sample SAMEA2580036, study PRJEB22360) | human gut metagenome
TGGAGCAGGCCGGGAAGCACGGCTTTGCCCTGACGGAGGGCGCTTTTCAGGTGACCCGGAAACAGACCTGTCACTTCCGGAAGAACGGAAAGCGGCCGGTCACATTGCTGGCGGTGACCTATGAGGGCATCCTGCAGGTGACCGACCCGGAAGCGTTCCGGGAGATGCTGTGTCAGGGCATTGGCCGCGGCAAAGCCTACGGCCTTGGCCTGATGACCATCCTGCACGGAGGAAGCAGCCATGGATGATGTGCCGGGCATGATCCGCCCTGATCTGCAGGCGCTGCCGCAGGTCCGGGACCGGGTGACCTTTCTGCACCTGGAACACTGCACGCTGGGCCGTCAGGACGGTGCCATCACGGTGACGGATGAAAAGGGTATCGTTCAGATCCCGGCGGCGGGCATTTCGGTGCTGCTGCTCGGCCCCGGCCGCACGCCGGGGTGCGGGGTGTTCCGCAATGTGCAGGAATTGAAGCCCGGCTGCTGTGCAGAATACACTGTGCCACAGGTTGGTGCGCCGCGCCTCACCGTGCGCCGCTACTGGCAGCTGACCGACCACGAACATCCCGATGATTTTACCCACACCGCAGCCAAAGTGCGGGACCTGGTGATGGATGCCGTCACGCGGCAGCTGGTATCGGATGTGCCGGTGGCAACCTTCCTTTCCGGCGGGCTGGATTCCAGCCTGATTTCGGCAATCGCGGATTCCCACTTTACGGCGCGGGGCAAAACGCTGCAGACTTTCTCGGTCGGTTATCAGGATAACAAAAAGTACTTCCACGCCACCCATTTCCAGCCCAGCCCGGATGCGCCGTATATCCGCACCATGAACCAGTTCTTGAATGCGCAGCATACCTGGGTAACGCTGGACAGCGAAGCACTGGCCGCCGCCCTGCTGGAAGCGGTGGACGCCCGCGACCTGCCCGGTATGGCGGATGTGGACTCCTCGCTGCTGCTGTTCTGCCGTGAGATCCGTAAAACAGCCACCGTGGCACTTTCCGGCGAGTGCGCGGACGAGATATTTGGCGGTTACCCCTGGTACAGGGATAAGACCGTGCGGGAGCGGTATGGCTTTCCTTGGGCGCAGAGCACGGCATACAGGGTCAGCTTTTTTAAGCCGGAGGTGTTCGGCGGCATTGACCCGGCGGCGTATATTGATGAAGGCTACCGCGCCACGCTGGAGCAAACTTCCATCCGCCCCGGTCTGGATCCCCTGGAACAACGGATGCGCCAGATGTTTGCCCTGAACTTTAACTGGTTTATGCAGACCCTTTTGGACCGCAAAGACCGAATGAGTATGTACAGCGGGCTGGAAGTGCGCGTGCCGTTCTGCGATTACCGCATTGCGGAATACCTGTACAGCGTGCCGTGGGAATATAAGGATCACGAGGGCCACGAAAAAGGCCTGCTGCGCCAGGCGATGCAGGGCGTGCTGCCCACGGAAGTGTTGTGGCGAAAAAAGAGCCCCTACCCTAAAACATGGAACCCGGCGTATTTGAACGCTGTCAGCGCCATGCTGCGCAGTGCGATGCAGGACCCGGATGCCCCGCTGCTGCGTATTGCCAAGAGGGCAGCGCTGGAACAGCTGTTGACCGCTTCCGAGACTGCGACCCCCTGGTATGGCCAGCTGATGACCACCCCGCAGACCATTGCCTGGTTTGTGCAGCTGAATTACTGGCTGCAAAAATACCGGGTGGAGCTGGTGTAAATACCCGTGTGGCGGGCCCGGCATCAAACGCATAACACCAAAAACAGACGAGTGCCCACCCTGCACACGGATAACGGCGGGAAGGGCACTTTTTGTTTGCAAAGCGTAAAAACCGGGAAAATGCAGAAAAAACGCAGGCTGCAACCCATACAAAAAACACACAAGGTAATTGGGCATTGTGCCAATTAGCGGCATTTCAAGGATTTGTCAAGTGGCAGAAGAAATGCAAAAATAGCACTTTGCCAAAAGAAATGTGACACGCATCCGGACGTTCAATTGCCTGATAAAAAAACACGCAAAATGCCAAAAGAGCCCTTGACAATCAGCTTTTTGGCTGGTATACTGGCATAGTATCACAAAATGGAATAGAGCGCCCTAAAGGAATTTTGATTTTTCCGCGTTTTTTCAAACTTTGTTAAAAACGACGAATGTTCCAAGAAAATCATTGCTTCGGCGGAGCGCTTTTGCCAAAAACAAATCTGAACGGAATAGGAGTGGTCGCATTTTATGGTAAAGGTCAAGCCCGTACAAAACGGTCGAACCTCCAGAATGAGCTTTTCCCGCATCAACGAAGTGATTGGCATGCCCAACCTCATCGAGATCCAGAAAAACTCTTATAACTGGTTCCTGGACGAGGGCCTGCGCGAAGTGTTCCACGACATTGACGCGATCGAGGATTACACCGGGAATCTCTCGCTGGAATTTGTCGATTACCGTCTGGACAAGCACCCCAAATATACCATTAAAGAATGTAAAGAGCGTGACGCAACGTATGCTGCGCCGCTTTATGTCACTGCGCGCCTGTTGAACAAGAGCACCGGCGAAGTGAAGGAACAGGAAATTTTCATGGGCGATTTCCCGCTCATGACGGATTCCGGCACTTTCATCTCCAACGGTGCAGAACGTGTTATCGTCAGCCAGCTGGTTCGTTCGCCCGGCGTGTTCTATGCTTCCAGCAAGGACCGTACCGGCAAGGACCTTTTCACCGCAACCATGAACCCCAACCGCGGCGCATGGCTGGAATACGAAACCGATTCTTCCGATGTATATTATGTGCGCATTGATAAAAACCGCAAGCTGCCGGTTACTACCTTCCTGCGCGCACTGGGTCTTGGCACCGATGAGCAGATTCGCCAGTACTTCGGCGATTCTGAACCCAAAATCAACGCCACCCTGGAAAAGGATATCACCCATTCCACAGAGGAAGCCCTGCTGGAGTGCTACCGCAAGCTGCGCCCCGGCGAGCCGCCGACGGTGGAAAGCTCCCGCAGCCACATCAACCTGCTGTTCTTTGATCCGCGCCGTTACGACCTGGCTCGTTTTGGCCGCTTCAAGATGAACAACAAGCTGTGCCTGTTCCGCCGTATTGCGGGCTATAAGACTGCCGAGGACATCATTGCCCCGCTGACCGGCGAACTGCTGGCCGCCAAGGGCGAGCGCATCAACCACGAAAAGGCTGTTGAAATTGATAACGCCGGTGTTTCCCGCGTTACTGTTATCGTGGAGCGCAAGGGCCAGGATCCGGTCAATGTGATCGTGTTCTCCAACGGCTGTGTCGATGCCCAGAGTTTCTTCAGCTTTGACGTGAAGGAATGCGGCATCAACGAGCGCGCTTCCTTCGCCGAAATCCGTAAGATTCTGGATGCTACCTCCGATCCGGAAGAGCAGAAAGAACTGCTGACCAAGAATCATGATAAGCTCATCAGCCGCACCGTTACCGTTGAAGATATCTTTGCTTCCGTCAACTACCTGCTGGGCCTTGACCATGGCATCGGCGTGACCGATGAAATCGACCACTTGGGCAACCGCCGCGTGCGCAGCGTTGGCGAATTGCTGCAGAACCAGTTCCGCATCGGCTTTGCCCGTATGGAGCGCGTTGTGCGCGAGCGCATGACCCTGCAGAACCAGGAATCCGGCGAGATCACCCCGCAGAGCCTGGTCAACATCCGCCCGGTCGTGGCTGCCATCCGTGAGTTCATCGGTTCCAGCCCACTGTCTCAGTTCATGGACCAGAACAACCCGCTGTCTGAGCTGACCCATAAGCGCCGTCTGTCCGCTTTGGGCCCCGGCGGTCTGTCCCGTGACCGCGCAGGCTTCGAAGTCCGCGACGTTCATTATACCCACTATGGCCGTCTGTGCCCGATTGAGACGCCCGAAGGTTCCAACATCGGTCTGATCTCCTATCTGGCATCTTTCGCCAAGATCAACAAGTACGGCTTCATTGAGGCACCTTACCGCCGCGTGGATAAAGAAACCGGCGTTGTTACCGATGAAGTTGTTTATATGCCCGCCGACGTTGAAGATGAATACATCGTGGCACAGGCCAACGAACCGCTGGACGAGAACAACCGCTTTGTCCGTTCCCGCGTTTCCGGCCGTCATCGCAACGACATTCAGGAATTTGCCCGTGAACAGGTCGATTTCATGGATGTCTCTCCGCGAATGATGGTTTCTGTGGCTACCGCCTGCATTCCCTTCCTGGAAAACGATGACTGTAACCGTGCTCTGATGGGCTCCAACATGCAGCGTCAGGCTGTGCCTCTGATGGTTACCCAGCGCTCTCTGGTTGCTACCGGCATGGAATATAAGGCTGCTACCGACTCCGGCGTCTGCGTGCTGGCTGCCCATGACGGCACCGTTGAAAGCGTTGACGCAGATAAGGTCGTTGTCCGTCTGGAAGATGGCTCCGCCGATACCTATGAACTGATTAAGTTTATGCGCTCCAACCAGGGAACCTGCGTCAACCAGCGCCCCGCCGTCTATGTGGGCGATGTTGTCAAGAAGGGCGACGTTCTGGCTGACGGCCCCGCCACCAAGGACGGTGAGATCTCTCTGGGCAAGAACGCTCTGATCGGCTTCATGACCTGGGAAGGCTACAACTATGAGGACGCTGTTCTGCTGAACGAAAAGCTGGTCCGCGAGGATATCTACACCTCTATCCACATTGAGGAGTACGAGAGCGAAGCCCGCGATACCAAGCTGGGACCTGAAGAGGTGACCCGTGATATCCCCAACGTCGGCGATGATTCCCTGAAGGATCTGGACGACCGCGGCATTATCCGCATCGGCGCCGAAGTCAAGACCGGCGATATTCTGGTTGGTAAGGTTACCCCGAAGGGTGAAACCGAACTGACCGCCGAAGAGCGCCTGCTGCGCGCCATCTTTGGCGAAAAGGCACGGGAAGTACGTGATACCTCCCTGCGCGTTCCCCACGGTGCTTACGGCATTGTTGTGGATGTTAAGGTCTTTACCCCCGAAAACTCTGACGAGCTGCAGCCCGGCGTGCGCACCTGCGTGCGCGTCTATATCGCCCAGAAGCGTAAGATCAGCGTTGGCGATAAGATGGCAGGCCGTCACGGCAATAAGGGCGTTGTTTCCCGCATTCTGCCGCAGGAGGACATGCCGTTCCTGCCTGACGGTACCCCGCTGGATATCGTGCTGAACCCCCTGGGCGTTCCTTCCCGTATGAACATCGGTCAGGTGCTGGAAGTCAACCTTGGCTATGTTGCCAAGGCCCTTGGCTGGCATGTGCAGACCCCCGTGTTCGATGGCGCGCACGAATCCGATATCCGTGACTGCCTGGCCGAAGCCCGCGATAAGTGGCATGGCGACCATGCACCGGAATATCCCACCAAGCTGCCCCGCCTGATGGGCGATAAGGGCCACATCATCGATTTCAGCAAGATCGACCTGACCGATGACGGCAAGACCACCGTTTACGATGGCCGTACCGGCGAAAAGTTCCCCTCCAAGGTTACTGTCGGTTATATGTACTACCTCAAGCTGCATCACCTGGTTGATGATAAGATCCATGCCCGTTCCACCGGCCCGTACTCTCTGGTTACCCAGCAGCCTTTGGGCGGCAAGGCCCAGTTCGGCGGCCAGCGTTTCGGCGAAATGGAAGTTTGGGCTCTGGAAGCTTATGGCGCGGCTTACACCCTGCAGGAAATCCTGACTGTCAAGTCTGACGACGTTGTGGGCCGTGTCAAGACCTACGAAGCAATCGTCAAGGGCGAAGATGTGCCGAATCCGGGCATCCCCGAAAGCTTCCGCGTTATGCTGAAAGAACTGCAGAGCCTTGGCCTGGATATTGTTGTTCAGGATAAGGAAGGCAACGCTGTTGATATGCGTCAGGAATATGACGATGACGATGCCAACTTTGACAACAGCGATATCGGTGATAATGTTCTGCTGGAAAGCGAGCTGCAGGATGATTACAGTGTCAAGGATGCCGATGAAGGCTTTGACGACGACCTGGGCGATGAGGAGCCGGATGAAGCTTCTCTGGCACAGATCGAAGCCGACAATGGCGACGACCTGTTCGACGGTGAATGATCGGAATGCTGTTTACGTCACGATTAAATGAGAGGGTTCGCTGAATGGAAAATAAAGAGTTCGATTCTATCAAGATCGGCCTTGCTTCTCCCGACCAGATCCGTGCCTGGAGCTATGGCGAGGTCAAGAAACCTGAAACCATCAACTACCGCACCCTGAAGCCGGAGCGCGACGGCCTGTTCTGCGAGCGCATTTTTGGACCTACCAAGGACTGGGAATGCCACTGCGGCAAGTATAAGCGCATCCGCTATAAGGGCAAGATCTGCGATAAGTGCGGTGTCGAAGTTACCCGCGCTAAGGTCCGCCGCGAGCGCATGGGCCACATTGAGCTGGCTGCACCCGTTTCGCACATCTGGTATTTCAAGGGCATTCCCAGCCGCATTGGCCTGATGCTGGACATCGGCCCCCGCCAGCTGGACAAGGTGCTCTACTTTGCAAACTATATCGTTACCGATCCCGGCTTTACTCCGCTGGAGAAAAAGCAGCTCCTGACCGAACGCGAGTACAAGGAGATGCGGGAAAAGTACGAAGATACCTTTGAAGCCGGCATGGGCGCCGAAGCCGTCCAGAAGCTGCTGGCTGAGATCGACCTGGAAGCTCTGTCCGCAGAGCTGCATGAGGAACTGGAAAAGGCTACCGGCCAGAAGCGCGTCCGCCTGTTGAAACGCCTGGAGTGCGTTGATGCATTCCGCCTGTCCGGCCAGCGCCCGGAGTGGATGATCCTGAACGTTGTTCCGGTCATCCCGCCGGATATCCGCCCCATGGTCCAGCTGGATGGCGGCCGCTTTGCGACTTCCGACCTGAACGATCTGTACCGTCGCGTGATCAACCGCAACAACCGTCTGAAGCGCCTGCTGGAGCTGGGCGCTCCCGACATCATCGTGCGCAACGAAAAGCGCATGCTGCAGGAAGCAGTTGACGCCCTGATCGATAACGGCCGCCGCGGCCGCCCGGTCACTGGCCCCAACAACCGCGCCCTCAAGAGCCTTTCCGATATGCTGAAGGGCAAGCAGGGCCGCTTCCGCCAGAACCTGCTGGGCAAGCGTGTTGACTACTCCGGCCGTTCCGTTATCGTCGTCGGCCCTGAGCTGAAGATGGACCAGTGCGGTCTGCCCAAGGAGATGGCTCTGGAGCTGTTCAAACCCTTCGTTATGAAGGACCTGGTCCAGAAGGGCATTGCCTCCAACATCAAGGCTGCCCGCAAAAAGGTCGAGCGTGCTTCCACCGAGGTGTGGGACTCTCTCGAAACCGTCATCAAGGGCCATCCCGTTCTGCTGAACCGTGCACCTACCCTGCACCGCCTGGGCATTCAGGCATTTGAGCCCGTTCTGGTCGAAGGCCACGCCATCAAGCTGCATCCGCTGGTCTGCACCCCCTTCAACGCTGACTTCGACGGCGACCAGATGGCTGTCCATCTGCCGCTGTCCACCGAAGCACAGCGCGAAGCCAAGATGCTGATGCTGGCTTCCGGCAACCTGCTGAAGCCGTCTGACGGCGAACCCGTCACCGTGCCCACGCAGGATATGATCCTGGGCTCTTACTACCTGACCATGGTCAACCCCGAAGACCCCGGCCACGACAAGGTGTTCCGCGATGAGGACGAAGCCCTGATGGCTTACGCCGAGCATATCGTCACCCTGCAGGCTCCCGTTAAGGTGCGCCGCACCATGGACTTTGGCAACGGCCCCGAAACCGCCCTTGTCACCACCACTGTCGGCAAGATCATCTTCAACACCCCCATCCCGCAGGATCTGGGCTATGTGGATCGCACAGACCCCGAACATAAGTTCGATTACGAAGTCGATTTCCAGGTCACCAAGAAGAAGCTGCCCGACATCATCAGCCGCTGCCTGACAAAGCATGGCACCAAGCGCTGCGCTATCATGCTGGACCACATCAAGGCACAGGGCTATAAGTATTCCACCCTTTCCGCCATCACCGTTGCCGTGCCTGACGCTATCATCCCCGAAGAGAAGCCGGCGATCCTGGCTGCGGCTGACAAGAAGGTTGAAAAGGTCATGAAGAACTTCAACCGTGGTCTTATCTCTGATGAAGAGCGCTATAAGAACACCGTTGAGATCTGGCAGGCAGCTACCGAGGAAGTTTCCAACGCGCTGTCTACCAACCTGAAGACCCACCACCAGCGCAACCCCATCTATATGATGTCCGACTCTGGTGCTCGTGGTTCTATGGACCAGATCAAGCAGCTGGCCGGCATGCGCGGCCTGCTGGCTAACACCGCAGGTAAAACCCTGGAAATGCCTATCCGTGCAAACTACCGCGAAGGCTTGAACATCTTGGAGTACTTCATCTCTTCTCGAGGCGCTCGTAAAGGTTTGACCGATACCGCACTGCGTACTGCTGACTCTGGCTACCTGACCCGCCGTCTGGTTGACGTTTCTCAGGAAGTCATCATCCGCGAGGAAGACTGCCACGCTACCGAGGGTATCCTCGTCAGCGAGATCAGCGAAGGCAACGCTACCATCGAAAGCTTCTCCGAGCGTCTGATTGGCCGTTATGCTCTGCATGACGTGATGGATCCCAAGACCGGCGAACTCATTGTGTCCAAGGACAAGATGATGGATATGTTCGACGCTGAAAAGATCAAAGCTGCCGGTATTACCGAGCTGGAGATCCGCAGCGTGATGACCTGCCGTGCTCACGTTGGCGTCTGTGCCCGCTGCTACGGCTCCAACATGTCCAACGGCCAGTGCGTTAAGGTCGGTGAATCCGTCGGTATCATTGCGGCACAGTCCATCGGCGAACCCGGTACTCAGCTGACCATGCGTACCTTCCATACTGGCGGTATCGCATCTGCTGAAGATATTACTCAGGGTCTTCCGCGTGTTGAAGAACTGTTCGAGAGCCGCCGCCCGAAGGCAATGGCTATCATGTCCGAGATCGCCGGTACCGTCCATATTGACGATACCAAGAAGAGCCGCCACGTTGAAGTGACCGGTGTTGACGATAACGGCGCACCGGTTACCAAGAGCTACCTGATCCCGTTCGGCCACCGCCTGAAGGTGATGGAGGGCGATGTGCTCGTCAAGGGCGCACTGTTGACCGAAGGCCATGCTTATCCGCAGGATATCCTGGCTGTCAAGGGCCGCATTGCTACCCAGAACTACCTGATCAGCGAAGTCCAGAAGGTTTACCGTCTGCAGGGCGTTGAAATCAACGATAAGCATATCGAAGTTATCGTCCGCCAGATGATGCGTAAGGTTCGCATTGACGATGCAGGTTCCAGCGAGTTCATCATGGGCAGCGTTGTCAACCGCCGCGATGTGATGATCGAGAACGAGAAGATTCAGGAACGCATTGATGCAGGCGAAACCGACCTGAAGCTGGTCCAGGCCAGTCAGATCCTGCTTGGTATCACCAAGTCCAGCCTGGCAACCGACAGCTTCCTGTCCGCTGCATCCTTCCAGGAAACCACCCGCGTTCTGACCGAAGCCGCCATCAAGGGCAAGGTTGACCCGCTGGCCGGTCTGAAGGAAAACGTCATCATCGGTAAGCTGATTCCCGCCGGAACCGGTTTGCCGGAGGTTGAAGAAGAGCTGGCTCGCGCCGAGGAAATCCGCGATGCCGAAGGCAGCGCTTACGACCACGCTGAAAAGTAAGACTATTCTTATCTGATAAGCTTAGCCTGACAATAAAACATAACATCCCCCACAGAATTCTCCGCACGGGCAACTGCGAACGGAAAGGGTACTGTGGGGGATTTTTTATGCTGCTTTGCGGGGAATGAAACTGCTTATTGCGGAAAAGTGGCAGAAAAGTGATACAAAGTTGCTTGAAAATAGTAGTACAGCTGTGCTATGCTGGCCCCAAAGAAAGGGGAATAGCACCATGACATTGGGAGAGAAAATTGCATCCGCCCGGAAAGAAGAAGGCATGACCCAGGAAATGCTGGCAGAGCAGCTGGGGGTAACACGGCAGGCTGTGGCAAGGTGGGAAACAGGGAAAACTCTGCCCGGCACAGCCAACCTGTTTATGCTGCGGCAGCTGCTGGGAATTCCGTTGGAAGCAGCGGATATGGAAGCGACTGATTTAGAAGGGACAACGGGAACGGAAAAATCACCCCCAATCCACTGCGGCTGCGCTTCTGGGTTACTTATCAGGCAGGAGAGAGCGAGCCCATGCTGGATGTGCTGACGTTCTGCGGAAATAAGGACTATCAGGTGTTTTTCAGAATCGGGAAAGAGCAGTCTGAATGTATCTTTACGACAAATGGAAGCGAAGCGTTGGCAGGAGAAGGAAGAAGCCTGCTGGAAAGCCGGGCAAATGACAAATAAAGAAAGTTAGAGAAATGAGCCTGTGCAGGAACCGTGCATAAACACTGTTTCTGCGCAGGCTTTTTGTTAAATAAAAACGGATTTGTTTTTTCTAACATTTGGTGTATAATACTTTTATACTGGGTTTGTCTGTGCAGGATGAATGGTGCCTGCATGGAGGGCAGGGGAGAACGCTTCCCTGACAGGCTCAGAAAGACACCATATAGAAAAGGAGAATCCGCCATGTCGGAAGCATTGAAAGAACGCAAAGAGATGGACCCGCAGTACCAGTGGGACCTGACCAAAATGTACGCCAGCGATGCGGAATGGGAAAAGGCTTTTGCCGCCATTGACCCCAAAATTGAAGCTTTGGCTGCCTGGGAGGGCAAGCTGAACAACGCTGCCAGCATTCGTGAATTTTATGATGCAGAAATCGGCGTGTTCCGTGAACTGGAAAACCTGGCTGTCTACACCAGCCTGCGTCTGAGCGAGGATACCCGTGCTGATGACGCCCAGAGCATGGATGCCCGCGCTACCGCCAAATATGTAAAGGCTGTCGGTACCATTGCCTATGCTCAGCCGGAAATCCTGGCACTGCCGCAGGAAACCCTGGATGCCATCATGGCTGACGAGCAGGTTGCCCCCTATCGTTTTGCTCTGGAAGACCTGCTGCGTGCAAAGCCTCACACCCTGACCGCCCCGGAAGAAAAGCTGCTGGCTGCTTTCGGTGAGGCATTCGGCACCCCGAAAAATGTTGCCGATAACCTGGAAGACGCCGACATGGTGTTCGATTCCGTCAAGGATGGCGAGGGCAACGATGTGGAGCTGACCGCTTCCAACTACATCCTGCTGCAAACCTCCAATGACCGCGTGCTGCGCAAGAATGCCTTTGAAAGCTACTACAAGAGCTTTCGCCAGCACATCAACACGCTGGCTGCCTCTTACTCCGGCGCTGTCAAGACCGCTACCGCCGAAGCCTCCGTCCGTCATTATGAATCTTCCCGCGCCATGTCCATGGCAGGGGAGAACGTGCCCGGCCAGGTCTATGATAACCTGGTGGCTACTGTGCGCAAGCACCTGCCAGATATGTACCGCTATGTTGCTCTGCGCAAGCGCATCCTGGGTGTGGACGAGCTGCACTACTATGATGTGTACGCCCCGCTGACCAAGGGCGTCAGCGCCCATTACACCTATGACCAGGCCAAGCAGATGGTTCTGGATGCCGTTGCACCGCTGGGCGAAGAGTACGGCACCATCGTTCGCAAGGGCTTTGCCGAACGCTGGATCGATGTGTTCCCCAACAAGGGCAAGAGCGGCGGCGCTTACTCCGGCGGCAGCTATGATTCCAACCCCTATATCATGTGCAACTTTACTGGTACGTTGGACAGCGTTTCCACCATTGCGCATGAGATGGGCCACAGCATGCACAGCTGGTTCAGCCGCCATACCCAGCCTGCCCAGTATGCCGACTATACCCTGTTTGTCGCAGAGGTCGCTTCCACCGTCAACGAGAACCTGCTCATTGAGCACCTGCTGGCAGAAAAGAACCAGGATCCCGCAACCCGCCTGGCCCTGCTGAATCAGTACCTCGAAAATTTCAAGGGAACCGTCTACCGCCAGACGATGTTTGCCGAGTTTGAGCGCGATGCCCACGCCATGGCCGAGCGCGGCGAAGCCCTGAACCCCGCCGCCCTGAACAATCTGTACAAGAAGCTCATTGTGGACTACTTTGGACCGGAGCTGGTTGTGGATGACGAGGTACAGTACGAGTGGGCACGCATCCCGCACTTCTACCGCCCGTTCTATGTTTATAAGTATGCAACCGGCTATTCCACTGCCGTGGCATTGTCCGAGGGCATCCTGAAGAACGGCGAACCGGCTGTTAAGAAGTACCTGGAGTTCCTGCACATGGGCGGCAGCGCTTACCCGCTGGATGAGCTGCGCCATGCCGGTGTGGACCTGACCACCCCCGCCCCGGTGGATGCTGCCCTGGATAAGTTCGGCCGCATTCTGGACGAAGCCGAAGCCTGCGTGGCACAGCTGGAAGCTGCAAAATAAGCAGGGGAAAGTCCTAGAGTGTATCTGAAAAATTCGAAAATTTAGTCTGTTTCTGCAAACACAGCGGGATTTTGCGTTAAAAAGCCTTGGAATCCGCAAAGGATTCCTATGGCTCTTTGCCTTACATCCTGCTTGCGTTTGCGAAATATCCGTCATTTTCTTTGTTTTCAGATACACCTTAAGCGCAAAATTAGGGCAATACCGCATAATTCTAAGTGCCGATACGGCGAGCGAGGTGCGGCA
>OGRL01002375.1_pt1 | contig 12615 bp, 9 predicted proteins | sample 1553481 | NCBI WGS metagenome assembly OGRL01 (sample SAMEA2580036, study PRJEB22360) | human gut metagenome
GCCGCCACCGCCTCTGGATCGCGATCGAAAGCAATCAACCGCCCTTGCTGCGCAAGCCGCTCAAGAATGAGTCGACTATGGCCGCCGCGGCCAAAAGTGCCGTCCACGTAGAGTCCATCTGGACGAGCAACCAAGGCTTCAGGTGCTTCGCGGCTCAGAACGGGAAGATGGACGAAGGCGGACATGGCTTGTTTCTTTTTCTGCTGTCAAGCAGCGCCGCTGCGGACGACGCGCCAGGGAAGCACTGTGCGGGCCTCCCAAAATTTTGGAAATATTTTCTTTGGCAGAAAGCGGGTTCAGAACGTGAAGTCGAGATCCTCAACGGTCTGCGCGACGGCCTGCGCCTCGGCAGCAGTCAGGCGTGCACGATCCCAGAGCTCGAAATGATCACCCCAGCCGACAAGAGCTGCTTCGCGTTCAAGTCCAGCGAGTTCACGCAGCCCCGCGGGGATGAGTACGCGCCCGGCACGATCAACCTTCAGTTCCTCAGCACTCCCCAGCACTAAACGGACAAAACCGCGTGCGGAGAAAGGAAGCTTCAGGAGAGCATCGCGCTTAGGAGCCCAGGCAGAAGGGGGATAAAGCACCAGGCACCCGTCCGGATGACGCGCAGCAACGATCACGCCGTCAGCGGCCGCTTCATCACGCGCACGCTTAGGAAGCGCAAGCCGCCCCTTGTCGTCGAGCGTGATGAGCGTAGTGCCTTGAAACACTTTCCTATCCTCAAACTGTCTTCAATCCTTCATTCCCGTTGGGCCAGCGTCCCGCAGAGACGCTCCCACCAATTCCCACATTTTCCCACAGTTGCCAATAGTCAGATCATGAAAATCAGTACCAAATAGGCAAAAGATCTTGTCTAAAGCGTAAAAATCCAATGAAGCTTGAATCAACCGCAGACCTATTTAGGAGTCTGCGGGAACGCATAAGAAAAAACCCGCACGAGCGGGTCTGGATGTATGTACTGTCCAACAAGGATAGGGACAGCGGAAGCTGTTGCTGCAATTCGGCGGAAGTTCTCTTGTAAGCCGGATTCTGTCGCGCGAAGTCCTATAGGACCTCGGCGGCGGTCATTCATCTAGGACGACGCTCACGCGCCGCCTCAAGCCATCTACCCGCAGCCGGACGGGGCCCGCCCATTGGCTGCCTATTTGATGTTGCTCCCCGTAGAGATTGCCCGTTTCACCCGGCCCGAGGCCGGCTCGTCTCTGTTGCTCTAATCCGCGCCTTACGGCGGAGAGGCGTTACCTCCTACGGCGCCCTGCGGAGTCCGGACTTTCCTCCCGCGGCCTAAAACCGCCGACGACCGCCCGGAAAACTTCTCGTCGAACTGCAGCGAGGCGCTACTTTACCGACTATGCGTCAGCGTGGCAAGCCGGATTCCGAAGGTTTTCACCCAACCGCATTCAGCAAAACTTTTGTCGGCAGGTCTAATTGCACATAGACATCTGCGCCTTGTGGGACAATGTCGGCTTTCGGCTCTATCCATCTCGCTCGACCGCCACGCAGGAAAGACCTCTCGGCTGCTTAGCCGCAAACACAGGTCTCTGCCGGCGGAGCAAATTGAGCGCTTTCGTCGATCCCTCTCATTGTCATGCAACACCCTCAACTCTTTCGTCCCACGTTTCTGGCCCGCGCAGTCTTTGCCGCAGCCGTTTCGTTTGCGTGCACTGCTCAGGCAGGCCTCTGGGAAGCCGTAGTAGACACGACGCCGGCAGGCTACGCCCGTCAGTCGTCTGAACGTCCGGGCGATTGGGCCTCTTTTTGGAGTGACACCAAGGAAGGAACCAAGCGTATCTTTGAGGAGGGCAACTCGGTCTGGATCGTTCCAACCTATACCAACCATCCAACCTGGGCTTGGAAAAAACGGCATGAAGAAAACGGTTATCCCTTCGGCATGGGCTACGCACGGCAAGTGATTGACAATCGCGGCAATGAACGCCTGCTTTTCGCCGTTAACTTTGTGGATTCCAACTACCGCATAGAGCCGATGGTGGGCTACTCCTGGCTCGCTCGATGGCCGATCGGCTCTACCGGACTCCATGTAGGGGCGGGCTATCTCGCAGGCATCACGATGCGCGGCGACTATATGTGGGCGCCGCTGCCTCTGCCGCTGCCCGTCGCCAAGATCGGCACCGATACAGTGTCCTTCTATGGCACCTTCATTCCTTTCACCAACGTCTTCTTCTTTTACTCGACGATTACCGTCGACGACTCGAAAGGCCGCAAGATGCCGCTCGCATCTGACAGTCCTTGGGTGAAGTCGCCTAATCTGCTCTACGGGTCCTATGGCTGGCAGTATGTCGACAATGGGGAAGAGTATTCCAAGAGCCTGATGAAGAACGATACGATTTGGAATGTTGGTCTGCGCCGTTACTCTGGGCGCAGCTGGCAGACGGATCTCAAATATTCTCGGGCTCAGCACGATGTCGCCTATGCCGACGGCTCAGGCAAACAGTCCATCGATTTCCGCACCTATACACTCACCATCTCCTACAACATCGACGTGACTAAATCACTGCGCCTATTTGCTGGCGCCGGTGTGGGCTACGGCAAAGCCGAAGGGCCCTACAACTCTGACACCAGCATCTTCCCTGCGCTCACGCTCGGCGGTACCTGGGCCCTTACAGACCACTTCTGGCTCACCGGGTCGATGGATACGAACTTCCCGCGCTACAAAGGCGTGCTTGCCGACCGCGACAGCGAATATGTATTGAAGTCCATGCCGACCGCCTTCACGCTCGGCCTCGGTTTCGCGTTCTGACGAACGGCCACGCTTTCAGCACCGTCTACAAACCGTCTGGAATCACATTTCCAGACGGTTTCTTTTTCCGGCTTAACACTTAGAAAAGGCCAACTCCATACAATTCACTCTGACCCAATTTAATGGGCGCCCTGCAAAGCCTGCGGCGGCGCCTTTGCGTTGTGCCCGGAAGCGCTCTCTGATCCAAAACGGATGAGCGTTTTCCGCACTTCGGCTTCACCCCACATTTCATTTCCCAAAGGACAAGCAGTCATGGATCTCAATCAAGCGCTCATCGAACGCGCCCAACACGTCATTCCGGGCGGCGTCAACTCCCCCGTACGAGCTTTCGGCTCTGTCGGCGGCGCTCCGCGCTTTATCGAGCGCGCCAAGGGCCCTTATATGTGGGATGTGACGGACAAGCGCTTCACGGACTATGTCTGCTCCTGGGGGCCGATGATTCTCGGCCACAATGATCCGGAAGTCGTTGAGGCGGTTCATGCAGCAGTGGATCGCGGCCTTTCTTTCGGCGCTGCCACGCGTGCTGAGGTTGAAATCGCCGAAATGATCACGAACATTCTTCCTGCAATGGAGGAAGTTCGTCTCGTCTCCTCCGGCACGGAGGCCGGCATGTCGGCGATTCGTCTTGCCCGCGGGTATACCGGCCGCAACCGCATCATCAAGTTTGAGGGCTGTTACCACGGTCATTCCGATGCACTTCTGGTGAAGGCCGGCTCAGGTCTGCTCACCTTCGGCAATCCTTCATCTGCGGGCGTTCCGGCTTCAGTGACCGAACACACAATGGTGCTCGAATACAACAACCCCGAACAGCTTGAAGATGCGTTTGCCAAGTACGGCGACGAAATCGCCTGCGTCATCGTTGAAGCATTCGCAGGCAACATGAACCTCGTTCGCGGCACACAAGAATTCATTGATACGATGCGCCGCCTCTGCACGAAGCACGGAGCACTCCTCATCGTTGACGAAGTCATGACAGGCTTCCGGGTCGCTTTGAAGGGAGCTCAGTCGCTCTTCAACGTCACGCCCGACATCACCATGCTCGGCAAGGTAATCGGCGGCGGCATGCCGGTCGCCGCCTTTGGCGGGCGTCGTGAAATCATGGAAAAGATTGCGCCCTGCGGCCCGGTCTATCAAGCCGGCACCCTGTCGGGCAACCCTGTTGCCGTCGCCTGCGGCATGGCGACCCTGAAGAAAATTCAGGCGCCTGGCTTCTACGATCGTCTCGGCGCTCAGACCAAGCGTCTGGTCGAGGGACTTCAGGCTGCCGCTCAGGCCGCCGGCGTGCCCTTCACCGCCGACAGTGTCGGAGGTATGTTTGGTCTCTACTTCCTGCCGCAGCGTCCTCAGGGCTTTGCAGACGTAATGAAGGCCGACAAAAATGCCTTTAACACGTTCTTTCACGGCATGCTCGACCGCGGCCATTACTTTGCGCCGTCCACTTTTGAGGCGGGCTTCGTCTCTATCACACACACGGATGAAGTGATCGACAAGACTATCGCCGACGCCCGCGAAGTCTTCGCTTCAATGGCGAAATAAAATATCGCTGCTTCGCACCGTTTGGTTCTGCGTGCACTGACAAAGCGTCAAGCCGCAGAACCAAAGAGAGGGAATGCTTCCACTTATTCGATCCAATCTTGTCAATCCGTCCCATGTCCCTGCTGTCCGCATTCCTGAAACATGCCAAATTTTCTGTTGCCTTTGGGCGTCTGGGAACTGCGTTCGTTATCGCCGCCGCACTTTCTGCCGGAGCGCTGACATCGAACTGCGCCCTTGCAGCAAGCGATGACGGCTGGTTCTCCGCCATTGACACCGGCCGCGGAGAAAAGAAAGCCGGTCCGCATGTCACGGTTGACATCATTGCCGAAAAAACCTCATTGACACCGCAGGCGGTCAACCGCTTTGCAGTTCGTTTCCGTCATCAAGAGGGCTGGCATACCTACTGGAAGATGCCGGGGGATGCCGGGCTACCGCCAGAATTTACCTTCACGCTCTCACCGAGTGAACTGAAAGCCTCAGCACCGCTATTCCCTCTGCCAGAGCGAACAGTAACCTCCGGACTCATCACCTTTGGCTATGGCGGCGAAACGCTTTTCCCCTTTAATGTGGAATTGCCGCGCGGTGCATCCGGACGCGCTCAAATCGCGCTGCACGTCGAATATTTGGCCTGTAAGGACATGTGCGTTCCTGAGTCGGCCGACGTCAAGTTCTCCATTCCAATTGACATCAAAGGAAAAGATTCAGATGACGCAGCGGCCGTTGCTGCTGCTGTACGCGCCATCCCTGAACGTGTTCAAAACGACGGCAGCATCAAGGCGACCATTGACGGCAATCGAATTCGCATTGATGTTGCGGGGAACGCGATTGTCGGCAGGTCGCTTGATTTTCTTCCGTCCGAAAAAAATGTAATCGATCTGCGTCAGGCCCCGCAAACCGCTGTTGGCATCACGCAAGGCAACGAACCGCCTTCTGCCTCACTCTGGCTTGCCGCGACTGAACGATTTGCCAAAACACCCCAGCCTGCACTCGAAGGCGTCCTGATCGCTGACGGCGGTCCAGCCAAAGGCGGTTGGGCGATTGACACGTCCGTGCCGCTGCAAACCGGATCGGTAGCACCGCCTCCGGCAGTCAATCCTGCAGCCGCTTCGTCCCAGGCCGACGCGGCATCGGCCGCTGCCGACCTGAATAACAGCAGCCAGATGACGGCAGGAACCGGCGCCGCGCTTCTCTTTGCATTTTTGGGCGGTCTGATCCTCAATCTGATGCCCTGCGTCTTTCCTGTTCTTTCGCTCAAACTCCTCGACCTCGTCCAAGGTGCCCACCAGTCGCAGCGTCTCGTTGGGCACGGTCTGGCTTTCACGGGAGGCGTATTGCTCTCTATGGTGCTTCTTTCAGGCACCTTGATGGCGCTTCGCACTGCCGGTCACGCCGTAGGCTGGGGATTTCAGCTGCAGTCGCCTTGGGTGGTTGCGGCCTTGATTCTCTTATTCGGAGCCATCACCTGCAACCTTCTGGGACTTTATGAATTCACCTTCGGAAGCCGTGCCGCAGATCTCAAAGTCGTGCGCAGCCTGCCGCAGTCCGGAATCACTTCGTCCTTTTTCTCCGGCATTTTGGCGGTCATTGTGGCAAGTCCCTGCACCGCTCCTTTCATGGGGGCCGGGATCGGCTATGCACTCACCCAGCCCGCCGCAGAAGCAATGCTCGTCTTCCTCTCGCTGGGTCTCGGCATGGCAACGCCTTGGCTGCTTTTGTGCCTGTTCCCCGCCTGGGCCAAAAAGCTCCCCAAACCGGGACCTTGGATGAACACCTTCAAGAAGGTGATGGCTGTCCCCATGCTGCTCGCACTCCTTTGGCTCGCCTGGGTGCTTACCAAGCAGGTTGACTATCGAGGTCTCTTGATCGTACTTCTGGGACTCGCCGCGCTTGCCGCCTTTTGCTGGTTATTAGGAAGACGTCAGTTTGGACGGTCCTCGAGCACCATTGTTATGGCCGCACTCGGAACACTTACGGCAGCTTCACTGGCGCTGACAGCTTGCGGCATTTTCGACCGCCACTCCGTTTCAACAGAGGAGGGGTGGAGTACGTGGAGTGCCGAAGCCGTACAGAGTGCTTCCTCAGCAGGCCGCCCTGTTTTCATCGACTTTACTGCTGCCTGGTGCATTACCTGTCAAGCCAATAAGCTTGCTGTGCTCGACCGTGAGGAAGTCGTTTCACGAATGAGTGAACTCGGCTACGTTCGTTTTCTCGCCGACTGGACTAATAAGGATCCTGCTATCACCAAGGAACTGGCCAAGTATGGCCGCACCGGCGTACCGCTCTACGTTCTTATTTATAAGGACGGCACGGTCAAAGTGCTCCCTGAACTCCTCACAACCGGCACGGTCTTGGATGCACTGAAATAAATCAACTGCCGCCGCAGTTCGGCGTATGCCAAAAGATTAATTAATAAGATCCATCGGGCCTGCCGAAGCGTTTCTTCTGCAGGCCCGATTCTTATTTATCGCATCTTGTTTTCGGAATAGTCGTAGACCCAATCGATAACGATGTTTAGGAAGGGAATCCCGTTGGGCACGTTTTTAGCGCCCCGCACACTTGCGTAGACAGCATATCGCTGACCGTTTTGCGCCTGAATAAATCCGCCGATGCTTCGCACATCAGAGAGGAACCCCGTCTTGATGCGGCCGCGTTCCTCTGCCACCTTGCGTTTGGCCATGGTCCCATCTCTGCCGCTAATCGGCATTGAAGCCAAATATTCCGGCATGTAGGGACCGGACCACCCGGCCGCAAGTAGTTGGGTCATTGCTCGGCCGGTTACACGAGTCTCACGCGAAAGTCCCGATCCGTTGTCAATCCATATCTCCTGAGACGTGATGCCTTTCGACTGCAGCCATTCGTCGAGCGCCGCACGCGCATCTTCAAGGGTTGCGCCTCTTGGGAAAACCAATTCCGCCCGTGCGGCAGCCTTTCCCGCGGACTTAAGCTTGCCTGTCGAAGGCTCATTCTTTTGCTCTTCATTAAAAGCCTCTCGAACCCGATCAGCCCCCAATGAAAGGAAGATATGCCGCGCCATTAAGTTGTTAGACCACTTATTGGTGAGTGCCACCACTTCACCCAAAGGCTGCGAAACACGGGAAAAACGCCGTTGAGCATCTTTGGGTACGTTTCCTGACACCACATGCCCCGTCCAGGTGCGGCCGTCGCGCTCCCAGAGCGCACGAAAGAGCCGCTCGAGGTATTCGTTGGGTTCTAAGGCGATGACATTGAAATTTTTCGGCCCGCAAGCTGCCGGAAGCTTGCCGGTAAAGGTCACACGCTTGCGGCCTTTGCCCAGATCCTTCAGCTGGAAACCAATTGACGTCTTCCAATCACCGCATCCGCCTCGACCGAGCGGGATTGTCTCTGGGAAAGAAATACCAGCCAGTTTTGGCACAGTCACGATGCGGGCCGTTTGGGTCTCCTTGTCGGGGATAAATTCGAAGCTTAGATTTCGAAAATTGATGAGCGCCGGATCGGGCTGCAAGTTGTAAGGACGAGAGCTGCGGCCGTCAAACGCTCCTGGATCCACCTGAGGAATATTGAAGTAGGAACGATCAATGACGATGTTGCCTTCAATCCGCTTGATGCCGGTCTGAGCGAGTTTGTCTACCGCCATGGAAAAATCCTCAACCACGAAGGAGGGGTCACCGCCTCCGCGAATAAAGAGACCGCCCTTCAAAAGCCCCTTTGTGGTTGGTTCTCCCAGCGTATAAAAACCCGTATACCAGTGATAATTAGCCCCCAGCGTTTCGAGCGCAGCCAGAGTCGTCACAACTTTGGCCACCGAGGCCGGTCGATCAATGCGGCGGTCATTCCAAGCGAGGACAGCGGTCTTCGGCGATTCAACCGGCACTACTGAAATCACAATATCGTCAGGATTGATTCTCAGCCGCTTGGCCGCTGCTGCGAGCGGAGCCGGCAACTGCGACTGCGAGGCAGTTCGGCCCGCAGCCGAAGTTGCCGCAGACGCCGTTGGCAGCACAATCGTAAACGAAAGCAGTGCTGCAGCCGTCAGCGCTTTTGCAGCAAACAGCTGCACCCGGCGATTCAGCGTCAACTTCGCGCTTTCACTCAAGCATTTCCCTGCACACATCAATGGATCCTCGCAGCGGATGAAAAAATTTTTATCTCCAGCCCTTGAAATCGAAAGAGCCGTCCCCATATAGGCAAGTAATGGTAGCGGATGTGCCTCTAAGGACATTCCGCCCGTATGAATTTGTTGCATGCCGAGCTCTCCGCCATCAATTAGGCAGTGCGATTTGAGCACGGCATCCAAGCTTTTCAAAGAATCTTTTGGAGATTTCCCAGATGCAGATCCGTCCTTTGCATGACCGCGTCATCATCAAGCGCCTTGAGGCCGAAACGACGACCGCCTTCGGCATCGTCATTCCTGACACGGCCGGCGAAAAGCCTGATCAGGGCGAAGTGATCGCCGTCGGTCCCGGCAAACGTGATGAAGCCGGCCGCCTTGTGGCGATGGACGTTAAGGTCGGCGACCGCGTCCTCTTCGGCAAGTACTCCGGCCAGACCGTCAAGGTCGACGGCGAAGAGCTCCTCGTGATGCGCGAGGAAGACATCATGGGCGTGCTCGAATAAGCCGCCCCCGAAAGCACTCCACGTACAGATTTCTAAATAATTAAGGAATTACAAAATGGCTGCTAAGCAGGTTCTTTTCGGTGATGATGCCCGCACGAAAATGGTTCGCGGTATCAACGTTCTCGCCAATGCTGTCAAGGTAACGCTTGGCCCGAAGGGTCGCAACGTTGTGCTTGAACGCTCTTTCGGCGGCCCGACGGTCACGAAGGATGGCGTGTCTGTCGCCAAAGAAATCGAACTCAAAGATAAATTTGAAAACATGGGTGCCGCCATGGTCCGCGAAGTCGCCTCGAAGACGAGCGACAACGCCGGTGACGGTACGACCACTGCTACGGTTCTCGCTCAGGCCATCGTTGATGAAGGCATGAAGTTCGTTGCCGCCGGCATGAACCCGATGGACCTTAAGCGCGGCATCGACAAGGCTGTTGCCGCCGCCATCACTGAGCTCAAGAAGCTCTCCAAGCCCACTACGACCAACAAGGAAATCGCTCAGGTTGGCGCCATTTCGGCCAACTCCGATGAAGAAATCGGTCAGATCATTTCCGAAGCCATGGATAAGGTCGGCAAGGAAGGCGTGATTACGGTTGAAGACGGCAAGAGCCTCAAGAACGAACTCGAAGTCGTCGAAGGCATGCAGTTCGACCGCGGCTATCTCTCGCCCTACTTCATTAACCAGCCTGAAAAGCAGGCTGCAGTTCTTGAGAACCCGTTCATCCTGCTCCACGACAAGAAGATCAGCAACATTCGCGAACTTCTGCCGGTGCTTGAACAGGTCGCTAAGGCTGCTCGTCCGCTCGTCATCATCGCTGAAGACATCGACGGCGAGGCCCTTGCCACGTTGGTCGTCAATTCCATCCGCGGCATCCTGAAGGTTGTGGCCGTCAAGGCTCCGGGCTTCGGCGATCGCCGTAGCGCCATGCTCGAAGACATCGCAGTCCTTACGGGCGGTACGGTTATTTCGAGCAACGTCGGCCTTTCGCTCGATAAGGCTACGCTTGCCCAGCTCGGCAGTGCCAAGAAAGTCGAAGTCACGAAAGAAAATACGACCATCATTGACGGTGCCGGTGATGCCGCGGCCATTGAAAACCGCGTCAAGAACATCCGCACGCAGATCGAAGGCGCCTCGAGCGATTACGATCGTGAAAAACTTCAGGAACGCGTGGCTAAGCTCGCCGGCGGCGTTGCACTGATCAAGGTCGGTGCCGCAACTGAAGTTGAAATGAAGGAAAAGAAGGCCCGTGTGGAAGACGCTCTGCACGCCACTCGCGCTGCCGTTGAAGAAGGCATCGTCCCGGGCGGCGGCGTCGCGCTCATCCGCGCCAAACTCGCCATCAAGGACATCAAGGGCGACAATGACGAACAGAACGCTGGTATCCGCATCGTTCTGCGCGCCATGGAAGAGCCGCTGCGTCAGATCGTCGCCAATGCCGGCGATGAACCGAGCGTCGTGGTGAACACCGTCGCTCAGGGCGAAGGCAACTTCGGCTACAACGCTCAGTCCGCCAAGTACGGCGATATGGTTGAAATGGGCGTGCTCGATCCGACGAAGGTGACCCGCACGGCACTTCAGAACGCCGCATCTGTCGCTTCGCTGATCCTCACGACCGACTGCATGGTTGCCGACCTTCCGGCCGACGACAAGGCTGTCCCCGCCGGCATGGACGGCATGGGCGGCATGCCCGGCATGATGTAATCGACTGCAGAATGCCCTGATACGTTTGAGCGGCTGAACAAACCGCTCAAACGTGGCCGCAGACAATGCCAAAATCCTCCGCAGCGTGCACGGCTGCGGAGGATTTTTTATTCAGGATCGTGCAAAAACGACACCGCATTCAAACGCAACGTCGATTGGATATCCGTTTCTCCGTTATTCAGGCTTCAGCCCCGAAAGTTTGGCAAACTCTTCCGTGGTCACCTGAGGCACCGGGATATAGCGTCCATCGGTGGTCTTCAGGACGCCGAAGGGCACCGAGATGCCGCACGCACGGCGAAAAGCTTTGGAGTAGTCCCAGACCTTCTTTCGCGCATCAAAGGGCAATTCGACATTGCGGACATCGAGCCCGCGGAAATCCTTGTCGTGGAAATGCGCTTCATGCTCCAGGAACTTCGCTTTGCGGTCCTTAGCAGAGAGAATTGCTGCGCCCTGAAGCTCACTCCAGGGGTTGAGCACCGCGACCGGATGCCAGATAAAGGTCACCTGCTTAAGGAAAGGCTTAAGCTGTTCATACTGCCAGACGCACCACGGGCACTGCGTGTCAAATGCCAGACGAACCACCGGTCCGTTTTTCGGTCCTTGGAAAACAACACCGTCACCGGCATCCTGAAGCTCAACAAAGCAGCGTTCGGCATTGAAGTCCGTCGGCACTGTCGGCATGTCGGGCCAGGTACGCTTAGCCGGCTTACTCGTCTTACCGTCAGCTGCATGGGCGGCGGTGATTGACGAAACGGCGGCGGCGCCGGCGATCGTCAAAAGTGTGCGGCGGCTGCAGAGTCCAGTCATAAATGTTCCTCCTGTCTCTTTTCCTTTTTTACTGATCGAGGGTCAACAACCCGCGAAGTCCATTTTCCATCCTACGCCACCGCAACCGATGTGCTTGAACAGCAAAGCGCAGAAAAAATGTTTCGACACACTTGTTGAGCATTTATTTTGCGGTATTGCCATCATTGAAACGATATCCGAGCGATGAATTGAGCTAAAGCTTCTCGTTTCTGTGCCTTTGTCGGCAAGATTCCTTGACCGCCCGCACGCCGGCAAGGACAATGTTGTCTATTCCTTGATTACCGCTCGGCGGCGCCCAAAGCTATGATTTCACGGACGTCTGCCGGCCTCTCTAAAGAAAACTGAGTTGACATGAAGTTCACCGAGATGCTGCGCGCCCGCTGGCGCAATGCCGACACGCTTCTGTGCGTCGGTCTCGACCCCGATCTGGCACGCCTTCCTGAAGAACTAGCCGGCAAACCCGATGCCATCTATTCCTTTTGTACCGGCATCGTTGATGCAACAGCAGACCTTGTCTGTGCCTTTAAGCCCCAGATTGCCTACTTCGCATCCGAAGGCGCGGAAGACGCGCTGAACCGTGTCGTCGCCTACATTCATTCCAATCATCCCGGCATTCCTGTCATCCTTGATGCCAAGCGCGGCGATATTGGTTCGACGGCCAAGCACTACGCCGAAGAAGCTTTTGATCGCTATGGTGCCGATTGTGTGACGCTCTCTCCCTATATGGGCGGCGATACGCTGGATCCATATCTGGCATATGCCGAGAAAGGCGCTTTCGTTCTCTGCCGCACTTCGAATAAGGGCGGCGATGATCTGCAAATGATCGACCTCGGCGGCGGTGAACGTCTTTTTGAACGCGTAGCCCGCTTGGTCTCACATGAGTGGAACCGTACGGGCGAGCTTGGCCTCGTTGTTGGCGCAACCTACTACAATCATTTTCAGCTCAATGTTGTTGTTCGTGAAATTGGTTGTGAAACTGTTTCCGTTCGGCTTCGTCTTGGAAGCATATTTCGGGAATCCAGATAACCCCTTAAAAAATCTGTTGTATGCATCATCTACATTCCGGCAGGCATTTTCGTAAACAAACTTGTCTGTATCCTTAAGATATTCCTTTTCTTTTTTTAATGCCGGAAGGTATTCTTTTTTATACTGTGAGACCGTTAAAGCCTTTTTGGTCTCCTTATAGTATTCCTCACGTTTAGAAAGGTAGTCATTATGTACT